>Ga0209755_10000961_pt1 | contig 48523 bp, 48 predicted proteins | sample TergutCo191P1_FD_187301 | JGI IMG/M metagenome (GOLD analysis project Ga0209755, IMG submission 187301) | Cornitermes sp. P1 segment gut microbial communities from Petit-Saut dam, French Guiana - Co191P1 (SPAdes) (version 2) | ecosystem: Host-associated > Arthropoda: Insects > Digestive system...
TGACAAACCGTTTTTCAAGCCGTTTTGAGTTAAAATCCAGTCCTGCAAACTCTTCCCCCCATCTGTAAGCCTGTCCCGTTTTCCATAATTCCCCTCCCAGAGATTTGCTTTATCCGGGAATTATAGCAGTTTTACAGAATTTTGTGGGTCAAGTTTAGCCCTTGGGGCGGGGGGTGTTGATTTGCTTATTTCTGAATATCGCCGGCGCGATGGGCTCGGCCTGCTGCGGCTGACCCAGCAATTTCGGGCCGATTCCGGCGCCGCGTGCTCGCAAAAGCGCCGCTACGGCGACTCCTCCTCCGCTTCCAGCGCCGCAGCTTCTGAGCCCTGGGCGAAGAGCAGCGCTTCCAGCGCCCCAAGGAGGTGGCTTTGATTTTCTTCGCTTAATAGCTCAGCCGCCTCGCGCAAGAGCTTCTCGCTCAGTTCGTTTGGGTTTCCCATAATTCGCTATGTAGGATGATGCCACGAAATAGTGGAAAGGTCAACCTCGCGCGGGAAAAATCCCCTTGTTACGCGTGGAAAAAGCAGATATAGTCCAGATATGACGGTCAACGAGAGGATCCGCCAGCTCCGGGAAGCCCTCGGCATGTACCAAACGGACTTTTCAAAGGCAATTTGCGTCAGCAAAAGCTATGCCGGCGAAATCGAAAACGGCCACCGCGTGGCAAACGACCGAATAATCCGCCTCATCTGCCTGACATTTGGCGCCAGCGAGGCCTGGCTGAAAACCGGCGAGGGCGAAATGCTCACAGCTTCCCCTCCCGCAAAAAGCGAGCGAATTCTGGCCCTTTTCAACGAGCTAAAGCCCGAGTTCCAGGAAGTCGCCCTGGCAGTGGCAGACCGCCTGCTCTGCCTGCAAAAGCAAAAGCCCGCAAAGCCTTAAGGCAGCGCTTCCCTGCCGCCCTTCGCCGCCGCGGAATGCGGCGCCGCCCTCCCCTGCCCGCCCCCGCAAAAACATTGCCAGCCTGCGGCTTTTTGCAGTAAGATAAGCCATGCTGCGAACCATGCGAAACATCGGCATAATGGCGCACATTGATGCCGGCAAGACCACGACCACGGAACGGATTCTCTATTACACCGGCAAAAGCCACCGCATTGGCGAGGTGGACGACGGCGAGGCCATCATGGACTGGATGGAGCAGGAGCAGGAGCGCGGCATTACAATCCAGAGCGCGGCCACCACCACTTACTGGAAGGGCCACCAAATCAACATCATTGACACCCCGGGCCACGTCGACTTTACCGCGGAGGTCGAGCGCTCGCTGCGGGTGCTAGACGGCGCCATCGCTATTTTCGACGCGGTGCACGGGGTGGAGCCGCAGACCGAGACCGTCTGGCGGCAGGCGCAGCGCTACCACGTCCCCTGCATCGGCTACGTCAACAAGATGGACCGCGCCGGCGCCGACTTCTTCGCGGTGATCGAGGACGTGCGCAAAAAGCTGGGCGCGAACGCGGTGGCGCTGCAAATCCCGATCATGCGCGACGGGCGCTTCGAAGGCGCGATCGACCTCGTCGAGATGAGGGAGCTGCGCTGGGACGGCGGCGAGGGCGAGGAGGTTTCCGCCGTCGAGATTGCCGGGGAGCGCGAGGCCCAGGCCTGCCAGTGGCGCGAAAAGCTCATCGACGCGCTTTCCAGCGTCTCCGACGCGATCACCGAAAAATACCTCGCAGGCGAGGAGCTTGAGCCTGAGCTTATCCGCGCCGAATTGCGCGAGGCCGTTCTGCGCCGCGACGTGCTGCCCGTGCTGGCCGGCGCCTCCAGGCGCAACGTCGGCGTCCAGCCGCTGATCGACGCGGTCGTCGATTACCTTCCGGCGCCGGACGAAATCGCGCCGGCGCTTGGGCATCACTCGAAAAAAGAGGAGGGCGTCAGCGTCCCCTGCGATCCAAAGGGGCAGCCGCTTGGCCTCGTCTTCAAAATCCAGAACGACCGCGAGGCCGGCAGCCTTTGCTACGTGCGCATGTACTCGGGCAGCTTCAAGTCCGGCGGCGCGCTTTGGAACATCGGCAAGAAAAAGCGCGAGCGCGCCAACCGCATCCTGCGAATGCACTCCAACAAAAGCGACGCGGTGGACGAGCTTTGCGCCGGCGACATCGGCGTCGTCATAGGGATGAAGCTGGCGCAAACCGGCGACACGATCGGCGGCGAGGGCTGGCCGGTGCTGCTGGAAAAAATGCAGTTCCCCGAGCCGGTCATCTCCGTGTCCATCGAGCCCAAGACCTTCTCCGACCAGGACAAGCTCAGGGACATCCTCGCGATTCTCTCGAAGGAGGACCCGACCTTCGCGACCCGCGAAAACGAGGAGACCGGCCAGCTCATCATCTCCGGCATGGGCGAGCTTCACCTCGACGTGCTGGTGACGCGCATCCTGAAGGAGTTCAACCTCGGCGCCACGGTCGGCAAGCCGCAGGTCACGTACCGCGAGTCGATTGGCGCCGCGGCCGAGCACTCCGAGGATTTCTCGCGCGTCATAGGCGGGAAGGAAAACGCCGCGGGGATTGATCTGCGGGTCGAGCCCGCGCAGCGCGGCGCCGGCAACTCCTACGCAAGCGCCGTCAAGGGGCGAAAGGACGTTCCCGACGCGATTTTCGCCGCGGTGGAGCGCGGGGTGACCGGCGCCTTCGCGTCCGGCATAGCGATGGGCTATCCGTGCATCGACATAGCCGCGACGCTTCTGGACGTGCGCTACTCGGAGCTGACCGGCACGGAGTTCGCGTTCGAGGCCTGCGCCAACATGGCCTTCGACGAGGCCTGCCGCAAGGCCTCGCCGGCGCTTCTCGAGCCGATAATGGCCGTGAACCTGTCCGCGCCGCATGAGTTCGTCGGCGAGGTGATGAGCCTGGTCACCCAGCGCGGCGGCCAGGTGCTAAGCATGAGCACCAAGACCGACATCGACGAAATCAAGGCGCAGGCGCCGATGGCGCAGATGTTCGGCTTCATGACCTCGCTGCGCAGCGCCACCCAGGGCCGCGCCGGCTTCAGCATGGAGTTTTCGCACTTCGAGAAAAAGCCGGGGAAGTAGCCGCCGGGCAAAGCGGCGCTCGCGGAGCAGGCCGCAGGGCGCCAGGGGCCCGCCGGAAGCGCGGTTCAAAGAGCGCCCTGGCCAAAGCCGGCAGGGCGCCAGAGGCCCGCAAGGCGCAGGGCCAGGGCCCTCGCAATTCGCGCCGTTTTGCGCTATGCTTGCCTCATGAAGCGCTTTTCCCTAGCAGCGCCGGCCCTTCTGGCGGCGCTGGCTGTTTTAGCCTGCGCAACCGGCAGGGCAAACATCCCCTACGGCCTCACCCCCGCCGAGCTTGTCCAGCGGGCGCAGGAAGCCTCCGATCGCAACCGCCCCCACCAGGCATTGCAGTTCTACGAGGCCCTGCTTGAAAGGTTCCCCCACGAGCCCGCATGGGTCGTCAACGCCGAGTACGAAATCGCCTTCATCCAATACAGGCACCTGCGCAATTTCACCGAGGCGCGGCAGGGGCTGCTCGCGGTGCTGGAGCGCTACGAGGCCCCGGGCGGGGAGGCGCTGCCCGAAAAGTTCCGCGTGCTGGCGCATGTCGTTCTCGAAAGAATCGGCGACAGGGAAACGCGCCGGCGCCGAGGCGCGGCGGCGGCAGCGGAGCCGGCGCCCCACGAAGAGCCGGAAGCGCCGGCGCTGGGCATTTCGGCCGGAATCGAGGACGCGCTGGCCGCAGCCGTAGAAAGCCTTTCGGCGGGCTTTCCCGAGGGCGCGCGGGTTGCCGTCGCTTACGTGACGGCCGAAAGCATCGGCTACGCGGAATTCATCGCCGAATGGCTTGAGAGCCTCCTGAGCTGGCAGGGCTTTGACGTCGCCTACAGGCCGCGGTTCGCCGTAATACGCGCCGCGCCGCCGCCCGGCTTCGGCGGCGAGATTGACGACGGCGCTGCCGCGGAAATAGGCTATGCCGAGGGGGCAAGCATCGCCGTAACCGGCGCCGTGGCCGTCGACGGCGCCATCCGCAGGCTGAATTTGCGCGCAGTGGACGCCGAGACGGCGGAGGAAATCGGCGCGGCTTCAGAGCCCTTCTAAGCCCGGCGCCGCCGGCTCGCCGCAACCCTTTCTGGACCTGGCGTCGCCGGCTTGCCGCAGCCTTTTCGACCTGGCCCCTCAGCGCCGCCGGTTCGCCGCAGCCTTTCTAGACCCGGCGCCGCGGGTTTCGGCGCTGCCAGTTCGCCGCAGCCCTTTCTGGACCTGGTCCCTCAGCGCCGCCGGCTCGCTGCAGCCTTTCTAGGCCCGGCGCCGCGGGTTTAGGCGCCGCCGGCTCGCCGCAGCCTTTCTAGACCTGGCACCGCGGGTTTCGGCGCTGCCCGTCACGGGCAGCAAGCCGAGCGCGGGCAAAAGCGCCGGGTCGTTAGGGATGGGGCAGGACGATCGCGTGCAGGTCGATGCCCTGGCGCACTATTTCGGCGTCAACCATGGCCCTGGTGATCCTGCCCCGCGGGCGCGGGTGCGGCGGCGCGTCCCCGATCAGTATCATGATGCGCGTGTCCCCTTCCCAGGCCAGCCGGGTTGCACCGGCGAACAGCGCCTCGTGGACAGCCTCTGGAATGTCGCCGCCGCCGCTGACCCTGACATTGTCGAGAGAGCGCTGAAGCTCGCCAAAGTCCGAGGTGAACGGGACCACCCTGTAGAGGAACTCGTCCACGTAGTCCTTGTAAAACACCATGCCCACCCTGACCGACTCGAACGCCGCCGACATCTCGAGCACCGCCGGGAGGAGCTGCTCGCGAATTTCGCCGAAAAATGGCCGCATCGAGGCGGTCACGTCAATGCAGATGGCAATGTCCGCCGCGGCCCCTTCGGCCAGCTCGAGAATTGACATAACCTGGCTAAACATTTCGGCAGGCGAGGCCGCGAACGCTGTGTTTTCCTCGCCGGCAAGCGATGCGAAGGCCTCTGCCGTCTCAGCGAGGAACCTCCTGCCCGCCGGCGCGTCCGGCGGCTCGCGCTCGCGGGGGCGCGCGAACTCCTGCGAAACGCTCAGCGCAAACGGGTTGTCCGCGAAAGGCCCGCGGTAGTCGGCGTGGGCGTAGTAAAACGCCCTGATGTTGAGGTACATCCCGTCGTCCACGAAGGCCTCGCCGACCCTGCCGCCCTCGTAGCCGTACAGCACCCTGTAGGGGATGTAGATGTGAAAGGCCCAGCCCAGCGCCGGGTGCCACCTGGGGGTCGACGACACCAGCGAGTAAATGCCGCTCTCCCTAGGTATGGGAAAGCCGTCTAGCAGGCGAATCTCGTCGCCGTTGATTTCGTTCCATTCCGGCGCGCGGTAGGCGAAGTTGGCCTCCCTGAAAAGCGGGTCGCGCGTGGTCTCAGTCAGCAGCACCGACGAAATGTCCGGCCTGTGGCGAATGAACAGGTGAAAGCCGCCATCCGCCCTAAGCTCAACCAGCAAGTCCTCCGCCGCAATGCTCAAATCCTGCGCGCCCAGCAAGCCCGGCGCCAGCGCCGGCATCAGCAGCGCCAGCGCCGCCAGCGCGCATCGCCGCCGCGCGGCGCGGAACAAAAACTTCGCCATATCCTTGATTATCGGAGCAAAAGCCGCCGCGCTGTATGGCCTTTGGCGGGAGCGCGGGCTAAGAAGCGCCGCCACGCAGGCAGCGCCCTGTGGGCGGCGCCTGGCAGGAGACGCCGCGCCGCGCGAATCGCGGGCGCCCAGCAAGCAGCCAGCTCCCTGTGGGCGGCGCCCCGCCGCATCAGCGCAAGCCGGAAATGCTCTTCGCGGCGCCGCCCGCAAAGGCGCAGTTAAGCGGCGCTGCCTGGCCGGAGCCCGGCGCTTGGCCAGGCTCCGCCGGCGCTACCGCCGCGGCACGAGCTGGAAAAGGTAGTCTGAGAGCATGTCCCTGTACTCCCTGTCGATCCGCTGCTCGGCGACCAGGAAGGCGCGGTTTTCGGCCTCTGACGCGGTTCTGTGGCCCTCGCGCAGGTTGAAGTTGTAGGGAAGCAAAACGGCGCCGCTGACCGTGTCAATAAGGTTTGCGCTAAGCTCCATGCGGGCGAACACGTTGGCGCCAGCGTGATCGGTGGGCAGGAGGATCACGTTCACGTCAAGCACGTAGCGCGGGCTTGCGCCGCCGGTCCGAAAGCCCAGGTCGGAAAAGGCCCTCGCGAAAGCGCCCTGTATCCTGTCCGCCCTGTCGTTCCGCACGTTGATGCTGACCGGGATCGCCGCCGCTATCTCCTGCGCGTCGCGGCGAAATTCGTCGCCGCGCCTCAGCCCCTGCGCGTACTGGGGAGCGCCGACCACCGAAAGAAGGGCGCCGTAGCTCACGTTCATGTCGGCAAACACCGCCGCCACCTGATGGCGCGAAAACCCGTCGAAGGTGTTTCTCTGCGCCGGCGGAAGGCTGGTGAGGTTCTCGATGATTTCCCGGTTCGCGCGTATCATCTCAGAGTAAATGCGGGTGGCGCGCTCCCTGTTCATGACGGCCAGCGCATAATGGCTGCCCCTGCCGTCCGCCCAGAACCCGCCGATCTCGGCGCCGATCAGGTTGTCAACCCCGGCCTCAAGAACTATGGTTCTGTCCAGCGCAGTGTCCGACCACGACGCGACGGCGCCGCCGCGTATCGCCTCGCGGTACGACTCGACCAGCCTGCTGTCAACCTGCACGTCAACGCCGAATTCCATGACCAAAAGGCGCAGCGCGTCCGCCTCAGCAGCGTGGCGGGAATTGCCCCGGCCCACCGCCACCATGTGCGTGGGGCGCGAGGCCCTGTACCCGGACATGTTGCGTACCCACTCCGGCCGATCGTCCGCGGGCCTGTGAGCCGCAGCCGGAGCTCCGCCCCCGGTTGCGCAGGAAGCAAGCACCAAGGCAAGGCAAAGCCCGAAAAGGCCCGCCGCCGGCGCCGAAAGCAATTTCACCCTATTCATATTTGCGCCTCCAAAATTATGCGCGCCTGCAGTCGCCCGGCGCTTACTGGGCAAGCCTGGCGATCCCCAGCGCGTACACCGACATGCTCGCCGGCTCGATCCAGAACTCAATCACCCTAAAATGGCTCAGGGCGCCCTCGCTCCTGCTGCGGATGTAGGTGACCGAGCCCTGGCCGACCACGTCAACATCGATTGTCTGCACCGTTGTTGACATGGCCTTTATCATCCTGGCCGCGGCGGCCTGCGTGGCGCGCATCACGGTGTCCCTCAGCCGAATCTGGTTCTGCGAAAAGCCAACCGCCGCCACGTAGCCGTCGATCTCCGGCAGCCTGCCTCCGCCAATCCAGTCGGGCCTTCCGTCAGGGCCAATGGCGCCGGCAAAGGCCACGGGAGCCGCGCCCGCCGCGTACCTGAAGCGCACCATCGTCCCGCTGTCCATCCCGCCGGAAAACAGCAGGACGTCGCGCTCCATGTCAAACGTCAGCCGCTCGACAAAGCGCGCCGGATCCGCTACGGCCGGCTCAAGGTGTATCTGCGACTCCGCGATGAAGTCGAAGAAGCCGGCGCCGGTTCTGTGGAAGGATTCCACCGTTCCCCGAACGCCGTAAAACATGGCGATCTTCAGCGCCGCGTCGGTTTTAGCCGCGGCGATTTCGGCGGGCGAAATCTCGTCGTCCCACCTCACCTGCCTGGCAGCCACCCCGATCACGGTCATCTCGCCGCCGCGCGAATCCGCGACAAAACGCCCCGACGCCCACTGCTCCTCCATGGAGGGAGCGCCCCCTGCGGGAGCCGGCGCCGACCCGGCAGCGCCTGTCGCGCAGGAGAGAAAAGCCGGAAAAAAAACGGCGGCGCCCAGAAGCAGGCATGCTTTGCTCATGCGGTGGATAGCCCTTTGCGCAGGGAGCCGGGCATAGAGCCGCGGCCCAAACCCGGCCTCCCTGAAAAACATGCCAATCAGTCGTGATCCCTAAGCACCGGGGGAAGCCCGTTCTGCTCGGCCAGAGCCCGCTCCATGCGATCCAGCGCCCACATCGCGGCATTCGCGTGAGGGGCCAGCGCCGCCGCGGACTGGTGGGCGGTCATGATTTCGTTTGCCACGTTGTCGCTGGAGAGCATGACGATGGTCACCTGCTCGCCGCCGACGTTGATCTCGTCGCGGACAATGGCGCCGCGAAGCTGCGAGGCGGCAATCGACTGCGTGACGCTTTCCTGGAAGGACAGCAGCGCCTCGGGCTCGGCCTCGGAGCCGGCCATGTAGTCCGTCACCATGTTCCTGACAACCACGTCAAGCTGGCGGACGATTTCCGCCCTCGCCCTGATTTCCGCCGTGGACCTGGCCATGGCCCTGTTCGCGTGGGTCGAGGTCCCGATGCCCAAAAGCGCGTTTTCGGGGGCGCCTCTCCTGGTTTCCCTGATGAAGTCGCTCACAGGATCTGCCTGGGGAGGCGGGGCTGCGGCCGGCGCGGCGGTGCCGCAGGACGCGAGGGCAAAAGCCGCCGCTGCGGCCAGGGCCAGGGTCATGGCAATTCTCGTTCGTTTCATACTGAACTCCTTTGCTGGTTTTTGCTCCTGCTCGCAGGAACAGCTTCCTCAAGTATCCGCGGAAGCGCAAAAAAGGTCAAGCGCTCCAGAAGCCTCTGCAAGCGCCGCTGCAAGCTCCAGCGCCTAGTCCGCGATAACGCGCTTTTCCTGCCATTTGCCGCCCATCCAGCGCAGAAAGTAGGAAATGCCCCTTGCGGCAAAATCCGCGCCCATGGCGATCAGCACGCCGCGCGGGCCCATGCCCAGCGCAAAGACAAAAAAGTACGCGGCGCTGACGCGGACAACCCACATCGAAGCCACCGCGACGATCATAACGTAGCGCGCGTCGCCGGCCGCGCGCAGCGCGTTCGGCAGGACAAAGCTCATCGACCAGCCCAGCGCCATGGAAATGCAGTGAATGCGCAAGAAAGACTTCGCAAGCCCGTGCGCCTCGGCGCTGAGGCTGAAAATGCCGACCAACTGATCCATGAAAACAAAAGTGAGGGCGCTGATGGCAAACAGAAAGGCATGCGACAGCTTCATGATTTTCGCAGCCTGCTTCTTCGCCGCGGCGCAGTCCCCCGCGCCGATGCACTGCCCCACAACCACCGAAAGCGCTATGCCAAACGCCACGCCCGGCATAAACGAAAGCGAATTTATCACGCTGGTGATGGCATTTGCGGCCATGGCTGCCGTGCCAAAAAGAACGAAAATGCGCTGGGTAAGCAGCCTGCCAACCATGAACATCGAGCTTTCCAGCGCTCCAGGAATCCCCACGTTGCAAATGTTTTTTATCATCGATGCGGCAATGCGCACCTTGAACAGCCCCGCAAGCGAAACATGGCTGCCGGAGCGCCGGTAAAGCATGGCGCTTGCGATCGCCGCGGCGATTATCCTGCTGAAGAAAGTTGACAGCGCCGCGCCCATCACCCCTATCCCCAAAACGTAAATGAAAACAACATTGCCGCCAACGCTGAGAACGTTTGCCAAAAGCGAGATGCGCATGGGAACCTTGCTGTTCCCCGTCGCGCGGAACAGCGCCGCGCAGGAAGTGTACAGCGCCAGAAACGGATACGACAAAGCCGTGAACAAAAAATAAACGGCCGCCGCCGCCATCACGTCGTCCTCGACGTTCCCGTAAAACAGCCTGATTATCGGCCTGCGAAACAGCAGCGCCACCAGCATCACCGCCAGCGAAACCGCGACCGCGATGTACACGAGCTGCCTCGCCACCAGCCTGGAATTTTTGTAGTCCCGCCTGCCTATGTACTGGCTGGCAACCACGGCGCCGCCGCCGCACAGCGCCGTGAACGCGATTATCAATAGATTATTAATATTGTCAACGATGTTGACGCCGGAAACGGCGAACTCCCCCACCGAGCTCACCATCACGGTGTCCGCCGCGCCCATCGCCACAACCAGCACCTGCTCGACCATGAGCGGCCATAGCAGGCTGAAAAGCGCCCTGTTGCTCCAGCGCTCCGCCATTGTGGGTTCCTGTTTCAACTGCGCTCTCGCTTTCCGTTTGCTAAAATATAGCGCAAAAATGGCCGCGGGGGCAAGAAGCTACTGCGAATGCAGCCAGCGCTTCCTTTTTTCCGCCCACGCGACGAGCGCCACCACCGCGTTTTCCTGCTCCATGGGGGTCAGCACCCGGTACGCATTGATCATTTTGATTTCCTTCTCATTCAAGTCCCTGCTTAGACCCGTTGGCTCAGCGCCGGTTATCAGGAATTCCGCCGACGTTTCGAGCAGCTTTGCCATCTCGACCCCTTCCCGCAGGTCGGGATAGGTTTTGCGGGTCATCCACTTTCTGAACGTGCTGAGGGGAACGCCTATCTTGCCGGCAACCCATTCATGGGTCGTGTTTTGGGCTTTGATTGCGCTTTTGAGCCTCATCCAGAAATCCATGCGGTAATTCTAGCCCCAATACAGACCAAAAATGGCATTTTTTCAGTTGACATGATTCCAATTTTGGATATAATGGCGAGGGTGCACAGGAATATTTGGATTTTTTCATCGCTTTGGTGGGCAATCTTGGGCACAAATGGCTTTCGTATGAAATGTCAACAACACGACGGCGGGAAAGACCGCAAAGGGGACTTCATTATGAAGAAAAGGCTATTTTCGCTGGGAATGGGGGCGATTGCGCTCTTGTTCGGGTTGGTTTTGATGGGCTGCGACTCAAGCCCAAACTGCCCAAATGAGGGCAGGTGCTACGTCAGGGTGGAAGGCGGGCAGGTGCAGGTACGGAACACCTGCAACAGGCGGGATGACGGCAGGCTTGTCTGCAGGGTGCATCATGTCAATTTGACGCAGGGGACCATCACATGCGACTGCTAATGCGCTGAGCCCTTTCAGGAAGCGCTGATTAGCGCCAAGCTAGTCAGCCTTTCGAAAGCGCTCAGCGAGGCAAAAACCAATTTGTATTAGGGAGAAAACTGTTGTGAAAAAGAAAGTGTGGGAAGTAGCGCCGTTTTTTGCGCTGCAGGTTTTGATCTTGGCAGGCTGCGCAACTCGCGTTCGATTCGAGGCGCCAAGAACGCCAAACATGGATACGGCGGGCGTTCAGCGCATTGCCATAGCGCCTTTTGCAACTACCGTGCCCGGCGCAGCCCCAATAGCGCAGGAACTCACGAGCGAGGCAACAAGCAGAATTCAGGCAACCAATGCCTTTACGCTGGTGAGCTATGATACCGTTAGGGCCGTCCAGGCAAGAGGCGGAAACGTCGAGTCCTACGTGGATGCCGTGTTTAGGGGGCGAGTGACGCATTTTGCCACAAACACGACCTCCAGGCAGGGGCAGAGGCGGGAGCGCCGGGGGCATGACACAGTGACTGTAACCTTTGTCACGCATTCTCGGGAGGCCGAAGTCGCATTTGAGTACTACTTTGTGCGGGCGCGGGACGGATCCATGGTTGGCCCCATCAGAAGGACAGGGCGCACCTCCGCCAGCAGCGAGAGCGCGGGCGATCTTCCAAGCGGGACTGATCTGGCGCTGAGAATTGTCCGCGGGCAGCTCGGCACCCTGTACAGGGACGTTGCGCCGCATACCATCAGGGTTACCCGCACCATGGAGAGGGAGCGCGACAGCTCACTGCGGCCTTTGATGAACGCGGCAGACGCGAGAAGGCGAGCGGGCGATTACATGGGCGCTCGCCAAGCCTACGTTGCCATTTGGAATGAGCACAGGAGCATTCCCGCGGCGATAAACGCAGCGGTCTTGTACGAGGCAACCGGAGACTTGGAAGGCGGAATCTTCTTCATGGAGCAAGTCTTTGAGGCAACCAGAGCGCCGAGAGCCGGGCAGAAGCTTGCTCAGCTAAACGCGGAAGCGGCGCACGTGCTGGGCCTTGAGGCGCTTGACGACACCGCGCCTCCAGCGGAAAGGGTTGCCGGCCATGCAGTCGCCGAGGTAGGGAGCGTTCTGGCCGGCGGCGCAAGACTGTGGATTCACAACAACGCGACAACAAATCAGGCCATGGTAAACGATGTCATTGACAACATGACAGCCTCTTTCCTAACTTCAGGCTTTACCGTTGTTGAGCGGGGAATGATCGATTTAATTGCGGCCGAGCAAAACCTCCACTTGGACGGCACTGTTGCCGACAGCGACTTTGTGAGCATCGGGAACCGAGCCGGGGCAAACAAGGTCGTCATTATCGGCATAACAGGAACCGGCGCCGCGCGCCGCCTGCAAGTTCGGGTGCTGGACATTGAGACAGCCACCGTTAGAATGCAAAGCGGCACAGGCGTTGCCTGGAGGGTGTAAGCTGCAAGGGTTTTCATAAATAGTATGCAGGCAGCGCAGATTTGGCGCTGCCTGCATACTATTGCCCCCCGAATATTTGCACGAACAGGCCCGTTAGGCAAAATCCGCTTCGCGGCTTTTGCCTAACGGGCGGCGGGCAAGCCCGCAGTCAGGCTCGCCGCTACGCGGACTCCGCCTAACTGCGGGTTTACGCCATGCCAATAATATGGCATGACTTATGGAGGGAAGGATTATCTTGTTAGGGCATGTTAACGCTACGTAAAAGAATACAAATACAAGCAATCCAAATGGAGGCGGAAAACATAAGGTCAAGTTTGTCGTATCTTGTCGCAACGGCACGGTATGTTTTTAGCCGCCTGAGAAACCGCTCCACCTCGTTGCGTTTCTTGTACAGCTCCGCATCGTGCGCCCAAGGATTCTTGCGGTTCCGCTTCGGCGGGACAACTGGATTGTACCTGAGCAGCCATGCGGTCATCCGCGTAAGATCGTCGGAATAGGCCCGATTCATTGCCAGATCGACGGAGAGCCGGCGAGACTCAAGGGTTTCCAGTCGCCGCGCGTCCTGCCTATCGCCTGACCGCCGTTTTTTTCGAGCGCCGTGGGCGTCGGGGCGCGTCTTGACAGCCATTGAATCCAGCCCGAACACCCTGTCCGCCTTCAGCCCTTTCGCCGACAAAGCGGCGTAAAGTCTGTCCAAAACCCCGTTTTCTGACCATTGGTTCAGGCGCGTGTAAATGGTGTGCCAATTCCCGAACGGCTTCAGCAGGGTTCGCCATGTGCACCCCATTCTGCAGCGGAAGATGAGGGCCTCAAAAAGCCGCCTGTTCTCTATGCCGACGTTCCATCTCTAGCTTGGGAAGATGCCTTGCTATTCGACCGTACTGCTCTTCGCTTAAATCCATACACGAAATTGTATCTTGCCTTGCCTGTTTTGTTAAGCGTTAACACGCCCTAGGAGCTATGAAGGTCAGCATCATTTTCCACTTTTCGGCTGTTCATGATTCCTCGCGCATCCAGCAAAATTTTTGGCAGCGCTTCTTGCGCCAGTTCCCGCGCGGCCATGCTACTCCCCAAATCTCCGGCGCAAGCCGTTGCCCAGGCAGTGAAAGCCGATCACCGTCAGCATGATAAAAACGCCCGGCGCGAGCGCGCACCACGGCGCGTTGAACAGAAAAATCTGCGATTCGGAAAGCATCCTGCCCCAGCTCGGATGCGGGGGCTGAATCCCCAAGCCCAGATAGCTCATCGCGGATTCGGCGAGAATCGCGTTGGAAAGACCCAGCGCCGATGCGGAAAGCAGCGAGTGCGCCAGGTTCGGCAAAATATGCGCGAAAACTATTCGCGCATGGCTCGCCCCCAAAAGCCGCTCCGCGAGAACGAAGTCGGCGCGCTTGTACTGCAAAGCGCCGCTCCTCATGATGCGCGTGAAGCTCGGGACAAAAAGCACCAGCAGCGCCAGAAACAGCGTGAACTGGCTGTTCCCCAAAAGCGCAACCATCACCAGCGCAAAAAGAATCCCCGGGAAAGAGCTAATCGCGTCCATCAAGCGCATGACAATCTCGTCGCGCAGCCCGCCCGAGTACCCCGCGAAAAGCCCCAGCGCGCTTCCCAGCGCCACCGCGCCCGCGACAGTGAACACCGCCAGCGAAATCGTGTGCCTGCTCCCCGCAACCACCCGGCGCAAAACGTCCCTGCCGAAGCTGTCCGTCCCCAGCGGATGCGCGAAACTCGGCGGCAGAAAGCGCCTGTCCGGATGCATCTCGTTGTAATCGCCCAAAGCTCCCAGAAAGCCCGCAAGCGCCATCAGCAAAACCAGCGCCGTCAGCGCAATCCCGACCCGCAGCTCACCGTTCATTGGCGCAAATCCTTTTGCAAAAAAATCCGGCAAGCGCCATCAGCAAAACCCTGCCAGGCGCCGCAGCGCCGGGGAATATGTCATCGAGATTCTCCGTCCTTCCATCACAGTTTCGAAAGTCTCGCCGAGCGCGGTGCTCCCTGCGCCATTGTAACCATGTTTTGCGCTTTGTCATAGGCGCAGGGAAGGAAATTGCGGGCAGGGTTTGCAAAAGCGGGGAAGGCGGCCCGCAGCGGGCCAAAGCGCCGCAGCCCCAAAGCGCCCGTTGATAAAACCGAGCAAACGGCCCATAATCCAAATAGATGTGCCAGCGAGCGCTTGGGCAGCGCCGGATAACTCCATTGGGTTTGTCCGGCGCTGCGAGCGCGAAGGAGAATGCGATGGCAATTTTATCAATTCAGTCCCATGTGGTGTACGGCTATGCCGGAAACACGGCCGCGGTTTTTCCAATGCAAAAACTGGGGCGCGAGGTTTGGGCCGTCAACACAGTGGAATTTTCCAACCACACCGGCTACGGCGCCTGGCGCGGGAAGGTTTTGGGAGGGGAGCTTGCCGAGGAGCTGGTCACGGGGCTCGAGGAAAGGGGAGCGCTTCCCGAGTGCGAGGCGGTGCTTTCCGGCTACATGGGGGACGCGGCCGTCGCGCGTGCGATTGCCGGCGCCGCGCGGAAGGTTCGCGCCGCTTCGCCCAAGGCGCTGTACTGCTGCGACCCGGTGATGGGCGACGTCGGCAGGGGCATTTACGTCAAGCCGGACATTCCCGCGATGTTCAGGGACGAGCTTGTCCCGCTGGCCGACATTGTGACGCCAAACGAGTTCGAGCTTGAAGCGCTTACCGGCATTGGCATTCGCGGCCTTGACGACGCCCGCCGCGCAATTGACGCGCTTCACGAAAAAGGCCCCGGCATAGTGCTTGTCACCAGCTATCGCGGCGAGCGCGGCGCTGAGGGCTCGGGGGCAAATGGCGCCGGCGCCGCGCAAATTGGAATGCTTGCCTCGGACAAAAGCGGGCTTTACATTGCGCAAACGCCGGAGCTGCCGATTGCCGCCGCCGTAGCCGGCTCGGGGGACCTCACCGCGTCGGTTTTTCTTTCGCGCTACCTTGAAACCGGCGACGTGAAAAAAGCGCTGGAGCTTTGCATCGCGTCGGTCTTCGGAATTATGGAAGCAAGCTGGCTGGCTTTTTCCTCGGCGCCGGAAAGCGCTGGCGCGCCGAAGCCGGCGCTGATGGAGCTGCGGATTATCCAGGCGCAGAAAGAGCTTGACAGCCCTTCGCGCTTTTTCGAAGCGCGAAGGATATAGCGGGTGAAAGCCGGGGACAAGCGCGGCTGGACGGCGCAAAGCCCCTACGATCGTTTCCTCGATTTTATTGCCCCGAACGCGGATCGCTTCGCCGTGCTTTTCGATCACGTCCAGCGCCTCGACCTCAACACCCTGGTCATCACGATAGAAGGCAATCGCCACTTTTTCATTTTCCCGAAAGGCGTCAACCTGAAGCTGTCGCCTGGAAGCGCTTTCCCGTACCGGGGGGGGGGGCCTGTTGTTCTGACCGCGCACTACGATCGCGTGGACGGAAGCCCAGGCGCAAACGACAATAGCGCCGCGGTTTTCATGCTAATCAAGGCAGCGCTAAGGCTTGGCGAGCTTGGCATTGGCCAGTGGATAATAATTTTCACGGACAAGGAGGAGCTGCGCTGCGGCGAGGGGATTCAGGAGCAGGGCTCGTACAGCCTGGCGCAAAAGCTCTGCCAAGTGGGTCTGGAAAACGCGCAGGTTTTTAACTTCGATGCCTGCGGAACCGGCGAGACCTTCGTCGTTTCCAGCACCGCGGATTACCTTTTAGCGAAAAACCAAAAGCCCAGCTTCCGGAAAACAAGCCGGCGAATAAAGGCCCTGCGCGAAAAGCTCTTCGACACCGCGCGCAATTTGCACATAAGCCACGTGGTTTCAGCCCCCACCCCGTTTTCCGACGACGCCGGCTTTTTGCAGGGCGGCCTTCCCTCGCAGACCGTCACCATGCTTCCCTCCAGCGAGGCAGCGCCTTTCGCCTCCCTGCTGCGCAACCGCCCCAGCTTTGCCGACGCGATCATTGCCGGCGTGACAAGGAACTCCCTCGACTACCGGCTAGTCCCGGAAACCTGGCGCTGCATCAACGGCCCGATGGACAGCCACCTGCGCCTGACGCCGGAGAACTTTGAAAAAGTCGTGCGCTTTGCTGTTGAGCTTTGCAAGGGATGAGCGCTTCCCGCGGGCCGACCCAGAGCGCTAGCTGACACAGCGCCGCATTTGCTGTACACTGGCGCAATGGCCACGATGAACTTTGAGTTTATGCTAACCGCGCTTCCCGGCATACTCCTGGGCCTGACAGTCCACGAATACTGCCACGCCCTGGCCGCATGGAAACTGGGCGACAGCACGGCTCGCGATCAGGGGCGCCTCACGCTAAACCCGATAAAGCACATCGACATCCTTGGCTTTGTGTTCATCCTTTTCGCCGGCTTCGGCTGGGCAAAGCCGGTTCAGTTCAACCCGGAAAACCTGAGCAACTTTCGGCGGGACAAAGCGCTGATCGCCGTCGCCGGCCCTGTTTCAAATTTTGCGCTGGGCGTGCTGCTGGTCGGCATGGTAAGGGCGGTGCTGCATTTTCAAATTGACATAAACGCCATCCTCTTCAACGTGCTGTTCTTTGGCGCCTTCATCAACTTCGGCCTGTTTGTCTTCAATCTGCTCCCCATCCCGCCGCTGGACGGCAGCCACATAGTTTTTTCCGGCCTCAACCTTCGGCCCGAAATCGAGAACAGGATTCGAAGAATCGGCATGCCGGTCTTGGTTTTGATTTTGGTTGCGCAGAATTTCGCGAACATCACCATCCTCCCCATCGGCAGAATAGTCGGAGCGCTGGTCGAATTCTTCCTGAGAGGCACGCCCTGAGCCAGCGCCGACAACCCGGCAGCGCTTGCTTCTCGCAGCCACGAAAAACAAGCCTGCCGATGGGTCAATTCCAGCGCTAAAGGCTGGCTTGGCAGCGAGGAAGGCGAGATACTGACATTCGACAGCGAGGATGTTATTCTGACTAAGGGCAAGAGAATCAGCGTGACGCCCGCGTGGCGGTGGGCGGGATAGCGATTCGCAAGGAACGAAAATGGCGGGCGACGAGTTGGCGGCAGGGTTTGGCTTTCAGTGGCACATCACGTGGCGCTGCGCAGGAAGGTGCATGCACTGCTACCAGTCCGGCGCGGAAAGCGCCGAGGAGCCGGCGCTCGGCGATCTCAAGCGCATTGCCGACTGCATAATGGCCGCGGTGCCGGGCCCTGTAACCATCAACATCACCGGCGGCGAGCCGCTGCTGTATCGGCGCCGCGCCGCATCCGCCCGCGCCCTTGCATCCGACAGCGCCGGCAGCACGCCCGGCGAAGTGTTCGAGCTGATGGCCTATCTTTCAAAATTCGAAAGCCTTGGCGAGCTTAACATAATCACCAGCGCCAGCGGAATGGGCGAGCAGGAAATCCGCGCCCTTGCAGCGCTGCCCAAGCTGTCATACGTTAAAGTCTCGCTCGAATCCCACGACCCGGCGCTAAACGACCATCTGCGCTGGCCGGGCCACCACGAAATGGCGCTGGAAGGCATCCGAAAACTGGCAAGCGCCGGCCTGCGGGCAGTCATCATGGCCACGCTAAGCAAGCGCAATTACCGGTCAGCGCCCGGGCTTTGCGACCTCGCCGAAAGCCTTGGCGCTCGCGGCGTCATTTTCGAGCGCTTCGTGCCGCTGGGGCGAGGGGCGGCGCAAATGGGCAGCGAGGCGCTGGCGCCAACTGAATGGCGCGAAGTCCTCGGCGCGATTGCCAGAATTGCGGGAGCGGCGCCAAGCGCCCTGCAGCAGTACAAAGCGTTTTGGGTCGACGGCGCTTCGGTCAGCGGCGCCCCCTGCTGCCTGGGCCCCGCGTCAATGGCGCTAATGCCCGACGGCACAGTCTACCCCTGCCGCCGAGTCCCCGCGCCAGTCGGCAAGCTGCCCGGCGACGGAATGGAGCGGATACTTGCAGCGCTGGGCGGCTTCTCGGCCACGCCGCAAAAGTGCTTCGACTTTGGCTTTTAGCGCCGCGGCAGCGAAAACGCAAGCAGCCCCCGCAAAAGTTCCGCAAAAATCGGCCATTTTCATATTTTTCTGTTGGCATTATGCGCCAGATAGGGTATAATGCGAATGCCAAGGGGCGCTCCCCAAATGGCTGGGAAATCAAGCTGGCTGCCGCCAAAGGCGGCGGCAAGACAAGGAGTTTCTACAATGAAGAACAGGCTCAAATTCCTGGGGCTCATCGCCGCCGTTGCGGCAATGGCGCTTTCGGCAACATCCTGCCTTACCATGCAGATCCCCGATTTTGCCGCGCCCAGGCCAGTGGTCTTGGCTGTCACGGGAATACCCCCGGCGCATAATGGCCGCGAAATTAGGGTCGGCCTATTGTCCGCCGGCACCGACCTTGCCGGCTTCATGGATCGCAGATTCGAGATAGCAACCGCGACATCCGAGCCCGCGCGGATTGCCGGCGGCACGGTCACCATTCCCATGCTTGGCGCTGACGGCGAGCCCTTTACCGCAGCCGGCGCATACGTGATAGGCATTTTGATTTCAGGCCAGGTAATTTCCGGCATCGGCCCTTTTGTCCCGCTTTGGGGAGGCGTCACAATAACCGTGGATATCCTGGGAGGAACCCAAGGCATTGCCTTCGCCGACCTTATTGGCGGCGGCCTGCAATGAACGAACCTCGCCGCAAGCAGCGGGGTATCGTTCGTTCTCCCGTGGAATTGCATTCGGGGTTAATACCTTTTTAACCGCCCAAAGGGGCGGGGTATTAAACCCCTCAGCACGAATAAATAGCGCGGGATGGCATCCATCCCGCAAATGCTTCCCTGTCAGGGAGCTGCCCCCGAGGGCAAATGCCGAAATAGGAGTTGTCAATGATCATGTTAAGTTTTTTCAAAGCGCCAGCCAGCCAGCTTAGCGCCATTGCCGCAATAGCGCTAACTGGCATTGCAATGACGTCATGCCTTCACTTTGAAATGGCGCAGCCAGCGCGTCCAGCAGCGCAGCCGCAGCCAACGAGCATTGCAATTACAGGAATACCTGACAACCACAATGAGCGGCAAGCCGTGGTAAGGCTTTTAAATGCCGACAATGAAGTCGCTTTCGCGCGACCCGTGCATATAGTCGGCGGCTCGGTCAGGCTGGACATGCTTGAGACAGGAACCGATGCCCCGATTCTTGCCCGCGGAAATTACATTGTCGATCTGGTTGTGTCAATCAGGGTCACTGGGAGAGAACACCCCGTTCCCGCCTTTATCGGGCAAATAACATCCAGAAATATTTCCAATGGGATCAACAGCATATCGTGGAATGATTTTACGCCAGCGCCGGTAAGCCTAACAATTACTGGCATTTCTGGAGAGCATAATGGCCGCATGGCTTCCGTAAGGCTGGTAAATGTCGATGCCAATAACCTTGAAGTTGCCAACGCTCCTCATGCGCAGATAACTGGCGGCACAGTTACATTAAATATGATGAATACCGAAACGCAGGAAGAATTTTTTGCGCGCGGGATTTATTTGATTGGCTTTGTGATTTCTGGCACAATCGGGGGAAGAACAATACCTGTTTTTGGCGCTGCTTTAGGCAACTTTAGTATTACTGGAGGGCCGCAAACTATTCCGTTCCCCGATTTTGCTAATACAGGGTTGTAGAGCAGATCGCGCCTGCAAGACAAAAGTTCTGCAGGCGGTCGCGCGTGTAGGCAATGCCATGCAGAGCAAAGAATCATAAACGCGGAGGGGTCTTTCATGAAAAGCAGATGCAACTTTTTTGCGGTTGTCATGATAACAATAGCTGTGCTTTCAATGTCGGCATGTCAAATAATCGAGGAGATTCTTCTTGGTTCAGTGAGCATCACAATTTCAGATATACCATTTGCTTACAATAACCAATTGGCAGAGGTAAGGGTGTATGGCGCCACTGGTGATAATCCGCTTGCCACTGCCCCTCGCGTGCAAATAAATGGCGGTGTGATTACGGTGACAATGCTGGAGGCGGAAACCCAAAACCCATTTATGGGGTCTGGCACTAGAGTTAGTTTCGAAATATTTAACGCGCAAGGTAGCGTAGAGCGAGAGCGAAAAAAAAGGAATATATCTGTTTTCAGGGGAGTCAACCAGATATCGTTTCTTTCCTTTTTGGATCCTGTATACGTGGAAATAACAGGAATTCCGGTTATTCACCAAAATCATCACCACTCACGCTATGCTGAAGTACGGTTGTTTGACGAGGACAATGTTCCCCCTCTTCATTTCATTACCAACCATTCCCGTATGCCAATCGATGGCGCTGCGATTAGGATAAATGTTCTGCCGTATATTTTAAATAGGACGCTTGAGCTGGGCTCTAATGCCCGTGTTAGTTTCAAAATGTTTGACGTGCCGACGGGAGGAAATTACAGATTGAGCGGCACCACAGAGCTTAGGCCTGTCAACGAGAGAATCAACGAAGTGCCATGGTCTTCTGCCATTACTCCAAGCGACAAGCCAATAAGCTTAGTGATTAACGAAATTCCCCCCTCCGTTGATAGACATTGGATAAATAATGCAACAGGGGAATCTGGAACTACCACTGTATATCTCACAAATTCTGCCCTTTCGGCTGTCGTGCTGCTATTCGAGGAAGGCTCTTTTTATGTTGAGTCAGAGAACATCTCAAATCAGCCGCCGCCAATCGCAATCTCTAGTTTCTTTAGGACAAACGTCAATTATGTTGCCCCAGATTTGTTGGGTAATATTCCTAGCACTAGAGACGTGCCTTATGATCTTGATGATGTTTTTGCAAAAACTTTTTGGAAAGATGCAAATGGCTTGAGTTTAGTGCAATATTTTTACGTGCGGGGTTCTTATGAGGTTTTTCTCATGATACTTTCTTCTCATGATGTGCATCCTTACGAAATTGTCACGATTTTGGAATTTCCAGGTCTGACCAGCCCTGAAGATTTTACCTTCGGAGAAAATACGCTGTCATTTCTTGAATTCAGATGCATATTCAAGTATATAAGAGGAGGGCTCACAGGTGATAATAATAACATCACTGGCGGCAGAAGCGACTTGGCTCGCGCATTCTCAGGGGACTTCGGGCGGCAATTCCGCGAGGGCGTAATACGAGCGCGCCAAGCACGCGCCTTGCAATGAATGATAGAGGAGATTTTTTTGTGAAAAGCAGCTTCAAACTTTTTGCAGCGCAAGCCTGGCGGGTTTGCGCTACTGCCGCGATTGCGGCAGTTGGGTTTTTTATGACGGCTTGCATCACTTTGCAGGACTTGGCTCGCGTGGCGGAGCCGCCGCCCCAGCCAACCAGCATTGTGATTACAGGGATACCTGCCAGCCACAATGAGCGGCGAATTGTTGTCAGGCTGCTGGATGCAGACAGCGAAGTTGCCGTCGCCCATCCTGGCCATATAATCGATGGCTCGGTCAGGCTCGACATGCTGGAGGCTGGAACCGAAACCCCAATCTTTGCGCGCGGGAATTACGTGGTTGATATTGAAATATCGATAGCCGTTCTGGGAAGGCCGCTTCCCGTCCCCATGTTTTTAGGCATTACGGCGCCCAGAAATGTTAGCGAAGGCGTCAACAGCATACCTTGGACAGACTTTACCCCAACGCCGGTAAGCATCACAATAACGGAAATACCCCCAGCGCATAATGGGCGCATGGCCACGCTAAGATTGCTCGCGCTGGGAATTGGCGACGGGATTGGCCTTGATCTTGCCACCGCTCCTCCCGCGCCCATAGCCGGCGGCACGGTCACAATCAACCTAGTCAACCCCGAAACCCAGGAGCAGTTTTTCGCGCGCGGAGCGTACGCGCTTGCCGTTACCATCACGGAGCAGCCAGCGGCAATTTTTGGCATGATAACGCCGCCGCCTATCCCGCGGTGGGGCGGCATTTCGGCAGTTTTAAATATCACTGGGGGGGCGCAAAATATCCCGTTCGCTTCTTTTGCGGGTGCCGGGTTTTAGCGCCGGCTATTTTGGAAAAGCTGAAAACGCTGCTGGCAATAGACGGCGGCGGGCTGTATGCGATTGGCGTTGCTGATTGGCTTGCAAAACTTGGCAACTGGCGGTTTGATTATTACGCGGGGACATCCGTCGGCGCCATGCTGGCCGCCTGCTATGCAATTGGCTTGGAGCCGCAAACAGTTCGGCAAATGTTCAACAGCGGGCTTGCAAAAAGAATATTCACAAAACCCAGCCTGCCGGCGCGCTTAAACCCGCTGCGCCCGGCCACCTACGACAACAGGGAAGCCCAAAACGTTTTGCGCGAAATATTTGGCGACACGCAAGTCAAAGACACCAAGCGCCCGCTGGTCATTGTTGCCTGGAACTACGAAAAAAAGCGGGAAAAAGTTTTCACCAGCGACAAGTACAACAACACATACCTGCTCAGAAACGCCGTGCTGGCGTCAATGAGCGCCCCCACCTTTTTCCCCGTGGCAAGGCTCAAAAACGAAAACGGAAAAGAGGAGCGCCTGGGCGACGGCGGCCTGTGCGGCAACGACCCATCCCTGGCAGGCATTTCCGCAATGCGCGGCAGCAAAATACAAACCAGGCAAATGAAGTGCCTGTCCATCGGCACCACCGGAGTGCCGAAAAGAAAAGACGGCTTCAAAGTGCGCAGCAAGCTGGGCTGGCTGCCGGTAATTATTGACAGCATCACTTTAGGCAATACCAGCTACGCATCCTTCGGAGTAAAGCACATCCTGGAGGACAGGTACATGCGCATTTCCCCCACCACCCTGCCCGTCGGCCTCATGGACGACTTCAAGCTCGTCCCGCAAATCAAAAAGGCCTGGGAGGAATGGGACCACCTGGAAACCATTCGCTTTCTGAGCGACTCCGGCGAGTAGCCTTGCGCTCGAAATGCGCCCATTCCCCATAGCCCCAAAATATGCTACCATGCTGCGCAGGAGAAGAATATGGCAAAAATTCCAGTAGGCATATTGGGCGCTACGGGCATGGTGGGGCAGAACTATATTGCCCTGCTTAACAGTCACCCTTGGTTCAAGGTGCGCTATGCGGCGGCGTCGGCCAGAAGCGCCGGCAAAAAATACGCCGAGGCGGTAGCCGGCAGATGGCAGCTCGCGGAAGGCTTCGCGCCGCACGTCGGGGAGCTTATGGTCGAAGACGCCAACGACGTCGCCCGCGCTGAGGCGGCCCGCAAAAAAGGAAAATGCGCTTTCGTGTTTTCAGCGCTGGAAATGGGCAAAGACGAAACCCGCGCCCTCGAGGAGGCCTACGCCGCCGCCGGCATTCCGGTAATCTCAAACGCATCGGCGCATCGCTGGACGCCCGACGTGCCGGTTCTTATCCCCGAAGTGAACCCCCACCATGCAGACATAATCCCGGCGCAGCGCGAGGCCCGCGGCTGGGAGCGCGGCTTTATCGCGGTCAAGCCCAACTGCTCGATTCAGAGCTACATGATTCCGCTGCATGCGCTGGTGCAAGCGGGCTACTTGGTGAAGCGCCTAATCGTCACCACCATGCAGGCCGTTTCCGGCGCCGGCTATCCCGGCGTTCCCAGCCTGGACATGATTGACAACGTTGTTCCATACATCGGCGGCGAGGAGGAAAAGTCCGAAAAAGAGCCGCTCAAGGTTTTTGGCACAGTCATGAACGGCAAAATTGAAAACGCAATCATGCCAAAAATTTCCGCCTGCTGCAACCGCGTTCCGGTTATCGATGGGCACATGGCCTGCATCAACCTGCAATTTGGCTCAAAAAAACCCTCGATTAGCGAAATAAAGGAAATCTGGGCCGCATTTCGGGGGCTGCCGCAGGAAAAGAATTTTCCCACCGCGCCTCAGCAGCCCATTATCTACCGCGAGGAAGACAACCGCCCGCAGCCGCGCAAAGACCGCGAGCTAGACAAGGCCATGGCAGTGGTAATCGGCAGATTGCGCCCGTGCAACCTGTTCGACGCGCGCTTTACCGCCCTGTCGCACAACACCGTGCGCGGCGCTGCCGGGGGGGGGGTGCTAAACGCGGAGCTTTTGAAATACAGGGGCTATCTGGGCTGACAGCGCCGAAGCAAAAAGCCAGCCAGGGAAGCGCTGATGCCGCTGAATTTCAGCGCTTTCGGTTTTATCTGTCGCGCCCCTGAAACAGCAAGCCCCAGCCGATGCTGATGCCATGGGTAGAGCTGCCTCGAAACCAAGTATGCCGATACCGTATGCTAAAAATATTGTTGTCATTTTGCAACTGCCCGAAATTTCCGAAGGGGCCAAACTCCAGCCCAGCCTCAACGCCGGGGGTTGCCCAATTCCCGATTAGCCCATGCAAATCCCCGAAGATCCCCATTTCAAGAAAGGCATTTGCGAAAACCCACCCCCTGCGGCCAAGCGACAATCCTGTCCCCAAAACGGGCGCAAAGGAAAAGTGAAAAGACTCCGCCCGGACATTGCCATTGCCGTTGCCGTTATAGCCGTTGTCATTGCCATTGCCAGCATCATTGTCACTGCGATTGCGAGCGCCATTGCCGTTATCGCCATTGTAATCATTATAGCCGCGATTGTCGCGGGAAGGGGAGGAAAACCACCCAAACCTTCCGTCAAGACCGACAGTGACATGCGCCGCGGGAGAGAAATGGCCGCCTAGCCCAAACCCCGTTCCAGAAACCGAGCCGCCCCCTTCCGTGACATGGAAAAGAGAAGCCCCAATCGCGTTTCTGCGGGCGTTTTCCTCTCTCGCCTGCCGCCTCGTTTCCCTTGCTATCCTTATGGCCCGCTGCATGGCTTCCGCTTCCTCATCCCTTCTGTCGGTGTCGATTCTCCATGGCTGATTGGTGCTGGTTATTTGCATCAGGCCCGTCTCGCCGGCCCTTTCCGGGGAAATTCCGTTTACGCTTTCCACGCGGATAATGAACTGGGCCGTTATGTCGTCGGCACTGACATTTCTGAAAAACAATTCCCTGCTCAGGCGCTCCGTCTCGCTGGGCCTCAAAAACGTGTACGATGCCGTCGAAAGAACAGCGCCGTTTTCGTTGAGTATCTGCATGGTAATTCCGATTTGCCTCGGCGCAACGATTTGGCGGACGTGCAGGGGAATGTGATTCCACTCATTCAGAGAGGCTATTCTGAAGCCTTCGCGCAAGTCGTTGATTGTGTTCCAGGCATCGGTTGGGGACAGGCTGATCTCGATGGAAAGATCCGCCGTCCTCCTCGCGAAATCAATTCCGTGATTCCTTGGAATGACGTTGTACTCAAACTCATACGGCAGGTGGTCCGAATAAAAAGACTGCGCCGCATCCAAAATCGCCCGCCATGAATCGTACTCATGCATTCTGTTCCGTATATCCTGGCCCAAGTTCCCGGTCGAAATGCCGGCAGACACCACCGAAACGCGGCTCACCGCTTCCGCCAGCGCCGGGTTAAAGGCGGCGGCGCGAAAGTAGTAGGCCAGCGCTTCGGCCATCATTCCCTGCCTCTGCGCGGCAATGCCTCTGGCAAGCTCGTTCTCCGCCTGTATCCGCGCGGCGTCTTCCACCCGCCTCAATTCCTGCAGCCCGCCAGCCGTGAGATTCACCCCTAGCTGCCCAAGCAAATCCGCCGAGGCCTCGCGTATCGCCGAAAGATCCCGCAGCGCAAGCAGCGACACTGGCCTGGGCGGATGCGAAGCCCTGCGCTCGCCGGTTTGCACGTCCGTCACGGCAAGCTCAAGCATGTAGCTGCCCGCGATTTGATGCACCGAGCCAAACACGACAAGGCGCGCGTTTGTTAGCTGCCCGATGCGAATAAAATCATCGTCGGAAAAATGCGCGTCCAGCGCCAGGCGCTGCTCCCTAAGAATATTTTCAAGGTTTTGCCGATCAAAAACCGTCATGCCTGAAAATCTCTGAAACGTCCCGATGATGGTGCTTTGAATCAATGGCAGCAGGGACTCGTCCTGCGGGGAAAGCCCCGCTCCCGCAGGCTCGGAAACCGTAACCCTAATCCCGCTGCCGCCGTCCCCCGTCCAAAGCCCTAGCGGCGGCTCTGCCAGCGCCGAAGACGGGCTGGGCAGCCCGGAAAGCAGAAGCAAAGCCGCAATGCAAGGCAGGCGTGGAAACAGCCGAGGGGCGGCAAAAACAGGCATGTATTTTTTCCCCAAGCAGGCCTCCTCGGCAAAAGCGCTCAGCAATCTCTGGATGGCAATTTTTCACGTTATTCTGCCGCGTTTTGCATAAAATGTCAACATGCGCCGGCTTGAGAAAATTTTCCAAGCTCCATTTCGCAAAAAAGGCCGCAGCGATTAGGCTGCGGCTTTCAGAATTTTGGCCTGCCTGAAAATTCCAAAAAAGGCTTACCTGCGTGTTACCGTAACCCCAGGATCAAACGTTCCCCACCATCTCCGCTCTCCCCATCTTCCGCCAGAATCCCAGGAGCCCGCCATGATTTGCGTGCGGCCCGAGATGGTAACACTGGTCAATTGGTTGCCACCAAATGCATCTCGCTCGATTGAGTTAACGCTGTCAGGAATTACAGCGCTAGTCAATTGATTGTTTTGAAATGCATTGCCTCCTATTGAAGTAACGCCATCGGGAATGACAATGCTGGTGAGCTGGTTGTTTCTAAATACATTGGGTCCTATTGAGGTAACGCCGTCGGAAATTACAACGCTGGTCAGTTGGTTGTCCATAAATGCACTTTGCCCGATTGAGGTCACACTGTCGGGAATTACAACACTGGTCAATTGGTTGTTGTTAAATCCGCTGAGAGAAACAACGCTATCAGGAATAACGACGCTGGTTAATAGGTTATTCGCAAATGCGCCTACCTGGATGGTTGTAACGCTGTTAGGAATTACAACGCTGGTCAGTTGGTTGTCCCTAAATGCATTTTGCTCGATTAAGGTCACACTGTTAGGAATAACAACACTGGTCAATTGGGTGTTCCTAAATGCCCCTGACCCTATCTCCGTAACTGGCAGGCCCCGTATTCTTGACGGAATTCTCACCTCCCAACTATCCCCCAAATAGTCGACAATGGCCACCGACGTGCCCCCGTTGATTGGCTCCACATCAAAGTCGCTTTCAGGATCATACCGCGAGCAGGAAAAAACTGCCGCCATCGCTATCGCCGTCATGGCGATGCCAAAAACCGTTCTTTTCATGTTCATCTCCTCTCTGTTTGTTAGTATTTGCGGCATTATTGTCGCCGCCGACATGCAATGGGCTTATCGAAGCATTAAAGCCGCTCGATGGAATGTTTCGGTATGCCTGTAGGCTATTCTCCCTCTGCCTCGCGCAAAATTGCCGCTGTCATCAAGGGCATGTTCCCTAATGATAATTTCGGCAGCTATGGCATCGCCTTCTATATTGAGGACCGAAAAGTCAAAGGTATAACCCATTCCGGCTTGAACAGCATATGTTACGCTGACGGGTATATTTCTTCCCTCAAAAACGAACGTCATCGTAAAGGTATGGCTGCCTGGCGCCACCCTTACAACCGATGACCCTGACCCGCCAAAGCCTAGAAAAGCGTCTCTTGAGGGAGGCCACTGCAGGTGGCTGCCTTGCCCGTTGATGTTTGCGAAATTTGAGAACGGATAATGGCCCAAATTAGAGCCGCCCGCAGGCAAAACCTGAATTAGAGCGTGATTATCCTGCGACACATCTCCCAAATCAAAAAAATTTGGCGCTGGCGTCGCGCATCCTACCGCGCTTGCCCCAAATGCCAGCGCTATCGCCAGCATTCCCAAAAGTTTGATGTTCTTCATAAAAACTCCTTGCGGCATTATTGTCGCCGCCGACATATTTAAAATTCCCATACGGAAACTTTTTGAAAATAATCCGCACGCAAAATGTTTTGCGCTCGGAGCGCGCGGAAACTCGCGAAGAATTTTCTGCCTGCATTCTTCGCGTATTCTAGGTCTATGGCTCTGCAGCTATTGCCTTACCCATCGTCATCGCTATCCATGGGACAACCCGTCATCGAAAGCCCGATTACCGCAGCCATGGCGATAATCCCTAAAAGTTTGATGTTCTTCATCAGAACACCTCCTGCTTTGCGATTGCCCGCTTCCTCACAGCGGGAGCGGGCAGCCGCGAAAATTTGCCCGCCTATACAGGCAGGGCCTTAAAAAGCCGAAATCCAGCTTCTTTTCACACGAAAGCCAGCCCCAGCAGGGGAATCCGGCAATTTCCAAAAATGCAAAGAAACCCAGAAAACTATTATGGAAAGGCAATGGTGAGGCGTGGTGATGCACTAATATTAGACGCAAGGTCTAGTATTACCAGCATTATGGGTTGCCGTAACTATATTGTCAAGTGTCAATGTCGATATACCATGAAAAACGCAATGGAATCGGGGGGCCCTGAGCCTGTGTCGCTGAAAGCGTATCTGGCTGCCAACATCAAGGCTAGAAGGGAAGCGCTGGGCATAAGCCAGGAAAGGCTTGCGGAGCTTGCGGATGTCTCCGTGCAGACGATCAAGGGGATTGAGGGGCGGCGGGCGTGGGTGGGCGACGGGATGCTTGCGAATCTCGCTGGGGTGCTTGGCGTTTCGGCTTTTCAGTTGCTGATTCCGGTCAATGTCGCTGATTCGCCGGCCGAAAATGCCGCGGTTTCCGGCCTTCTCGACAATCTGCGGCGCAACATCCAGGACGACATAAATCGCCGCTTCGACGCCTTGTCCGCGCGCAGTTCCGCGAGCTAGCGGCTCCGGCAAGCCTTTGCTGAAAACCCCAAAAGCATGGCGCCATTCCCAGGGAAAGCCCTGGTGAAGGTTTTATCGCGCAAGTTCCACAGGTTGGGCGGCGGCAAAACGTCTACTCGGTAATCCCGCTCTCCAAATATTTGTCCAAGGACACGAATTCTTCCGGGTGTTCGCGGCGAAGCCGGCGCCCCTCCGCAATATCCGCTTTTTCCTCCGCGGTTAGGTCCCCCTCGATGACAAGAGGCCCGTCAGCGAAATGCGCCAGTATTGGTTCCACCACGGAAATGCAATTTTTTTAATGCGCGTATAATCTGGCTTTTCAATGGCTCATTTAATCGGCTAAGTTGCCGCGCGGCTTTTTTGGTTAATTCCACGCGCATAATTAATAATCCGCCTTGAAGCAGGGCTGCGGCTTTTTTTATGTCTGCCTGATAAGCCGCAGGGAGATTTGCCCAGTTCATGCTGGGGGGTCTAGCGCATCCAGGCTGCTTCGTCAAGAAATGGAAGCGGCGAGCCTTGCGGGAATCGGCGGCGGCTTTCGCGCAAGGCCACGGCGAAGGCGCTTTTGCAAAGCCGCCTTGACTATTTCCCCGCAACGCATCACCCTAGAGCCATGAACCATAATTCCAAAACTGGCACGGCTGGCGGCGGCATAACCGAAAGCGCGGAAGCAAACGCAGGCTTGGCGGAGTCTGCGGGCTCGGACTTTATCAGCGAGTTTATACGGGAGGATTTGGCGGCGGGGCGGTTTGACTGCGTGCGCACGCGCTTTCCGCCGGAGCCGAACGGCTGGCTGCACATTGGGCATTGCAAGGCGTTTTACATTGATTTCACGATGGCCGAGCGCTTTGGCGGGGAGTGCAATTTGCGCTTTGACGACACCAACCCTGAAAAAGAGGACGTCGCCTACGTCGAGGCGATCAAGCGCGACATAAAATGGATGGGCTACGACTGGGAGGGCCGCGAGTTTTACGCGTCCGACTACTACGAGCATTTGTACGGGCTGGCCGTGAAGATTATCAAAAAGGGCAGCGCTTACGTCGACGACCTGACCGAGGCGGAAATGCGCGAGTACCGCGGAACCGCGGCGCCGGACAGGAACAGCATCACCGTCACGCCGCCGGGGCGCAACAGCCCTTGGCGCGAGCGCTCGGTGGAGGAAAACCTCGCGCTGTTCGAGCGGATGCGCGCGGGCGAGTTCCCCGACGGCGCGAAAACGCTGCGCGCGAAAATCGACATGGCGCATCCGAACCTGGTTATGCGCGACCCTGTTATGTACCGCATCCGCCGCGAAACGCACTACCGCACCGGCGGCGAGTGGCGCATTTACCCGATGTACGATTTCCAGCACCCGCTCTCGGACGCGAAGGAAGGCGTCACGCATTCGCTCTGCTCGCTGGAGTACGAAATACACCGGCCGCTGTACGACTGGTTTATCCGCGAGGCGGAGGTTTTCCCCAGCCGGCAAATCGAGTTCGCGCGGCTGAACCTGAGCCACACGGTGATGAGCAAGCGCTGGCTGCTCAAGCTGGTGCAGGACAAGCGCGTTTCCGGCTGGGACGATCCGCGCATGCCGACGATCGCGGGCCTGCGCCGCCGCGGCTACACCCCGGAGGCGATCCGCGCGTTCGTTTCGCGCATCGGAATCGCGAAGACCGACAGCATGGTTGACATCGCCTTTCTGGAATTCTGCCTGCGCGAGGATCTCAACAAGCGCGCGACGCGCGTGATGGCCGTGCTGAATCCTCTGAAACTGATTGTCGAGAATTGGGAGGAGGGCCGGCGCGAGGAGGTCGAGGCGGTGAACAATCCGGAGGACCCGTGTGCGGGCGTGCGCGGGATTGCCTTCACCCGCGAGCTTTGGATCGAGCGCAGCGACTTCGAGGAAGCGCCTCCGCCGAAGTACCACAGGCTTTTCCTCGGCAACGCCGTGCGCCTGCGCTACGCGTACGTCGTCACCTGCACCGGCTTTGAGAAAGACGACGCGGGAAACATCACCGCGGTTCGCTGCGTCTACGACCCGGAAACCCGGAGCGCCGGAGCGAGCGCGCCTGGAGCCAGCGCAGGCGGCGCCAATGCCGGCGGAGCCAACGCAGGCGGCGCAATCGCGGATGGCGCCGCGGGAAAAAGCGCAATTGCGGATGGCACTGCCGCGGGAAAAGGCGCGAGCGCCGCGCCGGAAGGGCGCAGGGTAAAAGGCACGATTCACTGGGTCAGCGCGGAATGCGCCGCGCCGCTGGAGGCGCGGCTGTACGGCCACTTGTTCAGCGCCGAGCGCCCGATGGACGTCGCCCCGCGCGCCGACGGCAGCCCCGGCGAGTTCACCGACACGCTCAACCCGAACTCGCTGGAAACAGTCCCCGCCGCCTGGGGCGAGCCCTGCCTCGCCGGCGCGAAGCCGGGGGAGCATTTTCAGTTCGAGCGCATCGGCTACTTCACGCGCGACCCCGACGACGGCCCCGGCGGAAGGCCCGCGTTCAACAAGACCGTGGGCCTGCGGGACACTTGGGCGAAAATCGCGAAGGCTGCCGGGAAATGAGCGCCGGCATTTTTAAATTCTGCCCTGCCTGCGCGTCCGGGAAAATCGGCTTTGAAAGCGGCAAGCTGTTTCGCTGCCCCGACTGCGGCTTCGAGTACTATCAGAACATTGCCGCCGCAACCGGCTGCGTAATCAGCGCTTCGCCGGCGCCGGCGCTGCCCGCCCAAGCGAATGGCGCCGGCGGAATCGGCAGGGCCGGCAGCCGCGCCGAAGAAGGCGGCGCCAATAACGGCCCAGACAGCGGCGCCGACAGCAGCGCCGGTGGCGAGCGCATTTTGTTTCTGGTGCGGGGCAAGGAGCCGGCGAAGGGCAGGCTGGATTTGCCGGGGGGCTTTGTTGACATCGGGGAGGGGGCGCTGGAAGGGCTGCGCCGCGAGCTGCTGGAGGAAATCGGCTGGGCGCCGGAGGTTCCGCCCGGCGCCTCGCTGGCGGAGGCCTTCGCGCTGTTCGCCTCGTTCCCAAACGCCTATCCCTACAAAGGCGTTTTGTACAACACCTGCGACCTGTACTTTTGCGTCAGCGCGCCGGGCCTGAGCGCCGCGGACTTGACCCTGGAGCGCTCGGAGATTGCCGGCGCGCGCTTTCTGAGCCCAGAGGAGATCGACTTCGGCGAGATTGCCTTTGACTCGACGCGCCGCGCCGTCGAGGCCTACCTGTCAAGGCCGCGAGTTAAAACTCGCGAGTTTTGACTCGCGGGCTTTGGCTTGCGACTTTTGGCTCGCGGGTTTTGGCTTGCGAGTTTTAGCTCGCGGGCTTTAGCCCGCAGGCTTTGGCTCGCCGGCAGCGCCTGCGCTTCGGGCCCATTGCGCCGGCAGCGTTGGGCGGCGCCGCTTGCCGCTTGCTTGACAATTTTTCAGTTACACGTCATTTTAGAGCCATGAAGCAGAATCCCGGAGGCGCGAGCCCCGCGCTCAACTTTGACCTCCCCGACGAGTGCCGCAAAGCGGCGGAAGCGCTGTTCCCGGCCGGCGGCTCCTTGCCGGCGCGGGACCTGTGCGCCATGGCGGATTTTGCCAAGGCGCTGGGGATCGGCGCGGATTACGGGCGGCTCCTCAATGCGGGCAGGGACGCCGAGGAGGCGCGCAAGTTTCTGGGGCATTTCCAGAACAACCTCGACCTGCTGATCCAAAAAACCTGGGTCGAGAAGCGCGACGAGCTGCGCAAGGAAAAGCTGCACGACAAGCTGCCGCCCTTCATGGCGCTGATCGCGCAGGGCGATTTTCCGCGGGCGCTGGAGGAGTTCGGCGCAATTCTGGAGGAGCTGGCCTATCTGCTTTTCGGCGAGCAAAGCGCCGGCGCAGACTTCACGGAATACACTTTCCGAATCGACATCGAGATGGGCCTGTTCTGGTGGTACGGCGCCAGGCTTCGCGGCATGAAGGCGGGCAGCGCCGCAGCGGACGAGCCGCTCTGGGCGCTGCTGCTTGTCGGCATTTGCTACCTGACTAACTTTTAGGGGGCAAGGGCAAGGCGCCGGCGGGCCGCGGCGCTCCATGCCCGGCGATTGTCCTGACCCACTCCGCTATCTGCCGCTTTGCGCTCTCGTAGTTGCTGATGGGGTTTGCGAAGTCCATTTGGGCGATTATTTCGTTGCCGGGAAGCATAATGCCGAATTTCTCCAGGGCCCTTCCGCCGCCGCCGGCGTGGGAGACAAAAAGCGCGATTTTCTTGCCGGCTATGCCGGCCTGGGACAAGAAGGTTTGGATGGGAGGCGCCGGGGAGTAGGCCCAGACAGGCGCGCCTATGACGATCAGGTCGTAGGCGGACGGCTCGAAGGCAAAGGGCTTTAGGGCGGGCCGGCGCTGGATGAAAACCATGGCGCAGGCCGCGAAAAACCTGCCCACTCGGCTGCGCTTTTTGTCGTCCCTCGTGTGAAGCTGCAGCAGGTCGGCCCCCATCTGCGCCGCGATTTGCTCTGCCACAAAGGCGCAGTTCCCCTCGCTCGAATAAAATACCACCGCTTTTTTCATTGGCGCTCCTTCCGGTCCATCATAGCGCAAATGCGCGAAGCCAAACAACCAGGAAGGCGCCGCTTTGCCGCGCCGCTCGCGCCAAAAAGCCGCCCGGCGGGAAGGCGCGGGGCCGCGGCGGGCGATTGACACGGGCGGGCGCAATTGGCTAGAATTGCGCAGGAAGCGCCGGCGCGCCAAAGCCGGCAGGCGCTTCCCCAGCATTTCACAGGGACGGAAGGAACACCCATGCCAACATACGAATATGAATGCAGGGAATGCAGCCACAGCTTCGAGGCCTTTCAGTCCATGAGCGACGAGCCGCTCAGGGACTGCCCCAAGTGCGGAAAGGAAGTGCGCAGGCTCATTTTTGGCGGCTCCGGCGTTATTTTCAAAGGCTCCGGCTTTTACGTTACCGACAAAAACAAGGGATCGCGCGGCGCCGCCAAGTCAGGCTCGAAAACCGAGGGAACGTCGTCTTCCGGGGACAAGGCCGGCTCCTGCGCCAACTGCCCGGCAGCATCCTCGGCAACCGGCTGCCCAAACGCTGAAGGCGGCGCTGCCAGCGGCGGCGAAAAGCCGAAAAGCAAGGGCGCGCCGGCCGCATCCGCATAGGGAGCGCCGGCTAGCGTGGCGCCGCCCGCCGCTTTCCGGGCGCCTGAGCCGCGCCCCGCCGCTTTCGCAAGAGCCGGCGCGAAGGCCGCCGGCGCAAGCGCTGCCTGCGCGGCGCGGGGGGCGGCATGAGCAAGAAGCCGCGCTTTTTCTGCGACAACTGCTCCACGGAAGTTGCCCTTGGCGCCAAGGCCTGCCCGCGCTGCGGCAGGCTGTTTGCGTCGGTGCGCTGCCCGTCCTGCAACTTCGTCGGCGGCGACGAAACCTTTGCGGAGGGCTGCCCCGCCTGCGGCTATTCCGCCTCCGCGGCAAATGTCTCGGCATTGCCGGCGGTGCCATCCGCCGCCCGAAGAAAAAAAGAGCAGCGCCCACTCCCGTTCTGGGCGTTTTTCCTGTCGCTGGGCATTTTTGTTTTTTTCCTGGCGCTTCTGCTTCTGGCGCTGCTGTAGCCGCCGCGCGCTTCGGCGCCCTGGCGCTTCGGCGCCCTGGCGCTTCTGCTTCTGGCGCTGCTGTAGCCGCCGCGCGCTTCGGCGCCCTGGCGCTTCGGCGCCCTGGCGCTTCGGCGCCCTGGCGCTTTGGCGCCCTGGCGCGGCCTGCGGCGGGATTTTTTTAAAAACGCGCGAAATTTTTCAGCGGCTCCAAGCGCCCGCCGCGGATCCGCGCCGGCCCTGAGCCCGCGGCAAATTTGCATATGCTGCCAGCAGCAGCGGCGCGCCATTTTTGCGGTTTTTCGTTTTTTTCCTTGACACCCCTGAGACTGGCTCATATACTCAGCTAACAGGCAAGCGAATGCCGCGGTCGAGGACCGAGGTCCGCGACCCTTCAGGCCGGCGGAAAATGCAAAAGGAGTTTGCGGAAAAATGGAGCGCATCGCGCAGCAGAATGGGTTTTGCTCCGCTGCCGGATTTCCCTGCTGCAGTTTTAAATTGCGCTAGAAATGATATGTGTCTCCGCGATCCGGCGCCTGGGGCTTAGGCGCCGGGCGCGGCCGCTTTGCTGCAAAATTCGGCAGCGCCGAAAGAAATTTGTTGGAGGAAACGCGCATGAACAAGATGGACAGCCTGCACTTTCAGGAGCAGGCCAGGCAGGACAGGGGCAAGCTGGTTGCGGGCATCATCGCGATGGCGGTTTTTAGCGGCGGCTTTCTTGTCATTGGCGCTGTCATGCAAAGCTCGGCGGCGGCGATTGGCATTTTGCTGCCGATTTTGATAGCCATGTTTGCATGCTGCGGAAAGCTTGGCCTGCGCCTGGCGAGAAAAATGGAGCGGGACAGCTACGAAGAGGGGATGTACCTTGTCATGGAAGGGGCGCCGATGAACTGCACCATCACCGACGAGAAGGGAACCGTCCTGCACTGCAACGATCGCGCCGCGAGCATGTTCAGCGCCAGCAAGAGCGAGTACGCGCGCGAGCTTTTCGGCGGCTTCCTGCCGGAGGTTCAGCCGGACGGCACGCCCTCGATGGAGATGGCCGGAAAGCACATGCAGACGGCGTTCAAAAACGGAACGGACAGCTTCGACTGGTGGCACCAAATGGGCCCTGGCAAGGAGCAGTTTCCCTGCTCGGTCAGCCTGGCCGCCGCGTCCGTCTACGGCATGAGCCGCATCCTGGTGTTCCTCACCGACCAGCGCAAGGCGCACGCCCTCAAAAGGCAGGAAGAGGCGCTCAAGGAAAGGATGCAGGCCGTGCTGGACGCCTCGCCCATGTTTTGCACCCTTCTTGACGAGAACGGAAATATCCTGGACGTCAACCAGGCGGCGGAGGGCCTGTTCGGCATAGGGAACAGGCGGGAGATCATCGACAATTATTACGGCTTCTGCCCGGAATTCCAGCCGGACGGCACTCCCACCCGGCAGAAAGCCGACGCCGAAATTGCAAAGGCCTTGAAAACCGGCAGCGCTCGCTATGAATGGATGTACCGGCGCAAGGACGGAACGCCGCTCCCAACAGAGGAAACCGTGCAGCGCATAACCGTTGACGGCAAAAGCCTCATCATTTCCTACAGCCGCGACATGCGCAAAGAGCACGCGGCGAGGGAGGCGGAAGCGATCGCGCAGAAAAGGCTTAACGCCATGATGGACAAGCTCAACGGGCAGCTTTCCTCACAGTCCGCGGCCATCACGGAATCATCCGCGGCCATCGAGGAAATGATCGCGAACACGCAATCCGTCAGCAACACGCTTTCCAAAAACGCCGAAAGCGTGAAAGACTTGCAGGAAGCCTCCGAGATCGGCCATTCCGGCCTTAACGAAGTAGCGGCGGACATAAAGGAAATCGCGAAGGAGTCCGAGTCGCTGCTGGAGATCAACTCGGTGATGCAGAGCATAGCCAGCCAGACAAACCTGCTGTCGATGAACGCCGCGATAGAGGCGGCGCATGCCGGGGAGTCGGGCCGCGGCTTTGCGGTGGTCGCGGACGAAATTCGCAAGCTGGCGGAATCGTCGAGCAAGCAGTCAAAGACCATAGGCGGCGTGCTGAAAAAAATCAAAAGCTCCATCGACAAGATCACCAAGTCCACGGACAATGTCATTACCAAGTTCGAGGCGATAGACGGCGGCGTCAAAACCGTCGCGGAGCAGGAGACCGGCATCCTCAACGCCATGTCTGAGCAAAGCGCCGGCAGCGCTCAGATCATGCAGGCAATAGCGCAAGTGAACGACATTACAGGCCAGGTAAAGGAAGACGCGCAGAAAATCGTCGAGGCGGCGGCAAAGCTGGGGGTTTAAAGCCGGGGCTTGGGCGGATTGGCGCAAATGCGGCCAAGCAGCGCTGAATCAGCAGGGCCCATCAGGGCGGGCTTGCCGGTTCAGCGCTTCCCCGGCGCCGTCAGCCGCCCATGGCGTCGATTTTCGCCACGACGGCGAGGTAGTCCTTCGGCTCGATGTTGTCAATGGTCTTGCTGACAAGGCCCCAACTGGAAATGTCTTCCTTGTTGCTTCCCACGTCCGTGCAGCAAAAATAAACGTGAAGCTGCTTCGTCTTCCGCCAGTATTCCACGTAGGCCACATTCTTAAAATTCACCGCAAGGCCGAATTCGCTCGTGCGCAGCATTTCCATAAGGCACTCCTCAGTTCCGGGCCCGCCAGCCCTTTGCATCGCTCGCCCCAATTTTACTACGTTTTAACGTAGCAGTGTCAAGCGGCGCCGCAGGCAGCGCTCCTTGGCCTTTACTCCGAAACCCGGCAAAATAACACCATGCGGCGCCCCGCCTTTGCCGGCGCAGCTTCCCCCCGCAGGCGGCGCCAAAACCTGCCTGGCTTTTAGCGCCATCTCAAACAGCGTTTTGCGCCATTTAAAATCATTTGGCAGGTTTTCGTTCATGAGCTTGAAAATCAATGCAATGATGCTTTCCGCGCCATTGTAGAACGAATGAAGCGCTTGCGCCGCTGCCGTCATTTCTATAAAATCAGGCTCCTTTGCTTTGCGCAAATCCAGCAACGTATGTTGTGTTGTCAAGCGATTACCGAAGTTCCTTGGCCGCCTGTTTTATGAGGTCCAGGTACTCTTGGATTTGGGGCAGGTGCTGGCAAATGGTGTCTATGGATTTGTTGTTGTTTTGAACCGAACCGCTGGCAAGGTACTCTACGGAAGTGTTTAGCGAGGTAGCTATGCGGATTGCCTCGTTTAGCCTGGGGTACATGCCTTTTACAATCCACCCCTGAAACGTGCTAAAGCTGATGCCTGAATTCTTTGCCACCCATTCCTGGGTAGTATTTTGCGATTTTATTTCTTTTTTTACATTTCCCCAAAAAATTGAGGCATCGTCATCCATGGCAGGTCTCATTTTAGATAGAAAAAGGCAAAAATTCGTCCAAACAGGCAGAAATTCACTTGCGTTATATGCCTATTCAGGATAGTATTTGAATAAACACTCTTGTATAGGAGTATGAAAGGAGAGAAAAACTGTTTCTGGGGAAATTTGAAAGCATCACATGAAAAAAATTCGGGTAGCGTATGCTTTGTCGTCATTTTTGTCCCTCATCATAGGCATGTGCATATACCTGCTTTTCAGAGATTTGAACAACATAATCCTTTTTGACTGGATGCCAAAACCTGAATTTGCCAGAAACGTAATTATACAACTTCCGCCGACAATTCTTACCAGCGTATTGAAGCACAATTTAGCCGGTATGTTTTGGTTTGTGTCGGGAATTCTGTTTTTCAGGTTTATTTGGTTCCGCAGAGCCAGGACGCAATGGGCATATATTTTTGCCTTCTATGGGGTGGGGACCATTCTTGAGGTAAGCCAGTTGTCGGAAAAAATCCCGGGGACATTTGACATGCTGGATTTGCTTTTTATGGGTATAGGTGCCTTCCTTGAGGGCTTGCTATATAAATTTTTTGTCGAAAGGAGAATTGTATGAAAAAAGTATGGAAGCTCCATATTGTCGCGATGATTGGTTTTGTGGTTCTTGGCGCGCTGGCCTTGGGAAGCGCCACGCAGCCTGCCACCGCTAGACCCGCTGCATTTGCCGAGCCTGTGCACAGGGCCGCGCTTTGGGTAAATGGTGAGCCCCAAATCTTAAGCGACACCGAATCATCGGCCAGTTCCGTGGCCGTATCCGACGGCGATGTTTATGTAGTGGGAACCATATGGGGAGAAGGGGGCAGAGCCACGCTCTGGGTAAACGGCGAGCCGCAGGCCTTAAGCAACATGCCATCATCGGCCAATGACATCCGTATTTCCAATAGCTATGTATATATTGCGGGAAACGTATCGGAAAGAGACGGAACCCATGCGGATCGGGCCCGAAGCAGAAGGGCCACGCTCTGGGTAAACGGCGCGCCGCGGACACTGAGCAACCTGGAATCAGCGGCCAATTCCGTGTTTGTGTACGGCAGCGATATCTTTGTATTGGGATTCGTATACGGAGGAGGGGGAACTACCAGAGAACGGCAACTATCCAGGAGAGCCACGCTTTGGGTAAACGGCGTGCCCCAAACGCTGGGCAACAACCAAACGTTTCTTAGTTCCGTGTTTGTATCCGGCGGCAATGTCTATGTGGCTGGAAGCACGCCCGCGCCTGCGGCGCCGCTGGGCAGGGATATGAGAGCAACACTCTGGGTAAACGGCGTACCGCGGACACTGAGCAACACTTCGTCATGGGCCCGTTCCGTGTTTGTGTCTGGCAATGATGTCTATGTGGCGGGGGAAGTGGTTGCCCAAGGATGGGTCAGTAGAGCTACGCTTTGGGTAAACGGCGTACCCCAAACGCTGAGCAATATTGTATCACGTGCTAATTCTGTGTTTGTGTCTGGCGGCGATATCTATGTGGCGGGAATAACAGATTCAGGGCAAGATGAGGTTTGGCATGACCGAGGGGAAAGAATTCGCGATTGGGTACAAGATGAGAGAGCCATGCTCTGGGTAAACGGTACCCCGGGGTCTTTAAACGATCCGGAATCACTGACCCGTCGTCCTTTTATTGTGCGAGACGGCAGTGTAGTCATACCAGGAGAGACAGCGGGTTTTTCTGTGTTCGTGTACGGTGACGATATCTTTGTAGTGGGGGAAATAACCAAATGAGCAAACAAAAATCGCCAAGCATTTTCTTTGCCGCCGTCTTCTTTTCCCTAACCGCCGCGGTTTTTTCAGGCTGCATCTTCGTCGGAACATACACCCGCAGCGGCAACAACGCAACGCTTTTCCGGGACGGCGAAAGAAGCGGCAGTGCCACCGTTTCCGGAAACACGCTGTCGGGAAATTTTGACGGGCAGCGGTTTTCCGCCACAAGGGTAAACGTCGCATCGAACCCGTTCGTGGGAACCTGGCGGGGAACCGCCGGGGACGGGGAACCGGTGGAACTCGTGTTTGGCGATTCCATCCTGATGTTTTTCCATGCAGAAGAGATGGAGTGGATAGAGGAATCAAACGTCGCCATGTACGATTTCCACGGCAACCAAGCTGAATGGGAAATAGACGACTGGTACGAGGATTCCGCCGTCGTTTTCGGAAACAGGATGACGGGAACTCTTTTCGAAACCCCGTTTGCCGCAAACAGGGTAAACACAGCCGGCAATCCTTTTGCCGGAACATGGAGGGGCAGCCTTGACGGTGTCCGTTTCGAGCTTGTCATAGGAGAGGCAACATGGGCTGTACGCACTTTTTTCTGACAAGCTTTTGAAGAATGAATACGCGGCGGAAATTCCCCGCGTAGATAAAACCGCTCTCGTATGACGGCGGTAAAAAGTTTACTGCAATATGCTGTCGCGAAAAATGTACTAAAGTTCTCCGCGTTTTGGAATAGGGTATTTAAATTCCGTGAATCACGCTTCGGAGACTCCAGTTGGAAAACGCAATCTGAGATGCCAGGTTTGCGTCCAGGGAGTCTCCGGGGTGTGCCATGGAAACCACTGTTTCACATTCCCATTTCCAGTTAAAACCCCATTGGCAAACAAACAAAAACCCAGTAAAATATAAGCATTAACATGGGTAAGGTTCCCGAAAAATACCAAGAGGACGTAAAAAAAGCTAATTTTTTCCTGAAAGATGCAGGCTGTGAAACCGTGTTCCTATTTGGCTCAATGGTCACAGGTAAAATCCACGACAATTCCGACATTGACATTGGGGTAAAGGGGCTCTCCCCGGAAAAATTTTTCACGGTTTACTCAAAGCTGTACATGAATCTTGGACATGATTTTCATTTGGTTGACTTTGATTATGACAAGGATTTTTTCTCCTTGCTGGAAAGACAAGGCGAGGTTATAGAGCTTGAATATCAACCTTCTACAGCAACAGTCAATAAAAAATGGAACCGATAAAATGACACTGTAGGAAATAAGCACGGCAAGGAAAAATTGAAGAAATGAAAATCGTATTGGCGGAATAAAGGAAGTCCTGGAACGGGTGGCTGGGAACCGGGTTCGCCTTTTGGGGATCCATGGGGCTTAAACGCCCTTGCCCCGATTCGCGCTATCCGGCGACGCGATCATTGCGCAGCGCGCCCCAAAAATGCTACCCTGAGCCATGTTCGAAAAACCTGCATCCAGCGAAAAACTCGCGACCATCCGCCACTCGGTAAGCCACGTCATGGCGCAGGCCGTGGTGGCGCTTTTCCCGGGGACTAAGGTCGCCATTGGCCCGTCCATCGACAGCGGCTTCTACTACGATTTCCTCTTGCCCAAACCCGTTTCCACCGATGACCTTGGCGCCATTGAGGCGGAGATGAGGCGCATCGTCGAGTCGAAACAAGACTTCGTCAAAACCACGGTCAGCCGCGAGGAAGCCCTGCGGCGCTTTGCGGGCGAGGAATTCAAGACAGAGCTTATCGGCGATCTGCCGGCGGACGCCGAAATCTCGATATACGAAAACCGCGACGCGGAGGGCAATGTGCTTTGGGCCGACCTCTGCCGCGGCCCGCACCTGGCCAACACGCGCGAGATCAACACCGCGGCCTTTAAGCTGCAAAGCATTGCCGGCGCTTACTGGCGCGGCGACGAGAAGCGCCCCATGCTCACGCGCATTTACGGCACCGCCTGGGAAACCCCGAAGGACTTAAAGGCCTATCTCGCATTTCTGGAAGAGGTCGAAAAGCGCGACCACCGGCGCCTGGGCCGCGAGCTTGACCTTTACTCGATTCACGAGGAGGCCGGCGCCGGGCTCATCTACTGGCACCCCAACGGCGCCAGAATGCGCGTGGCCATCGAGGACTATTGGCGCAAGGAGCACTGCCGCAACGGCTACGACATTCTCTACACGCCGCACATCGGCAAAAGCTGGCTGTGGGAAACCTCCGGGCATTTGGGCTTTTACAATGAAACGATGTACAGGCCGATGGACGTTGACGGCCAGGACTACTACGTCCGGCCGATGAACTGCCCCTTCCATCTCATGATCTACAAAACGAAAGGGCGCAGCTACCGCGACCTGCCCCTGCGCTGGGCGGAGCTCGGCACGGTGTACCGCTACGAGCGCAGCGGCGTCCTGCACGGCCTCATGCGCGTGCGCGGCTTCACCCAGGACGACGCGCACATAATCTGCACGCCCGATCAGATGGAGGCGGAGATTATCGAGGTGCTGCGCTTCAGCCTCTCGATGCTGAAGGTGTTCGGGTTCAGCGACATCAAGGTTTACCTGGCGACCAAGCCAAAGGAAAGCGTGGGCGAGCAGGATCGCTGGGACGCCGCGCTGGAAAGCCTGCGCAAGGCGGTGGAGGCCGAGGGGCTTGAGTACGAGATTGACGAGGGGGGGGGGGCCTTCTACGGGCCAAAAATCGATCTGAAGATAAGCGACGCGCTGGGCCGCGAATGGCAAATGACGACCATCCAGTTTGACTTCAACGAGCCTGAGCGCTTTGACTTGGCCTACGTCGATTCGGACGGCCAGCACAAGCGCCCCTACATGATTCACCGAGCGCTGCTCGGCAGCCTTGAGCGCTTTTTCGGCGTTCTCATCGAGCATTTCGCCGGCGCGTTCCCGCCGTGGCTCGCGCCGGAACAGGTCGCCGTCATTCCCGTCGCGGAAGGCTTCAACGAATATGCGCAAAAAGTCGTCGCCGAGCTAAAGGCCCGCGATCTGCGCGCCTGCGCCGAGCTGGGCGACGCGCGCCTCAACGCAAAAGTGCGCAATTGCCAAAACCGCAAAATCCCCTACATGCTGGTCGCCGGCCAGCGCGAGACCGACGAAGGCACCGTGTCGATCAGGCTGCGCGACGGCCGCCAGCTTGAGGCGATGAAGGTCGCGGATTTCGCAAAGTACGCGGTCGGGAAGGTTGAGAGCCGGGCGCTGGAGCTTTAGCGCGGGCGCCTAAAGGCGCGGAATCTCCAGCTTTATGCCCAGCTTTGCCAGCTCGCGGCGGCCGGCTTCCAGCAGCTTTTCGGGGGGCAGCGCTTCCGGGTCGTACTCGACTAGGATGCTGCCGGTCGCGGGGTTCGTTTCCACTTTTGTCACGCCGGGCGCTTGCGAGATTCGGGTCTTTGCGCTTTCCGCGGCGGCGGGGTCTTTCAGCTCCTTGAAGCGCAGGCGCGCGCGGCCGGGAACGAAGCTGACGATCACGGCTTTGATTCCTTGAGGACGGGGCGCATTGCGTTCGCGCTGAGCGCCAGGCTGGTGAGGTTGTGCAGCCACACGGCGCGGCTGCTTCCGGCCCCGGCCGCCGCGGGGCTTTCGAAAAGACCCATCAGGATGAAAGCGCTGTTGAGGACAATCGCGGCGCGCGTGTTCGAATCGATGCGCTTCATCACGCGCTGCGCTATCAGCCGCGCGATCACCAGCGGGTAAAGGCCGGATTCCTTCAGCGCTATGTCCGCGGTTTCGCAGGCGATGTCGGCGCCGTCCTTCATCGCGATTCCCGCGTCGGCGGCGCTCATCGCGGGCGAGTCGTTCATGCCGTCGCCGACGAACGCCACTTTGCAGCCGCGGGCGCGAAGGTTTTTCACGATTTCGGTTTTGTCCCGCGGAAGGAGCCCGCCGCGCCCGCCGTCGAGGGAAAGCTCGCGGGCGACTTTTTCGGCGGCGCTGGCGCTGTCGCCGGACAGCAGGTACATGCGCTTCACGCCTAGGCGCCGCAGCATTGCGATCGCCTCAGCGGCCTCCGGGCGGACGGGATCTTTTATCAGCAGCATCGCCGCCAGCTTGCCTTCCTGCGCGAGGTACAGCGCCGAATGGCCGTCACGCGCCGCCTTTTCCTCGTCCTCCTTCGCCGCGGAAAGATCGACGCCCTCGTCCTCTCCGATGAAATGCCTGGAGCCGATGACGGTGTGCTTCCCGCGGTGCTCGGTCGCGATTCCGTGCGCCGCGATGTATTTCACCGACGTGTGCTCTTCCTTGTGCATGACGTTTTTTGCAAGCGCCGCCGCGACCACCGCTTTCGCCATCGGATGCGGGAAGTGCTCCTCGAGGCAGGCCGCGATTTTGAGTGCCTCTTTTTTGGCAAAGCCGTTGTAGGGAATTATGCGATCGAGCGCCGGCGCGGACATGGTGAGCGTTCCGGTCTTGTCGAAGACGATGGTGTCGCAGGCGGCGAAATCCTCAAGCGGCGCGCCGCCCTTGAAAAACACGCCGTGCTGCAGCCCCTCGCGGATGGCCGCGAGAAAGGCCAGCGGCGTGGCGAGCTTGATGGCGCAGGAATAGTCAACCGACAGCACGGAGACCGCCTTGCGCGCGCTGCGGGTAAGGAAAAACGCCAGCGCCGCCGCGGCGAAGGTAAACGGCACCGCCTTGTCCGCGAGCCTGTTCGCCCTGATTTCAGCGCCGGCCTTCGCGCCCTCGCCTTCCTCGATGAGCGCGATTATTTGCTCGTAGCGCGTGTTTCCCGCCATGCCCGTGACCTCGGCGACAAGCTCGCCTTCCTCGATGACCGTCCCGGCGTGCACCGCGGCGCCGGCGGATTTCTCCCTGGCCAGCGGCTCGCCGGTCAGCGCCGCCTCGCGCACCGTCGCGACGCCCTCGATTACTTTCCCGTCGATGGGGATGAGGGCGCCGGAGCGGAGAACCACCGCGTCGCCCTGCCGAAGCTCGCCGAAGGGAATCTGCCGCTCGGCGCCGCCCGGCAGGCGCGTCCACACCTGCCCGACGTTCAGCGAGAGCGCCGCGGCGAGGTTTTCGCGAGAGCGCCTGCGCGCCCACGCCTCGAGGTATTCGCCGGTTTTCAGCAGCATTATCAAAGTCGAGGCGGCGCTCACGTTGCCCTGGATCAGCGACGCGCCAATCGCCGCCGCGTCCAGCGCCGCCACGTCGAGCCGCGAATTTGCGATTGATTTCGCGCCCCTGATCAAAAACGGGATCGCCTCGATCGCGGTTGCCAGCGGCTTCAGGCGCCTCGGCTTCAAGGCGCGGAAAAGCTGGTAAGCGATGTACGACCCCGCGGTTTTCTCCCCCGCGGATTTCGCGGCTGGCCTGCCCGCGGCGGGGCTTGCGCCGGCAATGCCCTCTATCGCCAGGCGGATCGCGCTTTCCGAAGTCGCGCCCGCGTCGTAAAAAACTAGGATGCTGCCGCTCCGCGGATTTGCGCTGGCGCTTCTCACCCCCGCGATCCCCGAAACGGAAGCCGCGAAGCCCTCGGCGCCCACCGCTCCCGGCGCGGCGCGAAACCTCGCCCTTCCGGGCAGGGAATGGACAAGGGCGACGCGCACGGCGCCTACGCCTCCGGGGCTTCGAGCTTGCGCTTCGCGTCGGCCTCCGCCAGCAAGTCCTCCGCGGATTCCCTGACAAGCTCCGCGGCTTCCAGCGCCTTGTCCTTCATGTCCAAAATGCCGCCCAGCGCCTTCGCGCAAATCTCGCGAATTTCCTTCGAGTTTTTATACGCCAAAGCGCCGACCGCCGCGCCGCCCAAAAAAACCAGCCCGTACTTCCAGAAACTGCCCATTTTTCCCCCTCGCGCGCTTTCCCGCGCTGGCTGATTTTAGCGCATCGCCGCCCCTTTGCGATAGCCCGCCCGCCCGCAGGCCGCCCAGCGCATTCAGGTTAGCCCAAGCTAACTTGCTTGTCAAGCGCGCGCGTATTGCATTTTTTCCTTTCAAGTGGCATCATCGGGATTATGATCAAACCTATAGCCAAGTTGATAGTCGCCCTGAACGGCAACCTGGGAAGAAAGCAGGTTGCGGCGGGCTTTGCGTGGGGCCTTTTGCTGGGCCTGATTCCGGCTGGAAATGTGTTTTGGATCGTATTGCTTGCTCTTTCCTTCATGTTCAAGCATCACCATGCGTCGAAAATGCTGCTCATGGCCATTTTGCAGATTGCGTCCGGGGCGGTGGCGCCGCTGGTGGATATTGTGGGCTGGGAGGTGCTGTACATCGAGGCGCTGCAGCCCTTTTTCACCGGGCTTTACAACATGCCCTTTGTCCCGCTGACCAGGTTCAACAACACTCTGGTCGCCGGCGGGCTTGTGCTGGGCGCCGTTCTTTGGGTGCCGGTTTTTCTTCTGGTGGCGCGGCTGGTTCCGCTGTACCGGAACAACCTGGCGCCGAAAATCAGGAACCTGAAAATTGTCAAAACCATTAAAGGCGTGCCCATCATTTCAAAGCTGGCCAGCGCCATCGCCAAAGTCGCCGGCATAGACGACGTGCTGTAGGGAAAGGAGGAAAAAATTATGGCAAAAAAAGCGCCGGGCTTTTTCAGAAGGCCCCTCACCGAAGCGCAGTTGCAAAAAAAGTACCTCAGGTTCATCGAGCAGCTCGATGACAAGGATTTTGTCAAATCCTGCTACGCAAAGGACGAGGAAGGCCTGCTCCGGATTCGGCAGGACTTTGACAAAAAGGAAGTCAAGCGCCTGAAGGGCCTGAAAAAGTCCATAAAGGCAAACCGCAAATTCGCCGTGAAGATTATCCCGCTGGGGCTGGCGGCGGCGGCGGTTGCCGGCATCGTGTTTTTCTTCACGGTCATGGCGAACCCGCTTTTGCAAAGGGCCATGGAAGCCGGGCTGGAGGCGATTTTTGAGGCGCGGGTCAACGCCACGCGCTTCAGGATCAGCCTCATCCATTTCGAGATCGGCATGGACAGCCTCACCATTGCCGACAGGGATCGGCCCATGCAAAACCTGATCCAGTTCGACAGAATGCGCATCAGCCTTCGGCCGCAGGCGGTGCTGAGGGGCAGGGTTTACATCGAGGAAATTCGCGCGGACAGCATTCGCTTCGGCACGGAAAGGACAGTCTCCGGCGCCTTGCCGGCAAGGGAGAGGGACAGGGCCGAAAGAGAGGCAAGGGAAAGGGAGCGCCCGCCCAGAGAGGAGTTCCAAATTCCGCCGCTGATCGACATTCAGAATTTCGACGCGATGGGCCTTCTCGCGCAGGAGTTCGATCGGCTCCAAACGCCGCGCCTTTACAGCGAGGCGATAGAGGCCTACGAGGCCGCCGCCGCCAGATGGCAGGGCGAGCAGGAAGCCGGCAGGGAGCGGATAAGCGAGCTGCAGTCCAGCGCCGAGCCGCTGCTGCGAATAAATGTCAATGATTTTAGGGTCGTGGACATGGCCACCGCCGAGCAGACCATGAACCAAATCCGAACGACTATCAGCGACGTTAACGCAATGATTTCGTCGGTGCAGGCCGCGCAGGAAGACGTGAACCGCATGGTGGCCGGCGTTCAGTATGACATAAACAGCGCAAGGGCCCTGGAGCAAAGCGCCAGGAACGCCCTTACCGAAGACTTCGCCCATTTGCGCTCGTTTGTTGATTTGGGCAGCGGCGCCGCGCTTGATGTGCTGGAGCCGATAGTGATGAGCGTCCTGACGGATTCGGTGGAAATCTACCTCGACTACGGGCGGCGAGCGCTGGAAATGCTTGAGCAAGTGAGGGTCATGCAGGAAAGGCTTCCGCGCAGGTCGGAGCAGGAGCAGGCGCCGCGCCCAGAGAGGTTCCGCGGGCGCGACGTGCGCTTCCCAACCAGGCAGTATCCGCGCTTTTTCCTCGGCGTTCTGGCCACAGACGTGCTTACCCCCGCGGGCTGGCATTGGGGCTTTGAGCTGGCCGGCGTCAGCTCGAACCCGGATCTTTCGATGAGAAACACCACGCTTGAGCTTTTGCTGGCCGAAACCGGCGACGGCCTTCAGCGCAGCGGCGCGTTTTTCGGCAGCGCTGATTTCCGCACGGGCGCGGACGAGCGCTTCAGCGTGGACCTTAGCGCCAGCGGCTTTCCGGTCGGCATAAGCGCCGGGCTCAGCCAGATCGGGATCGGCGGCTTTTACGGCGACGCGTCGTTCAGCCTGAATGCGGCGGGCAGCGCCGACGGCAGCTTCCTGAGCGCCGCTGACATTGCCTTTGCTCAGGCCAGGCTCGCAAATCCAGGCAACACTTTTGCGCAGGCCGCCGACGAGGCGATACGGCAAGTCGCCGCGGTGGAATTCGGGATCACCTACGCGCACGTCGCGGACGGGCGCGATCGGTTTTCCGTGACAACAAATTTTGGCGAAATTCTCAGGGCGGCCATGGAAAGAATCGTCAGCCAGTATTTGCAGCAGGCGGAAGAGGCGCTTGAAAGAGCGCTGCGCGCAAAAATCGATCAGCACATTGACGGCAGATTTTTGGGCAGGGAAGAGCTGGACATGATTTTCGGCGCCGTTCGCGGAGACCAGACCGCGGTGAACGCGCTTCGCGGCAGCCTGGACAGCAAGAGAAGCGAGCTGGAAGACAGGCTCAGGACTGCCGCCGAAGACGCGGCCAGGCAAATCGCCGACCAGGCCAGGGAGCAGGCGCAGCAGGCCGCGCAAGACGCGCTGCAGGGAGTGATTCCCGCGGCGCCGGCGCTGCCCGGCCTGCCGCCCGTCACCCCGCCCGCGCCCCCGTCGCTGCCGGGATTCCCGAGGCGCTAGCCCCGCGGCGCAGGATGTGTGCCTTTTAGGAACACATCCTGCGCCGCGGGGCCATCGGCGCGATTCGAAAAGCCAAGGCGCTTCTCACCAGAGAAGCGCCTTTTTTTCGCAGCCTGCATATTTTTCACTCGAACTGGTTGACAATTTCCCGCAAAACTGGCAACTTTGCTTATGGTACTGGCAGTGACAGCGAGCCGCCGGCAAAGCGCCCCGTTTTTGCCCCTCTTGGCGTTTGGAGCATGCCTGGCCGCGAGCGGCAGGAAGCTTCAGGCGCTTTTCAGGGCCGAGCGATGGCTTTTGCTTGAAAGCGCCTGGCGCTGGGCCGCCTTGCTGCCTGCCATGGGGGAAAAGGCTCTGGCGCCGAAAGCGCCTGGCTGCGCCAAAAGGCTGCGCTGGCTGCATCCCCCCCCCCCCCCCCCCCCC
>Ga0209755_10000962_pt1 | contig 48417 bp, 37 predicted proteins | sample TergutCo191P1_FD_187301 | JGI IMG/M metagenome (GOLD analysis project Ga0209755, IMG submission 187301) | Cornitermes sp. P1 segment gut microbial communities from Petit-Saut dam, French Guiana - Co191P1 (SPAdes) (version 2) | ecosystem: Host-associated > Arthropoda: Insects > Digestive system...
CCGGCAGGGTGAACGTTACCGACGTGCCTTTGCCCGGCTCGCTCTCCACGCCAATCGTCCCGCCCTGCGCTTCCACGATTTCCCTGCACACCGAAAGGCCAATCCCCATGCCCTCGCCGTCGCCCTGGATTCCGCGCTCAAACACGAGCGGCAAAAGCTCCGGCGCGATTCCCTTTCCGGTGTCCGCGACGGTAACCGTCAATCCCCCGGTTTCGTTTCTCGCCTTGATTACAACCTCGTCGCCGTTCGCCGTATGGTTCTTGGCGTTCTGCAAAAGGTTGAACAGAACCTGCGTCAGCTCGTCCGGGTTACCGAATGCCGGCGGCAGATCGCTGGGGGTGTCCGTGGCAAGCGAAACGCCGACGCGCTCCAGTATGTGGCGGTACAGTCGGGCGGTCTGCTCTATCAGGGCGGCAAGGTCGAGCCTCGTTTTTCGCGCCGCCCGATCCTTGCGAAGGGGCAGGTTCTTCATGTGGTCGATCAGGTTTGCCACCCGTTTGGCCTCGTATGCGATTTTGTCAAGATCGGCGACGGTTTTCGGGTCGGTGTTTTTTTCCTGCATCTCAAGGGCGACAAGGCTTGCGTAACCGGAAAGGACGGCCAGCGGCGTTCGCGCCTCGTGGGAGATCGTCGCCACCATTTCCGCCCTCAACCGGTTCACCCTTTCAAGGGCGGCGTTGTCGGCGGCGAGACGCTGCATCTCGTACTTCGAACGCTCGTACTCGCTTAATTGCGCGTAGGACTGTTCCAGTATACGCGCAAGTGCGCCGATCTCGTCCGACGATCCCACGTCTATGGAATTCCGCGAAACGTTCGCCATGTTGATTTCGCCGGTTGACACCCTGTTCGCGAACAGGCCGATTTCCGCAAGCGGCCTGCCGATAAGTCCGGAAATGTATTTTGCGAGAAACAACGCCACGGCGATTGAAACGGCAATGACGGCGATAATCACTATCAACAGCACGTTGGACAAATAGCTGTTAACGTCGTTGACATGGGCGGCCTCCAGTACCCTGACATAGGCCAGATAGTAAAGGGCCTCCATCACGAAGTCCGTCGGCTCCGCCAGCGCGTTCATCATGATGATCATCTGGACGGGGGGCGCGTTGACCCTTGCGCTTTCCATGATCTGCTGCATACTTGGCTGGTACTCGCCGAAGGCCGCCATTATTTCGCCGTAAAGCTCGATCATGTCCGGATCCGTTATGGTTCGCCTGTAGGCTTCCATGAAGGTTATGAAGCCGCGCTCGTGGTTCACAAGGTCGGCCTCGATCAGGTCAAGCTCCGCGCTGTTTCCGCTGGCGAGAACCACGTCGCGAAGCTGCACCCGCAGACGCTGGAAATATTCCCGCGCCATGCCCAGATCCGCCAGCGGCTGCGACTGGCTTTCGAACATTTCCCTGCTGCCCCTGTTTATCCGCATCATGCCGGCGATGCCGACGGCCCCGACGAAAATCGTCAGGGTGATCACGATGAGAAAACTTGTCGTCAGTTTCATCGACACTTTCATGTTTTTCATCGACACGCGCTATTGCCTCATGTACGTGGTTAGGGCTTCCATCCCTGCCCACATTTCGTCCAGATAGGCGCGGGCATAATCGAACGGGACGAAGAAGGCCGGCATTCCCACTTTCTCGAATATTTGCTGCCGGAACAACGGCTCTTCGGTGATCCGCCGTACCGCGTCGGAAAGCCTTCGCAGGATTGACTCGTCGGTGCCGACCGGAAAGGCGAAGAAGTACGAACGCCCGGTGTAGCCGCCCGGGATTCCGACCTCCGCCATCGTGGGAACCTCCGGCAGTTTGGCGTTGCGTTCGGTGGCGGCGATCCAAAGGGGAATCATTTCCCCGCTTGTGATATATGGCAGGAACAGTGCCACATTATTGTAGCCCATTTCCGTGTGCCGGCCAAGCACGGACGGGGCCATCATGCTTCCGCCTCCGACGTGCACGGCGTTGATGCTGAAGCCCCCGGCGATTTCAGCCATGCGAAGAAGCTTGAAGGAAAATCCTGTTATCGTTGTTGCCACGCTAAGGCTTCCGGGGTTCGCCCTTATGCGTTCCAGAAATTCCCCCGCGCTGTTAATGCCGACATCCGGATGCACGATCAGGACGTTGGCGTAGCAGCGCATTGCGATGCAGGCGATCTCGAAATCGTCGTGGCTTAACTCGGTCGCGCCGGTAAGGACGTTGGCGAACAGGTTCCCGGTGTGGTAGAAAAGCATGGTGTAACCGTCCGGCGCGGCCGCGCTTACCCAGCCGGCACCGATGGTTCCGGAGTCGCCGTCAACGTTGACGACGTAGACCGGCTGCCCGAGTATGTCCGCCAGCAAGGGCGCGAACATTCGCGCGTACATATTGGTGTCGCCGCCTGGAAGAAACGGCACGATGATCGTGACCGGGCGGGTGGGCCATTCCCCGTGCGCCGGTCGTGTCGCCGGCGCATATGGTTCAGTCCCGGCGATCAGGGTTACCCGGGTTGCCGGTGCCGTCCTTACCGGCCTGTCGAGCGTCCGCGCGGGGGCGGCGGGATGACAGGCGGCAAGGGTTATCAGCGCAAGCGCGGCCAGGGGAAGAATCGACGGCTTTTTCATGCTTCCTCTGGTATTCCCCACGCGCGGCACTCGACCTAATGCGAGGCTTTTCAAGGCTAGAACCCCAGAAAGCCCCGCAATCCCAAACCTACCTCTTATGATACTCCTGCAACGAACAAACCCCCACGCCCGCGCTCTTCGCCCTTTCCGCGATCCCCTGTGCCCCGGCCAAAGCCGCGGTCACGGTCGTCATGTAGGGAATCCCGTACCGAATCGCCGACTTGCGAATATACGACCCGTCATCGCTACTGCGCTTGCTGCCGCTGGGCGTGTTCACAATCATGTCAAGCTGCCGGTTCTTAATCGCGTCCTCGATATTCGGCCGCCCCTCCTGCAACTTGTTGATCGCCTCGGCCTTGATCCCCTTGCTATCGAGATACGCGTGAGTGCCACGCGTGGCGACCACCTTGAAGCCAAGCTCCACAAGCCGCCGCGCAAGCTCCACCGCCTCGTCCCGGTCGCCCTTGCCCACCGAGATCAGCACCGATCCGGAAAGCGGCAGAATCGTCTTGCTGCCCTCCAGCGCCTTGTAGAACGCCAGCCCGAACGAGTCGGACAACCCAAGAACCTCGCCGGTCGAGCGCATCTCCGGGCCAAGCACCGGATCGACCTCCGGGAACATATTGAAGGGAAGAACCGCCTCTTTTACCCCGTAGTACGAGATCTCCGGGGTCTTCATCGCCGAAAGATCCACCGGGGTTCCGGTATGCGCGGCCATGATTAACTTGGTAGCGATGTTCGCCATGTTCAGGTTGCAGATCTTCGAGACGATAGGCACCGTCCGGGAAGCCCGGGGATTCGCCTCCAGAACGTAGACCTTGCCCTGGTGAATCGCGTACTGGATGTTCATCAGCCCCACCACGCCAAGCTCCCCGGCGATCTTGCGCGTGTACTCGCGGATCGTCCCGGTCTGCTCCTCGGTGATGTTCACCGTGGGAATCACGCAGGCCGAGTCCCCGGAGTGAATGCCGGCGTGCTCGATATGCTCCATGACCGCCGGCACGAAGGCGTGCGAACCGTCCGCCAGCGCGTCCGCCTCGCACTCCAGCGCGTTGTCCAGAAAACGGTCGATCAGAATCGGCGCGTCACAGCTTATGTACTGCGCGTTCGTCGAGATATAATTTTTGAGCTGATCGTTGTCGAAAACCACTTCCATCGCGCGCCCGCCAAGAACATATGACGGCCTAACCATCACCGGATACCCGATCCTGCCGGCGATCGCCGTGGCCTCCTCGTAGTTGCAGGCCATCCCGGATTCCGGCATGGGGATGCACATCTGCTCCATCATCTTGCGGAACAGATCCCGATCCTCGGCCAGAGCGATTACCTCCGGGGTGGTACCCAGAATCGGCACACCGGCGTTCTTCAGTTCCATCGCGATGTTAAGCGGGGTCTGCCCGCCGAACTGCACGATCACCCCAAGGGGCTTTTCGTGGTGGCAAATCGAAAGAACCTCCTCGACCGTGAGCGGCTCGAAGTACAGCTTGTCCGAGGTGTCGTAGTCGGTGGAGACCGTCTCTGGATTGCAGTTGATCATGATCGTTTGGAAGCCAAGCTCCCGCAGACCCAGCGCGGTATGCACGCAACAGTAGTCGAACTCGATCCCCTGCCCGATCCTGTTGGGCCCCCCCCCCAGTATGATCACCTTCTTGCCGCCGTCCGAGTCCGCCTTAGCCTTGACCCCGCGCCGAGTCCTTGACGCGACAAGCTCGCCGCCGAGTTTGCCAAGGCCGTTGTAGGTCGAGTAGAAATACTCCGCGTCCGCGCCGCTGACCGGCACCACGTCCCATTCCTCCCGTATGCCCAGAAACTCCCTGTGCATCCTGATGTACGCCTCCGGCACCTCAAGCAATTGCGCAAGATACTTGTCGGCGAACCCGTCCCTTTTCGCCTTCGTCAAAAGCGCGTCCGGCAGAACCCGTTTTTTGTAGGTCAGCATCTCGTTTTCGAGATCGACAAGCTCCTGCATTTGCTGCAAGAAATATTTCTTGATCTTGGTAACGTCGAAAATCCTGTCAACGCCCGCGCCCTTTCGCAACGCCTCGTAGATCATGAAGTACCGTTCGCTGTTCGGAACGGCCATTTTGCCAAGAAGCTCCTTGACGCTCAACTCGTGAAAGTTCTTCGCGAAACCAAGCCCGCTGCGCCCGATCTCCAGCGAGCGAATCGCCTTCTGGAAAGTCTCCTTGAAGGTGCGCCCGATGCTCATCACCTCGCCGACCGCCCGCATCTGCGTCCCCAGCTTGTCCTCGATACCCGGGAACTTCTCGAAGGCCCATCTCGCGAACTTCAGCACGATGTAGTCCCCGTGCGGCACGTACTTCTCAAGCGTACCGTCCTTCCAGTAGGGAATCTCGTCCAGCGTAAGCCCCGCGGCCAGAAGCGCGGAAACGTATGCGATGGGAAAGCCCGTGGCCTTGGACGCGAGCGCCGACGAGCGGGAGGTGCGCGGGTTGATCTCGATGACGACGATCCGCCCGGAATCCGGGTCGTGGGCGAGCTGAACGTTGGTGCCGCCGATGACCCCGACCTCGGAAACGATCCTGAACGCCGTCTCCCGCAGCTTTTCCTGCAAGTCCTCGGCAATCGTGAGCATCGGCGCGGAGCAGAACGAGTCGCCGGTATGAACGCCGACCGGATCGATGTTCTCGATCATGCAGACCGCGACCATCTGGTTTTTCGAGTCCCGGACGACCTCGACCTCCAGCTCCTCCCAACCGAGAATGCTTTCCTCTATTAATACCTGCCCGATTAGCGACGCCTGAATCCCCCGGTTGGCGATGGTCATCAGCTCCTCGCGGTTGTAGGCGATACCGCCGCCGGTTCCGCCCATCGTGTAGGCCGGGCGAACCACCACCGGATACCCAAGGCCGTCCGCGACCTTGGCCGCCTGCTCCACCGTCAGCGCCTCCGCGCTTCTGGCCATGCCGACACCCAGCCTGTCCATCGTGTTCTTGAACTCGATGCGATCCTCGCCACGCTGAATCGCCTCCAGGTTTATGCCGATCACCTCGACCTTGTATTCTTCCAACACCCCGGCCTTTTGAAGCTCCAAGCTCAGGTTCAGGCCGGTCTGGCCGCCAAGGTTTGGCAGAAGCGCGTCCGGCCTTTCCTTGGCGATGATTTCCGTCAGCCGCTTCACGTTGAGCGGCTCGATATAGGTCACGTCGGCGACGACGGGGTCTGTCATGATGGTTGCGGGGTTGGAATTCGCCAGGATTATCCTGTACCCCAGGCTCCTAAGCGCCTTGCAAGCCTGTGTCCCCGAGTAGTCGAACTCGCAGGCCTGCCCGATGACTATCGGCCCGGAGCCTATAATCATAATCGTTTTGATATCCGTCCGTTTCGGCATTATTGCCCTCCGTATTGGGCATTGTACGTGGTTTGGGCTTTTGTTTCAACCGGGGGTTAGGCAATGCGGTTTTACAGCTTGCCGGCGAATTGGCGGGGCGTTACATTTTTTTGACTGGAGGAAGTGCAGCCATCAAAAGCGTAGTGTACAGGGATCCCTTATTCTAACGCGCTTAGCAATCGCAAGTTTATGAACGTCCCTGGTTCCCCCGCGTCCGAATTCCCGAACGCGGGTCTTGGTTTCTCCAGCCTTTCCCTGGAAAGAAGCCCAAAGCTACTTCATATGCGCGGCCTCGATGGCGCGTATTTCACGAACCTTTGCGGTTGACGGACCATCCTTGAATTCCAGGCTGATCCATTCGCCCGCGATTTTTTTTGCCAGCTCGTGTCCGATAACCCGCTCGCCCATGCACAGCACGTTTGCGTCGTTGCTAAGGATCGAACGCTCGGCGGAAAAATTGTCGTGGCATACTGCCGCGCGAATGCCCTTGAATTTGTTGGCGGTCATTGCCATGCCTATTCCGGTACCGCAGACCAGGATTCCGCGCTTGTCATAATCGCTGTCAATTATTTTCTCGCAAACCCGCTCGGCAACGGACGGGTAGTTTGTGGGATCGTCGGCGCTGTCGCATCCCGCGTTTTCCACGGCAACGCCCAGGGATTCCAGAAAATTGATTAACATGTTTTTCATGGAAACCGCAGCGTTGTCGCAGCCGATAACAACAGTACGCATGTTAGCCTCCCGCCAAATCCATAATGCCGTCAGCCATCGCGCAAAGAATAATACAGCACGATACGGCACCCGCGTCCAGGACACCCCTAGAACGTTCGCCCAGGCGGCTGGAACGGCCGAACTTCGCGACCAAATCCCTGGTGGAATCCCGGCCGGCCTGCGCGGCGGCTTTCATCGCCCCCAGCGCGTCGGCAAAGCTTTTGCCTTCCCCAGCGGCGGTTTCGACCGCGACGACGGCGGGTTCTAGGGTATCTATCAACGTCTTGTCGCCCACTTGTGCCTGTACCACGTCGCGCAAATCGCGCAGACCGGCGGCTAGCATTGCGGCGAAACGGTCAAGGTCGATTTCGTCGAAGTCCTTGCCCGCTTCGGCCATGCCCATGAACACCGTGCCGTAAATCGGCCCCATTGAACCGCCAATCTTGGAAAACAGCACGTTGCCCAGCTCGTTCAGGCCGTCGGTGAAACTGATCTCCCTTTCATAAATCAGATCGCCGAACATGGAAAATCCCTTGTTCATATTCATGCCATGATCGCCGTCGCCTATAAGCCCGTCAACCTCGCCAAGGTAATCCTTGTTCTCCTGAATCGCGGCCACCATCTTTAATAGGATGGGTTTGCCGGCATTGTTTTTCATACGTATCCCCTTATTTTTGTTTCATGCCGACACTGTAACAGGGCATGTCCACAAGCCTTTTCAGTTCGGCATCCAGCTTCATGACCGTCAGCGTCACGCCCATCATTTCCAGCGACGTAAAATAGTTGCCGACATACCCGCGATATATCTTAATGCCTTTTGCAACAATGAGTTTCTCGATTTCGTCGTACAGAACGTACTGTTCCATCACCGGTGTCGCGCCAAGCCCGGACACCAGCACGACTACCTCGTCGCCGGACGCAAAGGGCAGATCGGGAAGCACAAGGTTTACCATGCGTCGCGCCATCTTGTCGGCGGTTTCCAGGGGACAAACCTCGATCCCAGGCTCGCCGTGATGGCCGATCCCCACTTCCATGGTTCCGGGCTTGATCTCGAAATTGGGATGCCCAACCGCCGGAAGGGTACAGGGGGTAAGACCGATGCCAACGCTGCGCGTGTTGTCTATCGCTTTCCTGGCGGCGGCAATCACCTCGTCCAGGCTTCCGCCCTCGGCTGCCCGCGCCCCCCCGGCCTTCCACATGAGAATCTCGCCGGCCACGCCGCGACGCTTGTCCAGCTGATCCCTGGGGGCGGATGCGGCATCGTCGTTGGCAACCACCGTTTTAACCTGGATTCCTTCCTTTTCGGCCATCTTGATCGCCATTTTCACGTTCATGTTGTCGCCGGAATAGTTGCCGTACAGACAGGCGACCCCCTTGCCCTGGTTCGCCACCCTGAACGCGTCCAGGAACGCGGCCGCGGTGGGGGATGTGCATATCTCGCCGACGGCAACCGCGTCGCAGAGGTTCTCGCCGATGTATCCGATAAACGCGGGCTCGTGGCCGCTGCCGCCGCCGGTCGCCACGCCGACTTTCCCCGCAGGAATGTCCCTGCGCTTTATTACCCTGGGGTTATCCGTGGTCGCGACGATGTCGTCGTGGACCTTCACGAAGCCCTTTAATGTTTCGTCAACAATATTGTCAGGATTGTTTAATACCCGCTGCATGGTTTTCTCCTTGTTGTTATTTGATTGTGTATCCGCCGTCAACCAGCAGATCGTGTCCGGTGATCATCGCCGCCGCGTCGCTGCAAAGGAAAGCTATTATGCCGGCGATCTCGTCCGGTTCCGCGAAACGTTCCGCGGGGATTTCCTTCTTAAAGGCGTCGCCTACAGGGCCGTCCCATGCCTTGTGCCCAAGCTCCGTCAGCACCACCGTGGGGGAAACGCAGTTTACCCTTATGCCGAACCTGCCCCACTCAAGGGCAAGAACCTTTGTCATGGAAATAATTCCGCCTTTGCTTGCACAGTAGGCGACGTGCTTGTCCAGCGCGATGCTTCCCGCCTGCGAGGCGATATTGACAATTGAACCATGGATTTTATTCTCGATAAGATACGCCCCGAAAGCCTGCGCCATCAAAAAGCTGGCCGTAAGGTTTATGTTTATAGTCCTGTTCCAAAAATCTTCGCTGATGCTTTCGGCTTTTTCCAACGCCACGATTCCCGCGCTGTTTACCAGTATGTCAACCTTGCCGAAGGCTTTCACGCCGGCGTCAATCAGACTGGCACGGTATGCCGCGTCGCGCACGTCGCCGGCAAGACCAATGTTCTGCGCCCCCAGTTTTTTTGCGGCGGCGTCAGTATTGTCGCTCAAGTCCGCCAGAATAAGGTTCACGCCTTTTTTAGAGAAAAATTCGGCCGTCGCAAAACCTATGCCCGCCGCGCCGCCGGTGATTATGGCGGTCTTTCCTTTCAGGGAAAAATAAATATCAGCACCTTTGTATGGTATCATTTTTCGCTCCTTGATGATGTTATTGCCAAAAACCAAGAACCCCGCCAAAAGGCGATTCGGCGGGGTATCACATTTTACAGTGTGCCGGCCCTTATATGGGCGTCGATGAGCATCTGAACATTATCCTTGGTGATCAGCGGGCACTCGATGTCCTTGTTGGTAAAACCCACCTGTTTCCCGGTTAGTATGGCGTTGATGATCATCATGCTATGCTCGGCCAGGGCAAAGGCGTTCTGGAAGGAAGTCGCGGTCATTATGCCGTCCCGAATAAGCAGGGCCGCCTCGGCGGTACCGTCAACGCCGTAAACCAACAGGTTCGAAAACCCAGGGTTGGTTCTGATGGCCTCGATCGCGCCTGTCGCCATGTTATCGTTCATGGAAATAACGGCATCAATTTGGCCGTGGGCCTGTACCCAGTCCTCCATGAACCTCATCCCCTCGTCCTTGTTCCAGTTCGCGAAGTTTTCGGCAAGCAGGACCACGTCGGGTCTGTTGTTAAAAAAGACCTCCTGCCATGCCCGACGCCTTTCGTTGGAATGGGGGTGCGCGGCGGGACCGTTAAGAACGACGACCCGGCCACCCCGTGGCACCTGATTTACGGCAAGACGAGCAACCACCGCCCCCTGCTCAAACGGACTGGCGTCAACACTGTGGCTGACGTTTTCCATGCCAGGTATGCGAAGGTTGACCGTTACAAGCGGTATGCCCGCCCTTACCGCGCGTTCCGCGGGCGGACGCTGCGCCTCGGTGTTCTGCGGCTGCAGCAGAATTACGTCAAAACGATTCGTAATCGCGTTGTCCACCAGATCCGCGATAAGCTGATCGTTGGCCAAGCCGTTTTGGGTAACAAGCTGGATATTCAGTTTGTTCGCCTCTTCCTCAAGGGCGGACTGTAGCCACGCAGGAAAAGTGTCGCCAAGTGTGCGGGCAATAAACACGACCCTTTGCTGATCATTTTGCCTGCAACCCAAAAACAGACCTGAGCAGAGCGTTAACAACACCAGTACAACACAGATTCTTTTCATAAGCGTCTCCTTCAAAACATCTCCGACAAAAATCTATCTCAAACGCAACGCGTTTATGCCTGTTTCGCGGGTCTTTCCTTTACCGCGACCCGCCTGTTTTTGGTGCGGATATCAAGAATTACCGCAAGAACGATAATGACGCCCCTGGTTATCTGCTGAATGTGCGGGTTAATCCCCAGAAGGTTCATTATGTTGTTGATAATACCGACGATAAAGGCCCCCGCGATTGTACCCGCGGCGGTTCCGACGCCGCCCGAAAAACTTGTTCCGCCGATGATGGCCGCGGTCAGCGCCTCCATCTCCAAGCCGACGCCGGCGCCCGGGATGCCGGCATTGATGCGGGACATAAAGACAATACCGGCAAGGCCGACAAAGCATCCGTTTACTATGTAGCACATAAACTTAGTGCGACGCACGTTTATTCCCGCCGCAACCGCCGCCTCCTGGTTTCCGCCGACGGCATAAAGCGACCTGCCGAAACTGGTGTGGTTAAGTATGTACCAAGTCAGAAGAAGCATTGCGAACATGAAGATAACCGGAACCGGCACAAAGCCGACGCTTCCCTGTCCGAAAACGACAAAGTCGCCGATGCCGGTTATGTCGCGCCCACCGGTAAAGAGCAGGACGCCGCCTCTCGCTATCGCCGTAATGGCAAGGGTCGCGATAAACGGCGGCGTTTTATAGAATGCAACAAGAAAACCGCTTAGGGCGTTAAAGGCAATCGAGAGCGCAAGCCCCGATCCGAACGCCAGCGTCATGTTTCCGGTCGCCCTGAACACCCAAATGGCGAAACAGCCCGAGAACGCGATAACCGCGCCGGCCGAAAGATCTATCATGCCGGAGATAATCAGCATCGTCGCCCCAAAGGCAAGTATGACGACCACCGCGTTCTGCCGTAGAATATTGGTGATGTTCATTACCGAAAGGAAGTTCGGGTTCAGAAAACTGCTTATCACGAATATAACCGCGAGAACAATCAGGATACTGTACCTGTTTCCAATCGCCGACATCCGCGTCCAGGCTGCATTATCTTTTAGCATCGCATATTCCCCCTTGTTTTATGTTGGGTTCATCCGCACTTTTAGTGCTGCCGGTTGCATACTGCATGATCAGTTCCTGCGAAAACTGCGAAGGCGACAGCTCCACCACGATGCGGCCTTCGGACATTACATAGATGCGGTCGCACATGCCCAAAAGCTCGGGCATTTCCGACGAGATCATCAGTATGCCCTTGCCGCCTTCCCGCACGATATCGTTCATAAGCTTGTAAATTTCAAACTTTGCGCCGACGTCAATCCCCCGGGTCGGCTCGTCCAGAATAAGCACCGATGGGTTTTTGATAAGCCATTTTGCAAGAACAACCTTTTGCTGGTTTCCGCCGGAAAGGTTCCCCACGTTGGAATCGATTGACGGTGCTCGTATGTTTAGGGTATTTTTATGCGCGTTCATCTCCGAGGTTTCTTTTTTTCTGTGCAGGTACCCGTTGTAGATATAACGCCTTAGGTTCGGCAGCGTGATGTTTTCGCGTATGCTGCGGATCAGCACAAGGCCGTTGCCCCTGCGATCCTCCGAGACCATGGCGATTCCGTTGTTTATGCTGTCGGTGACCTTTTTTATCTTTATCTCCCTGCCCTTGACAAAAACCTTTCCCCCGTGGATCGGGTCAAGCCCGTTCAGCGCGCGGACAACCTCCGTGCGCCCCGCGCCGACAAGCCCCGCGAAACCGACTATCTCGCCGGCACAAAGGTTAAAGGATATGTCGTGGAACACGCCTTTGCGGCTCAGTTTTTCTACGCGCAAAAGTTCGTTTCCCCTTTTCGTCGCGGTCTTGGGATAACTGCCGCCCAGCTCCCGCCCGACCATCATCGTTATGACTTTGTCAATGGTAAGGTTTTCCGCGTCGTTCCCGCCGACGACCTTTCCGTCGCGGAAAACGGTGATTCGATCCGCAATTTTGAACAGCTCGTCCATTTTGTGGGAAATATAGATAATGCTTTTCCCCCGGTTGCGAAGCTCGATGATTTTTTCCAGAAGATCGTCGGCCTCTTTTTTCGCGATCGAAGATGTAGGCTCGTCCATGATGATGACCTGGGAGTCCTTGCTTATCGCCTTGGTAATCTCCAGCATCTGTATGTCCGCGATGGTCAGGTGCTTTAGCTTGGTGTGAATGCCGTCGACAAGACGGGGATTGCCCAGCAGCCCTTCACGGCGCAGGAGTTCCTCTGTGGTCCTGTAAACATGTTTCCAGTTTATCCGCCCCGTTTTTGTAACCGGAAGATCCCCCATGAACAGGCTTTCCGCCACGGACATTTCGGGAACAAAGACGCATTCCTGGTATATCATGGATATGCCCTGTTTCCGCGCGTCCACGGGATTGTGGATGGTCGCCGGCTTTCCCTCTATGAATATTTCCCCGGTGTCGGGCTTGTAAATACCGTTGATAATTTTCATCAACGTTGACTTGCCGGCGCCGTTCTCGCCGCACAAGGCATGAACCTCGCCGCGCCTGGCGGAAAAACCGATATTGTCCAACGCCAGGACGCCGGGAAAGGCCTTGGTTATGTTTCTCAGCTCGAGAAACACGTTCCCGCTGGATCCCCTAGCCTCGGTGTCCGTCCGGTCTTTGATCTTCCACTGCCTCATAGACCATAAAAGATAATCCCGCCCGGGGGCGTTGTTCAAGTATAAATTACAGATTAAAGGTACAAATTACAGGTTCAGTTTGGTGGTAATTTATGCTGGCAGTGACACTTTTCAACTAGGCGCATTTATTATTACACGTTCGGTTTTGGGTCGCCCTGTCCGATCCTTTTTCGCAAAACTTTGATTTGCCGCCTGACTTCCTTAGGCGCCGGCCCCCCAGGAAGATCCCGCGCCCTTACGCACGCGAGCGGCTTGAGCGCGGCGTAAACGTCGTCGTCAAAAAGCCTTGACCGCGCCCTTAGCTGCGAAAGATCCAGGTCGGCGATGTGCCGCCGACCCGCCCCCATGCAGTCGCGGACGATTAGGGCCACCGTCTCGTGGGCCTTGCGGAAGGGAAGCCCCTTGCGGACAAGGTAGTCCGCCGCGTCGGTCGCCTCCATGAAACCGCCCACGCAAGCGCCCTTCATTTTTTTTACGTTGAATTCCGCGCTGCCGATCATCCCCCTGAACATCCGCAGGCAGGCCCGCAGGGTGTCCAGGCTGTCGAACAGGCTTTCCTTGTCCTCCTGCAGGTCCTTGTTGTAGGCGTAGGGAAGGCCCTTTAGCAGCGTTAGCAAGGTCACAAGGTTTCCCGTGGTGCGGCCGGCCTTGCCCCGGATAAGCTCGGCGAAGTCCGGGTTTTTTTTCTGGGGCATGATCGACGATCCGGTGCTCCACGATTCGGCCAGGTCGATAAAACCGAATTCCTCGCTGGCCCAGATTACAATGTCCTCGCAGAAACGGGAAAGGTGTATCATCGTTATGGCGCACGAGCATGACAGTTCCAGCGCGAAGTCCCTGTCCGCGATGGAGTCCATGGAGTTAAGGCTTGGACGGCCAAAGCCCAGGGACTGGGCGACGGCCTTTCTGTCCAGGGGGAGGGAGGAGCCGGCCAACGCGCCGGAACCAAGCGGGCATTCGTCCAGGCGCTCAAGCGCGTCGGCAAGGCGCGAGTGGTCCCTTTCAAGCGCGCACCCCCAGGCGACCAGGTGGTGGCCCAGCGTTACCGGTTGCGCCCTTTGCAGGTGGGTGTACCCTGGCATTATGCTTGCGGCGTGTTTTTCCGCCTGATCCAGAAGGACGTGTACGGTTCCGGCCAGCTCCGTCCGCAGGGTCGGCACGACGCGCTTAAGGTACAGGCGGAAATCCGTCGCCACCTGGTCGTTACGACTGCGCCCCGCGTGAACCATGCGCCCGGCGTCGCCGAGCCTTTCGGTAAGAACGCCCTCGACAAATGAGTGGACGTCCTCGGCGGAATCGTCCACCGCAAGTTTCCCGGATTCGATTTCCCCGGCGACGCGGGCAAGCTCCCTGTCGATTTTCGCGGCGACGTTTGCGGGGATGATTCCCCGGTCGCAAAGCATCGCGACGTGGGCGCGGCTGCCGGCGATGTCGTCGGGCGCAAGACGGCTGTCAACGTTAATAGATGCCTGGAAGGCGAAGGCCTCCGCCTCCGGTTTTTGGGATAGCCTGGCCGCCCACAGGGCGTTTTCGGCGCCGGGTTTTTTGTTGTTTTTCATAGTGTCGCAAGTCCTTGTCTTGATTGTACCCGTTTTGCGGGGTCGCCGTCTATTACCCGACAATACAGACGTCCAGGGGCACGGTGGTTTCCCCTTCCGACGTGCCGGCCTTCAACACAAGGCCTCCGGCCTCTATGCCCGCGTTGGAAAACGCGAAGCACAGATACGCGTCCCTGGACGTTTTTCCTGTCATTGAAAGCGGCAGCAAATTTTCCGACGAGCCAAACGAGTAGCTTGACCTTTGCCCCAAGTGGGTCGCCCGGGCCGTAAACTTTTCGCGCGCCATAACCCCTTTTTCGTTTCCCATTGCCGCCTCGATCGAGCGTATCACCAGCGCCACGTCGCCGTCGTTCGTTATAAGCACGTGAACCATAAGGTACGCCTTGTCGCCGGTGCGGTACAGGCTTGCGCTTTTGCCTGTCTCGAACGATAACGGAACCCCCGGGGTTTTTGCGGGGACGGTTCCCTTGCCGCCAAGCCCGCGCGCAACGGGTTTCCCTCTGGCCCTTTTGTTTGCGGCAAGCACCATGAACAACGCCAAAGCGACACCGCCCACCACGAGCAACCATTCGCCGTCTGCCATGCGGCTCAGTATAGCACGTTTTCCACTTGAATATTCATGTTTTGTGCGCTTAGTATGGACGAATGAGGTTTCCCCGATGGTAAGACGGTTTGTGCAAAAACTCGGGCGCGCGCTTGGCGATATGATAATGCCGAACATCGGCGCGTTCATCGCCTGGGGTCTTATAACGGCGCTTTTTATTCCCTCGGGATGGCTGCCCAACGAAAGGCTGGCCGGGCTTGTCCACCCGATGATTACCTACCTGCTTCCGCTCCTGGTCGGCTACACCGGCGGTTCGATGGTGGGCGGGAATGGCGCGCGGGGCGGCGTGGTCGGCGCGATTGCCACGATGGGCGTGATTGTCGGCGCGGAGATCCCCATGTTCCTAGGCGCGATGGTCGCGGGCCCACTTGGCGGTTTTTGCGTCAAAAAATTTGACGACGCCTTCGCGGCCAGAATACCCACGGGTTTTGAAACGCTGGCCCGCACCTTTTCCGCGGGCGTAATCGGCGCCGCGCTGGCCCTTGCCTGCAACGTCGCAGTCGGGCCGCTCGTCGAGGCCGGCACCGGGGTACTGGGCAACGGCGTGGGCCGGCTTGTCGATACCGGCCTTCTTCCGCTTACGTCGATCCTGGTGGAACCGGCCAAGGTGCTTTTTCTTAACAACGCCGTCAACCACGGCGTGTTTACCCCCCTGGGCATGGCCCAGGCTATGGAACACGGAAAATCGATATTCTTTATGATCGAGCCGAACCCCGGCCCGGGTCTCGGTCTTCTTCTTGCCTATTCCCTTGCGGGCAAGGGCTCCGCAAAATCCGGCGCGCCAGGCGCGATCGCCATACACTTCCTAGGCGGCATACACGAGGTTTACTTCCCCTTCGTGCTGATGAACCCCGTGCTGATCCTGGCGATGATCGGCGGCGGTTTTTCCTCGATACTGATCCTGTCGCTTTTGGGCGGCGGCCTTATCGCCCCCGCCGCCCCCGGATCCGTTTTCGTGCACCTGATGATGACCCCGGTGGGCGCGCACGTTCCAAACATACTGGGCATACTTGCGGGCGCGATCGTTACCTTCGTGCTGGCGATGCTGTTGCTAAAAACGTTCGGAAAGGACGACACCGGGGGTTTCCCCTGACGGCACCGATTCTTGCGGCGGGCGGCCTTTTCCTGTACAATACAACCCATGCGGGAAACCTTTGTCTCCGTCATCGAAAAATTCATCGAACTGGTCGCCGTTCGCCTTCCCGACGACGTGCTTGCCCGGCTGGGGGAAATGCGCGAACGGGAGGACGACCCCGTGCAGAAAGTGCTGTACGACAGCTACTTTGAAAATTTCGCCGAGGCGGTCCGGACGGGCAGGCCCTGCTGCCAGGACACCGGCCTTCCGCATTTCTACGTCCGGGCAGGAACCGCCTTCCCGTACCTGGACCTCACCGAGGACGTCCTCGTCCAGGCGGTGCGAAGGGCCACGGAAAGCGTTCCCCTGCGCCCCAACGCCGTGAACTATTTCGACGAGGCCAACACCGGGGACAACACCGCCGAGCGCATTCCCTGGATTGCCTGGGACCTGGTTCCGGGCTCCCGCGAAATGGAGATTACCCTGTACTTTTCCGGCGCGGGGTGCAGCCTGCCCGGAAAGGCCAGGGTCTTTAAACCGTCGGACGGCTACGAGGCGATTGTCCCGTTCGTGTTCGAGACGGTTTCCGGGCCGGGGCTGAACGCCTGCCCGCCCCTTGTGGTGGGAATTGGCCTGGGGCACAGCATGGAAAACGCCGCCGCGCTTTCCAAGAAAGCCTGCCTGCGCGTTATCGGGACAAGCCACCGGCACCCCGAGGGGGCAAGGCTTGAAAAAAATATTTTCGACGGGCTTAACGGCATGGGCATCGGGGCGCAGGGGTTGCCCGGCAAACAGGTCGCGATGGCGGTGCATCTGGAGACCTCGGGCAGGCACACCGCGACCATCGCCTGCGCGGTATCCCTTTCCTGTTACGTGCACAGGCGGGGAATTATCCGGGTCGGCGAGGATCTTTCACACAGGGTACTGTCCCACGGAGGCAATGCGTGAAAACAATTAACACCCTGGCAAGCCCCGCCGACCTCGCCGGGCTTAATACCGGCGACATAGTGTACCTGTCCGGAACCATCGCCACGGGCAGGGACGACGTCCATCGCCGCGTCGTGAGCGAGGGGCTTGAGCCGCCCTTCGACTTTCAAGACATGGCCATTTTCCACGCTGGGCCCATCGTCAGGGAAAAGCCGGGCAAGGAATACGAGGCGGTTTCCTTCGGACCGACCTCCTCGGTTCGCATGGAGGAATGGGCGGCGGGTTTTATCGAAAAAACCGGGGTTAGGATTATGGTGGGAAAGGGCGGCATGGGGGACAAAACCGCCGCCGCCTGCCGCGCAAGCGGGGCAATCCACTGCGTGTACCCGGGCGGATGCGCCGTGCTGGGGGCGCGGCAGGTGGAAAGGATAGAGGGCGTTTACTGGCGGGAACTGGGGATGCCCGAATGCCTGTGGGTAATGCGGGTGCGCGAGTTCGGCCCCCTAATCGTAAGCATCGACGTCCGGGGGAACAACATGTTCGCGGAAAACGCGGCGCTGTACGCCCGGCGCATGGACACCTGCATGGAGCCCGCGATTGAGGGCCTGCGAGCCGTCCATTGAACTTTTTGCCGGCTAATTATGCGGGGGACGGCATAGGGGAAGGGTTCCTCTATGCCGCCTAACCTCGCGTTAATTGCTATTGCCGTGCTCTTCTTTGGCGTGACCTGCCAGGGGCCGTCCGTTCCGAGGGTTCCAGGGGTTCGGAAAGGCTGAAAAATATAGGCCCAAAGTCGGCAAATGGTATGGTGTTGCTTCCCGCAGTGATGTTTCTTGACCATATAACATAGTCAGCTACCGGCCATCCCCACCAATCATCGATACCCATGAAAACATGATAGGTTCCTGTTAAAGGCAGCCCACTGGAAGTAAATATTTCAAAAGTCACCGTAGGGCCAGGTATCCGTGAAAAATTAGACCAGCCAACAAAATTGTAAAAGCTGTCCAAAATCTCTATACCCGCGTAATGATCCCAATACCTGATTGGTATCCCCGTAACGGTTATGGTTGTCTGGGAAATAACGGGACCAAAGGCGGTAAACGGTATGGTGTTGGCTCCCGCATTGATGAATCTGGCAGGCAGAGAATACGCCACTCCCCAATCCAAAAGCCACAGCACAATATCGTAAGTTCCGGGATGAACAGCCTGATCAAAGTGAAAAGTCGTTGAAGAACCTACGTTCTGCACAAATGCAGTTCCAACAGTATTCCCTGTTCCAGGGAGATTCAAGTCCATATCCCCCCAGTTGCCCCAATACCTGCTTGGTATTCCCGTAACGGTTATGCTAACCGGCTGGGGAGTGATATGTACATCGCGCTGTCCCCTTACGGTTAGTTCGGTGACTATAAATGTTGCCGGCCCGTCACTTTCGACATGGTTTCCCCTTACCCTTATGCTCTGCGGATTCGTCGCCACAATGGCGCTCACGTCTGGCGCCGTTAGGGTATGCTCGATCGTAAAGGCATGCCCGGCCGAAACCATAGCGTAATTGCCAAGCGGCCTCCAGTCGTAATGGTCGGTGTTAAGCAGCATCTGGTTGGCTGTAACGGCTATTCCCGATATCCGTATGACGTCGCCGGTGCGGAAATCAAAGCCCGCATGGTTCAGGTCGAAACCCGCCCAGTTGGAGCTGGCCGTAACCTGCAGTAAATTCCTGTTGGCTCCTCTTATAACCTCGAATGCTATGTCGCTGTTTCCGCCCGCCCGCGTAATAAACTGGGGCATCGTAAAGATTTGGGCGTAATTGGTTGTGCCTGCCGCCAAACTTTGGAAGAGCGGCTCCGTTGCCAGGTCGAAGATCGCGTCCGCCGGGCGTGACACCGTGGGCGGTACCGCCGCAAGAACGGGGCCGACTGGCAGGCTAGTAACGCTGCCTGAATTGCCAGTACGGGTTGCGACTACGGAAATGGAATAACCTATATCGCCGGTTTGTACCACATACGTGGCGTTGTTCGTGCCTATTTGCGTGGTTCCGCGCATCCACTGGAAGGAAGTTGTTCCGCTGCCGCCAAGAAGGGTTGTGCTTGCCGTAAGCTGCTGCCCTACCTGAGGTGTTCCCAATATGCTCACCGCCCCAGTCAGGGGTGGCAGGGGAGCGGCAGTTACCGGGCCAACCGCGATGGCCGTAACGTAGCCGGAATAGCCTTCGCGAGTTACGGTTACGCTAATGGTCGAATTCAAATGCGCGGATGTCAGCAGAAACGTGCTTCCGGTGCCGATGGCAACGCCCCCGGATATCCACTGGAAGGAAATGGCGCCGGTACCGCCAAGGTTGTTTATGTTTACCCCAAGGGTCTGCCCCACTTGGGCGGTGCCGGTTATGCTAATATTCCCGTCCAAAAGGGGATCGCCGTCAAAGACGGACCACGGTATGGTGTTTTCCCCCGCGTTAAGGTGTGTTAGCACATCTGTCCAATAGATATAGTAAGAGCCATAGTCCTCATCGCCATGGTAAATCAAGATCACGACATAGTAACTTCCTGCGAGCAAGTGCGAAACATGTACCCTTATTGCCCCAACCCAGCTTATCTGACCCCAGGTCGAGGTCCCAACGTGCGTCCCGAGCGCGTTATCCAGCTCTATCCTAGCCCAGTAATCATGGTACCAGTATGGTATGCCGGTAACAGTTATGGTGATGGCGGGGATAAAGTTACCATGCGTCACAACGGTCGCACCCAGAGGTATGTTCATCTGCGGCAGATCATATCCGGCAATCCGCTCATGCCTGTCGGTACCCCTAACACCAAAAAAGGTCAGGTAAGGCCCGGCTAAGGTAAACGGCGTATTGTTCGCTTCCGTTTCCGGCAGAGTCCCCACAAACTCGAACATCGTAAAGGTCATCGACGTGCCCATTATCCGATAAAGGGGCGACATGGCGGTGAAATCATACACGCCTGGCGGTTCCAGTGCTATAAACCCGTAAAGGCCGACATACCGCTCCGGTATATTATTGACGGTCATGGTTATGGCGCTGCCGGCCGGCCTCTGCGCGGCTCCGTTTGTCACGGACGCGGTGTTGTTGGTCGAGGTAAGATAGTTCGTCCTAATAAACACGTAGTCGGTAATGAAATTCCCGTGTTCTGCCGCACCGCGCAATGCAGTCCCAAAGAACCCCGGCCCGGCCGTGTTTCCGCCCGCGCCATCACCGAAAATGGTTCCGTTGCTTATGCGGAAGGTTCCCTGGTTGTAGACACCACCGCCACCCCGGCCGCCGAAGTTGCCGGAGATCGTTCCGCCGCGCATATCAAAATGTCCGCCGCTCGTAACGTGTACGCCGCCACCGCTCCAAACGTTGGATCTGTTATTCATGATGCTTCCACCGTGCATAATAAACCTGCCGCCGGCGTTCACGAACACGCCGCCGCCACGGGTAGCCTCGCTGGCCGATGTGTTATGGTTATTTGCAATCAGTGTATCCGCGTTCATAATCAGGGTGCCGCCGCTGTTCACCCCAACCAAATGGCTAGTGTTGGTCGGATGGCCCACAAGATCGATATTGCTGTCCAGTACCAGGGTAAGGCCGGAACCTATCGAAAACAACGCGCCACTGCCGGGGGGCGAAAGGTTGATGGTTCTTCGTGCATCGCCACCACTAAGGGTAATGGTAGTATTGTTTACGCCGGTGGGCAAAGCAGTAAGGGCGGTGTTATTAATTGTTGCGGTGCTGCTTAGCTCGATAACGTAGTTCCCGTTGCTTTGTGCGTTGTCCCGCAGCCAGGCCAGAATTACGGGAAGGCCGGGGCCTGAAACGGCGGTGCCGCCAAAACTCCACACGGCGTACAGCGTGGTGTCAGTGGTTGGCGTAAATACGGCACCGGCGGCAAAATTCTGTCCGCCTCCGTCCGCCCTGGTGTTCCAGCCGGCAAAAGTGAAGCCCGGTCTTGAAAACCCGGTATCGTCGGGAAGATATATAGATACACTAATCGGCACCTGTTGCTGGGTAGGCACGGTTCCAGTACCTTCGTTCATGTCAAAATCAATCCGGAAAGCCGCCCACCTGGCGAACAGCGTAATGTTTCCGGGCGGGGTAAACGATTCGCCAACGTTAAAATTCTGTCCGCTGCCGTCTGCCCTGGTATTCCAGCCCCCGAAAGAGTAGCCTTCATTATATAAATTGCCGGGGCCCGGAAGCAGCAAGCTGGAACCTTCGCGAACCCTCTGCGGAAAGGGCGTAATTCCCTGGGCGCCGTTGGCGTTAAAGGTAACGGTATAGCCCCATGTCGCGTTGCGAAGCGCAATCGCCACCGGATCCCTTATGGGGGTTACGTCGGAACCGCCGAATTCCATAAAGTGTATATGCCCGGGCGTAAAGGTTACGTCCGCCGGAAGATAAATGTGGTCAATCCCCGACCAAACCCTGTACATCGAGGCGGAGGCGTTAAGGGTGGGGTTGAATACCGCCGTTTCGTGCTGCGGTACTTCCGAGGCTCCGCCCGTGTCGGGCACAATGGTGGAGCCCCTTAAAAGCCTTAACAGCGCGGCGTCGTTGTTCCTTATGGAAAGGTAGGCGCGGTTGACCAGGATGGTGTCCTGCGAATCGACAAGGCCGGCAAGCGGCCTGATACTGACGGTCGTCGTACTGCCGCCCGGGATGACGACTTCGAGATGGCCGCCAAGCTGGACGGTGTAAAACCCGATGTTTTCCACGCTAAAGAAATATCTTACGAAAAAGGTGAAGCCCTGTGGGTTTGGAAGAAAGTCAATGGCCTCTGATTGTGCCCCCCCCGCGACGGTCGCTATCCTGTTCCCGGGAATCATGTAAAAAGAAGAATACACGTTCACCATAAAAGGATTGTCCCTGTTGTCGAAGATCACTTGCGCTTGGCCTTGAGCGCCGTTTGATTCGTTTTGGTTGTCTTCGTGATCCTGGTCATAGTCCATGACGGGGTTTCTGCACGAGGCAAAAAAGAGGGCGGCAAGGGCCACCAAAAGCCACAGGTTTTGCTTCACTATCGTTCCTCCTAAAAAAACAGCCCGGCACCTAAATTTTTGGAGCCGGGCTTAAGCTACGCTTTACGGTCAATGGCCTTGCTGCATGAGCTCGGCAACGTTTATAGGCTCCGGCGCGTTCCTGGGCGCACCGTCAAGATAGAGGGTGGCCGTAAGTGCGGCCATGCTTCCGCTGACAACAATCCTGTACCGATAGTCGGAGCGCAATTGAAAAGTGGGCATGAAAGGGGCGGAGTCGCCATGAGCCCTGACGGTAGCGGTTCGAGTGGCAACGGTTACTCCCACCCCCAAATCGCCGATGTTTAGGTATGGCAAAACCTGGCCGCGGCCGTCTCCGGCTCCCATGCCTCCCCCTCCTGCCCCGCGCGCGTTAAAAACCATGGTGCGGCGGTTATGGGGCACGACGTTGGATATTTGGAAGGCTCCCATTGAATCCGGCATGGCGCTGGTTCCCTGGAAAAAGGTGATGGGTACGGTGCTTACGTTTTCAACAACCACCCAAACCGCCCCCAACGCCACGTTAAAACTGTTCATAACGGTGTTTAGGTCAATAGTCGCGTTTATCGCTGGCATTCCTACGCCGGCTGCAAGGGGCAAGAACCACGGTGTCCCTCCAACGCCCTCGTAGTGGTCCGGGAAAAGGGGGAAAATTTCGCTGACGGCCTGGTCTACAGGGTGGAAAAACCTGAACACCGGAAAAATCAGCGTTTCGGGCGGGGAAACATGGTCGTTAAGATAAAACACGGTTGACATGCTCCGCCTTGGCGAAAAGCCCAGAACCTCCGTGCCCCCGGCCAGGGGACTGTTGATCCGTAGCTCAACGTTATTGTCTGTCGGGTTGGCAACTATCAGCCTGTGACGCCCGCCCGCTCTGTTGGTTAGCCCATGGCGGTGGTTATTTGGCTGTCCGTGGTTGTACAGGACCATCAAGCTTACAAAGGGGTTGGCGTTCAGTTGGTTAAGGGTATCCTCGGCATTGTGCCGGATGAGGTCTTCCTCCCTAACGAACACCACGTGCACGGATCTTGTAACGTTAAACACGCTTGGATCCCTGTATATTCCATGGTTTTCATGGCCCCGCCTAACGCCGCCAAGCAGCGTGCCGGGGCCGACGCTTCCATGGAAAGCGACAAGATCGTGGCCGGAACGGTTGTCTACGATAAACCCGTGATTGCCGCCGGGAACATGGTTACCCCAATTAATCCCGTCGATCCACGTGGTTTCGCCATCATCTTCGTATTCATAGTCGCTGCCAGGCTGTGGACAACCAGCAAAGAGCATCATGCCTGTGACCAATACGAAGGCCAGACCCATTTTTAACAACTGTTTCATGTAGTTCTCCTTTCGTCTATAACTTTGCGCTGTAGTTTATAACTGTACATAGCGCTAAGTTATAGTATTTGGCCTTCAGCCGATTGTCAACCCCTTTTCGTTCGATAAACTCGAAAAGTGTATAACGTTGGGCTATAGATGACTGACCTAAAAACGATCCTGGGCGAAAACCTTAAGGTTTACAGGAATGAAATGGGATTTTCCCAAGCAAAACTCGCGGAAATAGTGGGCACCGCCCCAAACTACATTGCCATGATCGAAACGCGAAGACGATTCCCGAGCGACACTATGCTGGAAAAGATAGCCTCCGCGCTTCAGCGCGAGCCCTGCGAGCTCTTTTCGACAGCCCCCCTGCAAAAGCACTGGCAGGAAGCCTTGCTGGCGGATTTCGCGGAATTCATAAACCTAAAGCAGCAGGGGCTGTGGGAGGAATTCCGTAATATGCTATGTAATACAACAAAAACCTAAAACCCGCAGGCTGTATACGGAACCAATTTTCCGGTAAAATAAATCCCAACATCGGGGTTCCCGTGGGCTGGAACCGGGCAAGGAGCGAATCATGGGTATCGTATCGGAAAAGTACAGGTCGGGCGTCAACCTTGGGGGATGGATCTCCCAAAGCAGCTACGCGAAGGAACACATAGCCGGGTTTATCAAAAAAGAGGACGTGGAGAGGATCGCCTCGTGGGGTCTTGACCACATAAGGCTTCCCTTCGACTACCCCGTGCTGGAGGCCGACAGCAACCCCTTCGTCTACCTGGAGGAGGGCTTCGAGGTAATCGACAGGCTCCTGGGCTGGTGCAGGGATTCTTCCCTAAACCTGGTGCTTGATCTTCACAAGGCTCCGGGCTACGCCTTTGGCAACAAGACCGAGGACAATGTTCTTTTTACGGACGGAACCGCCCAGAAGCGTTTCGTCTCGCTTTGGCGGGAAATCGCCGGGCGCTACAAGGCCGAGGGCGACAACCTGGTCTTCGAGCTTATGAACGAGATCGTGGACGCCCACGGGGACACCTGGAACGGGATCGCCCGCAAGGCCATCGAGGGCATACGCGAGATAGACCCGAACCGGCACATACTTCTTGGCGGCCCACACTACAATTCCGCCGCGGGACTTGACACCCTGGAGGTATGGGACGACGAGCGCGTTCTCTACAACTTCCATTTTTACGAGCCTTTCCTATTTACCCACCAAAGGGCTCGCTGGACGCATCTTAGGGATTCGGGCGTCAGCCAGTCCTATCCCGGAAAGATCGAGGGACTGGACAGGCTTCTGGCGCTGGATAGGCCGGAGCATTACAAGGCCCTGAACGCCGACACGGTGTTCGATCGCGCCTTTCTGGAAAACGCGCTTTCCCCGGCGGTCGAATTCGCGAGGCGCACGGGCAGGGAGCTTTACTGCGGCGAGTACGGCGCGATAGACCTTGCCGATCTTGACAGTCGTGTTAACTGGCTTAGGGACGCAAACGATCTTTTTGAGGAGAACGGTTTCGGCAGGGCCTGCTGGTCGTACAAGGGAATGAATTTTACTTCGATAGCCGATGGCGGCGAACCAGTCTCGCGGGATTTGATAAATGCGCTGTTACCGAAGAGGAATGCGTGAAATGATATTGACATGAAAGCCCGGGGAAACGCGATCCAGGGAATTGAGTCCTGAATTCGCGTTTCCTGAGCATTCAACCCGGTAATTTCCCCCGCTGGCCTTCTAAGCGAAAAAACCGCTTGACACTCCTGGTGCGCATGGTTATACTGAATATAAATTCAGTGAAACAAGGTTCAGCCAGCGGAGGGGTGGTGACCGTGGAGAAGCATGTGAAGAAGAAGGTTGTAGTAATCGGAGGCGGAATAGCCGGACTTTCCGCCGGGGTCTACGCGCAGAAATGCGGGTTCGACGTTGCCGTCCTGGAAAGCCACGCAATCGCCGGTGGCAACTGCACGTCCTGGAAACGCGGCGGCTACCTGTTCGAGGGCGGAATGCACTGGCTTGCCGGTACCAACGAAAAAGAGGGCTGGCATAAACTGTGGCGGCATATCGGCGCGTTGGATGACGGTGTCAAGATCCATTACAATGAGCCGTTCATGGAGTTCGACCACAAGGGAACGCCAATTCGGCTTTACAGAAACGTTGACACCACCGAGAAACATCTGACGGAGCTTTCGCCAGGCGACACTAAGGAAATCAAAACCCTTTGCGACAATATCCGCAAAGTGAAAAACCTTGCAATGCCGGTTCCGAATTTGCCCAGGGTCAAGGCGACGAAGAAGAACCGTCCACCGCTGTCCCTGCTGTTTGCCGCCATATCCGCAATGGGCGTGATGCGGGCCTTCTCGAAAATATCGGTGGGGCAGTATATCAACAGGTTTTCACACGAGGGTATACGCGAAATGCTGCGTTCCTTTATGGACGAGAGTAGCATGGGCGTTTTCCCGTTGTTTTTCACAATGGGTTCCTTGGCCAGGGGCGACGGCGGTTTTCCCGAAGGCGGCTCGCTGCCTTTTGTCGAAAGGATTGTCAAAACCTTTACCAAGCTTGGCGGCGAACTGCTCTGCAACACGTGCGCCGACCGCGTGATTGTCGAAGGTGGGAAAGCCGTGGCGGTCATGGCAGGGGACAAACGTCTGTCCGCCGATGCCGTTATCGTCGCCGCAGACACCATGGCCATCGATCACCTGTTCGACGTTCCGCCGAAAGCCCCCTGGCTTGACGAAATGCGCGCGGCAACCGGGCCGGTTGCCTGCACCTTCGTTTCGCTGGGCATAAACGCCGACCTGAAAAAATACCCGGAACGATATATGTTCAAACTCGAACAGCCGATCAAACTGGTCGACCAAACCTACGAATACCTGGGCCCAAACAACTACGCCGCCGATCCCGCCTATTCCCCCGCCGGCAAAACCGCCATGACGATTCACCTGAACGGCGACACCTACGACTTCTGGAAAAAGGCCAGGGATGAAAATCGGTATGCGCAGGAAAAACAGGCAATCGCCGAAAAAGTAATCGCGGCGATAAGCTCCCAAATCCCCGAGGCGCGGGGACAAATCGAGGTTTGCGATGTTGCCACGCCGCTTACCTACGAACGCTACTGCGGCAACTGGAAAGGTTCCTGGATGAGTGCGATGGGGGCGGGGAGGAAGATGAAAACGTATCCCGCCGTGGTGAAGGGGATTGACCGGCTCTATTTCGCGGGACAGCGTTTGATGCCGCCGGGTGGGCTTCCCCCCGCGCTTGCCACCGGGCGCTTGGCCGTGCAGCATCTTTGCCGCGACACCTGCACGGTGTTCGTAAGCGAGGAATAGCGGAGGGTTCGTGCGATGGGAGTCAGACAGGAACAGCGTGAAAAGCGAAGACAGGAAATACTGGAGGCCGCCCTCGATCTTTTCGTTTCCAAAGGCTATGCCGAGACGAAGATCAGCGACATCGCGGAAAGGGTCAACATGAGCGTGGGCCTTATGTTCCACTACTTTGAATCCAAGGCCAGGCTCTACGAGGAGCTAATCTGGATCGGCGTGAAAGGGCCGCTGACCGTCATGGAACTGGACGAACGGGACCCGCTGAAATTCTTCGAGGGGGCGGCGGCCTATATCCTTTCCAGCCTGCGCGACAATCCCTTCGTCGCCAAGATGTTCGTGTTCATGGCGCAGGTGCGACTTAGCTCGACGATACCGGAATCCGTCAGGGATCTTGTAAAGGATCAGCAACTCTTGGAGAGAACCGTCTCCATCGTCAGAAAGGGGCAGGCCATGGGGCAGCTTCGATCCGGGAACCCGGAGGCCCTGTCCATACTTTTCTGGCAGACGCTTTCCGGCGTCGCGCTCTATGCGGCCTTTAACCCCGAGGCCCCGATGCCGGAAGCCAAGTGGATTGTCGACTGCCTGCGCTCGCCGATCCCCAGTTGGTGAGCGCTTTCCCCCGCCAAACACCCTTGCAAGCGTATTGTTTACCCGCTATACTGGGCAAACCAGCTATTGAGCACCCTCGGCCATAAAAATCGTAAGGAGACCTAGGCAATGAATCAGATTTACCTGGCGGCAACGGTTTGGACGTTGATCCCCATCATTTTGACAATCGCTTGCGTGTTTTTGACCAAGCGCATCCTGCTGTCCATGACCGTGGGCATCGTGTCGTCCGCGCTAATGGTGGCGAATTTCAACCTTTTCCAGACGGTAAGGACCATCGAAAGGACGATAATGACGCTCTTCTTTACCGGGCCGACGACGGTCCAGGGTATCGGCGACGCGACCGTGGAGGTGATGATCCACCCCAACGCCCACGCGACGCAGCTTTTCGGGTTCGCCAGCCGGTGGTACTTTTCCATTATTATCTTCCTGCTCGGCCTGGGCCTGATTACCGCCTTCGTGGTGATTACCGGCGGGGCGCGGGCCTTCGTCGCCAGCGTCTCCAAGCGGGTCAAGACCCGCAGGGGCGTGCAGTTCATCACCGTCGTCATCGGCATCGTCCTGATGATTGACGACTACTTCAATGCCATGGTTAACGGGAACATCGGCAAGACGCTGGCGGAAAGGCACAAACTTTCCAGGGCGAGGGTTACGTACAACGTGGACTCCATCGCGGCCCCGATCTGCATCGTCGCGCCGGTTTCCAGCTGGGCCGTGGCGATTATGGGGAACATCGGACTTGTCTACGAGAAGATCGGGCACGACAGCAACATCTTCATGGACTTCCTCCGCATGATTCCCTATCACTTTTACGTGATTGCCGCGATTTCGATGGTCATCATAACAATCGTGTTCGACTTCAACATGTTCTCGATGAGGAAGTACGAGGACAGGATGAAGAGGGGCGAGGAGGACACCTCGGCCGACGACGCGAGCGTTGGGTTCGCGCTGTCGGAGGTGGAGTCCGGCAAGGGGACGATATGGGATTTCTGGGTGCCGATCATCTGTCTGGTGGTCGCCACCGTGGGCACGATGGTTGTGACCGGGGCGCAGGCTTCCACGGCGGAGAACTTCGCCGAGAACGGCGTTGTCTACTCGATTATGGACAACATGTCGCTGTCTATGTCGCTGCTGCTTGGCGGTCTTGCCGGGGGCATTTCGGCCCTGTACTTAGGGCTTAGGCACGTCAAGGCGGGCGAGGTTACGAAGGAGCAGTATAGGAAGGCGGTCTGGGCGGGGCTTCGTTCCATGCGGACGGCGATCGCGATTCTGTGCCTGTCCTGGATTCTTTCCTCGCTGATTGGGCGGCTGGAGGTCGGGCGGTTTTTCGCGGGGGTGATTGAGGGCGCGGGTATTTACCGCGGGTTCATTCCCTTTATCATGTTCATAACGGCGGCGATTATGGCGTTCAGCATCGGGACTTCCTGGGGCACCTTCGCGATCGTTCTGCCGATTGCCGGGGCGGTGGCCTACGCCATCGACATGAGTCTGCTTCTGCCGGCTATGTCGGCGGTGCTTTCTGGGGCGGTTTTCGGCGACCACTCGTCGCCCATATCGGACACGACGGTTCTGTCGGCGGCGGGGGCGAACGGCAAGGTTATCCCGCACTTCGAGTCGCAGCTGCCTTACGCGATAACGGCGGCGGTGATGGCCAGCGTGGGTTACCTGGTGTTCGGGCTTACGCGCAACGTGTTCGTGGGGTATATCGGCTTCGCGATTGCGGTGGTGGCGGTGGTGCTTTTCGTGATGTCCAGGGGGAAGGTAAGAACGGCGGGGTAAGAAAGATGGGGGAGGGTGGATTCTCTCCCCCAATTTTAGTTAACGTAACACCCAGTCCACTATATCCTGCAACACCCTGACATCCACGCGCCCTGGCGTTTGCGTAATCCCTTCCGCGTGTTCGACAAAGTTCGTCGCGGTGGTGAGCATGAAAAGGTGGTTCAGGTCGTCGTACAGCTTGAACGTGACGTTGTCCCGTCCCTCGAGCAGTTCCTTAAGAAGAACGAAATCCTTGTCCGGTCTCACCTGGAAATCCCTGCCGCCCTGCATGGCCAAAATGGGAATCGTTACCTCCCGGACATAGTCGGCGAAGGAACGCGCCGCCAGATCCTTGAAGTAGTAGGCCGAACTGCCGCCCATGATCTGCGTTTCCATGGCCTGGCTGTGGGTCATGCCGGGAACGGCGGCAAACAGTTCCTCAAGCATGTCGAGTTGGGTCAGTTGTATGTCCTTTTCAGGGCCCGCCTCCATTGTCAGGGCGACTATCGTCCTAAACTGCTCGAGTATGATGTCGGACAGCGAGCGCGGCGTTCCAGCCAGCAGTATAAGTCCCGAAAAATTTCCGCCGCTTGCGTGGATACGCGGGGCGAGCATTCCGCCCAGGCTAAGCCCCAGCATGTAAACCCGGTTTTCGTCTATGCGCGGATCGGCCCTCAATAGTTCCGCCGCCAGGATTGCGTCCTCGACGCTTTCCTCCCAAACGGTTAGGTTTCCGCCAAATACCTCCATCATCCTAACGCCGTGTGTATAGGTTCGCTTGTCGTAACGGATTACCGCCACGCCGTTCGCCGAAAGGTGGCTGGCTATGTCAAGAAATGGCCTGTTGCCGAACAAGGAGGAATCCATGTCCGCCGGGCCGGAGCCATGCACAAGAACCACCGCCGGGACGGGATTGGCCGCGCTGGCTTGGCTGGGCAGGGTCAAAAGGCCATCAAGCGCCCATTCGCCGCCCTCCCCGATGATTACGGGTTCGACAAGGTACGCCTGCCTGTCCCCGACGCCGGTGGTGCCGCAGGCGGCAAAAGCAAACGCAAATGCCGCGGTCAGCGCGGCCGGGACAACAACTCTTCGGAGTTTCGGAAAAAAAAGTTTCATGAATAAGTGTATCTCCTTAGGGACACCCTAATCAATTCCTTGGCAAACGTCAATCGCCATTCCGCCCACTTATATGAGGATTTATGCGTCGGTTGGAAAAGGTGCCCTACTTTTTCCACCGGCTTTTCCCACGATCCTGCGGGTCATTCGTTAAAATGCAACTTTTATTCTTTTATTCGAAATTTTGTCCAAAAAACTTCGCGGAACTTGGCCGGGCGTGAAGGCGCATAGGCTTGGCGGGCTACTTTTCTGTAAAGTCTTTTTCTGGCGTGCCGATACTTTAGGTGTAGGGGGAGGGAAACCTCTCGGTAAGTAGACGGTGCGCAACGGGTTATACCCGAACGTCCAGGCGCACCGTCTTTTTTTATCCACCTATGCCGTTGCCCAACGTTTCAGTTTCGGCATGGACTCTTTCAGCATTGCCCTGGCCTCGTCCTCCGTTTTGGCGAAGCCGCCTTTGATCACAAAGGGGACGTTGATTTCGATCATCTTTTCCAAGGTCAGGTTCTTGCTGGTAAACCCGCCTTTTTTCCAGCAATGGCAACAATAGTCCCCGTTTTTGCTTCCGTCGGCATCGAGCCCAAAGTCACCCGGCTTGGTCATCGGCATCTCGCAGGATTGGCAGATGGGCGCGTCCTGTACACTTGTCGTCTCTTGCATAAACAACTCCTTGCATGTTTGATAGCATAATCCTACATCGCATAATATGACAACAGTGTGTCATATTATCGCGGGTCTCGATATTTTTCCGCGATTTTTTTCGCCTTGTCCCTGATAATTTCCCGCAGATATTCCGGCTCCAGCACCTCGATATGTTCGCCGAACGACAAAATCTTCCCGTAAACCCAATCGTCCACCGGCCAGCCAGCCGACACGACAAAGCTGCCGTCGTCCTGCTTTTTCGCCATGTTCTCGTCAAACTCGTCATGTACCCGATAAGTCATTTCAGGGGCGATTTTCAGCTTTATGGTTTCACTGTGTCCTGCGGAAGTAAGGGTGGGGTAGGGCGGGGCGGTCGTAAGGTTCCGTTCGGCAAAACGCTCGTCCGTTACCGTCAGATTTCTTACCCGCACCAGCTTGAACAGCCGCATGTCCTGCCGGCCAAGGCAGAAACCCTTTACGTACCACGCGCGAGATTTTAGCCAAAGCCGAACGGGTTCCATGCGCCGCCGGGTTTTCTCGCCAGAACTGCCGAAGTAGTCGAACTCGACGATCCTGCGTTCCAGAATGGCGGTTTTAAAATCATTGAACATTTCCCTGTCGCTTAATTCCCAGTTGGAAAAATCCGTTTCCAGCCAGTTGACCGTGTTTTTGTTGAACACCGCCGACAGCTTTTGCAGCACCTGATCCGTGTCGGCGGTTTTTATGCCGGAAAGCCCGCGCAATGCCGAAAGAATTTCATGCTGTTCCTGTTCGCTTAAAATGGATTTGCTCAGCACGAAATTCGGCATCAGGCTGATGCCGCCGCCCTTTCCCTGTTCCGTGTACACGGGGATTCCCGCCAGGGTTAGGGCATCCACGTCGCGGTAGATTGTCCGCTGTGAAACGCCGAAATGTTCGGCAAGTTCTTTTGCGGTGGCGGTTTTTTTGTTGAGCAGGATGTAGACCGTTTCGAATAGTCGGTTCATTACGGCTATAAATCTTCCCGTTCTTGCCGTCGATTATCATATGGGACGGAGGCAAAGTCCCTTTTCCCAAAAGGAAAAGAAAGACCTTGCAACCCTCCTACCTCTCCAGCTTCCGGTAAACCCCTTTCCCCGGCCCGTCCGCCGCCGCGCCGAATTTCTCCCGCCGCCATTCCGCGTACTCCGACCAGTTGCCATCGTACCAGACTATCTCGCCGTCCTCGAAAGCCAGGATGTGCGTGGCGATACGATCCAGAAACCACCGGTCGTGGCTTATCACAAGGCTGACCCCGGCGAACGTGTCGATCGCCTCCTCCAAGCCGCGAAGGGTGTTCACGTCAAGATCGTTGGTCGGCTCGTCCAGAAGCAGCACGTTCGCCCCCTCCTTCAGCATCATCGCCAGGTTCAGGCGGTTGCGCTCGCCGCCGGAAAGCACGCCGACCTTCTTCTGCTGATCGCCGCCGGAGAAATTGTACCAGGCGCAGTAGGCCCGGGAATTCACCTCCCGCGCCCACTGTCCCGCGCCAAGCCTTATCATGTCCTGCCCATCGGAAAGCTGCTCCCACACGGTCTTCTCGCCGTCAAGCGACGAGCGCATCTGGTCGGCGTATGCCAGCTTCACGCTGTCGCCAAGGCGCAGCTCGCCAGAGTCGGGCTTCTCGCCGCCCGTTATCATCTTGAAAAGCGTGGTCTTGCCCGCGCCGTTCGGCCCGATTATCCCCACGCAGGCTCCCGGCGGCACGGCGAAGTTCATGTCGCCGAACAGCTTGCGCTCGCCGAAGGACTTGGAAAGGCCGCTCGCCTCGATCACCAGCTTGCCAAGATGCGGCCCCGCGGGAATCACGATCCTGTTGCCCTGCACCGACCCCCGCGAACGCTCCCGCTCGTCGTCCTGAAACAGCTTTTCGTAATGGGTGATGCGCGCCTTGCTTTTCGCGTGGCGGCCCTTGGGACTCATGCGTATCCATTCAAGCTCGCGCTGCAATGTCTTGCGCCTGTCGCTCTCACCCTTTTCCTCCTGCGAAAGCCGTTGCTCCTTCTGCTCCAGCCAGCTTGAGTAATTGCCCTTCCAGGGGATGCCCTCGCCGCGATCCAGTTCGAGTATCCAGCCGGCCACGTTGTCCAGGAAGTAGCGGTCGTGGGTTACGGCGATGATCGTCCCGGCGTAGTCGCGCAGGTGCCGTTCCAGCCACGCGACGGTCTGCGCGTCGAGGTGGTTGGTCGGCTCGTCCAGAAGAAGGATGTTCGGCTTTTGCAGAAGGAGCCGGCACAAGGCGACGCGCCGCCTCTCGCCGCCGGAAAGGTGATCGATCACCTCGTCGCCGGGCGGGCAGCGCAGGGCTTCCATGGCGAGTTCCAGCCGGCTGTCCAGGTTCCAGCCGTCGGCGGCCTCGATCTTCTCCTGAAGTTCCGCCTGCTTCGCGCCCAGCTTGTCGTAGTCCGCGTCCGGCTCGCCGAAAGCCTCGCTCACCCTGTCGAATTCGGCCAAGAGTTCCACAAGCTCGCTCGCCCCTTCCCGGACTATCTCCTTGACGGTTTTGCCCGCCTCAAGCGCCGGTTCCTGTTCCAGAAACCCGATCGTGTAACCCGGGCTTACGGAGGTCTCGCCCGAAAAATCGGTGTCCACGCCCGCAAGTATCTTTAGCAGGCTGGACTTTCCCGAACCGTTGAGGCCAATCACGCCGATTTTCGCCCCGTAAAAGTAGGAAAGGTTGATGTCCTTGAGAACCTGTTTCGTGCCGTGCTTCCTTGAAACGCGGTGCATCGAGTAAATGACTTTCTTGTCGTCCGTTGTTGATGGCATGGGGACAGTATAGCAGGAATGGCGGGGTAGGGGACAGGGGTCGGAAATCGAGCCTTCCGTTACCGCCAACGGCGTTCCCCTGGATCGTCCAAGGCATTTCGCTTGCCTACGCACCAGGGGCTGGGACTATTTCGCGACCACGCATTACTCTTGACAAAACGCCGAAAAAGGTGTACCGTTGTCATGCGCACAGCGAAACCGCCGGCGACGGCCTCCGCATCAAATGCGTCGAGAGTAAAATCGGTAGGACAATTTCCTTAAAGCGGCTATCTTCGTTCAAAAGACGGGGCGGAATTTGCTTTTCCGGTGGGGCAGTCTTTGGGAAAAGCGTAACTATCGTGCCTAAACGGCGGATTATAATAAAGGAGAAAGGGCCATGTTTGCAGAAAAAATTGTCACCAAAGATGAGGCCATGGCGGCGATAAGGCAATGCGGCTGTACGCTTGAGTATGTGCCTGACGAGCTAAAGACGGCGGATCTCTGTCTCGCGGCGGTAAGGCACGAGGGTTGGGCGCTCGAGTACGTGCCCAGGGAGTTAAAGACGGCGGATCTCTGCCTCGCGGCGATAAACCAGGACGGCTTGGCGCTTGAGTTTGTGCCGGAGGAACTAAAGACGGCGGATCTCTGTATTGGGGTGGTAAGGCAAAACGGCTGGACGCTTGAGTTCGTGCCCGAAAAACAAAAGACGGCGGAACTGTGCCTGCTGGCGGTTAAGGTATGCGGTATCGCGCTTGAACACGTGCCCGAAAAACTGAAGACGGCGGAACTGTGCGTCGAGGCGGTAAAGCAGGACAGTTGGGCGCTCGAGTATGTGCCTGACCGGCTAAAACTAAAGGTATCCGCGCAGGTGGAACGGGTGGACACCGGCCAAACTGTCAAAACATGACCGCAAACAAACGCATAACCGTCTGCAGGCATTTTTCGTGCCAGGGCCTGCATAGCCACGCCTCCAGTTCGATTTCATCGCAAAGGGCGAAGGTTTCCATCATGTCCTTTTTGATGTCCCCGATGACCGGGGCGTCGCATATCCACACGCCGTTTTCGTAGTGCAGGTAATAACTGCGAAAGTCCATGTTGATGGTCCCTATAACCGCGTGCTCGTCGTCGCTTATGATGCTTTTTGCGTGGACAAACCCCGGCGTGTATTCGAAAATACGCACGCCGGCCTCAAGCAGGGTTTGGTAGTTGGACAGCGTCACAAAATGAACGAACCACTTGTCCCACTTTTTTGGAACCATGATCCTCACGTCCGTTCCCCCCTTCGCGGCGACGCGCAGGGCGTCCAGCATGGTCGCGTCCACGATTAAATAAGGCGTCGCGATGTAAATGTACTTCTTGGCGTTGTAAATGAACAGCTTGTAGATATTCTTTGCGATATAATCCGCGTCCACCAAGGGACCGTCCATAAACGGCTGGTAGAACCCCCTGGCCTTGCGGGACAGGGTGGGGCGGTAGGAGCCATAGTTCGAACGAACCTTCGTTTCCCCGTCCCACATTTGCAGGAACGCCACCGTCAAACTCCAGACCGCGTCCCCCTCCAGCCGGATGGCCGTGTCCTTCCAATGGCCCAGCTTGGGGTAGGCGTTGACATATTCGTCGGCAATGTTAAGCCCGCCGGTATAGCCCACGTTCCCGTCGATGACCGCAATCTTCTGGTGGTTGCGGTTATTGAAATAATACCTGGAGATAATTCCGTGGACGTCGCTAAAGCGAAGAATCTGTATGTTCCGCGCCTTGAGCGCCTTGAACATCTTTTGGGGGAAGACAAGGATACTGCCGATGTCGTCCATCATGACCCTTACCTCGACGCCCTGCCCGGCCTTGCGTATCAGGATGTCCCGTATCCTGTCCCACAGATCGCCTTGGCTGATAATAAAATATTCCAGAAAGATAAACCGCCTGGCTTTTTCCATGTCTTTAAGCATCGCGTCAAAATGCAGTTCGCCCACGGGATAGTATTCGCACAGGGTGTTTGTGTACAAGGGCTGTCCCTTGCGGCCCAGGTAACCGGCGATCCTTTTTTTGTCCGGATGGGCGTTGCCCAGATCCGCGTAAACCCCCGGATCCTTCCCAAGGAAAGTCGAGCCGTGATCCATGGAGGCTCGCAGCGTTTTGTTTCTGTCCCCGATGATATCCGACGTGGAAAAAATCAGGTACAGAAACAAGCCGTAAACGGGCAGCGCCAGAATAACGATAACCCACTTAATGGAATAGGGATTGTTCCTTTTGATGACGATGTAGGCCACGGCAACAAAGGAAAGGCCGTAAATAGCATTAAAGACTTCCGTGGCCCAATTCCGTAAGGCGACGGTAAGCGCCAGCAACAGGGTAAGTTCGATGACCATGGTCAGGACAAAACCCGCGATTCTTAGCACGCCGCTCCACGCCACGAATTTACGCCGGGGCGGGTATTGCGTTTGGCTGCCTGCTTTGTCTATCGGTTTCGACGTTTCCTGTGCGGGCATCGTGTTTCCTTCTTCTTTGGAATCTTACGCCATAATACCCTGGTATCCCCGGGCAGTGCAATACGGGCAAAGGGAGCGCAATGCCTGGGGGCAATTCCCTTTGCTTGTTTGTTAGCCTTGACAATACCCGTGCGCGTCTTATACAATGGCTCCAATACATGGCAAGGGGCACTGAATGGAAAAGCGCGTAGGCGTAATCATGGGAAGTACTTCCGACTGGGACACCATGCGGCACGTTTGCCTTGTGCTGGATGAGCTGCAAATTCCCCATGAAAAAAAGGTGGTGTCGGCGCACCGAACGCCGGACTACATGTTCAAGTATGCGGAGGAAGCCGCCGGCCGTGGCCTTAAGGTAATAGTGGCGGGCGCGGGCGGTGCGGCTCACTTGCCCGGCATGGTGGCGGCGAAAACGAACCTTCCCGTCATTGGCGTGCCGGTACAGTCCAAGGCGCTAAACGGCCTGGATTCCCTGCTTTCCATTGTGCAGATGCCCGGAGGCGTTCCGGTCGCGACCGTGGCCATAGGCGTTGCCGGAGCCACGAACGCCGGCCTTTTGGCGGCGCAGATACTGGGCGCGTTTGACGGCAAAATTTATGAGCGCTTGCAGGAAAGAAGGGCCAATCTAGCAAAATCCGTTATGGAAAGCGAGTTGTAACATGACAATTATGCCTTACAAAACTATCGGGATTATAGGCGGCGGGCAACTGGCTCGAATGATGTGCCTGGCGGCGAAGGCCATGGGCTATTACGTTGCCGTGCTCGATCCAACCCCCAACTGCCCCTGCGGCCAGGTTGCCGACGTCGAAATAACCGCAAATTATGACGACATGGAAGCCATAAAAAAACTGGCGGCCGCAAGCGACGTGATTACCTACGAGTTTGAAAACATCGATTATGGCGCCCTTACCTATTTGGAGAAACACGCATACCTGCCCCAGGGAAGCAAGGTGCTGAAAATAAACCAGCACCGCCACAGGGAAAAAACGGCAATTAGGGAAATGGGTTTGCCCGTGCCGGACTTTCGGCTTATAGACGGCGTGGAAGATCTTGAAAAAAACGTTTTTTATCCCAGCGTGTTAAAGACGACAATGGGCGGCTATGACGGAAAGGGACAGGCCGTGCTGAAAACAAAAGAAGACCTCGCGAAGGCCAGGGCGATAGCCGGGCACCAGGAATGCATCCTGGAAAAATGGATGCCGTTCACGAAGGAAATATCGGTGATTGTTGCGCGAAGCACGCGGGGGGAAACCTCCGTTTTTCCGGTAGCGGAAAACATACATGTGAACAGCATTTTGCACCAGAGTATAGTACCCGCGCGCATACCAAGGGAACTGGAGTCCCGTGCCGTAAGCCACGCCCTTAAAATCGCGGAGAGCCTTAACAGCATAGGCATACTTGCCGTTGAAATGTTCGTTGTTGACGATGAAATTTACATTAATGAAATCGCGCCGCGCCCCCATAACTCGGGACACTACACCATGGACGCGTGCGTGACGAGCCAGTTCGAACAGCACGTAAGGGCCGTCTGCGGCCTGCCTTTGGGGGAAACGCGCCTGTACACACCGGTGGTAATGGTCAACATTCTAGGCGACCACATGGACGTCGAGCAAATGCATAAACTTGAGCCTTACATGCCCCTTCTGGCCAAAGGCAAGCTGCACCTGTACGGCAAGGCACAGGCAAGGGAAAAACGTAAAATGGGACACGTTAACATGCTGGGGGATATCGGGGAAAGCCTGCGGGTTATAGACGCCGCCGCGATATGGGATCAAGTAAAAATGTAACTGTCTTGCACTAGCCCCTGTTTTTTTTCGAAATTCACGCGAAAAACTCTTGACGTTCAGTTGGGCAGGGGTTATTTTCTAACAAGAATCATTATCAAGAAGGAGAAATTGTTATGTCACTAGTTGGAAAGAAAATCGAGGGGTTCAAGGTTCAGGCGTTTGTGGACGGGGCGTTCAAGGAAGTTTCCTGCGCGGATTTAAAGGGAAAGTGGTCCGTGTTCGTCTTCTATCCGGCGGACTTCACTTTCGTGTGCCCGACGGAGCTTGGCGATCTTGCCGACAACTACGAGGCTTTCAAGAAAGCCGGTTGCGAGGTCTACAGCGTTTCGACCGACACGCACTTTACCCACAAAGCCTGGCACGACGCCTCGGCCACGATCAAGAAAATCAGGTATCCCATGCTGGCGGATCCCACCCACAAGCTATCCGAGCTTTTCGAGGTGCTTATCCCCGGGGAGGGGCTTGCGCTTCGCGGCTCGTTCATCGTCAATCCCGACTGCGAGATAGTTGCCTACGAGGTCAACGCGCTTGGGATCGGCAGGGACGCGAGCGAGCTTCTTCGGAAGGTGCAGGCGGCGCAGTTCGTCGCGAAGAACGGCGACCAGGTATGCCCCGCGAAATGGCAGCCCGGCGAGGAGACGCTCAAGCCCAGTCTTGATCTGATTGGAAAGCTCTAGGCCACGCTTTTGGGCCGGCGAATGGGGAACGGATCCGTTCCCCATTCGTTTGACATGCAAAACAATATAGGCAGGATTAACAATGGACAATCTGTATGATTTGATTATCGTCGGGGCTGGGCCCGCGGGCCTTAGTGCGGCCATTTACGCGGGACGCGCCAAGCTTAAAACCCTGCTCATCGAAAGATCGGACGTGGGCGGGCAGATAAAGATTACCTCGGATGTCGTCAATTACCCGGGGATCCCTTTTACAAGCGGCAAGGATCTCACGGAAAAAATGAGGCAGCAGGCCGAGGGTTTCGGGGTGGAGTTTGTTACCGACGAGGTCGTAGAAGTTGATTTTTCCAAGGACATCAAGGAAATTAAAACGAAGTTTAACGAGGTTCGCCGCGCCATTGGCGTTATAATCGCCACGGGAGCCAGGCCGCGCAAGCTGGGCTTTGAAGGCGAGGCGGAGTTCTCCGGACGGGGGATTGCCTACTGCGCCACTTGCGACGGCGAGCTTTTCGCGGGAAAGGACGTTTTCGTTATCGGCGCCGGGTTCGCGGCAGCGGAGGAATCCATTTTCTTAACGCGCTTCGCGAGAAAAGTCACGGTAATTGCCAGGGAGCCCGAGTTTACGTGCGCCAAAACCATCGCCGACCGGGTTCTTGCCCACGACAAAATCGAGGTAAAATTTAACAGCGAGATTGTTTACGTCAGGGGAAACAAGGTCGTAAAAGAGGCCAAGTTCATTAACAACGAGACAAAAGAGACTTGGATCCATCATGTTAAGGACGGCGACAATACTTTTGGCGTGTTTGTTTTTGTCGGGTACGAACCTATCAGCGGCGTTTTTAAGGGCCATGTGGAAACGGACGATTACGGCTATATCCTGTCAAACGATGACATGCAGACCAACGTGCCCGGCGTTTACGCCGCGGGGGACATAAGACCCAAAAGGCTGCGTCAGCTCGTTACCGCAACTTCCGACGGCGCGGTTGCTTCCACCGGTATCGAAAAGTACATTGAGCACAAAAAGGCGACCCTGGGAATTCGGGTGGAAAACGAGGAAAAAAAAGACGATTCCAGTTTCCTTTCGGAGCAGGCCGTAACGCAAATTCGCTACGTCATGGAACGGTGCGAAAGCAGGATACAGGTAAACGCGGTGCTGCTTGACAACGACAGGCCGTCCGACAAGACGAGGCAATTCCTGGACGAATTCTCCGCGGTTACCGACAAAGTTGCCGTCAATGTTTTTAGAAAGGGCGAAAACCCCCAGCTTGAATCGGTAATCGCGACGGATCTTTATCCCGTCATGGCGCTTATGGATCGGGACGGCAAATATTCCGGCGTGAATTTCCACGGTGTGCCGGCGGGGCATGAGCTTGAATCTTTTATCCTGGCCATTTACAACGTGGCCGGTCCCGGGCAAAGCATTACCGACGGGCTTCTGGAAAAGGTAAAAAGCCTGAAGCCCATGAAGCTAAAAATCGGCGTGTCGCTGTCCTGTACCATGTGCCCCGACGTCGTTCAGGCCTGCCAGAGGATAGGCGCGTTAAACGGCAATATCACCGCCGAAATGGTGGACTTGCAGTATTACCCGGAGCTTAGGGACAAGTTTAGCATCCTGAGTATTCCGGCCTTGATAATAAACGACAAAGACGTCCTTTTTGGCAAAAAAAGCTTCGAGGAATTGGTGGAGTACTTCGGTGAATGAAAAGGAAAACGATACAGCGTGATTTGATCCTGGACGCGATGAAAAAGCTCGACATGCACGCGACGGCCGAGCAGGTATACGGCTATGTCGCGGCGGAGCATCCGACGATAAGCAAGGCCACCGTTTACAGGAACCTTAGCCAAATGGCGGAATCCGGGGAGCTTGTGAACATAGGCAGTTTTGACGGAGTCGCGCATTACGACCACAACTGCCATCGGCATGGCCATTTTGTATGCGACGGCTGCAGGCAAATTTTCGACGTGGACGGCCGCCTCCCCGGCCTTTTTGACCGGGTTGCGGACATGGACGGGCATGAGATTAGGGGGTTTAATTTAAGCTTCAACGGCCTGTGCCGGGACTGCAGGGCGAACCCTCCAGGTGCTTTCGCATGACGGCAAAAACATCGTGGGCGTTCATGGGCTTGCCCACGTGATCGCTCATGCCCGCATCCAGGCATTTCTCGATGTCCTCGCGAAAGACGTTTGCGGTCATCGCTATTATGGGGATTGTCTTTGCCCTTGTTTCATCAAGGGCGCGAATGCGGCGGGTGGCCTCGAAGCCGTCCATTTCGGGCATCTGCACGTCCATAAAGATTATGTCGTACGCGCCGGGGGATTCGCCGAACACGCGAACGGCTTCCGCGCCGTTTCCCGCGAACACCGTTTTTACGCCCGTCGGCTCCAAAAAGGCCATTATAATCTCGCGGTTAATCTCGATGTCCTCCGCGATAAGAACGCGCCTGCCGTGGAAAGCCGCCATGTCGGGCTCGGCTGGTGTTTTCTCCGCCGAAAGGGGGTTTCCGCGCCTAAGCTGCACCGTAAAGGCAAAGGTCGTTCCCTTGCCCGGCTCGGATTCGACCCATATCTTTCCGCCCATCATGTTCACGATGTTTTTGGAGATGGACAGCCCAAGGCCGGTGCCCCCAAATTTGCGGGAGGTATTCGACTCAGCCTGGTGGAATGCCTGGAAAAGGTTTCGCTGCTGTTCCTGGCTCATGCCGATGCCGGTGTCGGCAATCTCGATTTGGATGGTGCAAAAACCGTCTTTCTCGCCAAGCAGGCGCGCGTTTAAACCGATGTGCCCATGCTCCGGCGTAAATTTAACGGCGTTTCCAAGTATGTTCGCCACGACCTGCACCAGCCGCTGGTCGTCGCCGATTAGCACCGGTGGAATGTTGTCGTCGACGTAAATGGCCAGGCCTTGCTTTTTTTCCTCGGCGGGCAGCGCCACAAGGCTTGCCGCCAGGTTGATTACCTTTTTTACCCCGAACTCGTCCATGGAAAGGGCGAACTTGCCAGATTCGATTTTGGACATGTCCAAAACGTCGTTGATGATTTTAAGAAGGTGGCTGCCTGCGTCGTTTATCCTGCCCAAGGCATAGTGGATCCGGTTGATGTCGTTGGACGATTTTCCAATCGTCGCCATGCCTATTATCGCGTTCAGCGGCGTGCGAATTTCATGGCTTATGTTCGACAGGAAGGTGCCTTTGGCCAAGGCGGCCTGGTTTGCCTCGTTTTTTGCAGCCGTCAGCTCGTCAAGGGTTTTGACGTATGTTTTGCAGAACAGGTACAGAATCAGCTTCAGCATGGCCGACGCGACAAGGAACAGTAGGTTGTGTACCATCGAGAAAGGGTCGCCTAGAAGATTGACGCGAAAAACAAACACCATAACGGCGTAGGTTCCGGTTGAAAGAACTATGAATTTTGCGAGGCTATTCGGCTTCATATAGGTAAGGGAAATCAGGGCCGCGCCGATGGAGTAGGGAAAAAGCAGAAAGTCGCCATAAATGTACAGGGCGCCGAATACGATTAGGGTCATAATGAACGACGGCACCGCGAAGGCAACGGCCGCTTTGCCTAGGGAGCTTCTTTCGAAAAGGATATACGAGACGATGATCGCGACGCTAAGGGCTATCCGCACCAGCGTATGGTGGACGTCGAAATAAAGCGCCCGGTAGGTGGACGTTATTATCGCGTACACGCATAGTATTATTAATATATGCGGCGCGTTTTTGTTTTTGTCAGAGCCGCCAAGCACGCGTCGTCGTATGAACTCTATCATTTACTGCGCTCCTTTGCGAAACCGCGCCGCCCTGGCGGAAAGGCGGTTTCGTGCCCAGGAGTGCCATTTTCCGGCTTTTTAGCGTAAAAGTCAATGTGGCTTTTGGGAAACTCCATGGGAATCTCGGGGGTTACGATATGGCGTGTTCGCGGTGTCAGTCACTCCTCGCGCAGTAGGTTAAAAATCGTGACTGTCACCCACGTGCGCCCACAGCGACGCGATTGTGGCCATTAAAGTTCGTGATTTAAGCATGATGTCGTTCTCCTGTCTTGGATGTCCGCACGCGCCGTTTCCGTGGCACCGCCAAAATCGGCTAACAATGAAATTATTTAGCTTGCACCAGTGGGGTAAATATCGCTGTAAGCGATAAGGTGTTGATTTCATGTGATTTCATACGAAATCATGTTTTTTCCGTTCCCCAGGCGGCAAAGGGCGTAAGGACGGAGTCAAGGGGCGTGAAAAGTATGAAAGCGTAAAATCGGCCCGCTTGCTCGACAAACATGGCCGGCTGGGCTATACTTGGGCAAAATCGTGAATGCCGAGGAAAAATGTTTGGCTCAATCTTTGCCCAAAAATGCCTAATGGTTCTGTCCGGTGCGGTGGTCGCCGTACACGCGCTTCATTCCCTTACCCTGGACAGGATTATCCAGTACGTGCAGGTGCCTTTCCACAGTTCCCGCGTTCCTCCGGCCCTGGACGGCTACCGCGTCGCGTTCGTCACCGACACCCACGGCATTTCCGACGCAAGGATGCGCGGCGTGGCGAACCGCCTTAACGGCGAGGGAATCGATCTTCTGCTTTTGGGCGGCGATTTTCACCACGATGTCGAAACGGCGGCGCGCACCGTCGGGATACTGTCCGGGGTTCAAACCAGGGACGGGATTTTCGGCGTGGAGGGCAACCACGACCAGACCGCCGGCCTGTTCGCCGCCATGGGCGCCCACGGTATAAGGCCCCTGTTTAACGAAGGCGTGCACATACGCGACGGTTTTTTTCTGGCGGGCACGGCGGATGTCAAGACCACCGTCCCCGCCGCCGCATGTATCGCCACCGCCGTCGAAAACGCCGGCCCGGACGACTTTGTCCTGCTTCTTACCCACAATGCCGACATAACCATGAGCCAGCCGACCTCGGGCATTGACCTTGTCGTAAGCGGCCATACCCACGGCGGGCATGTCACGTTTTTTGGGCTGTGGGCGCCGGCGCTGACCCTTTCAAGGGTCGTCACCCGCTATGGCCGGCGGTTTATGTCCGGATGGGCCGAATCGCGCGACGGCGTTCCCGTGTACGTCAGCAACGGGACGGGCGGGTATTTTCCCAGGGTGTTCGCCAGGCCGCAGGTCATAATATTCACGCTTCGCCACGGTGAGGGGTAATGTTTTCGGTTCCGTCAATCTTAATGTCGAATTTCTGATACGGTATCTCTATCCCCTCCTGGGCAAGGCGTTTCTGCACGGCCATGTACATCGACGTGCGCACCTCCAGCAACTGGTTCCTGTCGAACCAGACCGTAAGGTTTACAAGCGGGCCGACCCGGTCAAACTGGTCCACGCGGAAATGGGGCGCGGGGTTGTCCAGCACGTAGGGATTCCCTTTGGCGATTTCCGTGACAAGATCCTGCACCTTTTCCAGATCGGCCTGGTAGGTAACGTTAAAGAGAATGTCCAGACGGCGAATCGGGAAACGGGTAAGGTTGACAAGATTGCTTTTAAAAAGCGTCTCGTTGGGGATTCGCACGTAGAGGTTGTCGAAGGTGCGGATCTTGACCGAAAGCACGTCCACCGAAAGCACCTCGCCGACAAGCTGATCCACGCGAATCACGTCCCCCACCTGAAAGGGCTTTTCCGAAAGCAGGAAAAAGCCGGAGATAAAACTGGACACGGTCGTCTGCGCGGCGAAACCCACGGCTATGCCTATAATGCCCGCCGCTCCCAGAAGGGCGGTGGTGTCGATCCCCATGCTGCCGAAAAGGAAAAGGACGGCCATCACGAAGCCGGTATACTTGATGGTTTTTTTTATGATAAACGTGCGCTGAAAACTGATCCGGTTTTTCAGCAGCCGCCCTATGAAAAGCTGAAGGACGTTGAATATTACGATTATGGCAAACGCCATTGTTATCGAGCCCAGCACGCGCAGGATCAGCTCGCCGGACAGCATGTTGCCCATCCGGCCTAATACATCGTCGAAAAAACCGCTCGTTACGTTCATGATCCCCCCGTGTTATATGGCGGTAATGTCTTTGATAATATCCATGCTTTTGCGGGCAAAGGTTTCCCCGGCCTTGTATTTAACGCCGGCACTTACCAGCCGCTGATCCCTGTTTTTTGCCTTGCCGATCTTAAGCCTGCAGTCCGCTTCCATAAACTCAATTTCCAGCGTGTCGGTTACAAGCCTGTCGTCGCGGACGTAGACGCTTAGCGGCCCGGGATTGACCTCGATGCGCTCCGGCTCAAGCATGGTCCTGGTTTTGTTGGTCAGGACCACCTCGCACCGGATAAGCGCCGTGGCTTTGTTTGCCGCCGTGTCGTCGCCCGGAAACGCGGGCAGTGAGTGGCAGATTTCCCCGTGCATGGTATCCGGGCCGAAAAAGGTTTTTGACAGAGTGAAGGGCGTTTCCTCCGCCAGAACCCTGCCCGGCTCCAACTCAAATTTAAGAACCGGCGGCAGGGCGACGTTAAAGCGACACTGCTGTCCCGGGGATATCCTTAGCTTTTCGCCCATCGCGAGAATGTAGGATTTGCCGTACAGATACGGGTGCAGGAAAACCTTTTCCCCGTCGCCCCACGCGCGGATTATCGGCAGATCCCCCGGGGGGGGGGCTGTCTCCGGCCCGCCGATTTCGTCGTCAAGCTCGCCCAGTGGAATCGTCCTGAAGGCGATTTGCCAAAAATCCCGATCCCGCCGAATGTACGCGGCGGCGCCGTTAAGCCGCCAGCGGTACCATTCGGCGTTTTTCGGCACGAACGGGTGCCACATTCAGCTTTCGTCCGTCAGGGTGGCAAGCATGATTGCCTTTATCGTGTGCTTGCGGTTTTCGGCCTGATCCCAGGCGCGGCTTTGCGGGCCGTCTATAACGTCGGCCGTAACCTCCTCGCCCTTGACCGCCGGCAAACAGTGGAGGAATATGCTGTCCTTGCGTTCGGTTTTGTCCATCAGGGCGCGGTTTACCTGATAGGGAGTCAGAAGGCGGATACGCCGTTCTTTCTGGTCTTCCTCGCCCATCGATGTCCACACGTCGGTGTAAACGGCGTCGGCACCCGCGACCGCCGCGACGTCGGTACTGACGCTAATTTTCGCACCGGAGGCGGCGGCAAGAGGGGCGCATTTGTCCCGCAGGGCCGGGTCGGGGGTAAGCTCCGGCGGGGCGATTACGGAAAAATTGACGCCGAGCTTGGCGCAGATTACCATAAGGGAATTGGCGACGTTGTTCCGCCCGTCCCCGATATAGCACAGCGTCTTTCCCTTTGCCGGCCCGAAACTTTCCTCCAGCGTCATAATGTCGGCCAGGGCCTGCGTGGGGTGGAAGTCGTCGGTAAGGCCGTTGTACACTGGCACCCTGGAGTACTCGGCAAGGGTTTCCGCAGTCCTCTGGCTGAAACCCCGGAACTGGATCGCGCTGAACATGCGGCCAAGCACCCGCGCAGTGTCCTCCAGCGATTCCTTGGCCCCAAGCTGAATGTCCGTCGTGGAAAGGAAAACCGGGTGGCCGCCCTCCTCTCCGAAGGCCGTCTCGAAGGCGCACCTAGTGCGCGTGGAACGTTTTTCGAAAATCAGGGCCAGGGTCTTGCCGGCGAAACGCCTCTGCGTAGCGCCCTGTTCCTTGGCCTTTTTGGACAGGTCCAAAAGATACCGTATTTCCTCGGCGGAATAGTCCAGCCAGGTAAGCAGGGACCGGCCTTTTAGTGCTATGGGCATAGAAACCTCCAGATCATGTTTTATATTATACTCGACATGGGGGTGGTTCACAACCGCGCCGCTGTGGAAAGCCCCGTCCGCGCCCAGACGAATTCCCCCTGTTTCCCCCAACATATTCTGCCGATAATACCAATATGGTACAATTGGCCTTTTTTCTACGGTTCAGACTCCAGCTTAGGCGCACAAGGCCAAACCTTGTCCCGCGTCTGGAGGACATGGCCGTCCAGGCCGTCAGGGAGGCCGGGGGGGAAATCATCGGGAAAAACGGCACCATTCGGGCCGCCTTTAACGAAAATTCCCCGGGCTTCTGGCTCGACATGCTCCTTCTTATCGAACGGATGACGCGGATCGTTGACGGGGATTCGTCGGATCTCCACGGGCATTCCGTGCTTTTGGGGGTAACCCTGCCGGACACGAGCGACAGGCTTTGCCGCATCCTGTCCGGCGGGTTCTACGGCGGGGGCGTGTACCTCGACCAGACGACCGCCGAGGCCCTGCGCCCCTACGTCACCGTCGAGGAGCAGGGAACCTGGGCGGGGGACACGTTCTTTAAGCTGAAAGAGGAAAAGATTTTCGTCTCGACCGCCAGATCCGGCTTTATCCTGCCCGAGAAAACGATCCGGCTTTTCGAGATGGGCCGCCGTCCATCGGTTCTTGTCGTCGGGCGTTTTTTCGAGGGAAGGCGGGACAACCTGTACCGCAGCATCGCCGGGTTCTCCAACGCCGGTGCCGGGGTTCCCCCCCTGTTTGTCCGCTTCGGCAGCGGCGGCCTGAACGCGATTGCCGACGCATGGCCGGAGTGGGTAAGCCAGGACGACACGGACCGGGAAACCTGGGAAAAAATAACCGCCATGCGGGAATTCATTTTCAGGCACCGGCTAAGGGGCGAACCGTCGCCCTTTGTGGCGAACATGGCCCGCGACTTCTTCGACACCCTGCTTACCCTGTACGGCAACAGCGTCGTCCGCGGGGGCATACAGCCGGTGGTGATTCTGGAAAACCTTCGCGTGGCGGAACAGGTCGCGTCGGACATCGTGATCGCCGCCCTGTCCAAGCGCAAGGACTTCATCCTTGCCGGGGTCTGCACCGAGGAGGCCGGGGAGGCGGGATCCTCGAAATGGGAATCCCTGTTTCCCAGGAAATTCAGGGCGCAGGAAAAGGAGACGGCCGGCCGGCCGCCCCCGGAGCTTCCGGCGGATCTGTGGGAAATAGGCTACCTGTGCCTGCTGATCGGCCGAATCTTTCCGCCGTACCTGATCCCCGGGGTGCTGGAGGAAATGGGGAAAAACCCCGAGATGCTTTCCAGGGCCATCTCCCTGCTCCATGCCCTTAGGGTAATCGACACTCCCCTGGATCCGCGTCCCTGGCAGGACGACTTCCTTGGCCTGGCCGAGGCCGCCCTCGGGCCGAAAAAGGACGGCCTGCGCGCCCTGGTGCGGAAACGCCTGCTGGCCTGGGTGGCACAGAAAAAGATCAATCCCTGCGTAAGCCTTCTGGAAAGGCTGGCCGAGCTTGGGGGCAGCCACGAAATCGACGACAGCCTAATCCTGCAGTCGATTCACGGCGAGCTTGGCTGCACGGACGGGACGGCCCTTGAAAGGTTCGTCGATACCGCGGGAACCCCGGAGGCCGTCGTCGGCCAGGCAAGGGTGCCGGTGATCCGTTATATCGCCAAAACGCTGCTCGCGCTGCATTTCGGCAGCGAGCAGAAAATCCGCGACACCTTCGCATCCCCCCCGCCGGAGTGCATGGCCTTTCCGCTGCTGAAGACGCAGGTGTTCCTGAACCAGTCGCTGTACCATCTGGGCTGGCACGACGGGGAATCTGCAAAGCGAACGGTAAAGGCCGCGACCCTGCTGTGCCAGAAAAGCGGGAACTCCTGGCTTTCCCGGTGCCACCGTTTCTTCGCGCTGGCAAGCCTTTCCGAAAGGCGCATCGGCGAGACGAACGAATACCTGGGCTTTGCCCTGGAGAACGCCGTAAAGTCCGGCGATCCGCAGGAGATTGGAATAGCTTCCTTCTATACGGCGTCGGTGCAGCTCCTTCATGGCAACCTTTCGAGATCCCTGACCCTGGTGAAAAAAGCCCTTCGGCATTTTCTGGAGGCCGGAAGCCCCGAGTGGGCGGATCGCACCCGTTTTCTAGAGGGAAGGCTTGTCTTCGAGAACGGCTGTTACGAGGACGCGATTGGTATTTTCAAGGGCATCCGCGACAGCCCCCACGGCGGGAACTTCCCGGAAAAAATGGATCTGTTGGACGCCTGGGTTTACCGCACCGAAAACTACATAACGCAGGCCCCCGCGCTTTGCCCGCAGAACCGCGTCCCCGACACCG
>Ga0209755_10000963_pt1 | contig 48394 bp, 40 predicted proteins | sample TergutCo191P1_FD_187301 | JGI IMG/M metagenome (GOLD analysis project Ga0209755, IMG submission 187301) | Cornitermes sp. P1 segment gut microbial communities from Petit-Saut dam, French Guiana - Co191P1 (SPAdes) (version 2) | ecosystem: Host-associated > Arthropoda: Insects > Digestive system...
TGCCCCTCCACACGCCCAGGCCGACGAAGGTGGCCACCCAGGGCCCCGGCGCGGACAGGAATGGTATCGGCCCCATGTCCAGCCTTCCCAACAGGACGTTTATGACACCCCTGCCCGGGGCGAAAAGCTCCGCCGCCATGCCGGAAATGATTATCCAGGAGATAAAGTGCGGCAGGTAAACTATGGTTTGGGTAATCTTCTTGAAGCGCTTGAAGGCAAGCTCGTTCAGCAGGATGGCAAGGATAATCGGCGCGGGAAACCCAAAGATAAGATCCAGAAAGTTGAGCCAGATGGTGTTCCGCAGGGCGGGGACAAAGCCCGGGTGCTGAAACGTCCGCTCGAACCACTGGAACCCGACCCATTCGGCGTCCCACACTGTCGGGTGGAAAATGTTCCAGTTCTTGAAGGCAATCACGATGTTCCCCATGGGGACGTAGCGAAACACCACGAAAAAAGCTATGGGCAGGATCAGCATGGCGTACAGCATCCAGGTACGCTGCAGATAGGTACTGCGCCTGCGGATGGGCTTAGCCCTTTCTTTCATACAGATCGCCATAAAACTTCCTTCGTAAGTCTAGTGTTACGCCACATTCCGCAAACGTAAAGGCCGCAATTGCGATGCATAAAGTAGAGCTTTCATAATACCCCCTTTATATGGGTCTTGCAAGATCCTGTGGCCAAATTTTGATCTTAAGCAAAAAAAACGAGCGAAAACAGGTGCGCCGGCGCTTACATGTTCCCCAGGGTGATATTGTCCCCGCCCAGTTCCCTAACCGAGGATGTCTTTTCGTAGAACCGGGGAACGCGCTCCATAAAGCCCTGGGCGGTGTAGAACGGGTCGTCGTTTTTGATCGGAAGGTCTATGGTGCGGCCTTCGGTTCCGGCCTTGTAAATCGACGTTATAAGCTCGATGGTCGCCCGGCCGTCCTTTCCGCCGATCGCCGGCTCGCCGCCGGTTTCCAGGGCGCGAAGCACGTCGTCGATCTGCCCGGCGTGTAGCTCGTGGGGAAGCCCGGGCAGGCCGTCGCGCAGGTCGTTAAGCTGCTTGATCAGGGTCTCGTCCTGGTCGGGGGCGGGGAAGCCGTTGGGCTGGGAAACGTTGGCGGCGACTTTCCAGGGCGCGGAAACGCGGGCCTTTTCGCCCTGGAACACGATCTGCTGCTCCTCGCCGTGGTGGATTACGGAACTGGTTATCTGGGCAAGCGCGCCCTTGGCGCACATGCCGCCGTCGTAGCGAAGAACCGCGACGGAAACGTCCTCGACCTCGGCGTTGTCGTGGGCGGCGTTGCTAAGCATCGCGCCTACGCTGCCCGGAAGGCCGAGCATCCAGCACAGCATGTCGATGTGGTGCACGGCGTGGTTAAGGGTGCAGCCGCCGCCCTCTTTTTCCCAGGTCCCGCGCCACCACAGGTCGTAGTAGCAATGCCCCCGCCACCACAGGGATTCGACCTGCGCGTGGACGACCTTGCCGATAAGCCCGGATTCCAGGATCTTCTTTAGGCCGTTGACCGGATCCCTAAAGCGGTTCTGGGCTATGACCGAAAGCAGCTTGCCGCTTTCGCGCTGGGCGGCGATCATCGCGTCGCATTCCTGCAGGGAAACGGCCATGGGCTTTTCCACGATCACGTTTTTTCCCGCCCTTAGAAAGTCGATCGCTATTTCCGCGTGGCAGAAGGGCGGGGTGCAGATGCTTACCAGGTCGATCCCCGGATCGTCGAGGATCTCCTTGTGGGACGCCGCGACGCGGGCGTTCAGTCCGCGGCTTTCGTTCACGGCCGCCGCCTTTTCCGGCGCGATGTCCACTAAATGCGTTATCCTGCAGCGCCCTGGGAACGCCAGGAACCCGTCCACGTGCTGGCGCGAGATATTGCCCGTGCCGATTATAGCTACCGATACCATTCCATGCTCCTTGTTAGTTCGTGTCCATACCCGTTATTTCCGCCCGGAACGGAATCGCCGGCAGTCCTTCGGAGTTGTGCAACTGCCTGTCCCGGGGATTGTCGGCCCAGGCGTACAGCACCCTTTCCGGGTTCCGCACCGACGAAACGTCCACCGAAAGGCAGTCGAAACCCTCGATTTCCCCGGGCAGGCGGTAATGCTTTCCCCCTGCGACCACGGTGACATGGGGCTTTTCGTCGGCGACAAGCCCCAGGCCGCAGTTGCCGAAAACCAGGAGCAGCCTGCCCTGGCTGTGGCGCACACCCTGGAACAGCGGCCCGGGGGACGAGTTCCTTTTTTTGAAGACCAGCCGTTCCGCCGCCAGCGCAAGCCTGCGGCCGACGCCCTTTTTGTCAAGCGGATGCAGGTCGTTCCACTCGCCAAGGTCAAGGCCCGCCGCCATGCCGGTCGCCGGCAGTGACAGCGCGGCGCGTTGGGCGTCGCGCAGGGCCGCCCAGGAGCTTCCCTCGTCGTTTTCCCCCGGCTTCCCCCAGATGGGAAGCTGCACGAAAAGGAACGGCAGGGTCTCGTCGGCGCGGCACCATCTGCCCTGCCAGTCGGCCACGTGCGCGGCGAAAAGATCCCGGTACTCGCCGGGGTTCGACTCGTTGGACTCCCCCTGGTACCACAGGACGCCCTTGCAGGGAAAGTCCAGCATGGGGGCGATCATCGCGTTGAACAGGCCCATGGGCTGGCGCTGGAAAAAGAAAGGCTCCGGACAGGGCCTGGACGCCCACATCCCCACGCGGTACTCCCAGGCGCCGTTCAGCTCGAAGGTCTCGTCGTCGGAAAAAAGGCGGAAGTCCTTGCCCTCGGTCACGCCGCCGGTGCCGTTGCAGCACACGACCCGTATCACGATCCAGTTTTTCCCCTCGCGGAGAAGGCCGGCGGGTACGGCGTACTTGCGGGGCGGATACCTGTAGGCCGTGCTCCCCACCTCGACGCCGTTCACGTACACCGTGTCGGCGTCGGTTATGGTGCCCAGCCAAAGCCTGGAATCCTTTCCGGCGAATTCGGCGCCGACCGCAATCTCCTTGCGGAGCCAGACGGAACCGTAGAACTTGTCCAGGCTGGCCTTGGCGAAACTTCCGGGCAGGCTAATTTTGCCCCACTGCGAGAACGTGGCCTTCAGCTTGCGCCATTCCTCGGCAAGTCCCCTGTCCCCTATGGCAAGCTCGTCGTACCAGGCCTTCATTGCCGCGTCGTTTTGCCTGGCGATTTTTCCGCACAGGGCCGAATCCGCGTATTTGTCGCCAAGGGCGGCCTTGCCCGGAAAGGCCGCAAGGGCCTCGCGGCTCATCCAGGCTTCCACCGGGGTGCCGCCCCAGGCGGCGTTGACAAGGCCAATCGGGACGCCGTGGCTCTCGAAAACCTTCCTGGCGAAAAACCACGCCGTTCCCGAAAACTCGTGGAGCGTCTCGGGCGAGGCCACCGTCCAGCCCCCGCCGGAAAGATCCTGCCTGGGGCCGGAGAAGTCCCATTCCTGCGGAACCTTGAACTGCCTGATCATGGGGTTGACTGGGGACTCCCATTCCTCGGGAAAATTGTCCCTAAGACGCTGCATGGGCATTTCCATGTTGGACTGGCCGGAGCAGACCCACACGTCGCCGAAATATATGTCCCTGAAAACCGTTCTTTTGCCCGAGCCGGATACGATGATTTCGTGGGGTCCCCCGAAAGGCTGGCTTCCAAGGGGAACGCGCCATCTGCCATCGGGGCCGGCCTTGACGCGGTATGTCCTGTCCATGAACCTTACGGAAACCCATGTCCCCGGGGCGGCTCCGCCCCATACCGGAACGGGAACTCCCTGCTGGAAAACCATCCCGTTTCCAATCAGGGGTGAAACCACTAATGAACTCATCGACACCCAGTATACCATTTACCAGAAATTCATACAACGGCAAAAATCGCGTGTCGCGCAAGAAAATTCCGTCGCTATGGTGTAAAATGGTCTAGGAATGTTCGGCAGGAGGACGGCTGGCATGGACGACGACATCACTATGCAAATCTGGCACGTGGTTTACCGGAAATGCACGCCGGTATGGACAATGCCGGAAAACAAGCTGGACAGCCTCAACATGACCTACATTATCCAGGGGGAAGCCCATTACACCATAGACGACGAGCCTATCGACGCGACCCATGGCACCCTGATGGTGCTGCCCAAGAACAGCGTCCGCAAGGCGGTTACCTTTCCGGACAGGCTTATGCACTGCTTCTCGGTGGACTTTACCCTTCGCGGCGGGGACGGCGAGGAGCTTCCCTCGCCGCTCCCCTTTATATCCGTGGTTGGCCACCAGAAGAACATCATCCATTGGTTTCACGAGCTGTTCTTTTCGTGGGTCGGCAGGCACCCCGGCCACATGCTCAAGTGCAAGGGGCTGTTCATGCAGATCCTTCACCGGTTCCTGGAACTGCTTGTCTACAAGGACGGCTCGTTCGCCGGGGATTTCCGCATCGCCAAGGTAATCCGCTACATAGCCAAGAACTATTCCGAGCGGCTTACGGTCAAGTCCATGGCGGACTTGGTCAGCCTGAACCCCACCTATTTCGGGGGCCTGTTCCAGCGTGCGATCGGAATGAGCTTCAACCGCTACCTGATACAGACCCGCGTCAAAAACGCCGAGGACATGCTACTTTCCGGCGAGTACAAGGTGGGGGACGTTGCCGAGGCCTGCGGGTTTACCGACACCTCGCATTTCAACAAGCAGTTCAAGCGCCTGAAGGGCTTCCCGCCGTCGCAGTGCCTTCCGAAGAGCTTCGATCTGTAGGGCGACGGTTCCCCAAAGAGCGCCCTTTCCACTATAATTACACCCATGGCAGAGCAATTGAACGAATACAGTGGAAAGGCCACGATGGAGAAAATCACCTCGCTGGCCAAGCGGCGCGGTTTCGTGTTCCAGTCCTCGGAGATTTACGGCGGACAGGGCGGGGCCTGGGACTACGGGCCCTTGGGCATAGAACTGAAAAACCGCATAGCGGGGGCCTGGTGGAAGGAGATGACCCGGCTTCACGACGACATCGTGGGGCTCGATTCGGCGATCCTTATGCACCCGCGCACTTGGGAGGCCTCCGGCCACGTCGAGAACTTTACCGATCCCCTGGTGGACTGCAAGAAGTGCAAGGCCCGCTTCCGCGAGGATCTGATACCCGAGGAAAACCTGGCGGCAAGGAAATGCCCGGACTGCGGCGGCGAGATGACCGACACCCGCAAGTTCAACCTGATGTTCAAGACCCACATCGGCGCGGCGGAGGACAGCGCCAGCGTCATCTACCTGCGGCCGGAAACGGCGCAGGGGATATACGTCAACTACAAGAACATAATCCAGTCCAACCGGATGAAGATCCCCTTCGGCATCGCCCAGATCGGCAAGGCGTTCCGCAACGAGATCGTCACCAAAAACTTTATCTTCCGCACCTGCGAGTTCGAGCAGCTTGAGATGCAGTTTTTCGTAAAGCCGGGCAGCGACGAGGAATGGTTCGACGAGTGGCGCAAGCGGCGCTGGGCCTACTACGAGAAAATGGGCGTTAAAATGGACCACCTGCGCTGGCACCGGCACGGGTCGGACGAGCTTGCCCACTACGCCAAGGACGCATACGACATCCAGTACCTTTTCCCCATGGGCTGGCGGGAACTGGAAGGGGTGCACAACCGCACCGACTTCGACCTTAAGCGGCACACCGAGTACTCCGGCAAGGACATGCAGTACATCGACCAGGACGCGGGCAACGAGCGGTACATCCCCTACATAATCGAGACCTCGGCGGGGCTCACGCGAACCCTGTTGATGATTCTGTGCGACGCCTACGATGAGGAAAAGGTCGCGGACAAGGGCAACGACGACGACTGGCGGACGGTACTGCGCTTCCATCCCAGCCTGGCGCCGATTACCGTCGCGCTGCTGCCGCTCATGAAGAAGGACGGCCTTGCCGAACTGGCGCGGGATATCCAGGGCGAGCTTAAAGAGGACTTCGCCACCGACTACGACCAGGGCGGGGCCATCGGTCGCCGCTATCGCCGCCAGGACGAGGCGGGCACGCCTTTCTGCGTCACGGTTGACTACCAGACCAAGGAGGACGGCACCGTCACGCTAAGGTTCCGCGATTCCATGGAGCAGGTGCGAATTCCAAAGGGGGAACTTGCCGCGCGACTTCGGGAGGAGATCAGGGCATACAAACGGGAGCGCTAGCCAATGCTTTCGGTGCGAAGGAAAATTATCCTGATAATTATCGGGATTGTGCTTTTCATAACCGGCTCCACGCTGGGGGTGGGGCTGCTTGTCAGCAATTTTCGCTTCATGGATGTTGTCAAGACCACGCTTCTTTCGGTAAGCAGAATGGCCTCGGGGATGCTTTCCTCGGAGATCGGCAGGCTAAAGGAAGAGGCGAGTCTTATCGCCGAGCAGGTCGGCATGGCCGGGGGGGATCTTCAGGCGGTTCTGAACGAGAAGCTTACGCGGCATCCTTCGTACCTGTCGTTTTCGGTGGTGGAGCTGGAGGGCGTGACGGTTCATGCCGGCGATCCGGACACCAAGCCCGTGGACTACGACAGGTCAAATTCCTATGCCAGGCGGGCGTTCGCCGGGGAAACCGTTATCACTTCCACCTTGCATACCCCCCGGGGGGGGCTTGTCATGCGGATATGGGCTCCCGCCGGCACCGGTCGCGTTTTTGTCGCCACGCTGCCCGGGCTGCACCTTTCGGAATTTCTTTTGCCCTACGGCATTTGGGAGACCAGCAGTATTTTCGTCCTGGATCAACGGGGGGCGCACATCGCCGGCAACCGGTACCATTACCGCATACAGGAACGGCGCGAATACATTGAATGGGGAAGGCAGCACCCCGGCGGGCACCGGCAGGTGCACAGGACCATCTCCGAGTACGACGAGGGCGTCGAGCGGTTCGAATTTTCGGGGCGGCAGCAGTTTACTGCCTTTCATTCCATCCAGGGGACCGACAACTGGTCGGTGGCGGTAGTCGCGCCGCTTGCGGAAACCCCGCTTTTCCAGGTCCGTAAGGTGCTTCTTGCCATCGCCTTGGCAATCATAATCATTGGTATTATTGCCACGATATTCGCCGCCGAGCTTATCGCCAAGCCCTACGAGGAAATGGAGAATCTGAAAACCGCGGCGGAGACGGCCTCGCGTTCGAAAACGCAGTTCCTGGCAAACATGAGCCACGAGATGCGGACCCCGTTAAGCGCGATAATCGGCCTTTCGGAAATGGAGCTTGGCGGCACGAAACTGCGGGGGGATTCCTTCGCCAACGTCGAAAAAATTCACGGCGCGGGCATGACCATGCTGGGAATTGTCAACGATATTTTGGACATATCTAAAATCGAGTTCGGCAAGCTGTCCCTTGTCCCGGTGATGTACGACGTCCCCAACATGATCAACGACACGATCCAGCTTAACATAATCCGCCTTGGCAGCAAGCCCGTGCGGTTCCGCCTTAGCGTCAACGGGGACATTCCCGTCAGGCTGGTTGGCGACGAGCTTAGGGTCAAGCAAATCTTCAACAATCTTCTTTCCAACGCCTTCAAGTACACCGACGACGGATCCGTCGAATGGAGCATTTGCTGCGCCAGGGAGGAAGACATTGTCAGGATAACCAGCACGATCAGGGACACCGGGATCGGCATTCGCAGGGAGGACCAGGGCAAGCTTTTTAAGGACTACTCGCAGGTTAACGTCAGGGCCAATTATTACGCCGGGGGGACGGGCCTGGGGCTTTCGATAACCAAGAGGCTTGTGGAGATGATGGGCGGCTCGATCACGGTGGAAAGCGATTACCTTAGGGGCTCGTCCTTTACCGTGGAATTTTTGCACAAGGCGGCCGGGGACGAGGTTATCGGCGAGGACACCGCGAAAAACCTTTCGCAGTTTCGTTATTCGGCCCAGCGCCACGTCCAAAACCAGGATTTTATCCGGGCGAACATGTCCTACGCCAGGGTTCTTGTTGTGGACGACGTGCCGAGCAACCTGGACATAGCCAAGGGTTTGCTTAAATCGTACAAGATCAACGTGGACACGGCGGAATCGGGCGGCGAGGCCATAGATCTGGTTCTTGACGGAAAGATTCGCTACGACGCGATATTCATGGACCACATGATGCCCGGCGTAAACGGTATGCAGGCGGCGAAAGCGATTCGCGAGGAAACCGGCAACGAGTACGCCAAAACGATCCCGATAATCGCGATGACGGCCAACGCCCTGGCGGGCAACGACGAGCTGTACCTAAGGAACGGCTTCCAGGCTTTTCTTTCGAAGCCCATCGACGTGCTTAGGCTGGACCAGGTGCTGAACCAATGGGTCCGGAACAGGGAAAAGGAAAGGGGGCTGCCGCACCTGGAGGCAAACACCGGAAAGTCCAGGGAGGAAGCCTCGCGGTTCCTGAACAGCCATACGATCCCCGGGCTTAACCTGGCCCAGGGTTTTGCCGTTCTTCAGAACGACAAAAATTCCTACCTTGCGGTGCTTAGGTCGTTCGTTAGGCACACCCCGACGAAGATAAGCGTGCTAAAGAATTCCCGGGGCGATTCCGAGTCGTATCGAATCGCGGTTCACGGCCTTAGGGGATCCGGCAAGAGCATCGGGGCGGAAAGTCTGGGGGCGATGGCGGACGATATGGAAAAGGCCGCCGCCAGGGGGGACCGGGGGTACATACGCGCCAACAACGCCGCGTTCGTCGAGGCCGCCGAAAAGCTTGTCGCCGACATCGCGTTTTTTCTGGAGGACGTTTCGGCGGACGAATCGGTCGAGGAAAAACCGGAAAGGGAACGCCCAGATCCGGAGGTTCTGCGGGAGATACTTAGGGCCTGCGAAAGCTACGACATGCTTGGGCTTAGAAAGGCGGCCGAAAGCCTGGACGCCTTTAGTTACGAATCCTTTCCGGATTTGGGGCAGTGGGTAACGGAGCAGTCGCACCTGTCCAATTTCGACGCGATCCATGAGCGCGTCGAGTCGATTGTGGGGACTCTGGAGTGAGCCTTTACCGCCCCGTTAAAATCGGCGGCCTGGAACTTGGGGGCAATCTCTTTGTCGCGCCGGTGGCCGGTTATTCCAACCCCAGCTTCCGATCGCTGTGCGTCGAGCGGGGGGCCAGTTTTTCCTTTACCGAGCTTGTCTCGGCGGAATCCCTGTACCGCAACCCCGCCCATTATGGCCTTGCCGGGGGGGAGGGGGTCGCAAGCTCGGTAAGCATTGTAAGCCGGGCCCGCAACGAAAAGCGTTACGCCGTCCAGCTTTTCGCCGGGAACCCCGAGGCGATCTACAGGGCGGCGCTGTTGCTGGCCCCGTTAAGACCCGACGCGGTTGACATCAACTCCGGATGCCCGGTGCCAAAGGTCGTAAAGAACAACGCCGGATCGGCCCTGATGAAGGATCCCGCGACGATGGGCAGGGTTGTCGAGGCGGCCGTCCGGGCGTCCCGCGAGGCCCTTGGGGGGGTGCCTGTGACGATAAAGATGCGCTCCGGCTGGGACTTCGGCTCGATAAACTACGCCGAGTGCGCCCGCGTCGCCGTGGAGGCCGGCGCTTCCATGGTAAGCCTGCACCCCAGGACCCGAAGCCAGGGATACGGCGGCAAGAGCGACTGGACGCACATCGCCGACCTTGCCTCGCGGCTGTCGGTGCCGGTTACTGGATCCGGGGATCTGTACGCGCCGGAGGACGCGGAGCGCATGTTGCGGGAAACGGGCTGCGCGGCGGTAATGTTCGCCCGGGGCGCGATGGGCAATCCCTTTGTTTTTTCGGCGACGCGCTCCCTGCTGGAAACCGGGGAATGGGAACAGGCGCCCTTTGCCGAAAGAATGGCGACGGCGTTTCGTCACCTGGAGTTACTTGCGGCGGACATCGGCGAGCGCCCGGCGTGCCTGGAAATGCGAAAACAGTTCTGCGCCTACACCAAGGGTATGCAGGGCGCGGCGGCGGTGCGGGAACGGGCGGTCCGCGCGCAGACCATCGACGACTACCGGAAGATCCTACAGGCCGGGGTTTACTAGCTCGCCGCCAGCTTTTGCTGTTTTTCCTTGGGGATCCATCTTTCCAGGACGCTGTTCAGCTTTACCACGTCCACGGGCTTGGACATAAAGTCGCTGAAGCCGTTCCCCAGGAAAAACTCGCGCATCCCGGTTACGGCGTTGGCGGTCAGCGCCACTATCGGCACCTTGGAAAAATAACCGTCCTCGGCGCCAAGCTCCCTTATCCGCTCGGTGGTTTCCACGCCGTCCATGCCGGGCATAAGGTGATCCATGAATATCACGTCGTAACGGTTGGCCTTTACCGCGTCCAGCGCCATCTCCCCGCTTTTGCACATGCTGACCTGCATCCCGTAAGGGGAAAGCAGTCCCTTGACCACTTTTAGGTTCGTCAGGACGTCGTCAACCACAAGAATGTTTGCCTCGGGCGCGGTAAAGCTGCCGTCGAACCTGGCGTTGCCGCTGTAGGAATAGTTTTCATGCTTTCCGTTAAGCACGTTCGCCACGGACAACGAATACACCGGCATGGCCAGGATCGTAAGGTTCTTTTCCGGGACCGTCTCGCCGAACTCCGTCAGGATCACCAGCTTGGTCTCGGTCTTAAGGGACATTATCGCCCGGATATTTCTGCTGTACATCGCGAACGAGATAAAGGCGACCGTGTGCTTGCCGTTGGCAAGGTTTTCCAGCAGGTTGGAATCGTCGGAAATCCGCGCGCAGCCAACCCCAAGGCTTTCCGCCGCGAAGACCAGCGAATCCGCGTAGACGTCCCGCTTTTCGCACACAAGGACGCTTTTCCCGCCGGCGTTCTCCACGTAGCCAAGCGGCTTGCTGGAGCGCACGATCTGCGGAAGGGTCACCGTAAACGTGCTGCCCTTTCCGTAGTCGGAACACACCCCGATATGCCCGTCCATTGCCTTCACTATGTGCCAGGTAATGGCCAGCCCAAGGCCGGTGCTTTCCTTGTCCCTGTTTTTTTCCCTGTCAAACTGGGAGTACTCGACGAACAGGCCGTTAATGTCCTCTTCCCTTATGCCCTGGCCGGTGTCCGAGATGTCAATCATCAGGTTTATCTTGTCCCCGCTTTCGCCGGCGACCCCCTTGACGCTCAGCGAGACGTGGCCGCCGCTTTCCGTATACTTTACCGCGTTGCCAAGAAGGTTCAGCAGCACCTGGCGCACCCTTACCTCGTCCCCCAGCAGCGAGTTCGGGATGCCGCCGTCCACCTTGACGACAAAGCAGATGTGCGAGTCCAGCGACTTCATTCGGATTATGCTGATTACGTCGTTCAGCATCGAGGAAAACTGGTATTCCAGCGGTATGATTTCCAGCTTGCCCTTTTCAACCTTCGAGATGTCCAGGATGTCGTTGATGATGGAAAGCAGGTTCGTTCCCGCCTGCTTGACGGTAAGCAGGCATTCCTGGGCGGTGTCCAGGCTGTCGGCGCGCAGGGCCAGCTCGGCCATGCCTATTATGGCGTTCATCGGCGTGCGGATCTCGTGGCTCATTTTTGCCAGGAACTCGCTTTTCGCACGGCTCGCGCTTTGGGCTTTCTCAAGCGCGTCCTGAAGCTTGGTCGAGGCGTTGTAGACCTCCTGCGTCATCCCCTGGCGTATAACGGCGTTGGCTATCGACAGGCTGCCCGACCTAAGGACCGACTCCACGTTTTTGGGGAACAGCTTCTTGGCCCTGCAGTTTTCCAGGATGGCGCAGCCCCAAAACCTGTCGTGCACGAACACGGGCATCACGATAATCGACAGCGCGCCCCTTCGATCCAGGATTCTGCGCTGGTCCGGCCCCATGGTTTGAGTCAGGCTCCTTATGCACTCGCCCTTGGAAAGCGTCTCCTCCCAGCCGGGCAGATCCCCGTCATACGACAGCTCCAGGTAGAACCGCATTTCTTTTTTGGGAATGCTTGAGTCCGCCCACTCGGAAACCATGAAACAGTACAGCAGGCCGTCCCTGTTAATGTTTTTCCAGATGGACATGCGGTCGGCGCCCACCGTCTCGGCAAGTATGCCCATGGACTTGTTCAGGGCGGCGTCGAATTCGTCAAAGGCCACGTTTATAAGCGTGGACACCGCGACGTTGATTGCGTCGAGAATTCTGTCGCGCTGTAATATGGCTCTGTTCTTCCGGAAGCTGGTCATGCCCAAGGCAACTATGGATAATACCCATAGCGAAAGCATGATGATGACTATAGACGGTCCCGCGCGTTGGCCAGCAAGCATTCCCGCGTAACCACAAGCGTAAATCGTCCCGTACGTCACGAAATTCCTCCCTCCAAGTCTTCCCATTTTACTCCAGGGGCATATGCCTTGTCAACGTGCCGGGCCCGAACGCTTGACGAGCTTGCCTCCAAGCCTTATCCTGGATCCATGAGGATAATAAGGCAGCCTTTCCGCTACCAGCACCACAACGTGGTCTACTGGCTTATCGGGATAAACTTTATCTTTTTCGTCCTGATGCAGTTCCTGGGTTTTACCAGGCTGATGTTTTACATGTCGATGATCCCGGCCATGATCGTTCGCAGCGGCTGGGTGTGGACCTTCGTAACCTACATGTTTGTACACGGCGGTTTCGGCCACATCATTTTCAACATGCTTGCCCTGTTTATTTTCGGAACCCAGGTCGAGCGCTACATGGGCAGCAAGGAGTTCCTGCTTTTCTACTTCGTGACCGGCGCCTTGGCGGGTATCTTTTCCTTTTTCGTTTATTTCCTGACCGGCCAGTACGCGGTGTGGCTGATGGGCGCGTCCGGGGCGGTTTTCGCCGTCAGCCTTGCCTACGCGGTGCTTTTCCCCGAATCGATAATCTACATCTGGGGCATACTGCCCGTGCGCGCCCCGATAATGGTGCTTGGCTTTACCGTCCTGGAGCTGTTTTCCTCGGTTTTCCGCACCACCAGCGGTGTCGCCCACATAACCCACCTTGCCGGGTTCGCCTTCGCGTGGATTTACTTCGTCGTGCGGTTTAACATAAACCCCTGGAAAAGACTAAGGATGAGGTAGAACCGTACCCCGCACTTCCGCGGCAAGGTAGAACGATCCGGTGCAAAGAACCGGGAGTCCTTTTTCCCGGCTGAGTTCCAGCGTCCGCCGCGTCGCGTCGCCGGTGTCCGGGACAAGGGTCGTCTTGCCCCCCCCCGGGGCAAACGCCCGGAAAATCGCGTCCGGGTTGCTGCTCCTGACGTTCCCCGGCCTGGTGACTATTACCCGGGAAAACCTGGGCAAAAGCAGTTCCGCCATAGCCACGACGTTCTTGTCGGCGGCGCAACCGAACAGGAGAATCCCGCCCTCGCCGTAAAGCGAGCAGAAGGTTTGGACGCACAGCGACACGCTTTCCGGGGTGTGCGCGCCGTCGAGTATGAAGGGCGGATCCCCGGAGATCATTTCGAAACGGGCCGGGGTTTTCGCCCGTTCCAGCCCCCGGCGAATTACGTCGTCCCCGATCTCCGGGAAGGCGATCCTTACCGCCGACACCGCAATCCCGGCGTTCTCCGCCTGGACCGTCCCGGGGATCGGGATGGACAGTTCCAGGGATTGCGGATCCCCGGCCGGGCTCTTTCCGTTAAAAACCAGGGAAAAGTCCGTGCCGCCGGGATGCAGGCGAACACCCTGGACGCTGGCGATGTCGGGGAAATAGAACAGCGGGCTGTTTTTTTCGGCGGCGCGGTTCCGGAACACCTCCAGGGCCTCCGCCTTTTGCCTGGCCAGAACCACGGGCCTGCCCGGCTTTATGATGCCGGCCTTCTCCCCCGCGATCGCCGCGATGGTGTTGCCAAGCCATTCGGTGTGCTCAAGCTCGATAAGGGTAATGGCCGAAACAAGCGGCGTGACGACGTTGGTACAGTCCAGCCGCCCGCCCATCCCCGTTTCCACGACCATGGCGTCGCAGCCGCCGGCCCGGGCGCACAGGAAATAGAACAGGGTCAGAAGCTCGAAGTAGGTTGGGGCCTCGCCTTCCTCGGTCGCCGGGTCGAACAGGGCAATCCTGGCCGCCGGAAGCTTGTTCTCGACCAGGTCCCGCAGCTCGTCGCCGGCGGCGCGGTACACGTCCTCGGCAAAGAACGAGTTGCCAAGGCTTACCCGCTCGCGAAAGTCGCTGACGTGCGGCGACATGTAACGCGCCGCCTTAAGCCCCCCCGCCTCCAGGATCGAGGCGACCATCGACGTAACCGACCCCTTGCCCTTGGAGCCGGCCATGTGAACCGAGGGGGCGCATCTTTCCGGGTTCCCGGCAAGGCCCGCGAGTATTTCCGAGCGGTCCAGCCGGTAGCTTTTGGAGATTGAGTGCCCCTTTTCGAAATTGATGAAACCGGAAAGCCAGGAAAAGATTTCCCCGGACGATGAAAAACGCCTGTTCAGAATGTCCTACCTTTGTGTGCCGATAGGGGTATTATATCCGGGACGAAAGATATGATCAACGGTGGCGCGCCGCCCGCGCATGGGCTATACTGTCCCAATAATGAGGCATTCCAATCAGAAAAATCTGACCCCTGAACAGGCGGCGCTTTTGGACGGGCTCGATTCCCTGCCTCTTCCCCCTGGCCAAGAGCCGACCTAAGGTTAGGCTGCTAGGGTATCGGGCTTTTTTTGCCGGGTGTCAAGCGATTTGGCAACGGAAACGAAACCTGACACCCTTGCGCCCTCCGTCACCATCACGCCGCCTGCTACATTCGGCGTTTCATTCGCAACGCGAGAAAAAAGATAGTGAAACTTATCACGGTAACAATAATCCAGCTAATCAATTGAAAAAGCATTTTCAACCCCCCGCAACCCAATTCTCTATAACGTTGGCTATACCTAACGTGCCAGAATAAGGCTCCCGATTATAAAAGCCTGTACTATTTTGTTATCTGGTTTCTGCATAACGTTTAGCATTTTCTGGGCGATTTCGTTATGCTCCCTGAGCGTTTTGCCTATGCCGTCCAGTTTCTCGCCTATATCATTCATTTTACCCCCAATCATACCTTAAAAAGAGACCCCATGTCAAGACGGACGGAGGCGCAAATATGCCAGGGGGTTACAACGAAGGCGTGCCAGCAGTTGTCGCGAGTGCCAGATGATAGGATAGGATAACTAATCCCACTGTAGGAAAAAAGTGCCGGTCATCCCGCGCGAGGGGCTTAAAAAGTGGTGCCTGTCACTTTGCGCCGCCGCCGTAGAACACTAGAACAGATCGGAATGGGTGCCGAGACGAGAAAATGTTACCCTTTCATCGCCACGTATATACATCGGTTTTTCATGACTGACACCCTCGCGCCTCCATCGAGGTGCGCCTCGCGGATACATGGCTTGCGGGGCTTGAGTGATTTTGATACGGCTTAAATGTCCATGGGTAGGCCAGATTTTGTTTGCTTCGAAAATCCAGCCTCCCCATTAGTTTCTAACCAAGAGCACAATTTACAAGAACTCACTACACAAGCGATTTCGCCCGTTCCAAACATTCGGAGCGATTTTTTGTGTATAAGTCCAAATCAGCTTCCCAAGGTTGTAGCCGTTTAGGATATGATCTAATACGGGAAACAATCATGAGAATTCCGGGTGTAATTAAAATGAGGCTCATAATAATTATCAATGGAACACCACTATCAAATCTCGCAACCGGATTACCCAAACGAGTAAATGATCCTATACCAAAAAATAAACTGGCCCCAATCAGAATGGAAAAAACCAATCCGAACCGTTTGGGCGGTGGCCCAGGATGAATTTGGGCGTGATATCGATCTTCAAGCGATTTCAACTCGGCGTAGTTTTGCCTTTCCGGATCCCGCTCAAAAGTAAGTTTGACGTAATGCTCCGTCTCTGTCACACTGACCAAGTTATCTCCTCTTCGTTCGATGCGGGAGTCCTTGTTTTTGATTTCCTGGTTGCTTTTAAGCTCCCAGCCGAATGATTGCCACAAATTAATCGTATCTCTTTCCACCGCTGGTGCTACGGAAATGGATTTGATTTCTTTTACTGCCATAGTTTGACCTCCATAAACAAAAATGTTCTGGCGTTACTACAGAAACGCCACCTGCCTCGCTCGTTTTCCGTGCAAAACTAAACCTTTAACGGAGTCATTGCCATTAAGACTTTATTACGTGTTTGCATTAACAATGTTTGCAGTTTTGCATTATTTTTTGTCATTTTGTTGTCCAATCACCTCCATATCAGCTTACGCAATTATTTGAACACATCATTTAGTCAGGATCTCCAATCCTGATTTCGTCAAAAACAATTCGTGGCGTGTTAACAGTGCAAACCAAACTTAAGCGCGTGGCGTTTACATTTCTGAACGTAAGCCATGCATGATAAAATGCAGCCCCACCTTGCACCGGAGTGAATTGCCTGTCAGGACGATCTAAATCTTGTAGCAGAGCCCGTGACCAATCCTGGAATCCATGTAAAACTGCTATACCCCCTGCCGGGACAGCCCTGATCTGGATAGTCATGTATTCATTTCGTACCACGATATAGTACACAAAAGCGGTGACAGCGCGGGCTCCCTGATACGCCTGCGGCCTAGGGTGGAAGGTACGCCTACCACTTTCCAGCCTCTGTTCTTGAGCTTGGACGATCACGGGAGCAGGAGGAGCCACTGGTTGCGCTTGTACCGGAGCTTGTGCCACAGGAGGCTGGACAGTCTGCGCCGCGGCCCGTACAGTCTGCGCTGCCGGGGCTTGCGCCGCGGCCAACCATTGCGGGACGCTTCCCGCACCGGTCCTGCCACCCTCAAGCAAAGCCTGAACACGCCTGTCGTTGGCGATGTCCGACCTAAAATGCACCTCGATAGCCGCACTCTGCACGTTCAACACACGAATCGCAATCCGATAATCGCCGCCAATTTCGGTAAGGGACCCGGACACAATCGACTGCGCCCCCAGCATCTGCCCCATACTCTGCATAGATTCGTCGCCCACCTCGCCGGAAAACTGAAAATCAAATTCGCCGCGAATAAGATCCACTTCCCTCCGGTCAACCACGGTGAGCCTTCCGCTGTCCAGCAGGTTTGCCGACAGTTCGTCCAGTACGTACAGCGAAAACCGATCCGAAGGGGAACTGAAATTAAGCAGGGCGATTTTCGATCCCGCCGCAATCCGCTCGTCAATTCGGAGGGCGGCATCCGCGATCGCCTGATCCAACGTTATACCGTCTGGTTCTGCTTCTAGTTGCGAAGCACATCCTGCCGACAAAAGCCCGATTAGGGCAGCCAAAGCAATAATGCATATGGGTTTGTTTGTGGTTTTCATATAATCCCCCTTTTTCTTCTATTCTAAAAGTTGCCTGAATACTTCTAATCGCAATTACATTTGATTTCATACGAAGTTTCCCAGCAAGTTCCCAGAAAAATGTATGAAAATCCGCGAAATTCGGTAACACCGACATTTAATGCTATCAATTGTTTGACCTCTTGTCAAGCTATTAGTTTAATATTTCGGTATAAGATGGAAGAGCAGGAACTAAGGGGCATTTTGGGCAACAATATCAAGCGTTGCCGGCTGAAAAACAACCTTTCTCAATTGTCATTGGCGGAAAAGGTGGATATATCGACCAATTTTATAAGTGATATAGAACGTTCTAAGGCGTGGGTTTCACCGAATACACTGGTAAAACTGGCTTCCGTCCTGAACATTGAACCCTACGAGCTTTTTAAGGCGGACGCGCTTTTGACGGACACGGAAAAGGGCATTTTGCAGCGTTATGCGGACGAAAATTTAAAAGCCGTTCTAAGCGTTTTTAACCAGTTTCGTGAAAATTAGGTTCACGCAAGGGTAGCAGTCATAATTTCTAGCCCCAATCAAGAGGTTGGCCAGTGCCAATTCCCGCTGGTTACGGCAGGGAATAAGCGACGGTGGCGCGCCGCCCAGGGAAAGGACTAAAGCGGTGTATCATTCGTCATAATGGCCGCCGCATTGGGCGATTATTGATTCGTTTTAACGTCTTTTTGTCTTCGGTTTGCCATTTGACATACTAGTTCCATGCCTCGTCGTGTCATTGCTTAATCATCCCTGGCCCCAATCAACTCGTGCGCCGTAGTGTTTTTGCCGGCTTCGATATCCGCAATACTCAAGACCCAGCAGAACGGCTTCCCGATTGGGCAAGGTGCATTTGGTCTGTTCAAAAAAACGTTTCAACCTGGTACCGACGCTTTTCCGGTCAATTTCGTAGTATCCGGTCAAGACATAAGTCACTTCGCAAAGGACTTCGATAGGCACTTCCACGATATTCCCGTCAATAATCTTCTTTGCCTTGGGCGACAGCTCCGCATGATCGTCCAGGACATAGCGAAGGAAAATATTGGTGTCAATTTTTTGCATGTTTTTCGATGGCGGCGCGAGCCCAGGCCCCTTTTTCGCCTGGAATTTTCGAAGGATTGGCAAATTCGCGAAGGCAACCAAAGGCGGTTTTTCTTTCCTCGCCGGTTTTTCGTTCGGCCTCCGGGGTAATGGTAATCGCCATTTTTGCCCTGCCAACCGGCAGATCAAGCGGCAAATCCATTTCGAGACGGCGGCTGGGCAAAATATCAATAGTCCGCTCGATGGTCATGGGGGAAATATAACACGGGGCAAGGTGAAAATCAAGGCAGGTGGCGCACGGTGGTAAATCGGCATACCGGCGGGGACGCCCGGTCACTTGACCATGCCCCGCCTGCCGTGTTTTACTTGAAATGCTATAAATATCGAAAAATTGCGAATAACAGGGGGCATGGGAAATGCAGAGGGACAGCGAGGATAACATTTTTAAGGATGCCGTCATCGAGGGCCTGGATATTCAGAAAGGGCTGCAAGGTTTCCCCGCAAACGTATACACGGACGTGGTCCGCGCCTGGTGCAAGCACTTTTCGGCGAACCTGGAGACGGTGCGGACCCTGGCCGGGGAACTGTCCGACGCCGAAAAGCTTAGGGAGTACACCGTCTCGATTCACGGCTTTAAGGGATCGAACTACGGGATATGCGCCGACGAATTGGGGCTGGACGCGGAAAAGCTGGAGGCCGCGAGTCGCCGGGGGGATCTGGAGTATATCGGGGTCAACAACGGGCTTTTTATAGAGAAAGCGACCCTTCTGTACGCGCGCCTGCAGGAGTTTTTCGCCGCCCATAAGGAACAGCCCAAGGAAAACCCCAAGGCCGGCTCGCCGGACGCCGCCCTGCTGGCCCAGTTCCTGGACGCATGCAAGCAGTTCAGGTCAACCACGATGGAGGATCTTCTGAAACAACTGGAATCCTTCGAATACGAATCCGGCGGGGAGCTGGTGGCGTGGCTTCGCGATCAGACGGACAACCTGGAGTACGACGCAATCCAGGAGCGGCTTGCCCGGGAGCTCTAGTACTTCGGCCTGCCCCCGGACCAGACCCACGCGCCCACGATGACGCAGGCCAGGGGGAAAATACCCAGGACGTAACCGAGCATGTAGTCAAAGGAACCCAGAAACAGAAAGAAGGCCAGGAAGACACCGATGCCCAGAAGCATCAGGAGCACCCCGGCCTTTCGCCTTTTTTTTTCCTTTTCCAGCCTTTTGCTTGCCGCCCTGGCCTGCTCGTGCTCCAGTTCCGACTTTAAAAGACCCTTTCTTAGGATTTCCTGCCTAAGGGCTTTCTGCCTTAGGGCCTCGCGCCGCAAGGCTTCCTGCCTTAGGATATCCTGTTCTTCCGCCTCCGTCCATTCCCGCGACGCGCGGTTCCCGGCCTGTCCGTGTTCGACTTCCGTTATTTCTTCGGCGTGTTCCAGTCCCTCAGCTTCCATTTACCATCCCGGATAATTGTAACACAGATGGCTACATTCGGCAAACCTTCTTTACAGTGCGGCCATTTTATTGTACAGTTACCTAGAATGCGTCTAGAATGTAGTCGCTATATTTGTTCCGGTATAACAAAACCTTGATACTGGGGAGGCTGAATATGAAATCAAAACGCAAGGGGAGCTCGTTTAATTCCCTAAGCTCGAAACGGCAGCTGGAGTCGGTGTTCCTGTTTACCACAGGGAAATGCAACATGAAGTGCGTCCAGTGTTTTTACGCCGACGACATGGCGAAAAAAAATCCGGATCTCTCCTTCGACGAGATCAGGCGGCTTTCGGAAACGGCGGGCAGCATAAAGCGGCTCTGGCTTTCCGGCGGCGAGCCGACCCTGCGGGACGACCTGCCGGAGATCATCGAGATGTTCTATAAAAACAACGGCATCACGGACATAAACTTTCCGACCAACGCCGTAAAGGCCGACCGCCTGATCGAATGGGTCGCGCGTCTGCGGAAAAGCTGCCCGGACTGCAACATAACGATAAGCATCTCAATGGACGGGTTCGGCGACACCCACGACAAGCAGCGCGGTCTTGAAAGCTTTTATACCACGGCCGCAGCCCTGAAAAAGCTGGACGAGCACTTCGGGGACGACGGGCACGTTCTAAAAAACATGGCCACGGTGGTAACGAAGTACAACGTGGACGAGATCCTGGACTTCGTGGCCTGGGTCTACGGGCGTTTCAACGTGTCCACCCACACGATAGAGGCGGCGCGGGGAAACACCCGGGAGCAAGGGGTAAAGATCCTTACCGAAAAGTCCATGTCGGAAATCCAGGACAGGATCGCCCCCTACTACCTGCTGTACGCCAAGCGCATAGGCGCGGGTATGAACTTTATCGGCCGGGGCCTTACCAAGTTTTTCTACGTGGGGCTTATACGGGCCTGGTTCAACATGCGGGTAAGGAACCTGGAAAAGCCGACCTGCTGGGGAATGGACTGCACCGCCGGCGAGACCTCGCTGGTTATCGACTACGACGGCCGTTTCCGCGCCTGCGAGATCAGGGAACCTGTGGGCAGGGTGCAGGACTATGACTGCGACGTGCAAAAGATCATGTCCGGCGATGCGATGCGGAACGAGGTCGCCGCCATCGGGCACGGCTACACGGCCAACTGCTGGTGCACCCACGGCTGCTGGATAATGTCGTCGATGAACTTTAACCCGGGCAAGATGATCTCCATGCTGGTCAAGGCGAACAGGGAAACCAAGCGGCTTTCCAAGGGAAACAACGTCGTTCCGGACGAGGCCACGCTGCGGGGGTTCGAGGAGAAATACGGGCTTGACAGGGACAGGCTGGAAAAAATCGGCCTAGTGAAGGCGGCGGGCTCTGCATGAGGATTCTGCTTGTCACGCGGGGATCCCAGGGGGACATTTACCCTTATCTCCAACTGGCCGTCGCGTTGAAAACCCGGGGGCATTGGGTAACCCTTAGCGTGCCCGGGCTTTTCGAGGAACAGGCGAAGGCGTCCGGGGTTCGCTACGTGCTGCAGGCGTCCGACGACATCGCCGGGATGCTGGAGGAAACTCCGGACACCGCGAACCTTCTGGAATGGACCCGCAGGGTGATTGGCAGCCAGTTCCGGGAAATTATTCCCCTGCTGGGGGACCACGACATCCTGGTCTCGTCCAACACGGAGTTCGCCGCGGGAAGCGTTGCCGAGTACTGCGGCAAGCCCTTCGTCCGCACCGCATACGGTCCGTTCATCCCCAGCCGGAAGATACCTCCCCCGGTTTTCCCCTGGCCCAAGCCCAACCCGGTCATACGGCCGGCCTTGCTCTGGGCGCTGTTGAACGGCGGGCTGAACCTTATGGTGAAAAAGACCCTGAACAAACACCGAAAGGCGCTGGGTATGTCGCCGATCAGGGACCAGTCCGAACACGCGCCGGCGAGCGCCTTCAACTTTTTGATGTACAGCAGGTTCCTTGGGACCGTGGACAACCGGTGGAGGTACAGGTGGGAAATCGGCGGCTATTGCTTTAACGACGCGCTTCCCTACGACGCGGGGGAAGTGGAAAGGCTTACGGCCTTCGTCAAGAGGGACGATCGGCCGACGGTTTTTTTCTCGCTGGGAAGCTGCAACGTAAAACAGCGGGACGGGTTTGTCGAAAAGCTGTTCGACGTTTGCACGGCGCTTGACTACAAACTGCTGGTGGCGTGCGGCTGGTGGGACGTGGGCTCGCGCCTGGGAAGCAGGGACAACCTTTTCCGCATGGAAAGCGTCATTCCGCACTACCTTGTCTTTCCGCAGTGCGACGCGATTATCCACCACGGTGGCGCGGGGACGACCCACAGCGCGGCCCGTTCCGGCAGGCCGCAGATGGTGGTTCCGTTGCTGTTGGACCAGTTTTACTGGAGCCATCGGGTAAAGGAACTTGGGCTCGGACCCGGTGGGGTCAGGATCAAGAGCGTTTCCAGGAAGCGGCTTGAACGGAAGGTCGCCGACCTGGTCGGCAACCCTGCTTACAGGGAAAAGGCCGATTCCATGGGTGGGCTGATTCGCGGGGAAAACGGGATCGAGAACATTTGCCGCCACATCGAGCGGTGGGGTAAAGAGCCCGGTTAATTACCTGCTTCCGCCGTGGCTTCCGGATCCGCCGCCGCGCCTTCGTTCTCCGGGGTTATTCGCATGGGTACCTGGCGGTTGTCCCTGGTGCCGTCGCCTAGCTGTCCGGAAAAGTTATGCCCCCAGGTCCAAAGCGAGCCGTCGTCGGCAAGAGCCACGGTATGCGCCCAGCCGCCGGACACCGATACCCAGGCAACCTCCGATTCCACCCTGGCCGGGATGTTGCGCGCGGTCGTCGTGCCGTCGCCCAGTCGCCCGGATCCGTTGGATCCCCAGGCCCAGATCCCGCCGTCCGTGGAAACCGCCAGGGTGTGGAACTCGCCGGTAAAAACCGAGGCCAAATCCGCGTCGATTTCTATTCGGGTGGGCGTATGGCGCTCGACCGTGGTGCCGTCGCCGAGCTGGCCGGAGTAATTTCGGCCCCAGGTCCAAAGCGAGCCGTCGGCGTCCAAGGCCACGGTATGCCACCCGCCGCTGGACACGGAGACCCAGTTCGTGCCGTCGCCCACCCTGGTCGGCGTCCGGCGCTCGGCCGTGGTGCCGTCGCCAAGCTGGCCAAACCGGTTGTCCCCCCAGGTCCACAGCGAGCCGTCCGCGTCTATGGCCGAGGTGTGGAAATTGCCCGCGGACACGGTCGCCCAGTTCGTGCCTTCCCCGATTCTGACGGGAACGCGCCGGGGAACCACCGTGCCGTCGCCCAGATGCCCGTACCGGTTGTATCCCCAAGCCCAAAGCGAGCCGTCCGTTCTTATGCCCATGGTGTGGGAAACGCCCGCCGACGCGAAAGCCCAATCCCTGTCCTCTCCCACCTGGACGGGGCGGCGGCGTTCGGCCCTGGTGCCGTCGCCGAGCTGGCTGGAAAAGTTGCGGCCCCAGGCCCAAAGCGAGCCGTCCGTCCTTATGGCCAGTGTGTGGAAATTGCCCGCGAATACCGAGGCCCAGTCCGTGTCCGTCCCAATCCGGGTGGGGGCGCGGCGCTGTGTTGCCGTGCCGTCGCCCAGTCGCCCGGATCCGTTGTCCCCCCAGGCCCAAAGCGAACCGTCCACCCCGACGGCCATGGTATGCCCCCCGCCGGCGTACACCGCCTTGACTAGGGCGATAGTCTCGCCGCGACCCGACAGCAAAAAAACCGCCGCCGCCAGTATGGCTACAAGACCCAGCGCAACCGCGACTCGCGCCTTCGTGATCCGCATCCCCGATTCGCGCGTCATGGCTGCGGGAAGAACATGGGCGGCACCACGGGCGGTGGGGTCCACGTCGGCGGCCTGGCACGTATGGGCGGCGGGGGCAGGGCGGGAGCCGGATCCACCACGGGGGCCAGTTCCTGCACGGGAGGCGCGGGCGCTGCGACCGGGGTAGGCGCCGGCGTCGGAACCGTAAATAGAACCCTGACGCGCTCGACGTTCGTGCGGTGCTGCAGTTTTACCACCAGGGTCTGCTCGTCCGCGAAGTAGTCCCAGCCGGAAACGTTAGGGTTTTCCTCGAAAGATGGATTTCTGGCCATGTTCTGCCCGTGCAGATGCAACTGGACGAAAGGCTCCACGCCCCGCAGCATCAGGTAATGGGTCTGGCCAACCGGAAAGTCCACGAAAACGTCCAAAAAGTTCGCCGTCCGAACCGCGTTGACCAGGCCGGCCGCCGTCCAGGCCCAGACGCCGTCCACCCCCGTCGCCTTTGCCCTAGGCAGGAACTCGTTCTCGTCAAGCGCCCGGAACAGGCTTCCGGATCCAATTCTTTCCGGGGATCCGGTCAAGTGCCCGTTCGCGCCGGACGTCAGCAGCGCGGGAACCGCCCCGGACTCGTCGCCCAGGGACAGAACCGAATACACCAGGGATCTCCCAAGCCCGGCCCAGTCGTCGTGGCCGGCTTGTTCGCCCCATTCGCGCAGGATCATTCCCAGGCGCAGGTTGAACCCGACGTCGGCCTGCCCGTCGCGGGAAAACACCAGAACCTGGTTCCCGTTCTGGCGCAGGCCGTCGGCGACAAGCTGCCTGGCCCTGGCCGCAAGCGGCTCGAAAGGATTGTCCGCGCCGGCTCGCCACCTGCCCATGTCCATGTAGCTTTCCATTATCCCCGCGCTGGTGGCAAGGGTAACGGCGGAGGGATCTATGCCAAGGGCGGAGGAAACAAAGCCGTCAATCAGGGCGTCATGGCCCCGTACAGCAAGGAACTCGATAAGGCGGTTCTGGGCAAAAAGACCGCCGTAGTCCCTTCTTGCCAGGAATTCGCCGACAAGGCCGACCTTCTCGCGTTCCTGCTCGGCAAGGATCCCCACCCCGCCTTCCCATGCGCCGGCCCTTCTGTCGAACTGGAAGGCAAAGGATTCCCAGGCAAGGCGGTTTTGGCCAAACGCCAGGGGTATTGCCGACGAGGCGTGAACGCCGCGCCGCAGGGCCTCGGCGCAAAGGGCAATCACCCTGTCCCCGTCCACGTCGGCGGGCATGTTTCTTCCCCATGCGTCGAAACTGCGATCCGTCCAGGCGGCAAGCTCGCCGGAAAAAGTCTGGGCGTCCGACACCCTGGGAATTACGAAGTCGGCCGGATCGTTCACTATCACGTCCGGGATGACGCGGTAGAAGACGGTCGGGGCGCCGGCCATAAGGACAAGCCGCCCCTCGGTAAGCTCCCGCGAGTGGCGGCTGAACATGTAGCGAAGGCCGTTGTACGCCACGCCGAGTATCCCCCTGGAATTGTCCCAGGCAACCGACGATCGCCTGGGCCTAAAGGGGATCTCCATAGCGGCGATTCCGTCCGGGAAGGTCCCGCTTATACGCAGCCCCGGCTCTTCGCCGGCCAGGGAGGAGGCGGAAAAGGAAAGCTCCACCCCGGAGGGCAACGAGAAAACCGCCTCGTGACCCGCCATGGACACGTACTCCGGAAGTACCTGGTGCGCCACGTTTTCGGAATCCACCAGGGAAAAGCCCCCAGCAACGCCGGGCAGATAGGCCAGCCGGAACTCCAGCCCGCCGAAGAACACGTTCGCCCCGCCGTCCAGTCGCACCCATCCGGGCCTGTCCGCCTCGCCGTTGAAGTAGCGGCCGCTTACCGTCATGCCGCCGAGCTGCCTGGAAAAAGTCCCGTAACGCGCGAACTGCATCGCGCTCAGCAAGACAAAGGACGAAAGGCTCAGGAACAGAACCCATACAATTCGGGGGAAAACTCGTTTTTTCATATATACCTCTGTGCCGGCCATCTTCGGCGCCCTAGCCCGCGCCTTACCACCAAACCCACGTTCGTGTATTATACTGTATTGTATGACGAGAATTAAAATCTGCCTAGTGGCCTTTCTGCCGTTTTTTATGGCCGCCCTGATGTCCGTGGGCGCAACCCGGGCAAGCGCCGGCACGGCAAGTACCGAGACCGTGCTTACCGAAATATCGCAGCTTATGGCGCGGCGGGATTTCCGGGCGGCGCTGGAACTTTTCGACAGGATAGACGAGGACAGCACCGAGATACGGCTTCTGCGGGCCTCCGTCCTGAATTCGGCGGGTCGAACCGCCGAAGCGCGCGCCATAGCGTCCGGGATACTTTCCGCCGACCCGGGCAACGTGGACGCGCTGAAGGTGCTGGCGGCCTCCGCCCTGGTGGAGGGCAGGGACAGGGAACAGCGGAACTTCCTGGAGCAGGTGCTAAGGATGGATCCGGAAAACCTTCAGGCCATTACCGAGCTTGGCTACAACGCCCTGCGCGCGCGAACCCTGCGGGCCGCCGCGACCCATTTCGATCGGGCCCTGGCGATCGACCCCGACTACCCCCAAGCCCTGTTGGGAAGGGCAATCGTGTACCGCTACAACCGCAACCCCAGGCGGGCGGAGCAACTGCTGAACCAGGCCATAGCCCAAAACCCCGGCTGGGCGGCGCCGTACCACGAAAGGGCGCGTCTGTACCGGGGTGCCGGCTTTAGGCAGGACGCGCTGAACGACCTGAACGCGGCCAGGGATCTGGAGCCCGACAACCACTGGATATCCGTGGACCGCGCCATAACCCTGATGGAGATGGGCTTTAGGCAGGAGGCCCTGGATGAGCTGGATCACTCGATCGCGCTTGCCCCGAACAGCTTCCTGGCCCACGTCCACCGCGCCAGCCTTAGGGAGGCCGTCGGCGACCTGGCCGGGGCGGCGCAGGACCACCAGACCGTAATGAGGATCAGGCCGGACTATTTCTTCGCCGCCGAGGGGCTGGGCATTATAAGAATGAAGGAAGGACGGTACCTGGAGGCCAGGGACGCCTTTCTGGCCGCGCACAGGCAGGCTCCCCGGGAATTCCGCTACGCCCTGCTCGCCGCCGCCAATTGGATGCGCGGCGGCCGGGCGACCGATCCCAGGCAGTTCCTTTCCCAGGTAATCCGCACAGCCGAGCGCGACTCGCCGGAGTGGTTCCTGCTAAGGCTGTACCACGACCTTTCCGGCGACAACGACGTTATCGCAAGGATCCAGCGCGAACAGAACCTTGACGCGCGGGCGATGATGCTGTTCTACCTGGCCCTTTTCCACGACATACGCGGAAACACGAATCTTGCGAACAGGTTTTTCACGGAGTTTTGGGAAATGGGGCGCAGGGGCACGGTGGAATGGAACCTGAACCAGTGGATAATGGAACAACGGGGGCTGGGGTTTAACTGAGCTATCGGGCGGTGTCATTATGAGAATATTCTTGTTGGCAAAAATATGCGCCTGGAAATTTGCATGGCTCGCCAGAATGCAAGAAACTATAATTGACACTAAATGATGGCAATGACATTATGCTGACAAAAATGGGAGAAACAAAATGTCCGCTGCCATAGGAACAGATCGAGTGGATAACCAACGCAACAAATTTAAGGCTTGGTGAGTTTCGGAAAATCCATAAAATTATCTGTGCCTCACATAACTTCAAAGCTGTAGATGACAAATGGAATCAGACCTACTCAAGCAGTATGCTTCACGACATCCGTTTCCTCGAAGAATTGGCCGTGCCTTCGGTGGCGGGAACAGTCGGCAAGCGACGGTATTGGCTTTATGCCCCAGGTGAGGATGCATGGTTTTGGGATGAAGCTTGCGACAGTGGGATTATGGGGATTGGCTGGGATGAAGTTGGCGATCTTTCCAATGTGGAATCAAAAGAAAGTGTTAGGGTGGCATTGCAGAAACTGTATAACACAAGTGAACCGTACACAAATAACACGCGTACTCTTTGGCAGTTCGCCAAGGACATATCGACAGGGGATATTGTATTTGCCAAACCTAAGATCTTGGGGTGCGGCATCGTTGATTCCGACTACGTTTTCGATGCGACACGCAGCCATTATAAACATGTTCGCAAGATAAAATGGACCCATAAGGACGAATGGAATAATCCTCTGCAACAAAAGCTGCCTCAAAAGACGCTTACCGAAGTAACCCGGAAAGGGCTTCTTCTTCGCAAAAAGAACGTAATCCTGCAAGGCTCGCCAGGCGTTGGCAAGACATTTACCGCCCAAAGGCTGGCGTTTTCGATTATGGGCAAAAAGGACAGGAACCGTATTGGGATTGTCCAATTCCATCAAAGTTATAGTTATGAGGATTTCATTATGGGCTTTCGTCCAGATGGAAGTGGTTTTCGCCTTGTCGATGGGCCTTTCTATAAATTCTGTAAAACTGCTGGGGACGACGACGATGATCACCCGTATTTCTTCATTATCGACGAGATTAACCGTGGAAACCTAAAAAACGGGGACACACAGGCTTAACGCATGGCTTCCCGATGAATATATGTACCGCCTCTATGAGAGATTCGTGCTGTCATATTATAAACGGCACTATACCTGACTTTTCGCCGAAGTATGCTTTCATTGATTGGGATATTGACGATGAAGCAAGAACATCTTATTTGCCACGCATGAAGACGGATATTATCCTTCAAAGCGACACCAGGCGTTTGGTTATCGAGACCAAGTATTATGGGAAGACTATGAGAACCAATTATGACAGGCAAATGTTTATTTCTGGCCATCTGTACCAAATTTATGCCTATGTAAAAAACATCGACAAAAAGACCACGGGAAACGTGGCGGGCGTTTTGCTATATGCCAAAACCGATGAAACGATTACCCCTGACGATGACTTGAATATCGGCGGCAATCGTATCAGCTTGAAGACACTTGATCTGAATCGGGAATGGAAAGGGATTAAGGGGCAACTCGATAGTCTTTGTGAATGGCTTAATCTCGCTAAAGGCACGTAACGAATTTTATCGCAACCGACACCTAAAATACCTTGCCTTACGCATTGCCTTTGATTATCCTACAGGTATGAACTACGAAAAATTCACGATAAAGGCACAGGAGGCGCTCAACGCCGCATCGACCATAGCGCAGAAGGAAGACCACTCCCAGCTTGACACCGAACATCTGCTTCTTGCCTTGCTGCGGCAGGAGGACGGAATCGTCCCGCCGATTGTCGCCCGCATAGGCGGTGATCCCGGTCGCCTGGCCGCCGATCTGGAAAGCCTGTTAAGGCAGCAGCCCAGGGTTTACGGCACGGCGGCGCAGTTGCAGTTTTCCCCCGCGGCGGCGAAGATTCTTGCCAAGGCGGAGGCCGAGGCCGCCGCGCTAAAGGACGACTTCGTTTCCACCGAGCATGTTCTTATTGCCGTAAGCGCGGGCGAGGGCAGGGCGGCGGAACTGCTGAAAAAATCCGGCGTTACCAAAAACGCGATCCTGGAGGCCCTGAAACAGGTTCGCGGCAGCCAGCGCGTGACCGACCAAAACCCGGAGGCGAAATACCAGGTGCTGGAACGCTACTGCCGCGATCTGACCGCGCTGGCCCGGCAGGAAAAGCTGGATCCGGTGATCGGGCGAGACGAGGAAATCCGCCGCTGTATGCAGGTTCTTTCCCGCCGCACCAAGAACAATCCGATACTGATAGGCGAGCCAGGCGTCGGCAAAACCGCGATTGTCGAGGGGCTTGCCCGGCGCATAGTCGCGGGGGACGTGCCTGACGGCCTAAAGGACAAAAAGCTTCTCGCGCTGGATCTTGGCGCGCTTGTCGCCGGGACTAAATTCCGGGGCGAGTTCGAGGAGCGGCTGAAAGCGCTGATCCACGAGGTGCAGTCCGCCGACGGCAAAATCATTCTGTTCATCGACGAGATGCACACCCTGGTCGGGGCTGGTGCCGCGGAGGGCGCGACCGACGCTTCCAACCTGCTCAAACCCGCGCTTGCCCGGGGCGAACTCCGTTGCATCGGCGCGACCACCCTGGATGAGTACCGCAAGCATATCGAAAAGGACGCGGCCCTGGAACGCCGCTTCCAGCAGGTGTACACCGCCCAGCCCTCGGTCGAGGACACCATCGCGATTCTGCGCGGCCTAAAGGAACGCTACGAGGTGCATCACGGTGTTCGGATCAAGGACGAGGCGCTGGTCGCCGCCGCGACGCTCTCCGACCGCTACATCACCAGCCGCTTCCTGCCGGACAAGGCAATCGATCTTGTCGACGAGGCCGCGAGCCGCCTGAAAATGGAACTGGACAGCCGGCCCACCGAGCTTGACAAACTGGAGCGCAGACTCCTGCAGCTTTCCATTGAGAGGCAAGCTCTTTCCCGCGAGGAGGATTCCGCGTCTAGGGATCGGCTTGCGAAACTCGAAAAGGAAATCGCCGACATTGGCGCGGAACGGGACGCGATGAAGGCCAGGTGGGAAAGCGAGAAAAAGGACATCCAGGGTATCCGCGAGCTAAAGCAGCGAATCGAGGAGCTTAAAAAAGAGGAAGCCCTGTATGAACGCGAGGGCGATCTTTCCAAAGCCGCCGAGCTTAAGCACGGGCGAATTCCCGAGGCCCAGAAACAGCTTTCCGATTTGACCGAGCAGATGGAACGTAAACGTATCGCCGCCGAGGACGGCGATGCTGGCGGTGGTGTACCGTCACTGTTACGCGAGGAAGTACGGGAGGAGGACATCGCCGGCGTGGTTGCGGTCTGGACCGGGATTCCCGTTTCGAAAATGCTTTCCGGCGAAATGCAGAAATACCTTGACTTGGAAAGCGTCCTGGAGCGGCGCGTTGTCGGGCAGGGCAGGGCACTTGCCGCGGTGGCCGACGCGATACGCCGGAACAAGGCCGGCCTTTCCGATGCGGCACGTCCACTCGGTTCCTTCCTGTTTCTGGGGCCTACCGGGGTTGGCAAAACCGAGCTCGCGAAAACCCTTGCCGATTTCCTGTTCAACGACGAAAAAGCGTTGACAAGAATCGACATGAGCGAGTACGGCGAGAAGCACTCGGTAAGCCGCCTTATCGGTGCGCCCCCCGGGTATGTGGGCTACGAGCAGGGCGGCCAGTTGACCGAGGCCGTGCGCCGCCGCCCCTACAGCGTGATCCTTTTCGACGAGATCGAGAAGGCCCACCCGGAAGTGTTCAACGTTTTCCTGCAAATTCTCGATGACGGCCGCCTGACCGACGGCCAGGGGCGGGTGGTTGACTTTAAAAACGTCATCATAATAATGACCAGCAACCTTGGTTCCGACCTGATTCTGGAAACCGGGGATCCGGAAACCCTGCGTGATTCCCTTTCCGAATTGCTAAAACAGACCTTCAGGCCGGAGTTCCTGAACCGCATAGACGAGACGGTAATCTTCAACCGCCTGGGCAGGGACGAGGTTGGTAAAATCGTTGGCATCCAACTGGCGCGTCTGGCGGAAAGGCTCGCCGAGCGGAAAATCACCCTGGTGCTGACCGACGCGGCCAGGGATCTCGTTTCGCTGCGTGGCTACGATCCCATGTTCGGTGCCCGGCCGTTAAAGCGGGCTATACAGGCTGGGCTTGAAAACCCGTTGGCTAGGCTGGTTATCTCGGGCGGCGTACGCGACGGGGATACTGTTACCGCGGACAGGGTTGGCGAGGGGCTGGAGTTCGCGGTCGGGGAAAAATTATTTTCAGTTTCCGCTTGATTCCGGGCTCGCGGAGTCTTATTTTATATCCAGCGAAGGCTATATCGCACTCACAAGCGGAAAGGAGAATAACCATGAGTTGGAATAAGGTAAACCAGAAATCGGCCCAAACTTCCGGTATTGAAGCTTTGCTCTCTGAAAGCAGACGCTTGTTGGAAAAAAACAACGCAAAAGAGTTGTCCATCGTTAAACCCAATGCTGGGCTTTCCCCCGAGGTCAGGGAAATTTTTGAAAACCTGTCAAACGCAATTCTGAGTTACAAGGATGGTGTCAACTACAATATCATGAAGTACCAGCTTGCAAACAAGGCCCTTCGCACGGCGTTGTGGGACATGGAGGTGATTGCCGGCGATCCCGTTAATCCCAACAACACGTTCGTTTGGTCGGAGGACTTTCGCAGGATGCTGGGCTTTACCAACGAAATAGATTTTCCAAACAAGCTTAGCAGTTGGAGCGACCGCCTTCATCCGGAAGACAAAGAGATGGCCATAAACGCCTTCGCAAGCCACATGCTGGATTACTCGGGGAGAACCCCTTTCGACGTTAAGTACCGCCTTAAATTAAAGAACGGTGAATACGGCTATTTCAGGGCCACGGGCGATACCATACGTGGCGAGAAGGGGGTACCAATTCGCGTGGCCGGGCTTTTGCTGAATCTGGCGGAGGAGAAAAAAATTGAGGAACTAGACAGGCAGCTAATGGAGAAGGTCAAGCACAACACGGAGTTTGTCGGCAACATGACCAAGCTTGTTACCGACTTCGACGAAAGCATTGACTCCCAAACAAAGGCCGTCGAGGAATCGGCTCAAAAAACCGAGCATATGCTGACTTCCCTAAGGCATGTTTCCGAGATTTCGCGGCAGGAGCAGGAATCCATAAAACGCCTGCTGGACAATACCGCGCGTGTCCAGAATGCCATGCACGGGACGCGGCAGTCCGTCCGGGTTATTTCGGAATTGGTGGAAGGCATAAGTTCCGCGATTCAGATAATAAGCTCGATTGCCGCAAACACTAACTTGCTGTCGATGAACGCCGCCATCGAGGCCGCCCATGCGGGGGATGCTGGAAAAGGCTTTGCCGTGGTGGCCGACGAGATACGCCGCCTTTCGGAAAGCACCCGGGCAAACTCGATTGACATTTCCCGGACGCTTAAGAACATTATCGACGGGATAGCCGTCACTTCGAAACAGTCCGACGAAACGGATAAATGCATTGGCGAAATCTCGAAGGAGATAAATATCTTTGCCGAGGTTATTGGCGACATAATCAAAACCTTCAGCAAGCTGTCGGACGAGAGCCATGAAATCGCCGTGGTGTTCGGCAACCTTAAACAACAAACCGCGACGTTTAAGACCGGGTATTCCCATATGGTGACGATAAACAAGCAACTCGTCTCCACCATGAACGACATTACCTCTAGGCGGGCTAGTTGACGCAGGTTAAAAAACGCCGTCCAAAAGGGCGGCGTTTGGTTTGCTAGATTCAAAATAATGCCCACGGCATCTGGGAAGAAGCCTTGCAATCTGCTGGGTTAGTTTAGGTGCGTGCATCAATCATATCTTCTGTCATTCTTGTTTAGTGTTAACACGCCCCAGGGCGGAAGTGACAAGCCCCAACCATACGGGTGCTTTTCAAGCCCCCGATAAGGGCTTATCATGTTAGGCGTGGAAACAAGCCTTGTCGCCTTTGCCGAAAAAATCTCCTCGCTTGAAAGCCTTGGCGGCGCCAGGGAGCGAATCCTCCAAATCCTGGGCATGGCGCGGGAGTCCGCCCCTGGGGCGGCCCTGATCCTGCTGGACCTCGGGATGGACGCGGATACGGTTGTCGCCGCGCTGCTCCTCGCGGTTTTCCGGGATCGCCTTTTGCCGCACGAGGTTGCCGAAAAAGCCGGCCAGGAGGCGGCGCTGCTCGTCCAGGGCGTCAAAAAAATCGACGGCCTAAAAACAAACGTCAAAACCTCGTTCGAGGCGGAAAACGTAAGGAACATGCTGTTCGCGCTGACCGGCGACGTCCGGGTAATCCTGATCAAGCTGGCGGAAAAGCTCCACGCGATGCGCGTCCTGGATTCCTCGCCCGACGAGGGGCGGAAGGACGCGGCCAGGGAATGCCTGGACATTTACGCTCCCCTTGCCAACCGCCTGGGCGTTTCCAGGATCAAGGACGAGATGGAGGATCTTTCGCTAAAGTTCCTTAACCGCGAGGCGTACCGGCAGATAAAAAGCGTGGTCGCGCAAAAACGGGAGCAGCGCGGCATCTTCCTGGAGCTCGCCATGGAGGCGGTTGCCGGCGAGGCGAAAAAGGCCGGCCTGGCAATCGAGGTGAAAAGCCGCGCCAAGCACTTTTACTCGGTGTACATGAAAATGAGAAAGCGTGGCAAGCCAGCCGACGAAATCCGCGACCTTTCCGGGATGCGGATAATCTGCGACAGCATGGAAAACTGCTACACCCTGCTTGGGATAATCCACCGCCTGTGGCGGCCCGTGAACGGCTCCTTCAAGGATTACGTAGCAAAGCCAAAGCCAAACGGCTACCAGAGCCTGCACACCTCGGTGCTAATCGACGACGGGTCGGGCGCGGAAGAAGGTGCCGGCGAGGAAGGCAGGCTGCTGGAAATACAAATCCGCACCGCGGAAATGCACCACGTCGCCGAAAACGGCGTTGCCAGCCATTGGCTTTACAAGAAAAGCCCCCTTGGAAGCCCGGCCCGGCCGAGTGAGATCGACGTGGCGAACAGGCTGAAGGGCTGGAAGCAGGGGCCGTCGGCCTCGGGTCTGTGGCTGGAGGGGATCAAGCGGGAGCTGTTTGGGAAATGGGTTTACGTCTTTACGCCGCAGGGAAAGGTGATAAAGCTGGCGGCCGGCGCGACGCCCATCGACTTCGCCTACCACGTGCACACGGCGGTCGGCGAGCGCTGCGTCGGCGCGAAGGCCGGCGGCTCGATCATACCGCTGAGCTCGCGGCTGGAAAACGCCCAGGTGGTGGAGATTCTGACCAGCCCCTCGGCGCGTCCCAGCCCCAACTGGCTGCAGGTGGTAAAAACCTCGAAGGCGCGCCACAGGATACGGGCCTGGCTGGAGAAAAACGACGAGTCGTTCCTGGCCGAAAAAGCCGCCGCCGAAAAAAAGAAGCCGGCCGCCGAATCCCAGGACGCCGCCACGGAGCCGGACGCGCCGCCGGTTCTGCAGATGGTGGCCCAACCGCTGTCCTCGGCAATGCGCGTTCGCATAGAGGACGAAAAAAACCTGATGATCCGCTTCGCCCGCTGCTGCAACCCGGTTACCGGGGATCCGATAATCGGCTACGTTTCCAGGGGCAGGGGCATAATCATCCACCGCAGGAACTGCGCAAGCATCGCCAGAAGCCCCGAGTTCGAGGAACGGAAAATCGAGGCCGAATGGGAGAGCCCCGGGTCGGCGCTGGTCAAGCGCTTTAGAATCGAGGCGAAACTTTCGGCAAACCTGTTCTCGGAAATCGAGGGAGCCATCCGCAAATGGCAGGGGCACCTTATCGAGGGCCGCGTCGAGGAAACCGCGGAAAACAGGCTTAGCGGGATATTTACAATGCAGCTTACGCAGGCCGGCGACCTGAAGGCCGTCATGAAAAACATCCGCGGCATACCCGGGCTTCTGGCCATACAGCCAATTGACTAGGCTGCAGGCCGGCTTTGCTACAACCCAAGCACCCGCTTGAATTCCACGACAATCTCGTCGACCATTCCCTTCGCGCTTAAATCGACAAGAATGCCTTTCTCGCGGTAGAAGTCGATAAGGGGGGCGGTCTGGGCGCGGTAGACCTCGAGCCGTTTCTGGATGGACTCGGGCATGTCGTCGTCGCGGACGTACACCTCGCCGCCGCAGTGGTCGCAGACGTTTTCAACCTTCGGCTTGTTGAAGACCGCGTGAAAATTAAAGCCGCACTTCCTGCACACGCGGCGGCCACCCAGCCGCTCCAGCACGGACGAATCTGGCAGGTCGAAGTTGACCACCTTTTCCACCGTGGAAAATTCGGCCAAGGCCTGCGCCTGGGGAATCGTGCGGGGAAAGCCGTCCAGGATGTAGCCCTTTTGGACGTCGTCCTGAGCCAGGCGTTCCTTGACCAGTTCTATGGTGGTGCCGTCGTCAACAAGCCCACCGGAATCCATAATCGCCTTGACCTTTAGCCCCAGGGGGGACTGGGCGGCAACCGCCGAACGGAAAATCGCCCCCGTGCTAATCTGGGGAACGCCGAGAATGTCAACCACCCTCACGGCCAGGGTGCCTTTTCCGGCCCCGGGGGGGCCAAGGAATATCAGTTTCATCGCAAACTCCTTAATCTATTTTTGGTCGGATTTTTGAATCGCCTCTAGAAGCCCGTTCAGGTAGGCCAGGCCAATCGCCCGGTCGTACAGGCCGTAGCCCGGCACGCACTTGGTTTCGCCCCAGATCTGCCGGCCGTGGTCAGGGCGAACCGCCCCCTCAAAACTAATGTCGTACAGGGCCTTCATGATCGCGTACATGTCCAGGGATCCGTCGCTGGAAAGGTGGGCGGACTCCTCGAAGTCGCCGGGGGCGTTGTGCCGGACATTGCGGACATGGGCGAAATGCACGCGACCCTTCAGCGAACGGATTATGCCCGGGATGTCGTTGGCGGGGTTGCTGCCAAGGCTGCCGGTGCAAAGGGTAACGCCGTTGCAGGGATGGTCCACGGCGTCCACGAGCCGAAGAAGCTGTTCCCTGTTCGTTACTATGCGCGGCAGGCCGAAAATAGGCCAGGCCGGGTCGTCCGGATGTATGGCCATTTTTACCCCGTACTTTTCGCACGTGGGCATTATCGCCTCCAGGAAATACTTCAGGTTGGCGAAAAGAGCGTCCCCGTCGATGTCCCTGTACATCTCGAAAAGCTCTTTTATGCGGGCCATGCGCTCCGGCTCCCAGCCAGGTAGCACGATGTCCCCGGCCTCGGCGCTAAGCCTGGAAAACATGTCGGCGGGGTTTATCTTGTCGATGGTTTCCTGTTCGTAGGACAGCACCGTGGCCCCGTCGGGACGAACCTTGGCAAGGTTCGTCCTTGTCCAGTCAAAGACGGGCATGAAATTGTAGCAGACAAGATCGACCCCGGCCTCGCCAAGCATTTTCAGGGTGGCGATGTAGTTCTCGATATATTTGTCCCTGTCCTTTGCCGCCGTCTTAATCGAATCGTGAATGTTGACGCTTTCGATACCTGCGACGCGAAGCCCGTGGGCCTCGACCTCGCCTTTTAGCGCGGCGAATTCCCCTTTCGTCCAGGCCTCGCCTGGGGGGACGCCGTACAGTGTGGTGATAACCCCGTACAGGCCGGGCACCTGCCTGAGCTTGTCCAGGGTGACCGGATCGTGGCCCGGCCCAAACCAGCGCATAGTCATTTTCATGGGCTCAGTATACACGGCAATCCCGAAAAAGTTAAGCCTTCGGCAACGGCTTGACAAGTCCGGTCGTAATATGGTAGTTTATCCTTGTTGGTATTCACCGGTCCTGTAGCTCAGTGGATAGAGCGGCCGCCTCCTAAGCGGCAGGTCGGTCGTTCGATTCGACCCAGGATCATAATCCTTTACAAGCCAGCCTTTGCATAAGCGCACAAAAAAAGACCCCGCAGGGTCTTTTTTTGTGCGTCATCTCCAGGGGGAATCGAACCCCCGTTGTCGGGATGAAAACCCGATGTCCTAACCCCTAGACGATGGAGACACGGCTTTAAAAAGCCGAGGCCTTTCCAAGCCTATATAAAACCGAGCTTTCCGCTCGGCAGTTATAGACCAAGTCTACAGGTTTTTGCCGGGCAGTGTCAAGCGCTTCCAGATGACCGTGGTAAAATTTTCTCGAAAAACCCCCACCCTAGGCTACATCTTCAGCTCGGCCTGGAGCAGCGCGTGGAATTTCCGTACCTTGTCGTTTTTGGGTTCCATGGAAAGGGACGTGTTGCAGTCCGAAATCGCCTTTAGGGAATCGCCCACGTGGTAGTAGGCCTGGCCACGCCTGAACAGGCAGTAGGACTGGTAGGGGTTTATGCTCAGCGACAGGGTAAAGTCCTCGATGGCCTTTGGGTACTGATCCAGGACGGAATATACAAGACCCCTGTAGTAGACTGACATGTGGGATTTCCCGTCCAGCTCGAAGGCCTGGGTAAAGTCGGAGATTGCCTCGTCGTATTTGGACTGGGCGAAATTCGCCACCCCCCGGTGCTTGTGTATAAGGGAGCGGATGGGATCCTCCAGATCCCGCTCAAGAATCATGCTGTAGATGGCGATGGTCTTTTCGAACTGTTTGTTGTTGTGGGCCGTCAGCGCCTTAAGCAGAAGCTCGTCGATGGAGCTGTTTTCCGGGTCGGAGGAAACCGGCTCGGACTGCTGCTCCAAATTGTCGGTCGGCAAGTCCGGAATAAAGAAGGTATCGTTTGCCTTCTCGACCTTCTGGTAAAAGTTTTCCCGCCGCTCCACCAATTGGCTGTTCAGCTTTTTCTGGTACAGGCGTATTTCCTGGAAAGTCGTGTCGGCAAGGAACAGGCTTGCGTTTATGGCGGACAGTTTGCGCTTTTGCGAATCGAGGGGGCTGAATTCGCCCTTGTAGAATATCTCGTGCTCCACCTCCGCCCAGGCGTCCTGAAGGATCGTGCGTATCTGGACCTCGATCACCTCGCAGTCGCCGTTTCCCCTGACGCGGGTAACGTCGTAGGGGATCTTTATAAGCATGTGGATGGATTCGTAGCCGAATTCCTTGTGGGTGTAATGCCCCCCCTTGCGATCAATCTCGGTCACCTCGAAATTATCGCTCATCAGCTTTTCCACCTGCGCCAGATCGTGCAGGAAGGGGCAGACAATCCTTACGCCCATCAGGTCGGTAATGTGCGGGGTGATTCCCGATCTTAGCTGGCGGCTGTGCTTGGCGTAAAAACTCTGGAAACTCTTCGTCCGTACCTTGACCGCGGGGTGGGGATGGATGGACAAAAGGAGATCCTCCAGCTTGCGTCCAATATCCTTTATGATCAGGATCCTTTCGCCGGCCTTGGACTCGAACCTTTGCCGAAGCTTTTCCTTGTCGGGAACCGTCCCTTCCCCGGTGCCTAAGACTAATGGATTGGTGTCGTCTTTCATATCAAACATACCAAAAAAAGCCGCCTGGAAGCCGGCGAAGGCCTCCAGACGGTTCCTTTATAAACCTATACCCGCGCTACGTCGATCACTCGTCGTTGCCACCGGCTTCCGGGGTGGGGGTAAAGGTCGTGGTGGTCGCCTGCCTCTGAGCCTCCAGGTGGCGCAGGATCTGATCCTGGCCGAAGCGCTCCATTTCCCATACCCTGCGGGCGGTTTCCCGTTCCTGGATAATACCCCAGATGGCCTCGTCGTCGATGTCGCGATCCGTGTCGAGAATCGCCCTGTCGTAGATGATTTTTACGTCCCTGAAGTAGGTGATGAAGTCGCCGCCCCTGTGGGAAGCGTCGCGCCTGATTTCGAACCCGCCGAACTTAACGAAGGGCATGGAATCCGGGTATACCGGGGCGATGCGCAGATCGCGGTTCCGCACGTCCTGGATGTAGGACGGGTTGTCCCAGCGAAGTTCCGCCCAGCCGTCGAAGTTGAGGGGACCCATGGGTATGCTTCTGCGGTTGCCGTTGTGGTCAAGAAGTATGACGTTGAGCGAGTGGGGGAAATTCATCCCGTAAACGTTGACCGCAAGCGCCCTGATGACGCCGACGTTCTTTACCACGCCAAAGCCGTTCTCGAAGCGGGTGCCATTGCCATTTCCGTTACCATTTCCGTTGCCGTTACCATTCCCGTTATCCTCGCCGAAGGGCTCGAACGCAGGGATTTCGAAAGGCGGCCTTACGTGGGCCCACGAATGGAAAGGATCCAGGGGGAAGTGAACCCGCACGCCCATGACCGTGCCGAAGCGCCTGGAGGGGGCTTCCCTGGTAAAGCTCCTGGTCTTGTTGAACACCGTCCTGGCCGACGGGGCAAGAACGACGTCCCAGTTCTCGATGGCCAGCGAGGTTCTCATCATCCTCCGCTGGTCTTCCGTGAAGGAACCCGCGAACCGGACGTTGGAAAAGTCCATCAGGGTCGCCTGGTTTTCGTTTGGCGTGTCGTCTTCATCATCTTCAGCGCCAACCCGATAATCCGCTGTCAAGAGACCGAAATCGATAAGTACGGCTTCGTTGGCGAACAGGGAACCGGCCACTAGCGACGCGATGACGACAAGAATGAGCATCTTTTTCATGCACAACTCTCCTTTCAATAAGGTACATTGACCCACCTAGCTATGCTAGGCAGTATAACGAATTCGGGCGATTTTTGTCAACGACACTGCACTCGAATTTCGCTTTTGCCTCAAACCGGATCCTTACGATCCGGGCAGTAGGCGGTTCCCCTCAAAACCTGCCCCTTACCGTCGGAAGGCGGGCCTTCCGTCGATAAAAAAACGCACTTCCTCGACACCGGGGAAGTTTCTTGTTATGCCCGCCCTAAGGGTTTCGAAGTTGCCGAAAACCTCGCCCCCTTCCGCGGGCGGCATGGCGGCGTCGCCGGAAAAATCCGCAAAAACCACCCCGTCACGGTACAGCAGGGATTCTAGCCTTGTGCCCCTTGGAAAGAGGGGCAGCAAGTCCTGGGCAACCGGTCCCAGAAGCGCCTCCTCGACATACCTGGCGACGTCGCGTTCCCGGGACTCGGCGCGCCGAAGCATTCTTTCCTCGACAGTTATATCCCCACTACCAATAGCATAAAACACGAAGGTCCTTCTTGCAAGGCCTGAAACGTGAAATTCTGCCAAAGCGGCGACGGCAAGCCCTACCGTAACGCCGGCCAGCAAAACAAAGGCGCAAAGGCGCGCTTTTGGCCGCCGCAGGCGCGAGAAAATGTCCCCCAGGCTCATGTCCCTAAAGCTCATTGCGCTATTATAAACCCTCCGGTGCGCTCGAAGGCGGTTACGAACTCGGTTATTCCCCTGTACACGCCCTCCACGATTCTGCGCAGGGACGCGTCGTTGGCCATAAGTATAGCATCTTCCCTGTTGGTTATGAAACCCATTTCCACCAGGACCGCCGGCATGTTGCTTCGGCGGACGACGAACCAGTCCTCGGCCCGCAGGCCCCGGTTGGGCATCTGGCGTCCCATGGTGCCGTCTATGCCGTCCAGGATTGCCTGGGCCAGCATTATGCCCTCGGTCAGGAAGGATTCCTCGGTAAGTAGGTTGAGGATCTGGCGGAGGTATGCGTCGGGGAACTGCTCCTCGTCAAGGAGCTGGCGGCGGTAGGTCGGGGTCAGGTGCCAGACCTCGAAGCCCCTGGCGTTCCTGTTCATGGCGGCGTTGGCGTGCATAGATATGAAGATAACCGCCTCGTTGTCCCTTACGGGGACGGAGTTGGCGATTACGGCGCGGTCGGCCAGGCTTATGAACACGTCCCGCTCGCGGGTCATAAGGATCCGCTTGTCGGGGTAGCGCCTGACCAGCATGTCCCTTAGCATCTTCGACGCGGTCAGCACCAGGTCCGATTCCCGCACCAGCCGCCGCTGCCCGTTTATCGTGTGGTAGAACACCGCGCCGGGATCCCTGCCCCCGTGCCCCGGGTCGATCACTATCGCGGCGATCCTGTAGTGGAAGTTGTCCCTGGCGTGGCGAAGGAAGGCCTCCTGCGCGACCATCACGAAGTCCTCCGGGAAAACCAGCTCGATCCCGTTGAAGTAGGGCAGGGGTACGGTGTAGACGTCCCTGTTGTTCAGCATCAGGAAGCCGGTCTCGCCGGGGAAAAAGGCGGTGGAGAAAATGCCGTGGTGCCCCCCGATGGCGAAGGAGCCTTCCTGGAAGAACGGATCCCAGCGGAACACGCCCCGGCCGTCGCCGGCCGCGTCCAGAAGGTCCATCGTTTGGTCCAGGGTAAAGAAGCGGGGCGCGAAGCCCGACTGGGCATGGATCCCCGGCGCCGGCGCCCACGAAAGCAGGCCGCAGAAAAGCAGGAAATAGCCGACGCGGATAGGTCTCAACTCGCCCCTCTTAGTTTTTCGATATAGTACGTCGCCCCCTGGTAGGAACCCCTGGCAAGGGCAGCCCAGAAAGACCTGCCAAGGAAGGTACGTATATTATCGGCGTTTTCCCCGGTTTCCGGCAGGGAAAGGCCGGTAAGCCGCCGGACAGCCGCCAGGCTTTCCGCCACGCCGCGCCCCAGGTAGTCCCTGAGCCCGGAGCCGGCGAATTCCGGGAACGGGACCAGCGCGAAGGGTTCCCCGGGTGCGCCCCCCTGGGAGCGCGTCTCCGGAAGCGCGTCCAGCAGGTCCCGCAGTTCCCCGTCCAGGGGAAAGGCGTCCGGGGGGAAGCCCCGGCCGTCGCCCCCGCCGGCCAGGAATTCCCCGGTCTGCGGATCCCCGGGCTCAAGCCGGATCAGCACGGTTCTGGCCGCGCTTTCGGCGGACATCACCGCCTCGTCGCGATCCGGGGCGGCGCTTATGACGTTGCCGCACTTGGAGACGTTGTTCTCCGGAAACCCGACCTTGTCGCCCGGTGCGGCGCTCAGGAACAGGTCCCGCACGTGCGGCGTGTCCACGGCCTCCCCGGCCCCGACGATTGCCGCGACCGTGCCGGGGATCGAGATAAAGGCCCGCTCCGCGCTGGTCCAGTTTTCGACGGGTGCCAGGTTCTCCGGGGCGCGGCCCATGGCGACAAGGATCGCGGTGCGGATCGGCTCGACGCCAGAGGAGTAGGGGTAGGTCCAGCCGGACATGTACCCGCCGGAAAGCCTGGCGGCGATTTCCCCGATCATCGGCCCGTCCGGGGTAAGCTTGATGTCCCCCTTGGCCGCGCCGACGTTCGCCTCGCCGGCCAGGCCCAGGGCGCGCACCCCGGCGCGAAAGGCCTTCAGGACGCCCTTGTGCTGCTCGTTCGCGACGCGGGAGGGCATGGTGTGGCCCATCTCTATGAAAAAAGGCGGAAAAAAGACGTGCCTGTCGGCAAGGCCGCAGATGACAATCTCGCCGTGGTAGACGATGGCGTCCACCGAGTATTCCGGCCCGTCCATAAAGGCCTCGACGATCGCCCGCCCGGACCGGGAGAAGCGTATTGCCTCGTCCACCGCCAGGCGGAATTCCCCCACGGTGTTGACCCTCCGGCATCCCCGCCCGCCCATGTTGTCCACCGGCTTTACCACCAGCGGGAAGGGGGCCGGCAGGGAAAGCTCGTCCCCGGCGGCAATCGTCGTGAATTCCGGCGAGGGCAGCCCGGCCTTTTTCAGGCAGGATCTCATTCGCCCCTTGTCCGAGGCGTTGAGCGCGGCCTCGTAGGGGATGCCCGGCAGGCCCAGCTTTTCGGCAACCCGGGCGACGGTGGCGGAAAAATCGGTTCCCGCCGTCATGATTCCGCCCAGGCCGCCCGGCCCGTCGTACAGCGAGCGGGCGAAGTCCTCGATGCCCTCCATGTCCTTCAGGTCGAGCTGCTCGAAACGGTCCGCCGTTCCGACGCAGGGGGCGGACGAACAGCCGTCCAGCACCACGGTGAAAAAACCCAGTTCCCTGGCAATTCTGATGGCCGGCCCCTGCATGACGCCGGCTCCCAGGATGATGATACGTTCCTGCATAAGCGTATGTTACATGCCCCGCCCGGGGATTACAAGACGGCGAAACCCGGTCCAGCCGGCCGGGGGAAGACATGGGCGGCGCGTGTCTGCTAGCATGGGACGGATGAGTGAACTGCTGTCCGGGATTCCCCTGGAACCCTACATTCTGCTCGCGCTGGGGCTTGTCGTGCTCGTGGCCTGCGGCAACTGGCTGGTGACCGGCAGCGTCCAACTGGCCCGCCACTTTAGGGTGAGCACGTTTATAGTCGGCCTTACGATTGTCGCCTACGGGACCTCCGCGCCGGAGATGTTTATCAGCATCGGGGCGGCCCTGGACGGCTCGCACGACATAGCCCTGGGGAACATAATCGGGTCGAACATAGCCAACATAGGGGCAATCCTGGCCATCGTCGCGATTGTCGCCACGATTCCGATCCGGAACAGGGCGCTCGGCTTTGACCTGGCGGCGATGTTCGCCGTCACGGTCCTTCTGTTCGTCTTTGGCCTGAACGGCGTAATCGGCTTTTTCGAGGGGCTTGGCCTGGTCGCGGTACTCGCGGCCTATACCTCGTGGTCCGTGGTCAAGTCGCGTAAAACGGCAGTCGCCGGGGAGGCCGCCCCCGCCACGGTCAGGCCCCTGGCCGCCGCCGCGCTGGTCCTGGTCGCGCTTGTGGGTCTGTACTTCGGCGCGGGCTGGTTCGTGGACGGAGCCCGCGAGATAGCCACGCGGTGGGGGGTAAGCGAGCGCGTGATCGCGATATCCGTCGTCGCCATAGGCACCAGCACCCCGGAGCTAGTGGCGTCGCTGGTCGCGGCCATCAAAAAAGAGGCCGACCTTTCGATAGGGAACATAATCGGCTCGAACCTGTTCAACATAGCCGGGGTTCTGGGCGTGACGGCGATGGTCCGCCCCCTGGCCGTGGCCGACCGCGCGATGTTCGTTTCCGACATGATCTGGCTGTTCGGCATTTCCGTGATCCTGCTGCTTACCATGCTTCCCCTGGCCAAGGGCAAAATCTCGCGCTGGGAGGGCGGGATCCTGCTGGCGATATTTTCGGCGTACATGTTCATGCTGTTCGCCTAAGAGTTCCCCGCCCGTTTGGGCAGCCAGTGAAGCTCCCCGATTTCCCACTCCAGGGAAAGGCCGCCCCCGGGCAGGGGGCGGAAGCGCGCCACCGCCAGGGCCGCCGCGCGAAACGAGACCCTCGGGGGCTCCGGGAGGCCGCCAGGCGCGGGGCCGTGGAGCAGGGCCGCGCCGAGAACCGTGGGCGAGATTGCGTCCCGGGGCCGGAAAAAACCGTCGGGAAGGGCGAGGTCCAGGGACGGGCCGAAGGCGAAGGCCTGCCCGTCACCCAGGGGAACGGGCGCCAGGGCCGGCGGGCCGGCGGTCAGCCTGTCGTTGCGTTCCCTAAGGGCGCGGGAAAGGGATTTTAGCTCCCCCCGGGAAAGACCACGGTCCAGGGCGGCCAGCGGGGCGACCCAGGGGAAGGACCAGGCTCCGGGCAGCCCGGCGGCGAACAGCGATCCGCTCCATGCCCGCATGGGCAGGCGCGCGTCGCGGTGGGGGACAAGGACGAGAAGCCTGGGGAATGGTCGCCGCGAAAACCGGCTTTTTTCTGTTTCCATAACCTGGATTTTGCACTAGTATATACGGTAGGGGAGGCTCTGATGAAGTACAAAACCAGAGTTTTGGTCGAACGTTTTGCCGAAATCCTTTCCGCCTGGCCGGGTGTCGAGTGCGTCACCCTGAACGAGGCGGCTCTTCCGGATATGCTTGATCCGTATTTTGCCCTGATCTTCGACGTGTTCTTTTCGTCGCCAATTCCCGAGGCGCAGCGGCGCTGCGAGATGTTCGGCGGTGACGTGGTCGCCTTCGAAAGCTCGGGGCTGAACGAAAAGGACCGCTTCCTGCTGGGTGATGTCCCCGTGCGGCTGGAGTACAAGCCCACCAAAAAAGTCGAGGAGCTGGTGTCCATCGCCGACAGCCAGGCCGATTCCCTTTGGCTGATCAAGCATTCCGGCACCTACAGCTTTTATCGCCTGGCCGTCGGCGAAACCGTGTTTTCCCGCGCCGGGTGGCTTGGCGGCATACGCGGGCGACTGGAAGGGCTTCCGGACGTGTTCTGGACCGAGATGCGGGCGGCTGCCCAGTCGAAGATGGAGCACTTCCTTTCCGACCTCGGCGCGGCGTCGTTCCAGGGCGACGAGTTCCACTACCTTGTGGCCTCGGCGGGTTTCATCAAAACGGCCTGCCTGGCTCTTTTCTGCGCCAACCGCCGGTTCGAGCCCTCGCACCGGGCGTACTACAGGCAGGTGGTGGATCTGCCGATACTACCGGAAAGGTTCCCCGCCCAGCTCGAGAACTTTTTTTTCGGGGGTCCCGGGGCGTCGATGGATCGCAGGTTTAGCCTAGCAAAATTAATCGCCAGGGGTATCGTGGGGCTGTAAACCGTCATAGGGTTAAAAAAAAGAGGTTACGAAAGTGAGGTTCCCCCTAAGGCTGCCGGCGGCAATCCTTCCGCTAGTCCTTTTGTTGGTTTCGTGCGCGCCGCGGGCGCAGGTTTTCGTCGGGCTCGCGCCGCCGCTCATGGTTTTCGAGCCCGCGGCCGGGGTTTCGCAGAACGCCCGGGCTTTCGAGTACCTGGCCTCGCTTCAGTCCGGCGCCAGGCTCATGTCCATTCCCGAGCCGTTCTGGCCCGCCCCCAGGGAAGTCCTGGAGGTTCCCGATCCCATCCCGACCTGCCCCAGGTACGTCCTTGCCTGGCCGCAAAGCCACTGGCGAGATCCCCGGTTCGAGGTTTTCCGCTGGTACCGGTTTCCCTCGCTTTTGATTTTCGACACCGCCGACTACGGCGTGCAGGATCGCCTGCTTAAGCGCCTGGCGTTCTTTGTCGAGAAAAGGGGCTTTCGCGGAAGGCTCGCCCACGACTACGAGATTGCCGACCTTCACGGCTGGAACGCCCACGACTACCGCGCCGAGGATCTTGCCCGCTTCTTCCAGACCGCCCGCATGGAAAACTTTCCCCTGAACCGGGAGGAGCTTGAGCTGGAGCAGATACTTTTGGACCAGGGACTCATCTGGGAAACGCTCGACGGCCTGCGGGGGGGGGAGGGGGGGATCCTGTCGATTTCCCGCGAGGCGCCTGAGTTCCTGCGTTTCCTTCTTATGGTTCACGAGGGTTTCCACGGGCTTTTCTTCATCGACGAGGGCTTTCGCAACTTTACCGCGTACCGCTGGAGCAGGTTCCCGGAGGACGGCAGGCGGATGTTCCTGACCTTTCTTGACGACCAGGAGTACGACATAACCGTCGAGTTTATCGTGCTAAAGGAATTCTCGTCCTTCCTGTTGCAGCAGCCGGTTTCCCAGGCGCCGACGTATTTCGGCAGAAGGATGCCTTACCGCATTACCAATCCCGACTGGCACGCGGCGAACCGGCACCTGCGGGACCACACCGGCGCGTTCCCGCACTTCGCGGCCATGTTCACCCGCGAGGCCGGTGTCTTTTCCGCCTTTGCCGCAGAACGCTGGGGTTTCGCCGCTGGAAGGGTCTGGTAGCGGCCGGTGCTTACCGACGCCCACTGCCATCCGGCGAACCTGGCCAGGCTTTTCCCCGCCGCCGAGGACGAACGGCGAAGGCTCGGCGTCGCCTGCGTTTCCAGCGCGACCACCCCGGAGGAATTCGAGTACTGCGAGGGGCTAGCCGGTTCCGCCGCGCCGGTGCTTCCTGGTTTTGCCGTGCACCCCCAGATGCCGCTTTACGGAAAACGCGATGCGGAGGCGTTGCTTGCCAACCTTGACGCGCTCGCCGACGAGGGGAGGCTCGCCGTTGTGGGGGAAACGGGTTTCGACCTGTTCAACGCGGACTTTAGGGAAACCGAGAAAACCCAGGACCGTCTTTTCGTCGCCCACCTTGACGCGGCCCTTCGCCACGGTTTGCCGCTGGTGCTTCACGTTCGCCGGGCGATGCACAAGGTTTTCGCCCACGCGCCCGCGCTTAAAAAGTGCAGGTCGGTAGTTTTCCACTCGTGGTCCGGCACGGCCGGGGACGGCGAGGCCCTGCTTCGGCGCGGGATCAACGCCTACTTCTCGTTCGGCACGGTAATCGCGCTGAACCACCGCCAGGCCATGCGCTGCTGCGCCACCTTCCCCGCCGACCGCCTGCTTACCGAGACCGACGCGCCCTACCAACCCCTGCGTGGCAAGGGGTTCTCTAGCCATGGCGACCTGCCGCGCATACTGGAAACCATGGCCGCCCTGCGCCGCCAGGCTGGAAGCGAGGGAGCCGACGCGGGGGAGCTGGAGGGGATTGTCGAGGGGAATTTTCGCGCGGCGTTTTGCTCCGCCTGTTCTGCATAGGAAACCCCCTGATTATGTGCAGAAACCCCTTGGATATCTGCACATAATCCGCCATAATATATGCAGATGCGGTCTTTCGATTACTCGTTTTTGGAACATGGGATGCTTCCCGCCGGGCTGGTCAACACCGTGGCCGTAATAGCCGAGCTTCGCGAACGCGAGAAGGAACGCAAGGTCAGTTTCTCGGATATATTCGGCAAACTGGAAAGCGTGGCAAAAGTGCAGTCCGTAAAAGGCTCGAACGAGATTGAAGGCATCGTGACAAGCGAACGACGTATCAATGAAATCGTCAACCAAAACAGCGCGCCCCTTAACCACAACGAGGCGGAAATCGCCGGGTACCGCGACGCGCTTGCCCTGATACACGACAACTACGCAAGTATCGACATAAGGGAAAGCGACATACTGCGTCTGCATGAAATAATGCTTTCCTATTTGCCCGTGAATGGCGGCACTTACAAGGATACTGACAATGTTATTATGGAAGTGGTTGACGGCGTTCGCCGTGTGCGTTTCGAGACCACTCCGGCATCCGAAACCGCCGAAACGATGGAACAGCTTGTCCTTGCGTATATGGACGCGCGCAAAAGCTACAACGTCAACCAGCTTTTGTTGGTTCCCTGTTTTATCCTTGATTTCCTCTGCGTGCATCCCTTCGCGGACGGAAACGGCAGGATGTCACGACTGCTGTCATTGTTGTTGCTATACAAAAACGGTTTTCATGCGGGGCGGTATATCTCCTTCGAGGAGCAAATAAACCGCACGAAGGCTGCCTATTATAAGGCGTTAAAAGACAGCTCCGTAAACTGGCACGAAGGGCGGAACGATTATTTTCCGCTCGTCGAGAATTTCATAACAACATTGCTGTTCTGTTACAAGGAACTGGACAAACGTTTTTCTGTTGTGAACAGCGGAAAGGTTACGAAGCGTTCGCGCGTGGAAGCCACCGTGCTGAATAGTTTGCTGCCGATATCAAAAGCGGAGGTCTGCTATATCCTGCCAGATGTCAGCCCAACGACGGTGGAAGCCGTGCTTGCCGGGATGGTTAGGGCGGGGCTGGTTGAGAAAGTCGGTACTGCCCGAAACACGAAATATGTGAAGGCGTATTGAGCCCGTTCCAGAACCAAGGTTCTGGAACGAGCCCAGTTGTGTTCTGTGTTTCAAATGGTTACACTATGGAAAAGGCCAACACGCTATTAGACCTCTTCAGAAATCAAAAAGAGCGCTAAACTATACGTGTGAAATACGAAAACACGAAGGAATACCCGTGCGGCAAATTCCGCCGCATGTGCGGGATGAAGAGAAAGACGTTCGAAAAGGCGGT
>Ga0209755_10000964_pt1 | contig 48380 bp, 35 predicted proteins | sample TergutCo191P1_FD_187301 | JGI IMG/M metagenome (GOLD analysis project Ga0209755, IMG submission 187301) | Cornitermes sp. P1 segment gut microbial communities from Petit-Saut dam, French Guiana - Co191P1 (SPAdes) (version 2) | ecosystem: Host-associated > Arthropoda: Insects > Digestive system...
CGCTTTCGCTGCAAGTTTAAATTTAACATTTTCGCGTATACAATGCACTCCCGATCTTTTACCCGCCGATATTCTGGGCGTTTCAGTCTGGCGGCAGGGAGAAGAATTCGAGGATAAAAAAGGACGCTTTGTTTACAGTCCGGGTCCTCTTGTAAATCAATTTGTACTTGTTGATGAAATAAACCGCGCAACTCCGCGCACGCAGTCCGCGCTTTTGGAAGCGATGGCGGAATCGCAGATAACAGTTGACGGCAGCCGTATCGCGCTTCCCGAACCTTTCTTTGTTCTTGCAACAGAAAACTCTGTCGAGTTCGAAGGAACTTTCCCGCTGCCCGAAGCGCAGAAAGATCGTTTTTTAATTTCGCTTGGCATCGGCTATCCTGACGCGGATTCTGAATCTCAAATGCTTGAAAACCACCGCCGCTTAACGCATCCTGTTACAGATATTAAAAGCGTCGCGTCAGCCGGAGAAATCGCTCCGCTTCAGGAAGCAGTCAGCCGGATACATGTTGAAAAAACCGTTAAAGATTATCTGCTTGCGCTTGTCGAAGCTACGCGGAATCATACTCAGTTAAAAGCAGGCATTTCTCCGCGTGGGAGTCTTGCGCTTTACAGATCCGCTCAGGCTTATGCGGCAATTAATAACAGAAATTATGTTACGCCGGAAGATGTCAAGGAAATGTCAAAAAGCGTTTTCCGTCAGCGGCTTTTGCTTGCCTCCGAGGCAATTATAAGAGGAATAACGCCTGACAGGATCATTCAGTCAATTCTTGATTCAACTTCAATTCCGGAATACCGGACATCTCAATGAGAAAACACGGCGCGGAAAAAGCGGCAGATACGAAAAAAGCAGCGGGCAAAGCCGCGAACCTCCGGTCTAAAAAAGCGGGCAGTGAACAACTAAAAATAAAAAGAAATAAATTATTCATCACATTCTTAATATTTTTTATAATAATTTTCATTTTTACTCCAATATATATTGTGCAGTTTGTATGTTTATTTTTTATTTTTATTCTTGTATGCTCAAGGATTTACTCATGGTATCTTGCGAATCATATTCGCGTAACAAGAATGGACAGCGAACTCCGCGTTTTCCGCCACGAATGGGCGCGTATTGAACTTAAAATTGAAAACCACGGGACTCTTCCCGCGTTTATGCTTGCCGCAGGCGACAGCCCCGGCGATCTTTCCGTGGTCAGAATGAAAAAAACTTTCTGCACTCTTTTTAAAAAATCGTGGACGCTTCTTTACTGGGACGGACTTTGCGCGGACAGAGGCGTATTCTCTGCAGGGCCCGCTGTAATAAAAGGCGCAGATCCTCTGGGATTATTCCCGTTTCACATAACAGAAAAGGAAACAACAAAAATTTATGTTTATCCTTCGATTCGCTCGATAAATATAAAAAACTCAAGGGGAATTCCGCTTGGAAACATGATAAGTCCCAATCGATTATACGAGGATCTTACGCGTTACAGGTCTCTGCGCCCTTATTACCCGGGAGACGAAAGACGGAGAATCAACTGGAAGGCAAGCGCAAAGCTTAATCAGCGGACACAAACCGGCGAACAGTCAGGGCCTGGATGCCTTCTTGTAAATGAATATGACGCCACAGCCTCATATCCTGTAATGATTTTTTTAAATGTAAACTGGGATGAATATCCTTACAAGAACAGAAAATTTAACATTGAACGAATCATCGAAGCCGCCGCCGCTCTTTGTTTAAAGGCGTCCCGCCAGAGACAGTCCCTTGGAATTATTATTTATACTTTCAACCGCGAAGGAGGAACATCAGTAATCCCGGTATCCGCATCTTCTCCCATCCCGATTCTTGAACGGCTTGCGGCTCTTGATTACTCTAAACCCGCGGATAAAACGGCAAACACCGCGGCAGCGGAAGTTGCACATAACAGCATGATTACAATGTTGAATTACGGCAGGCATCTTTCTTACGGAACAAGATATATTTACGCCGGCCCCGACCTCGGCGATGAAGCTTATATCACTCTCAGCCTGCTAAAAAAACATCATCTTAGCCTTGAATATCTTATCATTGACGAACGCACAATGCTTTCGGCTGTTCCGGGAAATTCTCCGCGTTATCAGGTAAAGGAAACCGGTTATGATATCATCTGATTATTCAGAAAATAATTACGAGGAATTTGATAAAAGCCATCTCAGCAACAGCCCTGTCTATACGCTTCTTGCGGTTTATATGCCGCTATCATCCTTAACAGCGTATATACTGCTGCTGCAGACGCTTTTTTCAGTAAATTTGAACGCGGCCGTTTTAATAACTGCGGGAACGTTAAGCGCCGCAGCGGCGTCATTTTATTTTGATTTTATGAAGAATGTCAAAGCCAGCCGTATTGCAGCTAACATCAGGGGCGCGGTAATAATATCGGCATTAATATATTTCTTAACATCAGTTTTTTATTTTAATAAAAGTTTTAGCCTGCGTTTTATTCCGAATGCCGTCAATCTTCTTTCGGTGTTATGCGCTTTATACGCATGGATAAGCGTAATAATATTAAAAACATTGTTTGCCGCGCGCAGATTATTCGAAGCAATAACGGAAAAATACGAAGGTGCGAAACTTCAGGCAATGCTGTATGAAGATTCAGGTTTATTATCGTATACAGAAGAAAACATTAACAAGGTGCGGACAAATTATTATGTGCAATTAGCGCTTATCTTTATTCTCGCCGTTGCTTGTATAGCGGTAAAATCGGAAATGCCCGTATTTTTATATATTTATTTAATCATTCTCCTTACAGGCGGAGTATGCATTCACGGGCTTTTCGCGATTATTAAATGGGAGCAGTATTACGCCGGCGAAGGCATAAAACTTTCCGGGTATGACAGGATCAAACGTGTTTTTGCGGTAATTTTACTTTCTGTTTCAGGAGTTGCCGCCGCCGTTGTTTTGTCATCTAACACAAGCATTATACCTTTTTCTGTTATTACAAGTTTTTTAGCATGGCTGTTTTCTATTTTTAACAGAGAGCGCAGAGAAATCGAAGCGCCGATGGCAGAAGCGGTTTATCCTCAGGAGGATATAAACCGGGAGCAAATTCCATTTGATCAATTACAAACGTCTTCTTTCTGGGAAAATTTTATGAAGCATTTTTGGGTCGTCATAAGATATGCTCTGATAATTCTTGCTATAGTGTTATTTGTCAGATTCATGATAGCTCCGCTAATAAACAAAGGAAACCTGTTAAAAAATTTAACATTCCGCCAAAAATTAAAATTAATAATTTCAGAATGGCTTGAAGGATTAAAAAACGCGATAACATCGTTTATTGCGCACATAAAAAATAATAAGCCAAAAAAGTTATCAGGATACAGCGCAGGTGATATAAGCCGCGCGGCAAGCATGTTATTCAGCGCATATTCGCCCGCGAAAAAACGTGATGTGCAAATGAGCGTAACGCTTTTCGCGCGTCTTATCATATGGGGTTCCGATGTGCGCGATGTATCATGGAAACCTTCTCTCGCGCCCTGCGAATACTGCGGCTTGCTCGCGGCCGCCTCTCCCAGGAAGGAGGATCTTAACGCATCAAGCGAAGCATCCGGCGAAATAAATGAAGAATCTTCCAATGCCGGTCAAAATATTTTACCACAAAAAATAAACAATTTTATTATTCAATGCGGTTTTCTTTTTGAAAAGGCGTTATATTCCCGCGATATTCTTACAAGCGATGAAAAAAAAGAATTTAAAAAGCTCATAGAAGAAATTACATCTAACACTAATTAATTGCAATTAGTTTTTCTTAACGATCTTTCCCCATGTGTCGCGAAGACCGACTGTTCTGTTAAACATAGGCTTTCCGGTTTCGTTTGCTGTGTCCGGATCGCAGGAAAAATAACCAAGACGCTCAAACTGAAAAATTTCACCGGGAACAGCGTTTGCAATAGCGCTCTCGCCGTATGCGTCTTTTATTACTTTCAATGATTCTGGATTAAGATTATCGGTAAAAACCCCGGCTGAGCCGTCTTCACGCGGAGCGATTTCCATTGGGCGCTCGGTTTTAAAAAGGTAATCGTAAAGACGCGCTTCTATCCGCACAGAATGAGAAACAGAAATCCAATGAATCGTTCCCTTTACTTTACGGTTATCAGGCGCATTTCCTCCCCTCGTTTCAGGATCATATGTGCAGCGGACGGCGGTAATATTTCCGTTTGAGTCTTTTTCAAATCCGGTGCAGGTGATAATATACGCGTAACGCAGGCGCACTGAATTTCCGGGATAAAGCCTGAAATATTTTGGCGGAGGCGTTTCCTCAAAATCATCGCGCTCAATCCACAATTCGCGCGAGAAAGGCACAAGGCGTTTTCCCGCCGATTCATCCTCGGGGTTGTTAACGGCTTCAAGTTCTTCGGTTTTTCCCTCGTCCCAGTTTTCGATAATCAGTTTTAACGGGCGGAGCACCGCCATGACACGTAACGCACGCTTGTTTAAATCTTCGCGGAGACAGTATTCAAGGAAAGCGATATCCGCCATGCTGTCCGTTTTGGCGATGCCTGCCTGTGAAACAAAACTGCGGATAGACTCAGGCGTATAGCCTCTGCGGCGAAGCCCCGCGATCGTCGGCATGCGCGGATCGTCCCAGCCTGAAACATGTCCGTCCTGAACAAGCTTTAAAAGCCAGCGTTTGCTCATAACGGTATAGGTCAGATTAAGGCGGGCAAACTCAATCTGGCGAGACGGGAACACTTCGGCTTCGCGGATAAACCATTCGTAAAGCGGCCTGTGGATTTCATATTCAAGAGAACAAAGCGAGTGGGTTATTCCCTCTTTCGCGTCGGAAAGCGGATGCTGAAAATCATACATAGGATAGATACACCATTTATCAGCGGTTCTGTAATGATGCTCGCGCCTGATCCGGTACATCACAGGGTCGCGCATTATTAAATTAGGATGCGTCATGTCGATTTTCGCACGCAGCGTTTTAGCTCCGTCGGGATAAACGCCGGCGCGCATTTTCGAAAACAGATCAAGATTTTCTTCGATAGAGCGATCCCTGTACGGACTGTTTTTTCCGGGCGGCGTTATACGGCTTTCCGTCTGAGTGTCCGCCGCGGCCGTTCCGCGGTATTCCCTGATTTCTTCCTCGTTTAAATCATCAACATAGGCTTTTCCTTTTTTGATGATCTTAACCGCAAGATCGTAAAGATATTCGTAATAATCGGAAGCGTAAAACTCGCGGTCTTCCCAGTCATAGCCCATCCATTTTATATCGCGTTTAATCGCCTCTACATAGGAGATATCTTCCTTTTCAGGATTGGTATCGTCAAAACGAAGATTGCATTTACCTCCGAATTTTTCCGCCATGTAAAAATCTATGTAAAAGGCTTTGCAGTGTCCGATGTGAAGCCATCCGTTCGGCTCGGGAGGAAAACGCGTATGCACATAACTGAACCGCCCCGAGGCGAGATCCTCTTTTATAAATTCACTGATAAAATCAGAGCCCGTATTTCCGCTCTCTTCATTTTTTTCGCGCGGCGGTTCGCTGCATGAGGCGGATGAATCTGTATTGGTCATAATTAATCCTTTAGAAATTCGTCAGATAACACAGGCCAAGAAGCAGAACAGCCCATAAATTCCTGTCGTTAGTATCTATATTTTTATCATCTAATTTTTTAATTAATTCAAGCTTGTTGCCGTACCACCAGAAAAGCCCCATCTGCGCATCGATGCGGAAAGTGTATTCGGTAAAATCCGCTTTATCGCTCTGGTCGCCGAAAAATAAATAGGCAAGCTCATCCAGAATTCTTGAGAAATCATCGATCGCTTTATAGTAATCAGCCTTTTCAATCCTTTCCATGAACAGCGGAATATCATCATGAAGCGTATCCTTGCGGAACTCATCATGTTTTTCGACCCATGTTTTTTTGATCAGTAAATCCATATTGTTCTGGAAGTAAGTGAGGAAAGTCTGGAATTCCGGGCTGCTCCTGTCCATAGTAAGCAGCCGCTGATATTCAGCGCCGATCCCGAGGGATTTGGCGAATTCCGAAGCGGCTTTTAAATCAGGTTTTTGACCTTTTGAAAACCCATCCTTGGGGAAAAGGCGTTCAGCCGCTTTCCGGTATTCACCGGGAATGGAAAAAGTAACTGAAGGGTTTCCTTGATTCATACGATCAAGATGCAGAAAAATAAAAAAATAGTCAAGGCTATGAAAGTATAATTAATAACAAATTAATAAAAAATAATTTATATATTTTTTGATTTATACATTTCTATGTATTTTTTTACGGCGTTTATTGTGGATGGAAAAGCAAAATCCGAAAAATTTATTTCATCGGGATAAAGAAAAAGCACGCCGGAAATTTCGGATTCTTCTATGCGTAAATCTCCGGCTTTTAGACCGGGAGCGGAAACATGAAAATACATATCGCAGGTATTATACTTTATTCCTTTATATTCATAAACATTGGAAAACGAAGCGAATAATTTAAATACATCGATTAAAGACGCGCCTTCCTGAATGTGAGGCGTCCAGCTGAGTTCCTCCCGAAGCTCGCGGTAAAGTCCTTCCGCCGCTCCTTCGCCGATATCAACAAAGCCGCCCGGCAGATCGAGTTTTCCTGCGGCCGGCTCTTTGCCCCGGACAAGAAATACCAGTTTTTCACCGTCCGCTTCAGGCACGGAAATAATAAGGCCTGTCGCAGCGGCAATGTTATGGTAATAAGTAAAATTACAATCGGGACATCGGAAAACTTTCCCTTCCATAAAGGCGATATTTTTGGAAGCGCACGACGGGCAGTAATTAAACATTGTTAATAATAACACATAAAAAATCTTTCCGTATAGACGCAGGCTTGTTCTGCATCTTTTCAAGATAATTAACAGATATTATAATAACCGCATGGAAACTCAATGTACATTAAAAGTAAGATCATACGAGTGCGACAGCTACAATCATGTAAATAACGCGAATTATTTAAATTACCTTGAGTACGCGCGTTATGAATTTTTAAAGGATATCGGTTTTGATTATTTAAAGGCGATCGAGGCGGGATACGGGACTTATATTTCCCGTATCGAGATCGATTATAAAAAACCGGCGATTACAGACGATGAACTTGTAATAAAATCGAAGCCGTTAAAAAAAGGCGCTGTAAGCGGCACTATCTCCCAGAAGATTATGCGCGGAGAAGAACTTGTAGCAGACGCAAAAGTAACGTGGGTATTTGTGGACTCAAAAGGAATGCCCGTGAAAATACCGCCCCCGTGGGATCTTCCGGGGTTAAAGCCTGACTGATCATTTAATATAAGCGGTTAAATTTCTAGTCGATGACTGCTTTACTTATATTTTTCTTTCCCATTAAATATGATTTTGTTATGAACATCTCGATCACTTTTTGCACATCATCGCTGCTTTTACTGAATACCTTTTTAGACAGCATAATCACTTCTTCTACAACGTCGGAGGTATCAATTTTTTCTTTTAATTTATCCAAATTCATATTTGCTCCTTATCTAAACAAATAAAGTACCGCGGGAAGCTTCCGCTTGAGGTACCTGACAGATTATTACCCATAGTATACAGCATCATATAAAATTTTGAAAGAAAAATTATTAAATTTTGTCTAAAAACAGAAAAGCCGTTTCCGTAACATTTTAAACTACGCTTGTTTTTAACCTGCTTTCTTTTTCATAACGGCTGATCGCAAGTTCGATTAAACGGGTAATAAGATCGGTGTAGGAAATGCCGCTTGCTTCCCACATTTTTGGATACATGCTGATTCTTGTAAATCCCGGCATAGTGTTAATTTCGTTTACAATTATTTCCCCGTTTTTTTTCAGAAAAAAATCGACGCGCGAAAGTCCTTCGCAGCAAAGCAGTTTAAAAACTTTCACGGAAATATCCCGGATTTTCCTTTTTGTCTCTTCATCAATCCCTGCGGGAATTTCCAAAACAGCGCCTTTTTCATCAAGGTATTTCGCGTCGTAGGAATAAAAATCATGAGCGGGAATTATTTCGCCCGGAACAGAAGCAACCGGCTCTTCGTTTCCCAGCACCGCACATTCAATTTCACGCCCGCAAATAAATTCTTCTATAATTACCTTTGTGTCGTAAAGAAACGCTTCCTTTAATGCCTCTTCCAGTTCCGCCGCATCGCGAACCTTGCTGATCCCGACAGAGGATCCCATGTTCGCGGGTTTAATGAAAAAAGGAGAGCCGTTTTTTTCATTTGATGACAGCGCGGATTCAATCTCAGAAAAAGACGGTATTTTTTCATGGCTCTTTAAAGTTAAAAATTTACCGATAGGAATGCCCGCGTCGCGCAAAAGCCGCTTCATCACATCCTTGTCCATCCCGACAGCGGAACCAAGCACTCCGGCGCCGACATATGGAATGTCAGCTAACTTTAGAAATCCCTGTATCGTGCCGTCTTCGCCGAAGGGCCCGTGCAGGATCGGAAATACAGCGTCAAGATTGATATTTCCGTCTCCTTCGGCGGTAAAACCGCATCTATCGGGACAGAGACTAACATTTTTTCCGTCGGGGTTAAGCTTAACATGCGCCGCGCCGCTGTCATTTAATAAAAAACGTCCGGCATCGTTAAGTATCCATCTTCCGGTTTTATCGATCCCGATAAGAACAGGCTCGAATTTTGTTTTATCTATCGCTTCGTAAATATTTTTTGCAGATAACAATGAAATTTCATGTTCAGCGGATTTTCCGCCAAAAAGAATGCCGACTCTTTTCATTAATTTATGTCCTTATAACTTGCTGTAGTTTTCCTATTTGTTTGTAAGCCTTCGCCACGGGTTTACGCCGAAACGTATCATAAAATAAAGCCAGCCGAAAATAAACCCGGCAAGATGCGTAAGATGCGCGACATTGCCTCCTCCGCCTGTAATAACAAAAAATATTGACAGAACAGTATATCCCAAAACCATAATAGGCGCGCGAAGCGGAATTATTCCCCAAATGGAAATAATCGAATTTGGATAGAAAATCGCGTAAGCCATCATCACAGAATACAAAGCGCCGGACGCTCCGACAAGATTTACCCTCAGGTTGCCTGTAAAAACATATACAACAAAAGAAAGAACGCCGGCTAAAGCGCCTGTAACAAGATAATAGACAAGAAATTCTTTGCTGCCCATTTGTCTTTCTACATGCGGTCCGAAAATAAAAAGGCCGAGCATATTAAAAAGAATGTGGGTAACGCTTGCGTGCATAAACATATAAGTGATAAAACTCCAGACAGTACCAAGTTTAATAACCGCCTGAGGCATCATCGCAAGCATACTGGAAAGACTAATCTGCGCGTGAGTATATACACGGCCTGTCTGATCAGTAATTCCAAGATTTGAAATATCAATCGCAGTTACAGGCCTGTCTCCGAAGAAATGCATTGCGGCATAAAAAAGAATGTTTATTCCGATAAGCCAATAAACAGAATTAAAATTTGAGTATTTAAAGGGCTTTTTTAAAAGATTCATGATTTAAGAATAGAGATTGATTTAAAATAGGTCAACCTGCCGTAAACAGGCGGAGTATTCTAAATGAATTTTAATACATATTCGATTTATTTCTGATATTATGAATCTGAACAGCAAGTCCGATTACTCCGCAGATAATTAAAGCAATACCAACAAAAAGCCAAATCATTCAATCCTCCCGTAAGCGAGTTTTTAGAATTGCGAACCTGCGGTTCGAAAGTCCAAAAAACCTCAGTTATACTGTATTATCGGAAGATTTATTTACATTCATCAATAATTTTCCGGTATTCTTCTATTGTTTCCGCGCGAACCGCCCTGTCGCGCAGGGCAGCTCCGCCTGTTAAGCCTTTTGTGTAAGCACAGAATTGTTTGCGCATCTCAAGGCATGCGGTCCGCTCTCCGATGTCGGAAGCCAGCATCTCAAGATGGCGCATAACAACCGCCAGCCGCTGCGATAACAGCCCCTGCTGCTCCGTCTTGCCTGTTTCAAGATATGACCGCGTGTTTACAAATATAAAAGGGTTGCCCATCGCGCCTCTTGCGAACATTACGGCGGCGCAGCCGGTTTCGCTTAACATTTTACGCGCGTCTTCGGGAGTATAAAGATCGCCTGATCCTGTAACGGGAATGGAGAGGCGCGCAACTAAATCGGCGATGTGCCGCCAGTCGCTTTTGCCGCCGTACCCCTGAGAACGCGTGCGCGGATGCAGGGAAACCATTGCCGCTCCGGCTTCGGCGGCAACCCGCGCGCATTCATTATAATTAACGGAAGCTGAATCCCAGCCCGAACGAATCTTAACAGTTACAGGGATGTTTCCAAGGCTTTCCCGCGATGCGCGCACAGCCGCCTCAACCGCCTGCCCGAGTTTCGCCGGGTTTTTCATCAGCGCGGATCCCGCTCCGTTTTTTACAACTTTTGGAACAGGGCAGCCGGCGTTTATATCCAGCGCGTCAGGCTGCATGGGCGCAAGGAGGGACGCCGCCTTGTATATTGTATCGCTTTCTCCTGCGAACAGCTGTACCGCGTATTTTTTCTCATTCTCGCCGCGGCGGATAAGATTTATCGCGGAGGCATTCAACCCTGTTTTATTTTCTTTTGTATTTAATCCATACCGGCCGTAATTCCGGTACAAAGCTTCAGCGGAAACAAGCTCAGTAAACGCGAAAGACGCGCCAAGCTCGGAGCATATGGAACGGAATGCGCGGTCTGTATAACCCGCAACAGGCGCGAGAAAAAGATTGCCAGGAAGTTCTAAAGAACCGATTTTAATTGATCTGTATAAACTCACAAGAAATTATGCGTTCGGCAGATTAAAGAATTTACAGGAATTTTCCCAAAGTTGAGCGGCTAACGCTTCTTCGTCCATGTCGATCATACCTGCCATGTACCGGGCGGTAATGGAAAGATATTTAGGCATATTTCTTTTACCGCGGTAATCGGCTGGAACCATGAAAGGGCTTTCCGATTCGATCAATATCCGATCAACAGGAAGAACGCTGATAGTTTCATGCAGATTTTTTGCGTTCTTGTATGTGAGGTTACCGGCAAACGAGAAATATAAGTTAAGACTAAGCGCTTTTTCGGCGTATGCGGCGTCTTCGGAATAGCAGTGAAGCACTCCGCCGCGCGGAGGCAGACGATCGCGCAGAATATCCAGCACATCATGGCCGGCATCGCGGTTGTGGATGATCACCGGTTTATTTAATTTTGTCGCCATATCAAGCTGAGTAATAAAAAGTTCGATTTGCGATTTTTTATCCCCGAATTTCCTGTAATAATCCAAACCAATTTCCCCAACCGCGACAACGCGTTCGTGCTGGACACTTTGTTCGATTAGCTGCTGCCAGCCTTTGCCGGGATTTTGCACTTCGGAAGGGCTGACCCCTACAGCATGGTACACATTGGACGCAGACCTCAGGTTATCATAAACCTGTGTAAAGTCATGAAGACTGTTACAAATCGAGACAATCCTGTTTACTGACGCCTGCCGGGCTTCCTGTATCACTATGAGCTGTTCAATGGGGTCATCAACTATAAGCCCCAAATGGGCATGAGTATCAAAATACTGCATAGCTTATCCAAAGGAAATGATTTTTAGGTCTACCAAACTGGTTTATTTAAATTTAACACACGATTCGTGAAACGTCAATGGCAGAAGGAAAAAGAATTTAGTGGGCGCTTATTTAAGATTTTTGTATTTTATTGATATCAGGAAAGTAAAAATAATCATTTTTCGCTTATTACCGATAATCAATGTAAGAATTTAGTAATGATAGCGGATACAGGAGAATTTCTATGTTAGCTGCGTGGATCATGGAGATAATACTCGCCCTTGCGCCTCAGTATAATGTACCGCCGTATTTAGTCGCCGCTATTATCATAGTAGAGAACGAAGGCAATCAATATATCATGAATATAAATAACACAAGCTACAGAGAGTCGATGCAGTTAAATTCTTCATGGTTTACAGACGAAAACCGTCACTACACAGAAACAATAATAAGAGAAAGCATTCAGCATCTGGCGAGGCTCTACAGTGAAACTAAAGATATCAGCCCTAACTGGTTTTCCGCTGTTATCGCGTTCAATTGCGGATTGGCAAGACTCAAATCAAGTGAACCGCTGCCGCTTACTGTCATTAATTACGCTCATGCAGTTTTTAATAAATGGACAGAAATTTGCCCTGAACGCCAGCGGTTATACGGCGGAAGGTGACAGCTTCGCGAAAGACCCCATCAAAAATAATGATGTCTATGCTCAAAAAAGAATTGACCTCATCATGACAAAAAAAACACGGAAATAACAAAAATAAAATAAATTTATTCTATAATTCAAGGTAATATCTTTACGTCTTTACGAAGCAACGAAAAAATGTCAGCTGTTCAATACCCTGTCAGCTCTTCCCACTTAGACGGCTCAAGCACGTCTTTGTCTATCCTCGGGAAAATTTGGGGGGCAAAATCGCTTGACGGGCGAAGGGCGTTATTGGCGTTAAGATAACCAAGGTTGATGCTTGGGGAACCGGAACTTTCTGTAAGGCGCGAACGCACCATTGTTTCGGGGTTTCTGGTGATCGCGTCCCATGCGCGTGAGGATTCGGTGTACATTACAAGAGCCGAGGAGCGGTACGCGCGGTTTCCTGTCTGTTCCGCGAGCGCTTCGTTTGCCGCGCCAAGGTTGTTACGCGCATACATAAGGCGCTCGCCTGTTTCAAGAAATTGAACATTGTCATTTGGCAGCAGCTCAGGCAGCCTGATTCTTTGGCTCTCAAGAATATCCAGAAGGCGGGTATAATACCCCTGAGCCGCAAAATAATCGCCGCGCTGATACGCCGCATTTCCAAGAGCGTAAAGCATGCGCCTGTTAAGCGGAATTTCAGCCGCGGTTTTAAAAAGATAATTAAGCGCGTTGTTCCAGTCTTCCTGCTGATAATATGCCGCGCCGATTCTATATTGAATCTCAGGAGGCGAATAGCCGTATCTTTCCGCGGTGTGATAATTGTTTAAAGCCGCTTCCATATTCCCTGATTTAACAAAGTATTCAAGATCACCTTTCAGGGCGTATAACTGACCAAGCTGTTCGGACGCCGGAATCAGGTTTCTGTTCATATATTCTTCGAATAATTGAATGCCCCGCACTGTTTCTTCTTCCGCGGGGAAGAACTCGCGGTTATTAATCAGTAAATTGGCGTAACGGTATTGAGTATCAACCCTGTAACCCCGCCTTCGCACGGATTCAGTCTGCGCCATATTAAAAGCGCGGATAGCGTTTTCAAGCGTGCGGCGTTCTTCGTAGGTATTATTTAAATTATGATGATAACGCGCAAGATGATAATGAGGCTCCGGCAGAGTAGGCTCCATCGTAACAGCCTTTAGTAGCATATCACGCACGCTTTCTATACTTTCGACATAAGGATCGGGAACGCCTTTAGGTCTTTCAAGCTGCTTATCCAGAAGATATCCGCCGAGTTCGGCAAGAGATTCAGCCGGAAGCTGATGCTTTGGATTATTATCAAACCATGCCCTCATATTTAAAGTTTCCCTTAAATTATCAACGCGGATAAAATACGCCATCATCCTTTGTACAATCGCGGGCTGCCATCCAAAAAGCTCTAAAAGCCTCGCGTAGGAAAAACGCGCGTCTTCGTATTTGTCAAAATATTTTACAGGGTCTGAATCCCCCCAGCGCAGGAAATTATCCCCCGCGGCGAGAAGCCCTTCCCTGTCGTTAGGTGCAAAATCGAGAAGTTCGCGCTGAAGAAGATTGTTGGCTTTTTCGTAATTTAATAAATAATCTGTATTTAATTTCGCGTAATCCAGAATGCCTTTTTTATCGCGGGGATAGAATCTTAAAAGCTCGTCATATTTTCCTTCGGCAAGCGAAAAACGCCTTTGATCCCTGAAAGCCTCCGCATAAGCGTAGAACCAGTTTTTCTTCCGGTGGATTTCAAAAGCCTGATAAAACAATTCATTCGCGCGCTGGTACTCTCCTGCGGGAATTCTCTCATAACCGCGCTGGTAAATTGATTCAGCCCTGAGCGGCGTGTAAATAAAACGGTAGGCAAGATATAAAACAGAGCCGGCCATCAGAATAATAAACGCAACAAGCCTTATGACAGGAAGGAAATTGTGAACAAAAATATAACCAAAACTTGCCTGCTCTTCTTCAAAAGCCGCGCCTGTCATTTTTTCGAAACTTTTGGGAATAACAACAGGTTTTCCGGTAATTGATTCAACATGCGTAGCTGTTTCTTTTACATGCGCGCCGTTAACCAAAAGGCGGATTAGTTTTGAAAGCTGCTGAGGAAGAATTACCTGCTCAGCAATCAGCTCTTCGCAGATAATTCTTAAATTAAGCGGATATTGCGATAATGTGTTTAGTAATTTATCAACATCTTCCTGCTTTAAAGAAATTTCATCGATGTTTTCATCCGCTTCAGGTTCTTCTTCATCAGTCTGCGCTTTTTTTCTGCCGAACAGGCCTTTTTTCGGAGGAGGCGCGGAAGACGGCATAGGTTCTACTTTCGATTTATTTAAAATGTCGTCAAGCCCGGACAGCGAAAAATCATCGCTTTCAAAAACATCGTCGGATAAATGTTCAGCTTCCGGGGCTTCCGGAACAGGCGTACTGTCAAGCTCAATCGAATCAGAAGCGAAGTCTGTGCCGAAATCACCAAGGTCGAGCGCGGAAACATCATCGCCTGACGGAGCGGGAGTAACATCGCCAAGATCAAAATCGGTATCAAAAACCGCACCGTCGGCGCCGGGCTGCGAATCAAAAAGCGAGTCGTCAAAATCACCTAACGAAGCGTCAGCCGCAGTTGACATTCCAAAATCATCAAACCCGGCATCTAAATCCGGCAGACTATCATCCATTGAAAAATCATCACCGCTTACTGCGCCGCTTGCTGCGCCGCTGTCTGCCGCCGTTCCCATGTCATCGAACATGGATTCACCGCCAAGATCGATGCTGCCGCCGCTTAAATCCAAGTCGCCGGCATCGGGAAGCGAATCATCCGCGTCTGCGCTGAAATCGGGAAGATCGCCAAAATCAAAATCACCTGCTTCGGAGATATCAGCCGGGATTTCCTGGTTGTTAAGAACTTCGCCGCCAAGATCAATGCTTTCCCCGATATCAGGAAAATCCGCCGTCTGATCCGGTCCGGGTTGAGAAGCATCGATGGAAAAATCATCAGCCGTAACACCGGTCTGCGAATTATCAGATGAAAAATCGTCAGCCGGAAAATCCGCAGGCGAAGACTCAACTTCATCTCCGAAACCTGCCAGTAAATCGTCCGGCACAGTGAAATCATCAGCCGAAGCGATATCACCTGTATCTTTTGAATCCGGAGTCACATCTTCGACAGAAAAATTTCCCGCTGATAAATCAGGCGTATCATCTGTTTGAGTGTCATCCTGGCTTAGAAGATCATCAAGAAAAGATGCGTCGTCGGTATCAGGTATTGCGTCAGAAGACGAATCATCTTCAGCCGCGAATGAGTCCGGAACATTCTCCTGAGTATGATTGTTTATTCCGCTGAGTAAATCATCGATGGCGGAAAAAGCGCCTGAGGCAGGAGTATCCGCTGATTGAGCGGCCCCGTTGGGGAGATTATCAAGAAATGAGCTAAAATCAAAATCACCGCCGGAACCAGTATCAGGTTCCGGACTGTCAGTATCGGGAGTAAAATCAACATCGCCCGACGCAGATGTATACGGCAGATTCCTTGAATAGTTGAAAGGAGGTGCGTCAGAAACAGGGAGTTCTAAATCATCGAACGGCAGATTAAGCGACTCAACATCAACTTTTTCATTCGCGATATTATTAAATGAGGATTTAAACTGACCAAGCTCGTTCAGTGAAGGCATAAAACTCCGTTTTATGTTCTTTAACCGGGCAGTTCCGATCTGCTCTTAGTTAATGTTATCATATTAAGATAATTATATATCGACCGATAATTGTAAAGAATGTATGAAAAGGATTAGTTTCTGTGTAATTTTTACATTAATTTCCTCATTTTCGTGGGCGCAGGGATGGGAATCCTACGAACTGATTAACAGCCTGATGTCTTTGCAAAGGCCGGGCGCGCCTGTAGTCCATGAAGACGCTGTAATTTTTACCGCCGACTCAAGCCTGAGGCGCGTCGGGGTCGCTTTCGCTCATGAGAATTTTGAAAATATTTACTGGTTCAGTACGCTTATGATTGCTCAGGATTTTTTTAATCCTATAATCCTTCCGGGCGAGAAAGAGCCGAGTCCTTACAAAGATTCGGGAATACAATTTTATGTATACCAGTATCCGTCATATTTAAGAGAGCTTGAATACAGGATGATTATAAACGGTCTTTGGACTGTTGATCCTTCCAATTCTGTGACAAGACGCGACAGTCTAACAGGATTAAATTATTCCGTGCTGCGCCTTCCGCAAAGACGAACAACGCCGAATCCTCTGGACGGTCTGCCTGACGGATTGAGATTTACTTATTCAGGACCCCCCGGAGAAATTGTAACAGTCGCGGGAACTTTTAACAGCTGGGATCCTTTCATGTATGAAATGAGAGAAGGCCCCGCCGGTGTTTACAGCATCACCATTCCGCTGCCGCCCGGAACATATCAGTATATATTTTTCCACAGAGGCCAGCGTTATACAGACCCATATAATCCAAACCGTGTTTATGCACGTAACGGAAGCGCCGCCAGCGAAATCACAATACCTTAAGCAATATCATAAAAAAAATAATCTATTTATGTTATCTAGTCCCACAATCTCAATTCAGCCCTGAACGCCGCCTGCCGGGCTTCGCCGCCGCTTTGTTCATTTTTAATTCCTTCAAAAGCGTAAGCGTTCTTACAGTTATCATCTTCGATAAGAGCGGACATTAAATCGACAGTTTCGCCGCTTAATACCTCGTTCAAGTAATTAATGTCTAAACGAATTTTGGCGGCGTTCTCCAGAAGCCCGGGAGCAAGAGTATCCTGCATCCATTGAATGTAGCGGATATGATTTACATGCCCGTTAGCGTCAAGGTCAGTGTACAGCGCCTTTCTCTCCGCGGTTTTCCGCAGATTCGTCCGCTCTTCAAGGCCGGCCGCGCCTTTATCTTCCGGTTTTAAAGTTTCCCGCCCTTCGTTTAAAGGAATCGGAGCTGTTATTGACTGCGGCCTCAACGGACGGCGCTTTTCAATATCCAGAACAAGCCATGCGCTGCGGGCGCGGACAACAGGGATTTCATCCTTATCATTAATCTGATAATTGCGGATAACAAAAAGCTTTTCCGAACCGCGCGGCCATGTGCTTACGGAAATATTTTCGCAGTAATCGGGGCGGCGGCTTACAAGCACTGATATCCGCGAAAGAATCCACGCCTGTTTATTGGCGGTCATATCATCACGGCCTACTCCGATATTCTCCGCGTGGCTGATAGCCGCTTCCTGAAAATAATTAAAAACAGCGTCTAAAGTCATTCTGTCCGATTTATCTATCGCGCCGAAGCGCACAGGAACAGATTCCCGCCAGACATCAACTACGCCGCCGCCTTTAGGATTAGAAGGATCACAAAACATATAAATACACCTCTTTCTGATAATACAAAAAACTAAAAAATTCAGCAAGTTACAATCGATGCGCGCGGCGCCTGCACCGGATTTGGCGCCGTTATGCGCAATATAGCGCCGTATGCGGCGCAGGTGACAGACACCGCCAAATATGTTAAAATTAAGGCAGATGTATACTAGGGAGATATTGCCTCCGATTGCCTCGCCTGTAGAAGACGGAAATCCTGTAATAGGTACATGGAACAGGGCATTTGAAAAAGTAGATTTACTTGAAATAAAAAAACCATTCAGATACCCGCTTCCGGGATGGGTAAGGAACAACAGAATAAAAGAATGGCAGTCATTCAGCGCCCATAACGAGTACATTTCGCTGGAGGCGCTTTTTTGCAATGTCAAATTGTTCAGGATGGCGCAGGTTCTTCTCTACGACAGGAAAAAAGAAAAAAAATTTATCTTCAGAAAAATCAAGCCGGGTACCGGCTGGAAACTGCCGAACAGTCTTGCGAACGCTTCGGTAGACAGCCATTCTTCCAATTTTTTCTTTAGAATACACAGCTGGCTTGACGCCGATGCTGTTAATCTCGACATAAATATAGAAGCAAGCCGAAAACATCCGCCGCTGACCGTTCATCTTGCTTACAATATGAGAGGACAGGATGTGACTCCGATAGCTGTTTCGCTTGGTTTTACCAAAAGACGCATAATGTACGCTTTTAAAGCGCTTGCCCCTGTCCGCGGAGATATGGTTTTTGACGGAAAGCATATCAACATGAAACAGGATAATTGTTCCGGTATTTTCTGCGATTATAAAGGATTTTTTCCGTACAGAATGCATACAATAATATGCACAGCCGCGGGTTTTGATGAAGAAAAGCGGCGGTTTGGCTTCCATATTGCCGAAAATCAAACAAAAGAGAATAATAAAAACAATGAAAACGCGTTATGGCAGAACGGAAAACTAACGCCTCTTCCGCCTGTTTTAATTACGATGCCGAACGGCCCTGACGCAAGCTGGATAATACAGGATGTTGAAGGTATGGTCGATTTAACATTCACTTTAAAAGAACAAAGCAGGAGCAGTAAAAATATATTTATAACAAGAGCGGATTTTAATATCGCGTTGGGATATTATAACGGTATGCTTGTTAATTCTGACGGTGAGCAGATTCAGATTAAGAACCTTCCCGGGATGGGAGAAAAACTTTATTTACGGGTGTGATTATGGCAAAAGATAAGAATGCGATTTACGCGCCCGGCGAACTAAGCCGTGTCCGTGATAAACTGGGCGTAACAAACGAATCGGAAGCCAAGAGAATGATGCAGGTGCTTGGCGGGGAAATCGGCACGGAAAAAAGCGCAGAGCCGGTAAAAAAAGACACTGTGTCTGATAAAGGAAGCAAACGCATCCGCAGAATTGACATGGCTTCCGACGAAGAATTAATAGGCAAAAGCAAAGAAAAAAAAACAATTCAGTATCCGGGAGACGATCCGGCTGTTTCCTCCAAACTTACCTACGGCGAAAGAATAAAAATAGACCAATATGCCGGACAGCTCATGTTCGAGATAAAAAATTCGATACAGGTTTTAACATCATTTTTTTACTTTTTTAAAGAGCCGATAGATTATGTAAACCCGCGGTTTGTAACGGCGCGCATGAACGAGTATTACAGCAAGATCGAAAAAATGGTAAACGCGGTAAGAAGCCTCTTTCCGAAAAGCAATACAAAGCGAAACAACCAGTTAAAAAGAGCATCGGCGTTAGTTTACAAAATTATGGATATTCTCCGCAGCTGGAATATTGAAGGGCTTTCCAAAGATATCGCGGAACTGCAGGCTCATCCGCGTTCTGTAACGGTTACGGATTTTTCCGATATTCTCCGCTTAATTTACAAGCCTTTATTTATGATCGATGAATTAAATCTTGAACATATAAAATCGGCGTTTAAACTAATATATAAAATTCTATATATAGAAAGCCCGATGGAAGCGAAAGACAGATATCAGGAAATTATCCGCAACATTATCGCGTCGTTAGTTGACATCCGCAAGAATGTGCACTTTGGCATGTATCCGCTTTTAATGAAATTAATTTCCGATCGTTTTATTAACTATGAACGTTTTTTTATAGAAAGACGCAGGCGGTTTATGGCTTTCATAATTGTTAACGAAAACGATCAGTTAAACGCCTCCGAATTAAATCTTCAGCAGATTGATAGCATTGATATTGAGGCAATGCAAAAAGGCGCCGCAGAAGATGAAGAAAATGAAGCAATAGCCGAAGAAGACGGAATCGAAGACGGCTTGGAAAAAGAAGATGATGATTCCGGCGATCCAAAAACAAGCGAACGCAAACCAAAAGAAGACAGCGCAAGCAGCGAAGCAAAATCGCTTGATCAGGCGCGTACAGCGCTTGGCGTTCTTTTCCCGAAAGCAGGATGGGATAAGCTTGAGGAGTTTCCGGATCTTTATCCTTACTTCGCCAATATATACAACATGAAGCAGGGTTATGAATTAATCGCGGCGGGCGATCCGGTACATCAGGTGGCCGTGTTAATGAATATACTTGACGATCTTTTTATCGGTATGCGTTATGTGAACTTTGGTTTTATCGCCGGCCCCGACGGAACTCCGGTAAAAGTGTCTGATGAAATCGGCGATATATTAAACAACTGGCGGAGTTTTATAGAAGACAGTTTTTCAAGGGATTACCTGCCGCGCCTTTCGGAATACTGCCGCATGCTGGAAAATACGCGCGACCCGAGAACTCCGTATGCAAAAAAAAATATGAACGAACTTCATTGGATTAAAAGACTTTACTTCCTGCCTTATTATAAATTCGAATCTCTCGGACCTCCTCCGTTCCAAAAGAACGAGATCACTCCTATTTACGCGGAAGTCAGAAAACTGAGAAAAACATTAACAGCGGTTGCGTTCGGCATTGAGCAGGGCATGCGCGCCGGCGGTTCAAACTCAAAGGCTCCCTGCAACGGGATTAACAATCCGTGGGTAAAATATAATTTTCAGGTTCCAAATCCAATTTCAAGGCGGATGGACATGATGCTTCCTCCCGAGCGGAAAATAAACGCGACAATTATTTTCTTTGCGCTTTCCGCGGTTACCTTGCTTGATTATATTGTAAACAACGAAAACAGCTGGGCGTACGGAAACCGCCCCGGACCTCTTTTCAGAAGCCTTAAGGACGAGGGAGTAATTCCATTATTCGGCGTTGATGAAAAACTGGACGCGGACAGAATATTTAAAGATTCGCTGAAAAAAGCCCCGGCATCGGGCTCATAAAATTTAGCCGCGTCACATAGGCAGCATCTGTACATCAGTCTTTAACGCCTTGGCGGCTTCTTTCGCTTTTTTTTCTCCGGCGATAATAACAGGGCAGAATGATTTCCGCAATCCAAGCGAAGCATAGGCGTTTTCGATATTCGAAACGGAAACTGACACAAGTCTTTCAAGTTTTCTTCTTCTGTAGTCATTGTCAATTCCGTAAAGAAAACGGAAAAAATCGACAAGTCCGTCTTCGGCGGGGGTCTGCGGCCGCGTTTCTTTCGAATAACAGCCGATAATTGATTTTTCAAGGTAATCCTCGGTGCACGCCGCATTTGATTTTTTCTTGAACATCGATGAAAAAATATCCAGAGAACGCAGCGGATTGGGATCGCGGTAAGTGATTAATGATACTGAGTTTTCAAGCGAGTTCGGACTTATAAACGCGCCGTAAGCGCCGCCCTTCATGCGGATATTTTCCCATAACGCTCCTGTCGTAAGCTGATGGGCAAGCACGGTTTCCGCTGTCTGTTCGATTGTGTCAAACGGAGCTGAAGAAAAAGTCAGCGCGGCAAAACCCACCTGTAGCGATTTAGAAGAAAAAACTTCAGCTTTTGCCGTATCCGTGCCGGAAAAAAAATTAAAGTTTGATTCAAGCCGCCGCTTCGGAGGCCCGAACCCCGCGAACCTGTCCGCGATTTTATCAGCGGCGTCAGCCGCGCTACCTGTAATATTTACAACAAGCCCGCCCGCTGTGATTTTATCGCGGATGCTCTTAAGTTTTACGATAACTTCATCTATTTCTGTTTTAACAAGACAGTGAATAAAATTTATTTGAGAAATACCGCCCCATTTTTCTTCGACATTTTTTGAACGGGTAATGAAACGCCCTGATCTGCATGACGAATAAATATGTCCCATCGGCGCAAGGCTTGAATCAGCTTCGTTTTTCATCTCTAAAATGAGATCATTAATGCGCCTGCGATCGTCAAAATCCGCTTCGGTGATTATACGCAGCGCAAGATCCAGCGAAGGCGCGGTTTTTTCATCAAGGCATTTTAACCTGAAGACGATCCAGTCTCTTCCGCGGAGATCAAAATCACCACAGGCTGTGTTTATTACCGCCTGAGAATCTTTTGCCGCCGAGCCGGTGTGCAATAACGAAATAAAACCGCCGGCGGTACGCGCCATCAGGCTTGATACTTCGCCGTAATCCATTCCCGGAAGACCGACGGATGAAACAGCCCTTGAAAAAAATTGCAGCCACGGATATTCATCCAGCGGGAAAATATCAACAGGGAAGGCAAAATCAAAATACATAATTCCGTTTGTAAAAAGATCGTGGCGGAGAGCCGGGACTCCCTTTAAATCAACATGGGCGCGCGGAATAGTTTCGTCCTTAAAAGAAAGATCGCTTCTTGATAAATGAGGGATGGATGCGAGCGCCTCAGGCGTATCAGCTTCGCTTTGAATTTTTTCCAGCAATTTGGATTTTTCTTTAATTTTTTTTCTGTCGCCTGCGCTCATTTTCTTTTCTTTTTCTTTAAGCGACTGATTTAATTTTTCCTCCTGCTGCGTCAGAAAATCATCTTTAGGCTCCAATATGACAAGCGCTCTGTGCGGATTATCAAGAAAATATTTTTGAATAAGCGATTCAAAATACCGTGCGCCGGCTTGGCCGCCTGAAGCGGCGGAACAGGATGCGAGATTTTCTTTTAATTTTGAAAAAGGCGCCTGAACCGAAAGGCTGTCCCACGGCCTGCCTCCGTGAATCCACGACCTTAAGCATCTTCGCATCCATACAAGCGAAAACGGCCCGCTTGAACGGCGTATTTCCTTTTGGGAAAATTCAACAGCTAAAAGAGCCGCTTCAATTTCCTCAGGCGGAATTCCTTCGTTTACAAGTTTTTTAAAAACGCCTGTTATCAGCTTTTCGATTTCTTCGCTCTTTTTTTCTATATCGCCGTCTACGCTCTTTAAACCCGCGACAAATAAAACCTCTCTGATATCGCCTTCAAGGCCTGAAACAGGAGTAATATCCTCGCCGAGACCGGATTCAACCAAAGCTCTTGTCAGCGGAGAGCCGTCATGGCCTAAAAGAATTTCCGTTAAAACGGCAAGGGCGAGAGTTTCATCGGCGTCTGTGACATCGCAGCAGAGCCACGATAAAAAAACAGTCGATTTATTTTCGCCTCCCGCCGGACACGTTAAATGAAATTTTTTATGTCCGCTCCATCGTTCTGTTTTATTAATTTTTCCGCAGACTGTTCCCCCGGGCTGCAGCGCAGAAGAAAAAAATTCATCATTTAAAAACGCAAGCTGTTTTTCCGTCGGAATGTTGCCTGCAAGAAAAATTTTACAGTTTGCGGGCGTATAATGCTTTTTATGAAACTCTTTTAAGCCTTCCCATGTAAGATTAACAATCTCCTGCGGATCGCCTCCCGACTCAAAAACATAAGGAGTTCCCGGCATTACAGCCTTTACAGACCAAAGCCCCGCATAAGCGTCAAGCGACGAGTACGCGCCTTTCATTTCATTATAGACAACGCCTGTGACGGAAAGCTTTCCGTCCGTATACTCAAGCCTGTGTCCTTCCTGCAAAAAGGTCCACTCGGGAAGCAGCGGGCGAAAAACCGCGTCCCCGTATACAGACATCAAATTAAAATAATCATGCTCGTTTGTTGAACTTGCGGGATACACCGTTTTATCAGGATAAGTTAACGCGTTTAAAAATGTCTGAAGGCTTCCCTGCGCGAGAACGATAAACGAATCTTTTAGCGGATAACGTTCTGAGCCGCAAAGAACAGTGTGTTCAAGAATGTGCGCGGCTCCGGTGCTGTCCTGAGGAATTGTCGGAAAAACAAAGGAAAAAAGATTTTCGCTGTCATCGTTTAAAACATGAAAAACTTCCGCACCGCATTTTTCATGTTTTGCCCAGATTCCCTTCGCTTTTATCTCATGTAAATCAACTATGTCAAGAATGGTAAATCCGCTTTCAAGCTTCTGCCCTTTGGATAAATTTGTTTTAACAGCGGCTTCGCCGCCGGAATCTATGTTCATACAAACAGATCCTCGTCGCTGTAAAGCATGATATCGCCTTTTTCGCGAGCCAGTCTGAACCACGCAAGAAAATTCTTCGCGGCTTCATCACATTCGCGCTTCGGAACGGCGCCGATAAGCTCAAATTCTTCGCGGATAATTTTTCTGCGTCCTGCCGAAACGCAGGAGAGAATTTTTTCGCTGAAATCCGCGCCTCTGCCTTTTAATAAAACCGCGATTTCATATTCCGTCATTGTTTTTAATTTATCCTGAATTGGACGGTCAACCGCTCCTGTTATATCTTCGAGCGTGTACAGCTTTTCCTTAAGGCTGTGTCCTATTTCCGGATCATCTTCATCAATTTCGTTTAACAGCCTGTCGCCGAAGGAATAATCTCCCTGTTTCAGAATGGCGGCTAACGTCTGCAGTCCGTCAATTTCCAAATCGTTCGCGCTGCCTGCGATATTTCTTACTTTTTCCTTTAACGCCGCGGATACCTGTTCAAGCACATCAGGCGAAACTTCTTTTTGATGCGCAATCCGCCTTAAAATATCCGCTTTATTATCCGCGGGAAGCCTGCATAAAATCCCGGCCGACTGTTTCGCCGGCATTCTGGAAAGAATCAAGGCCGCGGTCTGGGCGGATTCATTTTTTATCAGCATTACAAGCTGATCTGTGGAAAACTCTTCCAGAAAACTAAAAAGATTTTCTTTGGTTTCGGGAATCGCTTTGTTGAGAATTTCCTCGCCCTTTACAGGACCTTTCGCCGCGTAAAGCAGACGCCGCGCTGTTTCTATCCCGCCGCGCGAAGAGCCGTAGATTCTGAAATCCCTGTTAGAAAACAGTGCGTTAAACTCAGCCAGTATCTCCGTTTTCTCCTGCGGTTTAATGTATTTTATTTTAGCGATTTCTTTTGATACTTCGCTGACCTGCTGAGGCTCAAGTTCCGCAAGAATGCCGCAAGCCTGCTCGCTGCCGATTAAAATTAAAAATTTCGCAACCCGCGTGTACTTGGATTCTTTTTGCGGCTTTGCGCCGATCTTATCTTTCGCTGTTTGCGGCAAGACATCAGGTGAAGGCGGTTTTGTTTCTTTAAATAAAACGGGCTGATGTTTTGACGGGATGTGTTTTCTTGGCTGTGTATTATGATGCTTTATCTGCGCATGCTGTTCTAAGTGCTTCGACGGTGCATGCTGCTCTTGCTGTGAAGGATCATTTTCTTTCGGAAGAACGGGAAGGGTTCCCTTCATAGTGCTCTGATATATATTAATGCCGTGCTTTAAGATATTCCCCATATACCGATATTGTATTATATTAAACATGTAATTATAAGGTACCAGCCAGAAAATTAAATGAAGAAGAAATTGGTAACAATTCTTTTAATAATAATCCTCATAGTAGTAAGTTATCTCCAGTGTACACATAAACAGGCAATAAACGGCTTAGACAGCATTGCGGCAGTTTATGATAACAAAGAAAATGATGATCAGGAAGATGAAACAGAAGCGGGCGAAATTTATAATAATCCTGAACCGCCGCTGCCGCCTACGCGGGCAGAAGTAGTAACAAGAGCTTTGATAACATCATACCCTGATGTAATTGAAGATATCGATTTTATAAACGATGACTGGGCGATTTTAATGAGAGGTACATGGTACCATTACGCGAACGGAAGGATGCTGCCCGAAACTGAAATTGCAAATACCGGAAATTACAGATCGGTATCATTTTATGATTATCCCAAAGAACTTCCTCCATGGGTATACCCGACCCCGGAAGAAACGGCGCGGTACTCAGCATGGTCGTCAGCAGGCGGCAGCGCGGTGTCTTCGCGGCGTTCCAACTTTTTTCTTGACACGCTTTGGCAGGCAGGCAATCAAACCGAAACAGAAAGCAGGCTTATCAGGTTTAACTTTCTTGGACGGCAGATAAGAGTTCATCAGAGGCTGAGAGAAAAGCTGCTTTTGATTGAAGCGGAAATAAGAGAGGCGGCGGCTTTGGAAACGGAAATCCAGACCTTCATAAATACAATAGGATCGATCGAAAGTTACGGATGGCGCAACATCGCGGTAACAGATTCAAGGTCTTATCACTCATACGGGCTTGCTCTGGATATACTGCCAAGATCATACGGCGGAAGGCAAACCTACTGGCTTTGGACTTCACAATCAGGGATGCACTGGTGGAATATCCCGTATTCCCAAAGATACCATCCGCCTGACACTGTAACAAAAATTTTTGAATCTTACGGTTTTATCTGGGGCGGCAAATGGCAGCAATACGACACAATGCATTATGAGTACCGCCCGGAAATTTTAATCCTGAACGGTTTTACAGTGATTGGACTGAATGATTAAAGACATTAATAATAAACTTTTGAAATAAAAATAATAAAATATCCGCCAAGAGCGATAAATAATATACCTGTGGTTATTTGCCAACAAAATCAAAAAAATTGAAAATGATTAAATGGCAAAGAAAACCGAAATTAATAAAGAATATATACATAAATTAATCAGCAGTAACATTAAGCGCTTAAGAGGATTACAGAATATTTCGCAGTTAAACCTTGCGTCGAAAACAGGACTTACTCATAATTTTATTAACGATATAGAGAACTGCAAGAAAGGAGTATCAGCTTCAACTCTGGCAAAGATGTCTGTCGCTTTGAACGCGGAACCGTATCAATTTTTTCTTCCTGAGGGCTCATCAAGCAGCGAAGCGATGGTTTATGTCAGAGACATAAGCGATTCGGTTCATAAAGTTGTAAATGAAATTACTCAGCAGTATCTTACAGGCGACAGAGGAAAAAGATAAATCCTCTACGCCGCGCACGATATGTTCCCGCCGATTAAAGTTTTAAACTCTTTTTCGTCTAAGGTTTCTTTTTCCAAAAGCGCGGCGGATACATTGTCAAGAATACCGCGGCGTTCTTCAAGAATTTTTTTTGCTTTTTCATATTGAGTTTCGATAACACGCGCGATTTCTTCATCAACATACTGCTGAGTGCTTTCAGCGTATTCACGCTGGAAACTGGGCTCCTGTCTTTCCTGCCCTGTCATGCTCATGCCGCGCGATGTGAGCGCGACATTGCGGAAGCGGTCGCTCATTCCATAATCGGTGATCATCTTGCGCGCGATATCGGTCGCCTTTGTCAGATCACTTGCCGCTCCCGTGGAATATTCGCCTGAGATCATTTCTTCGGCGATTCGTCCGCCGAGCAGAATGTCTATTCTTCCAAGCAAGTCCGATTTTGTCACAGTATACCGGTCTTCCAGAGGAAGCTGAAGCGTATATCCAAGCGCGAAGCCGCGCGGAATTATCGAAATTTTCTGAACAGGATCTGAGTTAGGTGTAAAGGCTGCGACAATCGCGTGCCCGGCTTCGTGATAAGCTGTAAGCTTTCTTTCTTTTTCCTTGAGCACTCTGGTTTTTTTCTGAAGACCTGCGATGGTTTTTTCTATCGCTTCGTTAAAGTCAAGCTGAGTCACCATTTTGCGGCCTGCCCTGACCGCCAAAAGCGCCGCTTCGTTAACAATGTTCGCAAGGTCAGCTCCGGAAAATCCCGAAGTGACGCGCGCGACAGCCTCTAAATCTACCATAGGATCGCGCCGCACATCTTTTGAGTGAATTTCTAAAATCGCCTGCCTGCCTTTTAAATCGGGCCTGTCGACAAGCACCTGCCTGTCAAATCTGCCGGGGCGGAGAAGCGCGGGATCTAAAACATCGGGTCTGTTTGTAGCGGCAAGGATGATAAGGCCGCTTGTTCCGTCAAAGCCGTCCATTTCAACTAACAACTGATTGAGTGTCTGTTCGCGCTCGTCATTACCGCCGGCGATATTATTAATTCTGCTCTTGCCGATTGCGTCAAGCTCATCAATAAAAATGATACACGGCGCCTTGCCTCTTGCCTGCTTAAATAAATCGCGGACGCGGGCAGCTCCAACACCGACAAACATTTCCACAAAGTCAGCGCCGCTCATGCGGAAAAAAGCGACTCCCGCCTCTCCGGCGACAGCGCGTGCGAGAAGGGTTTTTCCTGTTCCGGGAGGACCGACCAAAAGAACGCCTTTGGGAATCTTTCCGCCGATCTCTTTGTATTTATCAGGGCTTTTTAAAAAATCAACAACCTCAATAAGCTCTTCTTTCGCTTCATCGACTCCGGCGACATCGCTGAACCGCGTTTTTACATCACCTTCGGCGACAATGACCGCGCGGTTTTGCCCGACGGATAAAACATTGCCTCCCATATTGCCGATGCGTTTAATCACAAACCGCCAGATTAAAATAAAAAACGCTATCGGTAAAACCCAGCTCAATATAAAACTTATTATCGCGCTTCCTTCCTGCGAAACCGCGCCGTATGAAACTTTATTATCATCCAGAAATTGAATAAAATTTCCGTCGTAAATTGAAACAGTGCGGTACACTCTGTCCTGCGCTGAACCGTAAGAAGAACGGTTTAAAGCTGATGTTCTTGACGAACCTGCCGCGCCTGCGGGATTTGTGTAACCGGTAAAATAAGAATCGGTAATTTCCACGCGCTTAATGACGCCCGACGAAATTAGCGCTTTAAATTCTGAATAATCAATCGCGGGATTTAATCTGTTAAGAAAAAAATAATTAAAAAGAACCATCCCGATAATGAGGATTGCAAGGTAAATAAGTAAAACTTTCCAGCCCCCGAAATTTTTCAAATCGGGAAACTTGCCTCCGCCGAATGGAAACTGAGGACCGCCTTTATTGTCATTTCTGTCGCCTGAATCGCTCACTTATAATTTATCCTATTTTACAAGTATACCACATTTATAAGGTATCATGCTACCATGAAAAGTATGAAAAAATCCGCTAATCAGGTAAATGAACTTGCGCCTTTATATTTGATTGACGCCTACGGGCTGATATATCGATCTTATTTCGCTTTTCTGACGCATCCTCTCAGAAATAATTCCGGAAAAAATGTTTCCGCGCTCTTTGGGTTTTCGCGCACTATTATATCGCTGCTTGATGACGGCGCTCCGGCCGCGGACAGTGATGGAACGCCCGCGGAAAAACTTGTAAAGCCGCTGCGCTTAGCCGCGATTTTTGATTCGCGCACTCCGACTTTCAGGCACCGGATGTACAGCGAATACAAGGCTAACAGGCAGAAGACCCCCGAGGATTTGCACGAACAGGTTCCGTTAGTTGAAGAATTTTTAACATCGCTGGGCATTCGATGTTTAAAAGCCGAAGGTTTCGAGGCAGACGACATTATCGCAACGCTCGCGGAAAAATGCCGCAAAGAAAACAGGCAGTGTTATATTCTTTCGTCCGACAAAGATTTGCTTCAGCTTGTAGGCGATGGAATTTTTGAACTGCGTCCGTCAAAAATTAACAGAAAGGATACAGGCTCCGCCGTAGCAGGCCCTTCGTGGGAGCTGATCAATACGGAAAAAGTAAAATCGGAATGGGGAGTAGAACCTTCCAAAGTGCTTGATCTGCTCTCTCTTATCGGAGATACAGCTGATAACATAACAGGCGTAAAAGGAATCGGCGATAAAACTGCGGTTAAGCTTATGACACGTTACGGTACGCTAGATGAAATTTACAAAAACATCGCGGCGATAGAAGGCTCCGCAGGAAAAAAACTGGCGGAAGGAAAAAAAAGCGCGTATTTTTCCCAATCTCTAATACGTTTAAGAAGCGATGTTGAACTTCCGGTATCTTCCATTGATGATCTGTCGGCGGAAAATATTAACAGAACGGCAGGTGCGGTCATTTTAATGCGCGAAGGCATCCGCCAGAGCGCGAAAATGCTTGACGCAAACGCAAGATATAAACCATCCGCGGCGGATGCGCCGTCTCCGCCTGCCGAAAGCGGCACGCCATATGCGAATAACGCTTCGGCGGAAAATAGAATTTTCGACGCTCCGCTGCGCGGAACAGTGACGGATGAATCTCTGCTCGGCGACGGCGTATATAAAACAGTTTTAAGCCTTGATGAATTAAAATCAATTCTGGAACAGGCGAAAAAGCAAAAATATCTTGCGCTCGATTTTGAAACAGATTCGCTTGACGCGTGGAACTCCCGCCCTTTGGGAATTTCTCTTGCGTTAAAGCCAAAAGAAGCGTTTTACGTTCCTGTTGCGCCTCACGGAGTGAATTTTAAAGAAACGGAAAATCTAACGCCGCAGTCATTAACATCCTCAGATTTTCTTGATCCGGAAAAAGTACGCGCGTTAATTTCGCCGTTTTTCGCAGACAGCGGCATGACTGTAATTGCACATAACGCAAAGTTTGATTATAAAGTAAGCCGCGGCTGGAACATCGGCCGCTGGCGTTGCAAAATCTGGGACACAATGGTAGCGGCATGGCTTGCGGACCCCGAGCGCAACAACTACTCGCTCGATTCGCTTGCGTCTTATTCATTTGACTGCACTCCCACAAAATATTTTGACATCGTGCACAAAGGCGCGACATTCGACACTGTGTCGCTTGAAACCGCTACGCGCTATTCATGCGAAGACGCGGATTTCTGCATGAGGCTGAAACATTATCTTGAATCGGTATTAATAAAAACAGAAGGCCTGCATCTTTTGGAGAATCTTGAAATGCCCCTGCTTCCGATACTTGCCGAAATGGAAGGCGAAGGGATCATGATCGAGCCGAAAGCGCTTATCAGTTACGGAAAAGAACTTGAAAAAGAGCTGGCGGGGATTCAGGCGGAAACATGGGAGCTGACAGGGCATGAGTTTAATTTATCATCGCCTAAGCAGCTTCAGGAAGTTCTATTTACAGAGAGAAAATTAAAGCCGGGCAAAAAAACTAAAACCGGCTACTCAACAGACGCCGCCGCGCTTGAGGAACTGGCGCGTGAAGATCCGGTTCCGGCGCTGATTCTGCGCCACCGCACTTTGGCGAAATTAAAATCAACCTATGTCGATACGTTAGCTGACATGGCTGACAGCCGCGGAAGGCTTCACACAAATTTTGTGCAGACAGGAACGGCGACAGGAAGGCTGTCAAGCAGAGAACCGAATCTTCAGAACATACCAATCCGCGCTGAAGAAGGCAGGCGGATCCGCGAAGCTTTTATATCAAAACCCGGCTGCGTTTTAATTTCCGCCGACTACAGCCAGATTGAGCTTGTAGTTCTCGCCCATCTTTCGGGCGATGAAACGCTGATTTCCGCGTTTAAGGAAAATACCGATGTTCACGCGCGCACTGCTTCATTAATTTTCGGAATTGATGAAAGCAAAATAACAGGCGAGCAGCGCCGCATGGCAAAGACTATCAACTTCGGCGTAATTTACGGAATGAGCGCGTTCCGCCTTGCCAGCGAGCTTAACATCAGCAGATCTGACGCGCAGAATTTTATCAGAGCGTATTTTAATACATATTCGGGAGTCAGGAAATTTATAGAAAGCTTAATCGCGAAAACGGAACAAACAGGTTATGTGACAACGCTTTCGGGACGCCGCCGTTATGTTCCGACAATTTCTTCGCGTAACAAGACGGAAAAATCCGCGGCGGAGCGCATAACAGTCAACACTCCTATTCAGGGTTCGGCGGCGGACATCGTAAAAACAGCGATGATAAAACTCGACAAACGCCTGATAAAGGAAAAAAGCGGCGCCCGCCTTTTGCTGCAGGTGCATGATGAGTTAATCCTTGAATGCCCGATAGACGAAGCGAAAACCGCGGCCGCGCTTGTAAGGGAAGAAATGGAAAAAGCTGTTAAATTAAACATTCCGCTTCGCGTAAGCGTGGAGACAGGCAGTACATGGGGATCATTTCATTGATATTTTATAGAATTAAAGTTAAAGGCAGCTTTTCTAAAAGCTGAAGTATTGGAAAAGCCTCAATATTATTCCATACTAGTTTATATTAATATTTTGTAATAGTATTCAATTATCTTATAAAGCATACAGGAACGCGGAGAAAAACGTTGATTTTACTAATTGTTCAGATTGTAATCATTATATCTTTGATTATTTCAATTTATATGATTCATTACACATTAAAACGATGCCGCAACGAAAAACGCTATAGTTTTGTTTATTACATATTTACCGCTTTTGTTTTTACTCTTGGATATTTTATAGAAATGACATGCGGGAATTTGGACGGCGCGATTATCGGCGTAAAAATATTATACACAGGCGGAGTATTTTTAGGACCGTTTTTCTTTTTCTTTGTAGCTGAATACTGCGAAATCAATATTCCAAAATGGCTGTACCAGATACCTGTATTAATTATTCCTGTGTTATTTTATTTTATGCTTCTTACATTCGATACAAACAACCTGACATATTTAAGTTTCTACTACAACTCCGATAAAGCTATACCCGGCCTTGTGGCGGAGTACACTCTTTTGTACATGATAGGAACCAATTACGCGGTAGTCAGCCTTATTCTTTCTGTCATAATTTTGATCCGGAAAATAATATCCTTAAAACACAACAAGAGGCACAGATCTGTATTTATTTTCATCCTGGTTATGTCTTTTGTTCCCGCCATTGGACATTTATCTTACGAGATACAATCATTTTTTTCATATAACGTTTTAGGCTATTTAAACCTGACATTTCTTTTATTAGTTTTGGCTAATTTCCTCTTTTTCTATAATGTTATGCGAAGCGATATGTTTGATCTCGGACCTAAAGCGCACGCGGTTACTCTTGATTTAATAAGAGACATTTTTATCATTATTGATCAAAATATGAATTACAGGGGATCAAATAAAAAAGCGGCAGAATTGTTCCCGGAAATGAATGAATTTTATAAAGGATCATCAATATTAAAACTTGAAAACTGGCCGCCGGAACTAAGCTTTAATGAAATAGATACTTTTAATCTCACCAACGAAAATACCCTTAATGAGATCGATTTTTCCCTGAACAATAAACCGGGCAGGCACTACTCCGGATGGATGAATCATATCGCTTCAAAATCGGGCGATACTCTGGGCTGGGTTATTTTAATTCAGGATATAACAGAAAGAGTAAATATGACAAATGAACTCAGATATTTTAACGGACAGCTTCGCAACGCGTTCTCAAAATATCTGTCAGAGGAAATCGTAGAGGAAATTGTCGCTGACGCTACAAAACTTCAGCTGGGCGGCATAAAACGGCACATGACCGCAATGTTTACAGACATAAGAAATTTCGCTTCCATTACTGAGGCATTGGATCCGGAACAGCTTGTTGGTTTATTGAATTATTATCTTTCATCAATGAGTGATATTATTCTTGAGCAGAAAGGCACGATTGATAAATATCAGGGAGACGCGATTATGGCTTTTTTCGGCGCTCCAAATAAACTGCAGGATCACGCTTTGCGGACTTGCGTTTCAGCTATATTAATGAAACGGCTGGAAAATGAAGTAAATAAACAAATAGCGGAAAGGGGTTTAAGTCAGCGTCCTATTCTGACCCGGATTGGGATTAATACCGATGAAATGGTAGTAGGAAATATGGGAACCATCAAGAAGATGAACTACACTGTTATGGGAAATGCGGTTAATTTAGCGTCAAGGCTGGAAGGCGTTAACAAACAATACGGAACATGGATTATTGCATCGGAAAATACAATTAAAGAAACCGGACGTAAGCTTCTTTACAGGAAGCTCGGCTGGATCAGAGTTGTCGGAATAAAAAAAACAGTGCGTATTTATGAAATACTTGAGATGTATGATGAAGCTCCGCAGTCATTGCATACGCTCGCTGAACTTTTTCATATCGGGTTAAATCTTTTTGAATCAGGAAAATGGGAAGAAGCGGAAAACAAGTTTAAACATGTTTTGGATCTGTTCCCCGAAGACGGCCCTTCCCTTCTCTATATAAACCGCTGTAAACAATTCTCCGTTAATCCTCCGCCGGAAGACTGGGACGGCGTTTTTGACATGAGAGAAAAATAGAATAACAGGCTTGCCGGACAGGTGCGGCGTCCGTTAATTGCGCATAACAAATGCTTAAATTTTTATTCTGCCCCGGAAACTGCGCGACAACGTAAGTTTATCTATATATTCAATATTGCCGCCGACAGGCATTCCCGACGCAAGGCGTGTAATCAGCACAGGATAATCTTTAAATATTTTTTGCAGATAAAGGGCGGTGGTATCGCCTTCGATCGTCGGGTTTAACGCGAGAATAATCTCTTTTACCTGCTGCCTATTGCCCGGATTATGCAGACGGCTTATTAGTTTATCAATTGAAAGATTCGCCGGGTTTATTCCTTCCAGCGGAGCGATAAGACCGCCCAGAACATGATAAACTCCCGTAAACTCACGGCCTTCTTCTATTATGCGCACATCCTGCGCGCATTCAACTACGCAGATAACGGAAGCGTCGCGATCGGAATCAATGCAGACACTGCAGGGATCAGTCTCTGTAAAACAGCCGCAAATTCCGCAGCGCAGAATCGACTTGTGCAGCGCCGATAATTCCTTTGCGAGGGTGTCAGCTAACGCGGGGCTGGAATCAAGAATGTGATACACAATCCTGCCCGCGCTCTTTTTTCCTATCCCGGGAAGTTTTGAAAATAACGCCGTCAGTCTGTCAAGCGCGTTACCCGCCATGATGATCAGCCGATCCCGAAAGGAAGCGATCCCATTCCCGGAATGTTCATGCCGCCTGTCATGCTGCCGACTTCTCCGGCTATTGCTTCCTTTACTTTGGCCATGCCGTCTGTGAAAGCGGCCATAACCAAATCCTGAAGCATTTCAATATCGCCTGCGGCCTGCGGCGCGATGCGCACGGCAAGCAGTTCCATTTTACCGTTAATATCAATTTCTACAAGGCCTGCGGCGGCTGAGCCTGTCGCTGTTATTCCGCCGAGCTTTTCCTGAAATCCGCTCATTTGTTCCTGAATTTTCTGCGCGTTTTTTAATAAATCGAAAGGATTAATATTCATATTCACTCCGTTTACGGAACCGGCGTTCCGGGTATAAAATTAAGGACATTTTCAACTTCCGGCGGAACGGAATTATCATCTTTACCCGCCGCTCCGCTGTTATTGCGCGTAACAGAAGAATCCCACATGGGAGGATCATCGTCGTCATTCAAGACGCCGTTCTCTTTTTCGGCTGCAATCCTGAGAAACTCATTCGCAAGCGGGCCGCCTGCCGCTTTTGCCGCGCCTGCTGTTACGCCCGCGCCCGCCGCTTTTACGGCGTTATCTGAAACCGCAGCCTTCTGCGGATCTTCGTTACGCGAAACCGCGGCCGGCCGGCTGTAAGCGGATTCGGTTTTTTTTTGTGTATTGCCCGCGGAAAAACCGGAAGCTCCGGCGTTTCCGCCTGATACAAGAATATTTTTCGCGCTGTCCAAAGCGTCTTTTAATTCATAAGGTGATACCCATCTGCCGAGCCATGTAAGCTTGGAAACAGCGGTCTCAAGATCAAATCGCGGAGATATCGAGTAACGGATGTCGCGGTAACAGTTAAGCAGAATATCAAGCGCCTGTTCAAGCCGGATGCCGTCAAACGCTTCAAGCGCTTTTGCGGAAAAAAGCTGCGGCCGGTAGCCTAAAATCGATTCTCTAGTTACGCCGTTTTTTAAAAGCAGAAGACTGCGGTAGTACCCCGCGAGATCTATGACAAACTGCTCAATGGCGACGCCGCTTGAAAGAATTTCATCGGTCAGCGCGAATGAGGCAGGCGCGTCATTTGCGGCGCATGCTTCGGCTAAAGCGTTTAATTTTTCAAGGCCGATAATGCCGAGTTTTTCGCGGATAAGGCTGCTCCGGATATTTCCCGCGGAAAATGAGACAACCTGATCAAACAAGGTAAAGGCATCGCGCATGCTTCCCGTGGATTCGCGCGCTATCCAGAACAGCGCGTCATCTTCGGCTTTAATATTATTGTCAGCGCAGATTTTTTTAAGTATCTCCTGAATCGTTTCGACAGGTATCAGCCGGAAATTGAACTGCTGACAGCGGCTCTTAATCGTCGCGGGAACTTTATGAAGCTCTGTTGTCGCGAAAATAAAAACGATGTACGGCGGAGGCTCTTCGATAGTTTTTAAGAGCGCGTTAAAAGCGCTTGCCGAAAGCATATGCACTTCGTCAATTATATAAACCTTGTAGCGTCCCGCATGCGGGGGAAATAGAACCTCATCCTTAATCTGTCTGACATCATTTACGGAATTATTCGACGCGCCGTCAATCTCCAGAACATCCATACTGACGCCCCTGCTGATTGCGCGGCAATTATCACAAATATCTTCGCTGCCGCCGCACGGCCCGGCATCATGGCCTTTCTCGCAGTTAAGCGAACGCGCCAGAATCCGCGCAGCGCTCGTTTTACCGCAGCCTCTTGGCCCCGCGAAAAGATAAGCATGGGCGATTTGCCCGTTTTTTAATGAATTTTTAATCGTAGAGACAACAAATTCCTGCCCTGCCAGTTCATCAAAGGTTTTAGGTCTGTATCTGGAGGCTGTAACTTCATAGCCGGAAACTGCCATGACGGCAGTATACAAAAAAGCAGTCAAATTGTCCATGTATAGCGGCTGACAAAAAACGTCCTGAGCCAGGAGGGCCGCGGCGCAGCAGGCTTCTGCTTACCGTTGCTTCCTTCCGGACCTGGCGGGGTTAGGCAGCGCATGCTCGCACGGTTCCTGGCGCAGAACAACTAATGGTATAATATTAAAAAGGCTGCGGTCAAGACAAATAATTTAAGATTTTCGGGAAAATATGATAAGAATTTGTTATAATTGTAATCGAAGGGTATTGATTAAAATCACGCATTTGGTTAATATAACCCAATAAAACTGCAATTAATTCATATAGGAGGAAAAATATGAAGAAATTAGGAAAAATCGCCGGTATTTTCGTAGTTGTATTGCTGTTGGCGGCAGGTCAGGTATTTTCGCTGGATCAAGATTTGTTAAATGATAATTTTAATAAAATACAAAACGCATTAACGGATTATGCAAACGAGCTTTCGCTTTCATTGCCGTTTAATTCAACGGTCGGCTTAAACTGGTCAGATGCTTATATAGGACAGCTTCTTGAGCTTCCCCCGCATTTTGGATTTGGCGTAACAGTCGGTTTCACTCCGTTTGATATGAACGCAATGGGTAGTTTTTTCGAAGCTATTGGTTATGATAATCCTTTATCAATCCTATCTGATTATCTTAATATGGGAGGTAAAGAATTAGCCACTATGGTGGGATCTCCTCTTCCGGCATATACATTTGACGCAAGGCTCGGAGGGTTTGGAATTCCGTTTGATATTGGGTTAAAAATTGGTGTCTTAGACTCAAACGAATTATTAAAAATGGATTTGATAAAAAATACTCCCGAACTTAACGGAATGACCGACATTTTTAATAATATACATCTTGATTATCTTCTTATCGGCGGCGATTTCAGGTATGGTATTTTAAACGGAGAGAGTTTCCCAATCAAATTATCAGTCGGTGTTGGATATAATCATATGAGTACGTCATTCAGAATAAAAACAGAAATACCTGCTTTCGAATATAACACTCTCGCTGGAAAAATTAGTATGGATACTCCGGAATTATTCCTGAGTATGAATACAAATCTAATCGAAGCAAAAGCGCAGGTTTCGTTTCCGCTGTTTATCATTACTCCGTATGCGGGAATTGGAGCAGGCTATTCATGGACAAACGTAAGTTTCGGGTTAGATGGGACAAATTTAAATGCAAGCGAAGCTGTAAAAGCTTTCCTGGCTGATGAGTACGGCATTACAGATGTAGACAAAGATGGTTTTTCAACAACAATCGAAAAAAGCGACTTTTTATTAAGAGCGTTCGGAGGTTTATCTCTCGACTTGTTTGTATTTAGGATTGATTTAGGTTTGAATTTAAACCTGACAAACTTATTAAAGGGCGGAGATGTTGCAAAAAACAGCTTAGGCGCTTCTGTAGGATTAAGATTCCAGCTTTAAAAATTGAGGGGTTTCTTAAAATTTACGAACCGTGGAACCGTAGGTTCCTAGTTCGCGTTTTAAAAAAGCTTTCTTAGACAAAAAAAAGCCCTGCCGTCCGGCAGGGTTTTTTATGATCATTAATAAACTGAAAATGACGTATAAATAAAAAAACCTCCCGGGAAAAGGAGGTGAGGAAACCCGGGAGGCTGCTGAAATACGCCAGCTTCTCATTAGATGCCTGATTATTCAAATGATTAAATCAGACTTTAATGTTATACTACATCAAGTCATTAACTTATATCATCCAAACCGTATAATCAGTTATTATTAACATAATAACAAAAAGACGCGGGGTCAAGTACTTTCTTGCCCATCGGAGCTTTTTGTGACATACTAAACCAATGAATAATAAAAAACCCATGAATTCGGGGCGCGCCGTATTGTTTTTGATGATATTTATCTGTGTTATTATCGCTGTTGCGGTATTAAAAATCGCGGCGTCCGTTATTCTTCCTTTTACAATTGCGCTGCTGCTGGCATTTGTAATGTTTCCGTTAATAAAAAGCCTTGATAAAATCCGCTGTCCGCGTTTTTTATCAGTTCTGCTGGTAATTGCAATAATTGTCGCGGGTTTGTACCTCTTTGGGATGGTGCTTTTTGTGTCAGGAAGAATGATTGTCCATCAAATACCGAATTACGAAAGCCGTTTCCTGGAAATTTACAAGTGGGCTGCTAATCTGTTTGAATTCCCGATTGACGCGGAATTAACATTCTGGCAAAACCTTTGGGGGCAGGAAGGCATACGAATCATTGTCCGCGATGTAACAATATCGTCATCCAATCAATTTTTCAGATTTTTATCAAGCGCGGTTCTTGTTGTGCTTTTTATCGTATTTATCCTGATGGAAGCCGGATTTATCAAAATAAAATTAACAGCCGCGTTCGAAAACCGTATTGCCCGCATAAGCAGCATGGGAAACGAGTTGATCTCTCAGGTTACGCGCTACTTAACCGCGAAATTTTTAATATCGCTTGCGAACGGAATTATTTTCGCGATAGGGTTTTCCATTGTCGGCCTTGATTTCGCAATTGTCTGGGGCGTTATCCAGTTCCTGCTAAATTTTATACCAACGCTTGGCAGCATCGCGGCGGGCGTGATTATATCACTTTTTGCTTTACTCCAATTCTGGCCTAATCCGGCGCCGATAATTATTGTTGTTATAATAATCCTTGCCGTAAATATGGTTTGCAATGTTTTTGATCCGAAAATTGTAGGTGATCATGTAGGAATATCACCGCTTATTATTTTAACTTCATTGTCCATCTGGGGTTTTATCTGGGGGTTCGCAGGCATGGTATTGGCGGTTCCGATGACTGTTATCATCAAAATAGTCTGCGAAAATATTCCGATTATGGAGCCTGTCTCGATATTGATAGGTTCGCGTAAAGCGGTGCTTAAAAAGAAAGCGGAACAGGAAAAGGAAGAAGAGGAATATAACGAACAGGAAGCAAAAAAACAGGAGCAGACTGCTTAGGATTCAAAATGAGTTTTGCAATACATAAAAATAATATACTTCCTGAAGCAGCGAAAAATATTCAGGCGGTAAATGGTCAGCAAGATATTCCCTGTTACCCTGATTTTATTCCGCTTGATATTAATTTGAAAAACGCTCTGCATCCGCGCCTGTCTTTAACCTACGACGGCGTTTCGGAATTTACTTTCGCGGGACTTTACCTATTCAGAAAAAGATACAATTATCATATCTCCCGTTTAAAAGACGAAAGCGGTTTTATTATTTCAGGAAAGCAGCCTTCTCAGGCGGCAGGTTCAGCGAATGATCAGGCAGAAGACGGAAAGACATTTTTCATGACGCCTTGCGCCGCGCCGGATTGGGAAACTCTTTCTTCCCTTTTTAAAACGCATAATTACTGGAAAAATATTTCAGAGTCTGTGTTAAATCCGATATCGGAAAAATTGTCCGAACACGGAATTATAATAGAAGAAGACAGAGATAATTTTGATTATCTTTATTACAGAAGCGACCTCGCGGAACTTGCCGGAAAAAAGTTTCATAAAAAGAAAAACCATGTAAATAATTTTAAAAACACATATTCAAATTATGAACAGCGGCAGCTGACACCGGCATTAGTTCCCGACGCAATGGAGATACTGGACCGATGGCGGCAGGACGCAAACGCAAAAAATACGGAAATCAGTTCCAAAGGCAGCGACGCCGATTTTATCGCGGCGAAGGAAGCGCTGGAATTATTTGATTCGCTTGCGTTAAAAGGCTCGATTTTTTATATCGGCGGAAAACCCGCCGCATGGTGCCTTGGCGAAAGCATCGCAAGAGGAAGAATGTTCGCGATTCATTTTGAAAAAGCAATCGATGAATACAAAGGCATTTATCAATTTTTAAATCAGGCGTTCGCCGAATCGCTCCCCCGCTTTTTTACATTAATTAACCGCGAGCAGGATTTAGGGAGCGAAGGGCTCAGGCAGGCGAAAATGACTTACCGCCCGTGCGGTTTTGTAAAGAAGTACACAGGCAGAGTTTTAGTATGACGTATTTAACCGGTTTCCACGCGATCGAAGAAAGAATAAAATCGGGGCTTTCATGCGGCCCGCTGCTGGTGGCAAAAGCAGGTCCGCGCGCTAAAGAGATTGTCACGCTCGCGGTTGACAATAAGATACGTTTGGAAAGAACAGGAAAATACGACTTAGACGGCATCGCGCCAGATAACCGCGGTATCGCGTTACAAGTATCGGAACAAAGCTCCGCAGACAACGGCAGCGGCGCAGAAATCACTTTAGAAAATTTCCTGGCTGAACTTGAAAATACAAATGCAAAAAACGCTCTTGTTTTAATCCTTGATGAAATTACTGATCCGCACAATTACGGAGCAATCCTTCGAAGCTGCGATCAATTCGCCGTAGATTTAGTTATCAGCAGGAACCGCAGAAACGCAAAACACGCGGGCATTATTTCGCAGACTTCATCGGGCGCCGCGTCGTGGGTGCCTCAGGCGGAAACGCCGAATCTTGTCCGCGCAATGGAAGACCTAAAAGAAGCAGGCTTTTGGATATACGGCGCGGACATGGAAGGAGAAGCGGTTTACAAAAAAGACTTAAAAGGCAGAACAGCGCTTGTAATCGGCGGCGAAGGGAACGGCATATCGCGGCTGTTACGCGAAAGATGCGACGGCTTTACCGGAATCCCCTCGTCGGGCAGAATCAGCTCGCTGAATGTATCGGTCGCTGTAGGAGTGCTTTTATACGAAATAAAAAGACAGAGAGCGAAATAAATTGCGCGGCAGGCAGCGAATTATATACCATCGCTTAAAAATTTATGAAGCATAACAGTAGACGCATTTAGCGGCGCAGGTGTTATAAGCGCCGATATCAACGCTTTTACAGCACAAGCATCCGGGACGCTGGTTTTTATCTCTGCCTTCAATTTTAATGCCGCAGATTTTTTCGATTAATAACGCGTCGATACACGCCCCGTGTTTAATATCAATTCCAAAGTAAGACTTAAAATCAATTTTTTCCGCGCAGCTTTGAATTTCTATACCGGCGTTTTTAGCGCTTTCGTAAAGATCCAGTAAAACCCCGTAAAAATTTTCGTCATTTATTTCATTATCAAGCAATGCAAGTTTTCCGTCTTTTTCAAGCGCGGAAAGCCTTTTTCCCGCTCTGTGATATTCATCATAAACGCTGATAATAACCCGTTTAACGGAACCTGATAAATTTTGCGATAGATTTTTAAAATTTTTGCAATGAAACTCGTCATTTGTTATGCTGGTAAGGATAACAGGATCGTATCTCCATATAACCCTGTCAGAGCCGATTTTTTTTGCCAGCTTATTCATTGAGGCTATCACTTCCGTCACCGGAGCCTGATTCGGTTCAAGCGCAACGGGATATCCGGTTAATGATACCATCACATAAAAAGGAAAACCGCGTTCTTTCAGTTCATCCGCATTGGCAAGGATATTTTTTGGGTCTCTTGTCCAAAAAACAAAAACATCGGCTCCCTCTTCACTCTTCATACCCTCCTGCATTGGGATAAGCGGAACACGCTTAATCATAGCGGCATTGTATGGATTTACAGTATCGGCAAATCCTTCGTTCAGCCTTTCCATGAACCAGTCAAATTGAAATCTGGGAATATCGCAGCGGCGGGAAACGCTTACAACCATGGAGTATTTTATATAATAAAGAAGAATCTGTCTATTTTACAGAATTTTACCCGTTTTAATAGGAAAAAAATTTATTGAAAATTTTGATATTTTGCAATATAATAATTTCTATGAAAAGAATATCAATATTTTTTGTAATTTTATTATTTGCCGGCATGACAGTCTTTGCGCAAAGCCAGGATATGTCTTTCTTTACACAGGAATTAAACAGAAGCGGCGCGACAATTTTCGAAATTCGGGATGTACTGCAGGTTGTCAGCGAAATGAATCTCACAGGTATCGGAGATTTTTATTTCGGCGCGATTAACACATATATAAGAAGATTACCAGACTTTCCAAGCAGCCGCGAAAGAGTGGCTGTTGAAGAATCCGCGGGATATATTATCAGAGGACTTGCGGCTGAGAAACATACCGCGGCAGCTCCGCAAATTTGGACATTAATTCAATTCTTTGATATCGCTTCTCCTCCGAATGACGGAAAAATTATGAGTCAAGCGATTGTCGCGATGGGTGAAATTGGCGGAAGGCAGTATACTCAGCATATAACAGGTTTTTTAGACAGTTATAATACAAGAACAAATATTAACGATCAAATCAGAACCCAGATACAGCTGGTAGTCACAGGCTGTACAAAAGCGCTGGAAATTCTGAGCGAGCCAATCGGAGTAAAGCCTGTTCTGGTCGCTTCAACCGCGTGGTATGACACTGATATAAGAAACATCGCGTCAAACTCGCTGGAAAATCTCATAGAATCTTTAAGGGAAGTTATCGGGGATATTGTTTACGGTATTATGCAAGATCCCATGAACAGTCTGGAGGTAAAAAATAAAGCTTATTCAGTATTGCTTGGAAGTCACGCGCCAAACGAAGCAAAAGCAAAAGTCGCAGCCGCCGCGCTGGAAGCAAGTTACAGTTTCTTTCCGACTTCCCAAAACCAGAACATGATAAGATCAATGCGCGAAAATTCAATAAACGCGATAGGAAGATACGGAGTCGCTGAGGATTATGTTTACCCGTACATGGATCGAACTTACATAGAAGCTTATTATACGGCAAACACCGATTTGCAAACAATGATTATGGTTATAAGGGTTTTATCAGAAGTAAAAACTCTTGAAGGCGTAGACATTCTGGTAGGCAAGCTGAGAGAAATTCACACAAGAAGACAAAGCGGTTTGTGGACAGAAAATGAAAGAATTTTAATGAGAACGATAACTCAGGCAATCGCTATCGCCGGACTCAGACATCCTGAAGCAAGCTCGCTGCTGACTCTTATCTCAATGAACTCAAGATACACAGCGGCGGAACAAAGCTGGGCAAGAGACGCATTGAATGTCTTGAATGCGATTAGGTGATAGAGGAATTGCCTTTAGAAAGAGCGGCAGAATTTTGATTGCTCTGTGTGCGGCAGTTCAAAGAATTTTCGTTCATGTGCAGGCAAGCCGTCTGTTTCAAGTCTAATCAGTTTCGCACTCAAAAAAAATTTTGGAGAAAATGGAACTAGAAAATAATAATTTAGTGGTGCTCGAAATAATATAACCAGCCCCTAACCAATCTTATCCTTCCAAGCCGAAAGCCATTTAATAAATTCCAGCGCAAACTCCCTTTTCTGAGGGTCTAACTGTTCCGCAAATTGCCCTATTAAGCGGCTGGTTTTGCTTTGATTGTGAGAAGCGTTTTTTTGGCTGTCCTCGCCGGTTACAAGGTACTCGACAGAGACGCCGAGAGCTTTGGCGATTTTGACGCCTGCTTCAACTGACGGTAATTGTCCTCTAGCATTGAGATAATTATCAATACTCCATTTGTTTACGCCTGATTTTGCCGCAAGTTCTTTTACAAGCATGCCGGAATAGTCCAGTTCTGACTTCAAATTCTCCTTAAAACTCATAGATTTAATAATATTAGGCTAAAAGTCATAATAATTTGCAAACAATAGGATATTTATCCAATTTTTATTAAATTAACAGGATTATAGTCTTAAATTTATTTTATTTTAGGTTTATATGGCACTACATCAAATGTAAATAGTATTTTAGTACAAAATTAATAAGTTATTATCATGAAATCTCAAACCTCATTAATTGAATTTCTCCCCAAAATCGTTTCGGACGGTAAAAAAGAAGTAGAAAAAATCCTAAAAAGACAAGAAAGCGATAATAAAATGCTTCTACAGACAAACGAGTATGTTCTGCCAAGCAAGGATACAAGCGGTCTTTTCAGGGGAGAAGTAAAAAAACTAACAGAAAATGAATGGCTGAACCGCTTAATTTACGGTGATAACTTGTTCGTTATGCAAGCCTTATTAACAGGAGATGAATCAACAGGGCTTCCGTCCATGCGCGGCGGAATCGACTTAATTTACATTGATCCGCCATTTGACTCCAAAGCGGATTACAGAACAAAAATCACATTGCCTGGCGTTGATATTGAACAGAAACCTGCCGTTATAGAACAATTCGCTTATAGTGATACATGGAAGGATGGAACTGTTTCTTATTTAAAAATGTTATATCCGCGTCTTGTGTTAATGAAAGAATTACTTAGCGAGCAAGGCAGTATATATGTACATATAGGAACACAGACTAATCATTATGTAAAAGTAGTGTTAGATGAAATATTTGGAAAAAATAATTTTATCGGAGAAATTATCTGGTCTTATGGCTCTCCTTCTGGTGGACGAGCGGCAGGCTCAAAGTTGGTAAAAATCCATGAATATATATTACATTATGCAAATAATTATTCTTCACGTATTGAGAATAAAATTTATTTACCTTACTCAGAAAAATATATAAAAGATTGGTTTAAATTTATTGATGAAGATGGAAGAAAGTATCGACGGCGTATGAGAGGCAGAGATAGTAATGGTGATATTAATTGGGAAAGACAATATTTAGATGAAAGCAAAGGTGTTCCCTGCTCAACGGTGTGGACGGATATACAGCAAGTTTATGCAGACCCACGAGCATATAAAGATAGTCAGAAAACACATTCTGAAATTACTAAATATGATACCCAAAAACCAGAGAGATTACTTGATAGGATTATTCTACACTCATCTAATGAAAACTCTATCATTGCAGATTTTTTTGGAGGTTCCGGCACAACCGCTTCTGTTGCGGAAAAACTTGGCAGAAGATGGATAACAAGCGATATTGGCAAACCTGCCTGTATGGTCATGCGAAAACGATTAATCGATAATAATGTAAAACCATTTCTTTATCACGCGATAGGCGACTACCAACGAGAAGCTTTTATGGCTTCAAGTGAGTATAAACGTATTTCCGATCTTGCGAAGATTGTTCTTGTTCTTTACGGGGCTATGCCGATCAGCAAAGAATATTCAAATATCGGGCAAATTCGTAAAACTAAAACTCTTGTCTATGTAGACAGTCCGAACAAAATAACATCAGCTTCTACAATAAAAAAGGTTATGGAGATGCGCAGTTCTTTTTTGGGTGGTTGGAATAAAGTAATTCTTCTTGGATGGAATTTTTCTTTTGACATTAGTGAAACATTACGGAATATCGACAGCTCCGATTGCGAAGTTCTTGTAATTCCGCCTGATTTAATAGATTTACTAAAGAAAAAAGATTACAGAGATTTAATTGATTCAGGGCAAGTTCGTTTTTCCTCTCTGCAATATTTAACAATAAAAACGCCAAAATTATCTGCGCTCTCCAAGAATGAAGAACAGATAGAAGTGGAACTTGATAATTATGTTCTGTTGTCTCCTGATGTTCTGCCATTGGATGAAAAAAATAAAGAAAAAGTACAAAAGGTTATTGCAAAAAATCCGCTTGATTTAATCGAATACTGGTCTATTGACCCTGATTATGATGGTATTACTTTTCGCTCACTCTGGCAGGATTACAGAGAAAATAAAGATGAAGGCAGGGATGGATTAAGAGTTGTAAAGAAAGCGGTTTTGAATGTTCCAATTATTAAGAAAAAACGAAAAATTTGCGTGAAAGCAGTTGATGTATTTGGTTTTGAATCTCAAGTCTTTACTAAGACAGGAGAATAATATGCCAAATAGAACCAATACAGGAACGCGTGATATATCATTACAATTTGCAAAAGAAATAACAGCTATTACAAATAAAGAATGGACTGATGTTACATTTTTAGAGAAAGTCTCGCCTGTTACTCAAGATCTTCTTAAGTTTTGGTTTGAATCATCTTTTACAGAAGAAAGAGCAATAAATTTTCATGAAGGTCAGAAACAAGCTATTCTTAATACAATTTATATACATGAAATTTATCAATCTGATTCTGTCAGTGAAATGTACGCCGCGGTTGGTTCTGATGTCAGCAGTCGGTTTGTTGATAGTGAATTTCTTTCAATAATAAATAAAGATAAATATTTTCATCCAAAATATTGCATGAAAATGGCAACAGGAACCGGAAAAACATGGGTATTAAATGCGCTTTTAATTTGGCAATATCTTAATGCGAAACATACATTATCGGATAAAAAAGTAAAATATACAAAGAATTTTCTGATAGTTGCTCCCGGTCTTATCGTATATGAACGGCTTCTTAACGCATTTCTTGGTAAGCAGAATGAAGACGGATCTCGTGATTTTTTTACATCTGATATTAAAGCGAATGAGGAATTGTTTTTACCTGATCGCTATCGGGAAGATATTTATTCATTTATAAAAAACTCTGTAACTGAGAAAAAAGAAATAGGGCATAAAGTGACAGGCGATGGAATAATAGCAGTCACAAATTGGCACGCCTTGCAGGATGAGGAAGAACAGAATGAATCAGATATTGAAGTTTCCGGTGTAGAACTTAATGACAGTAAAAATATTGCCAAAGATGTCTTGCCGTTATCGCCGGGAATTACTCCCGGTAATGCGCTTGATACACTTGATGCACGGTTTCTTCGCGGCGGAATATTGGAATTTCTTTCAAGTTTACCTGACATTTGTGTATTCAATGACGAAGCGCATCATATTCATGAAAACAAGACTTACGGAATAACATCAGATGTAGAATGGCAAAGGTCGTTAAATCGCATATCGGAAGGTAAAGGCAGAAATTTTATACAAATTGATTTTTCCGCCACTCCATATGATGTTACAGGAAGCGGCGATAAACGAACAAAGCATTTTTTCCCGCATATAATTGTCAATTTTGATCTCTCTACAGCGATGCGGATTGGTCTTGTAAAAACATTTGTACTGGATCGCCGAAAAGAAATAGCGGCTCTTGCAAACGAACAAATAGATTTTCGCGCAATTCGCGATGAAAATAAAAAAATCGTTAACTTATCGCAGGGACAGCGGCTTATGCTTCGCGCCGGATTGTCAAAATTAAAGATTCTGGAAGATAGTTTTATAAGTCTTGGAACAGAAAATAATATAAAAAAGTTCCCAAAAATGCTTGTTGTCTGTGAAAACACAACTGTAACACCATTGGTGATTAATTTTTTAAAGACCGAAGGTCTAACAGATGACGATATAATGCAGATTGATTCTGATAAAAAAGGTTCTATCCCCGAAAGTGAATGGATGCAAATTAAACAAAAACTATTTACTCTTGATAAACAAAAGCAGCCGAAAGTAGTTGTTTCTGTTTTAATGCTTCGTGAAGGTTTTGATGTAAATAATGTTTGTGTAATTGTACCTTTGCGTTCCGCTGAAGCGCCTATTTTACTGGAACAAGTTCTTGGCAGAGGGCTTCGTCTTATGTGGCGTGAACCGGAATTTAACGATATAAAATCCGAGAATCGCAGAAATATTTATGATTTAAAAAAAGAGCCTTTGACTTATTTTGATATACTCTCTGTTATAGAACATCCTGCATATGAGAAGTTTTATGAAGATTTGGATAAATCTCTTATGGGCGAAGACTCCAGAGAAAATATCAAACGCACAAGCGTTCTTGGAGATATAATTACTGCCAAATTAAAAGATAACTACGCGGATTATGACCTCTTTTTTCCTGTTATAATAAAAGATAAAGAAGAAATTCTGAACGGTAAAGAAATATCTGTAGATAAATTGAATGCTTTAGGCGGTTGGAGTCTTGAACAATTAAAACGTATGGTTCCTGATGATAATGCAGAAAGATTTTACTCGCAGGAAATGACAGTAATGACACGTTTTGGAGAATATAAGGTTAAAGGCGATATATTTACAGCGCAATCATATAATGAATATTTACAAAAAATGATTAATGCAATTACCGGAAATATAGCAAGAAGCTCAGTCAGTAAACGTAAAACAAGTATGCCTGTTATGCAAATAGATAATATCATGCTTGTATCAGTTCTGGATAAATTCATCAGAACTAAAATGTTTGATCAACCATTTGACCCTATGGAAGGCAGCAATTGGCGTATTCTCATATTATCAGCCGCAAAAATAATAGACCATGTAATGATGGAACTTTCAAAAGCAATTAACGAAATGCAAAATAATATAGATGTAAGCGAAGCAATTGTTGAAAAAC
>Ga0209755_10000965_pt1 | contig 48328 bp, 46 predicted proteins | sample TergutCo191P1_FD_187301 | JGI IMG/M metagenome (GOLD analysis project Ga0209755, IMG submission 187301) | Cornitermes sp. P1 segment gut microbial communities from Petit-Saut dam, French Guiana - Co191P1 (SPAdes) (version 2) | ecosystem: Host-associated > Arthropoda: Insects > Digestive system...
TAGCCGAACGTGTCTTCGCTCTAAACGTCATTCGGCGAACTTGAGGGGACCCCGCGTCAAGCGCGGGGTGACAAATAGTAGCCATTGCCCTTTTCAGCACTCCTTCCAATATTCTAATAGCCCTCAGGCAAAATTTCTTCAAAAACTTCATAAAGGTCAATATGCACCCCGCCAAGGACGGGGGTGGTGAAGCTTGTAGGCGGGATAAGGTCTTGCTGTTCAATCAAAAACTGGGTCTCCCACTTAGGCAGCACCCTATAGAGCTCGTTCAATTTAAGCTCATCATCTTCAAGTAAATGTACCTCAATAGAATGCAGGTCAACATCCACAATCCAGTATTCTTTCACGCCGCTTATGCCATAAACATGCTTTTTGTGTGTCCTGTCGTTTTTGGCGGTGGTTGGGGACAGCACTTCTACAATCAAGTCGGGCGCACCGTGATAGGCGTCGTCTTTATGCTTGCTTTTATCGCAAGCAACGGCAACATCGGGTATAAACTTGTTATCCTCGTTAAGCTTAACTATAGTGTCCTCTTTGAAAATTTGACAGCCGCCTTTTTTTCTGCTTCTAGAAAGAATGAGAAAAATCTGCCTGCCCACTTCGCCGTGTTTGCGCCTGCCGGGCGACATCATCACAGGTATGCCATTATGGTACTCAATTCCTTTTTTAAGCTTAGCTGGTTTATATTCCAGTTTTAATGCTGCACTCATAGAAAGCTCCTCCTAATAAACAAGCTTCTCAGCTATAAAATCCGTAAGCTGGGCTACAGGCACCCTTACCTGCTCCATGGAGTCCCTAAAGCGCACAGTGACAGCGTGGTCGGCTGGGGTTTCGTCATCTCCTACAGTCTGAAAGTCAATGGTAATGCAAAACGGCGTGCCAATCTCGTCAAAGCGGCGGTAGCGTTTGCCAATTGAGCCTGTGGTGTCCAAATCACATGGAAAATGTTTGCAAAGTTCGTCATAAATCTCTGTAGCTTTTTCTTTTAGCTTATTGGACAGGGGCAGCACAGCCGCCTTGACGGGGGCAAGGGCAGGGTGCAGCCTAAGCACCGTGCGGACATCGCCCTCGCTTATTTCTTCTTCGTCATATGCGTTACAAAGGATTGCAAGCATAAGGCGGTCAACGCCCAAAGACGGCTCAATAACGTAAGGGATGTATTTTTCGTTAGTTTCAGGGCATTGGTAGGTCATGTCCTCAAGGGAGTCTTTTTTGCCTTTTTCAGGGTCTTCAGGGTCAATCAAGCCCTTGGAATGGGCAGTCAGGTCAAAATCCGTGCGGTTTGCAATGCCCCACAGCTCGCCCCACCCAAATGGAAACTTAAACTCAATATCCGTACATGCCTTTGCATAATGGCTAAGTTTTTCAGGCGGATGCGGCATCATGCGAATACTCGCCTCGTCAACACCAAGCCCTAATAGCCAGCTTTTGCAAAAATCAAGCCAGTATTCATACCATTTCTCGTCATCATTAGGATGGCAAAAAAACTCAAGCTCCATCTGCTCAAATTCACGGGTGCGGAAAATATAATTACCAGGTGTAATCTCATTTCTAAACGCCTTACCAATTTGGGCAATGCCAAAAGGCACTTTTTTACGGCTAGTGCGCTGAGCATTCTTAAAATTCACAAAAATCCCCTGCGCGGTCTCAGGGCGCAGATATACCACAGACTGACTGTCCTCCGTCACCCCCGAATGGGTCTTAAACATCAAATTAAACTCGCGTATATCCGTAAAATCGTGCTTTCCACAGGTAGGGCATGGAATTTTATGCTCGTCAACCAAAGCTTTTAACTGCTCCTTTTCCAGGCCATCACAAGAAAAATCAGGTTCAGTAGACATCATAAAATCATCAATAACCTTATCAGCACGAAAACGCTCCTTGCACGCCCGGCAGTCCATGAGGGGGTCAGAAAACCCGCCCACATGCCCGCTGGCAACCCAAACTTTTGGGTTCATCAAAATAGAAGCATCAAGCCCAATGTTATAATGACATTCCTGCACAAACTTCTTCCACCAAGCTTTTTTAATATTATTTTTAAGCTCAACCCCAAGCGGTCCGTAATCCCACGTGCTCTGCAAGCCCCCATAAATCTCACTGCCACCAAAAATAAACCCTCTACCCTTAGCCACCGCTGCAATTTTATCCATTGTTTTCATATAATCATCTCCTTGTCGATTTTACATTATCTTTGTTCAGTCGCCCTATCGTCCTATGCCGTCACCCCGGGCTCACGCCAGTCTAATTTGGGCGAGAGCCCACAACCCCCGTCATTGCGGGCTTGACCCGCAATCCCATCAGTCCCGCCAAACGCCTATGTCGCGATTTATTCATTCGGCGAACTTGATGGGATTGCGGGTCAAGCCCGCAATGACGGCTAGTGGTTCGTGTCATAAAAAATAACACTCCCAATGCCCTCTAACCCCCCTACAGACAAGCCCTTTTCTGCGGCAACACCAAGATAACTACCAACCCTTAACCCTTCAAATTCGCCACGGTCTATCCCACGCATTTCGCGCAGGCAATCATAAGTATATGCCACATAACCAAGGTCCTTATCTCCTCCATCCACCACCTCGGTTATAACAAACTTAAAATACTTATCCCTATACTTTAATGACGCATCCCATGATGTCATTATTTCTCTTTCTTCTATTTTAGTAAGCATCCCAATCACTCCTTTCATCACCTTATTATAAACCATTCCAACCAAGTTTGCAAGAATTTTCAAAAAAATTATTGACGGCAGGCGGCGGGCGGGTTATACTGTAGAAAACAGGAGGGCAAAATTAATGGCAAATAGCATTACCTTAATAAACTACCGCACTAAAAAGTGTGCCCCAATGAAAAGCATAACGCGTCTTTCTAAGCAGCAGGCATTTGAATTGGCGGCGAAACTTTTTGAGGAAAATCCCCTTCCCGGTTTTGACCGTTTTGGCTCTGGATTTGAGGAATATTATAATAAGCGGCTTGAAACAGAGAAATGGCTGCATAGCGAGTTTATAGCAAAAGGCGGCAAGCCGCAGGCGGAACATCCCTTGTACTTTTTTGTTCATGAATGGGATTTGGTTGACAAGGTTTGGCAGGCAAAAGACAAGGCTGTTACAGAAATTTTGCTTAGTGAGGTAGATAGCTGTCATATAAGTTTTAATTTTGGTGACAGCATAGCTCTGTTTACCAAGCCAGACAGGAAGATTTTTTTGAAAGAGGAGTTGGAAAGACATCTTTTGGACAAAGATGGCGATATTGGGAAGCTGCTGGATGATGTACAGGTAAAGTATGGTGTCAGAGCCATTGAGGCGCATATTTGGAGCGATGAATACTTTTTGCAGGAGGATGATTGATATGGAAAAATTTGTGATTAGGGATACTAGGGCGGATGAGATTGAGACGGTGGCGGGTTTTATTGCCGAGGGCTATTTGGATGATATTTATTTTCATTGGGTTGTTGATGTGCCTGAGGATAGATTTAATGTAATCAAGGCTTATTATGTGATTTATTTGAGTGCCCGCGGGGCTGTCTCTCATGTGTGCGAGGACGAGGCAGGGCGCATGGTGGGGGCTACGTGCTGGCTTCCCCATGATTTGGACGAGGGCGTAGATGCCAAGGTTTACGCCGCCGCCGGAAAGCATGCCCATACCTTTAAGCAGGTCAGTAAGCTTGCCGCTGCCAGCTGCCCCCCTATTGACGAGCCTTATTTTGAGCTGGTTTCGGTTGTGACTGCCAAAGATATGCAGGGCAAGGGCATAGGTGCGGCACTTTTGAAGCATCACATAGACATTTTGGACCCCCAGGGCATCCACACCTACCTTGAAGCCTCAACCCCCTACCACGGCGGCGGTGTGTACGGAAAGTTCGGCTACCAGCAGGCTGGCGAGCTTATGGTCTTTGCCCCCACCGCAATCCTCTACCCCCTGTGGCGCGAAGCCCGCAAGGCCCAGATTGTAAAATTTGGCAATTTCCAGTGGCGCGTCCTTAAACGCCAAAAACATGCAACCTTGCTCATTATGGAAGATGTTTTGGATTATTATGTGTATTACCCTGTTTTTAAGGATATGACATGGGCAGAGTCTTTGGTGCGCTATATGCTTTGGGTTTTTTACAAGTTTGATTTTACAGAAGATGAAAAAGCAAGAATCGGCAACAATCACTCCACCAAATCCGACAACCCATGGTATGGCACAAAAGGCGGCAAATCGACAATCGACAAAATTTTTCTGCTATCTGTAGAAGAAATTGTAAAATATTTTGGCGACAGCGGACAGCTTAAAGCCCCAAACAACCGCTTTTTCATTGACGACATCTATAACGACGCAAGAAAACCTAAAACCCCCGCAAGATGGCTGACCCGCACCCCGGGCAACGCCCAGAACATGGTGGCTGTAGTGACCGAAGAAGGCAAAATCCTAATAACAGGCGACTTTGTAACCCGCGAAACAAACGACCTGTTCAAGGTGGGCGTGCGTCCTGCTATGTGGGTGACAGGGGAGATATAATATTGCGGCGTATCCAAATAAATAAGACGACCAAGGGCGGTCGTCTTATTTATTGTCTATTTCAACCGATATTGTGCAATTTCTTCAAGTTCTTCTTCGATGCGCAAAAGCTGGTTATATTTTGCCACACGGTCAGAGCGGGCGGGTGCTCCCGTTTTGATTTGCCCGGCATTTACAGCCACTGCAATGTCCGCTATGATGGAGTCCTCGGTTTCGCCGGAGCGGTGGGAAATTACCGTGGTCATCTTATTGCGGTGAGCGAGGGTTATGGCATCAAAGGTTTCAGTTAAAGTGCCTATTTGGTTTACTTTTATGAGTATGGAGTTTGCAACGCCCATGTCTATGCCCTTTTGCAAAAAGTCCATATTTGTGACGAAAATATCGTCGCCCACTAACTGGACCCGGTGCCCCAAGCGGTCGGTCAAAAGCTTCCAGCCCTCCCAATCATTCTCGTCCATGCCGTCTTCAATTGACAGGACTGGGTATTTGTCCACAAGCCGCTCCCAAAGGTCAACCATCTCCTCGGCGGTGCGGTAGATTTCCTTGCCTGTCATTTTGCTTTCGCCCTCAAAGTAATACTTTCCATCTTTGTAAAGCTCAGTTGCTGCCGCGTCAAAGGCAATCATAATATCATCGCCAGCCTTATAGCCTGCTTTTTCAATGGATTCTATAATCAGGTCAAGCACGCAGTCAGGGGTGGCAAGGTCAGGGGCAAAGCCGCCCTCGTCGCCCACCGCAGTGGACAGTCCCCGCTCTTTTAGCACCTTCTTGAGGGTATGGTAAATCTCGGCAGAAATGCGCAGTCCCTCCTTAAAAGTCTCAGCCTTAACAGGCATAATCATGAACTCCTGAAAATCAACAGTATTATCAGCATGTTTGCCGCCATTTAGAATATTCATCATAGGCACAGGCAGCACCTTGGCATTAAACCCGCCCAAATACTGATAAAGCGGCAGATTAAGTGCAGCAGCAGCCGCGCGGGCTGTCGCCATGGACACACCAAGCATAGCATTTGCCCCAAGCTTGGACTTATTAGGCGTGCCATCCATTGCAATCAAAAGCTTGTCCAAATAAACTTGGTCAAGAGCATTAAGCCCAATTACTTCCTCAGCAATAATCTCGTTCACATTATAAACAGCCTTCTCCACCCCAAGACCCATATAACGCTCGCCGCCGTCACGAAGCTCCACCGCCTCATGCTCACCGGTAGACGCCCCGCTTGGCACGGCTGCCCGCCCAATATAATCCATCCCGCCATCAACAACACAAACCTCAACCTCAACAGTGGGATTCCCGCGAGAGTCCATAATCTCCCTGGCTAGCACATCCGTAATCTCAATAAACCCTTTAAGCATAATTAAACCTCCATATCCATCATAATAATGTCTTTAATAACCTGCCGTACGGTCTCCATGCTGACCACAGTGTCCGCAAGGCGCGCCAGCATAAACATAAAAGCATGACCATACCCATTATCAGGAAAAGCCAGTGTTTTCTTAAATTCCTTCACGTCCTTAGTCGTCTCCGCCATGGTCAGCGTCATCTTAAGCATTGCCTTAAACTGCATATCCGTCATTGTCTCTCTCCCTTTCTCACCGCCCACAACCATAGGCATAGGCATTGTCACCATATTTATCACACCTTTCATTATTTTGCCGCTTCCACGATTTTCGCAAAATCAAGGCTCAAAGACGCGCCGCCCACCAAAGCACCGTCAATATTTGGCTGGGCAAACAGCTCAGCGGCATTTGCAGGCGTCACCGACCCACCGTATTGTATACGAATTTTGTCTGCTGTGGATTTGTCGTATATTTCTGTAAGTACCTGCCTAATTGCGGCGCATGCCTCCTCGGCTTGGGCAGTGGTGGCGGTCACCCCTGTGCCAATAGCCCAAATGGGCTCATAAGCAATGACCACCTTTGCAGCGTCCCCTGCCGAAACATCCAAAAGCCCAAGCTTAATCTGCATGCGAATATGTTCAATGGTAATGCCCATCTCCCGCTGCAAAAGACTCTCGCCACAGCACATAATGGGAGCAATCCCCGCACTTAAAGCCTTTTTAACCTTTTTGTTCACTGTGCAATCAGTCTCATTAAAATACTGCCGCCGCTCGCTATGCCCGATAATAACATGGCTAACCTGAACTGCTGAAAGCATATCCGCAGAAATCTCCCCAGTAAACGCCCCTTTGTCCTCATAGTGCATATTCTGCGCCCCAAGTGCCACTGTGGTGCCCTCAGCGTTCACCCACACAGCCCCAAATAACACAAAAGGCGCGCAAATTACCACATCCACCTCAGGCACATCCACCAAAGGCACAAGCTCCCCCGCAAACCTCGCAGCCTCCGCAGGGGTCATATTCATCTTCCAATTAGCCGCGATAATCTTTTTACGCATATCATTACCTCCTAAATCATACACATTTTTCCTATGCCCAACTTTGATTACCTGTACCACGCAAATATTGTCCTTAAAATCACAAATCACACGATATTTGCCCACTTTATACCGCCACGACCCTTTGAAATCGCCAGTCATGGCGTTGCCTAGCATACGCGGGTTAGTCGAGCCCTCAATGCGCGTTTTGAGATAGTCAATAATTTGAACACGAACAGACTTGTCTAATTTGTTTAGTTGTTTTTCCGCATCACTGCTAAATACAACACGATAAATCATAAGCCGAGCTCCTTTGCTATTTCGTCTAAGGAGCGTGTCGGACCCCCTTGGGCAAGGGCTATTTCATAATCCCGAATATCTTCCAAATCTTCTAATTTTTCCCTTACAGCATCAAGAATTAACTCAACCACAGTCTGGCCCTCAATGTCCGCATAGGCTTTCAATTCCTCCAAAGTCTTTTTTCCAATCGGAAGCTCTAAAGTTGTCATAATCATAACCTCCTAATTATTTATCCTGCACAGCCAAAACTCCAGGAAGCTCCTTGCCCTCAAGGTATTCAAGCGACGCCCCGCCCCCTGTGGAGATATGGCTCATCTTATCAGCAAAGCCCAGCTGAATCACCGCCGCCGCCGAGTCGCCGCCGCCTATAATGGTTGTGCCATCAACCTCTGCAAGTGCCTTTGCCACAGCTTTTGTACCCCCTGCAAAGTTCTCAAACTCAAACACCCCCATGGGACCATTCCAGATGACGGTTTTGGCGTCTTTGCAAGCATTTGCAAAAAGAGCGCGGGTCTTTTCGCCAATGTCAAGCCCCTGCCAGTCAGCTGGGATTTTATCAGAATCTACAGTCTTAAATTCGGCATCTTTTGCAAAGTGGGTTGCCACCACAGTGTCCACAGGAAACAGCAGCGCAACGCCCTTATTCTCAGCTTTTTCCATCATTTCTTTGGCATATTCAATGCGGTCGGCTTCCAGCAGGGACTCCCCCACCCCATAGCCCTTTGCCGCAAGGAAAGTATATGCCATGCCCCCGCCAATAATCAATGTGTCAACTTTTTCCAAAAGATTATTAATAACCCCAAGCTTATCACTAACCTTAGCACCGCCCAAAATGGCAACAAATGGTCGGCTTGGGTTATTAACAGCATTTCCTAAAAACTCAATCTCCTTATTAATAAGGTAGCCCACAGCAGACTCAGCCACAAATGCCGCCACCCCCGCTGTGGAGCTGTGCGCCCTGTGCGCCGCCCCAAAGGCATCATTAACAAATACATCAGCAAGCGAGCCAAGCTCCTTTGAAAAAGCTTCGCCATTTTTAGTTTCTTCAGCCCTAAAGCGCGTATTTTCAAGTAAAATTACATCCCCATCCTGCATGGCAGCCGCCAAACCGCGGGCTACATCCCCCGCCACGCTCTCGTCCGCTGCAAATTTAACCTCCTTGCCCAAAAGCTCACTAAGCCGCGCAGCCACAGGTGCTAAGCTAAACTTAGCCTCCACCCCCTTAGGCTTGCCCATGTGAGAGCACAAAATAACACGACCGCCTTCGTCAATCAGCCTTTTAATCGTAGGCAAAGCCGCAGTAATGCGGGCATCAGAGGTTATAACCCCATCCGCCATAGGCACATTAAAATCGCACCGCACAAGAACCCTCTTACCTCTAACCTCTAACATCTCAACACTCTTTTTATCTATAGCCATTTCACATTCTCTCCTTTTACAAAATATTTACTTGCCTTTTTTGGCTCCATATTGTATAATTTTAGCATAACTATTAATTTTTAGCAATATTAAATTTTAGCAGGCTTAAAAATGAGGATGATTATGATTACTTTTGATTATCACACACATTCAAACCACAGCCCCGATTCTACAACTTTAATTAGCGACATGCTCTTGCGTGCCATAGACATTGGCATAACAGAATACGCCATCACCGACCATATGGACTTTGCCTATCCTGCAAGCATCTATGCCAGCCACAATTTGCTTGACGCCTATGTTAAAGACGTGCAGTCTGCTCAAAAAAAGTTTGCAGGGCAAATAAATATTTTGCTGGGCATAGAATTTGGGCTGCGCCCTGATTGCGCCGCCGTCACCAGCCAAATTGCTGAAAGTTATGACTTTGACTTTATCATAGGCTCTATGCACGAAGACACTAAAGGCTTTGACTTTGGCTTTGCCCAGTTTTTTCGCGGGCGCACAAAGCGCGAGGCGTACACGACCTATTTTGAGAGTATTCTTGAGACCGTTAATGCTTGCGATGCCTTTGATGTGCTTGGGCATATGGATTATATTGAGCGTTATGGCAGATTTGAGGATAAATCCCTACACTACAAGGATTACAAAGAAATTATAGACGAAATCTTGAAGGTTGTCATAGCCAAAGGCAAAGGCATTGAAATCAACACATCAGGCTACGCTTACGGTCTTGGACATCCCCATCCTAGACTTGAAATTCTCAAGCGTTACAAAGAGCTTGGCGGCGAAATTTTGACCATAGGCTCCGACTGCCACCACCCCCGCGCCCTGGCCCAACACTTTGAGCACGTCCCCGCCTTTCTTGCAGCTGCCGACATAAAATATATTACACGCTTCAAAAAAAGAGAGCCTATTTTTACAAAGATTTTATGAATTTTATTTGGATGAGAGCCCGCAGCCACCGTCGCCCGCGTCACACCAATCTAATTTGGGTGAGAGCTCTCGAGCACCGTCATTGCGGGCTTGACCCGCAATCCCATAAAGATAGCCGAATGACTTGTGCAGCGAAGAAGCGTTTGGCGAAAGCGAGGGTATTGCGGGTCAAGCCCGCAACACGCCAATATAATTTGCGTGACAGCCCACAAATCCCGTCACCCCGGGCTTGACCCGGGGTCCCATCAGTCCCGCCGAGTGCCTATGACGCGATTTATTCATTCGGTGAACTTGATGGGACCCCGCGTCAAGCGCGGGGTGACGGCGATGGAAGTTTGCTCACTCGTCCAAATGTGTGGTGCAATTTTCAAGGGTCATTGTCCATTTGCCGTCTGCCGCGAACTCATAGCAGTGCACAGCGGTGTTGCCCACCAATGAATTAAGATTTGATTCCGTAAAATAAGCAATTGAAGCGCGGGATGTGCCGTGATGCCCGACAACCACTGCTGTGCCATGCCCTTTTGCTATAATTTCGTCTAAATAGGCGTGAATGCGGGCGTGAGCAGCCTCGCGGCTCTCGCCGCCGTCAGGGTGCAGCCAATCAATTTGGTCAGCAATCTCATCAATAACCATCCCCTCATAAATGCCCAAATTCATCTCCCGCAAGGCAGGTGAAGTGGTGATTTCCACACCATGATGGGCATTTATCGCCCTAGCAGTCTCAAAAGTGCGGGACATATCGCTTGAATAAATCGCATCAATGCTCACATCCTTAAAGCGCGCGCTCAAAGCCTGAGCCTGCGCCAGCCCAACCTCGTCAAGCGGGATGTCCGAATGCCCCTGCAACCGCCGCTGTAAATTCCACGCTGTCTGCCCATGCCGTACTGTAAAAATTTTCATAACACCCTCCTGTCTAAGTTTTTGAATCGGCTTTTTCATAAATCAATATTCTATGACATATTCCCTGCAATCCTTTCCGTCATGCTTCATGCCTGCTTTTTCGTACACCCGACAAGCAGGGGCATTGTCTTTATAAACAGGAACATAGCTTTCGCTAAACCCATTTTCTCTTGCCCAATCAACAGCAAATTTTACAAATTGGCTTCCATAACCTTTGTTTTGATAAACAGGATGGATATCTACGGAATACATGAAAAATTGCGGCAGTCTTTTGTCCAAGCGAGCCAATGAATATCCATATATCAAGCCAATAACACCGTTGTCAAGTTTCGCAACAAGGACGATATTGTGTTTTTCAGATAAAAACGCCTTGATTTGTTCATGGTCATACTCCATAAAGCTTTCAACGATTTCTCTAATTTGGGGAATATCTTTTTCTTGCAATAATTCAAATGATAAATTCATATTTACCACCCGCCTATCGTTCACTTATTTTCCGGCACTTAGATTGCTAAAGTTTTTTAACCCAAAACTCTGCCGGCTCGCCGTTTATGTCCCAAGCTTTGTGGAAGCCGTCGCAGGCTTGATTGCTAACTGAGTTCGCAAGCACCTCTCCCCCGATAAAATCAGCATTTTTCGTGATAATTTCAGTTAGGGCGTCACTTCCTTGGTAGCACACACAAATTTTATCCATAACCTCAAAATCCGCTTCCTTACGCATTGTTTGAATTTTTGAGATTACCTCGCGGACAAAGCCCTCCTCAATCAATTCAGGGGTCAGGCTGGTATCAAGCACCACCAAATAGCCGTCTTGCACGCTCGCCATATGCCCTTCGGTCTGGATTTCCTCCACCAGCACATCTTCCATGGTCAGGTGGACCACCGTGCCGTCAATGTCCAAATTCACGCCCTCTCCCTGCAAATCCGCAAACAAAGCATTGCCATCCCCACTTCCAAGGGCAGCCCCAATCTTTGGCAAAATCTTACCGTATTTTGGACCGAGCACTTTAAGGTTTGGCTTAATTTTGCGCCCTACAAGCAGGCCTGCATCCTCAGTAGATTCAATTTCTTTAACATTTAGCTCGTCTTTAATAATTTCAAGGTAATCAGCGGCAATGTCCGCTTGCAGGTAAATTTTGGCCAACGGCTGACGATTCTTGATATTTGCGGCGTTTCGGGCGGCGCGCCCGGCGGACACAATGCTCAGCACCGCCCCCATTTCGCCTTCCAAAACAGGGTCAATCAGGGCATCATCATAAACAGGATAATCCCGCAAATGCACACTTTCTACGGCACTCGGATTAACAGTCACCACCAAATTCTGGTAAATTTTCTCCGACATAAAGGGGATGAATGGTGCCGCAAGCTCCGCAACTGTAGTAAGCGCGTTATACAGCGTCAAATAGGCATTCACCTTGTCCTGCTCCATGCCCTTTGCCCAAAAACGCTCCCGGCTGCGGCGCACATACCAATTGCTCAAATCGTCCACAAACCGCCCAATCTCGCGGGAAGTCTCCACCAGCTTATATTCGGCAAGCCCCTCGTCCACCTTTTTGACCAAGCTGTTAAGCCTTGAAACAAGCCATTTATCAAGCTTGGACAGCTCACTTGCCTGATGCTCCATCGGGTTAAAATTGTCAATATTTGCATAAAGCACATAAAACGCATAAGTGTTCCACAGCGTCCCCAAAAACTTACGCTTCATTTCATCCAAATTGGTCTTGTCAAAGCGGCTGGGCAGCCAAGGGGCACTCGCCGAGTAAAAATACCAGCGCACCGCGTCCGCGCCCGCTTCTTCCATTATATCCCAAGGCACAACATTTCCTTTGGACTTGCTCATTTTAACACCCTTGCTATCAAGAATATGCCCCAGCACAATCACGTTTTTGTAGGGTGCTTCGTCAAAAAGCAAGGTGGAAATGGCAAGCAGTGTGTAAAACCAGCCGCGGGTCTGGTCAATCGCCTCGCTAATGAAATCCGCAGGGAAATTAGCTTCAAAAAGCTCCTTATTCTCAAAAGGATAGTGATGCTGGGCAAAGGGCATAGCCCCCGAATCAAACCAGCAGTCAATAACTTCCTTGACGCGGTGCATGCGCTCACCGCATTTGGCGCATGGAAAAGTTACCCCGTCAATCTGGGGTTTGTGCAGCTCCGTGAGCTCCTGCCCGCTCAGCCCCTGAAGCTCCGCCACCGAGCCGATTGCGTGAAAATGCCCACACCCGCACTCCCAAATCGGCAAGGGCGTGCCCCAATAACGCTCGCGAGAAAGCGACCAATCCAGCACATTCTCAAGAAAATTCCCAAATCTGCCAGTTTTCACATTTTCAGGGAGCCAATTGATTTTGGCATTATTTGCCACAAGCTTATCCTTGAGCTTGGACATCTCAATAAACCATGCCGAGCGGGCATAGTACAAAAGCGGCGTGTCGCAACGCCAGCAATGTGGGTAATTATGCTGTGTAAGCATAGTTTTATAAATCAAGTCTTTTTCTTTCATAAGCTTCAAGATTTTAGGGTCAGCCTTTTTGGCAAAAATGCCAGCCCATGGGGTTTCCTCGGTCATTTCGCCTTTATCATTCACAAGCTGCACAAAGGGCAAACCGTATTTCCTCGCCACACGGTTGTCATCATCGCCAAAGGCGGGGGCTTGGTGCACCACCCCTGTCCCCTCGGTCAAAAGCACATAAGGGTCACAAACCACATAATGGCTGGGCACATCAAAGCTCACAAAGTCAAAAAGCGGCGTATATTCAAGCTTTTCAAGCTCTTTGCCTTTCATGGTCTCTACAATCTCAAAATCTTCGCCAAGCACGTCGGCAGCCAGATTTTTTGCCAGAATATAGACCTTGCCGCCCTGTTTGGCGCGCACATAGTCCTCGTCAGCGTTCACACACAACGCCACATTCGACGGCAGCGTCCATGGGGTGGTGGTCCACGCAAGGATATACTCGTCCTCCCGCCTAATCACCTTAAACTGGGCAATTACCGAGGTTTCCTTAATGTCTTTATAGCCCATAGCAACCTCGTGGGAGCTCAGGGACGTTCCACAGCGCGAGCAATAAGGCAGCACCTTATGCCCCTTGTAGAGTAGTCCCTTGTCCCAAATGGTCTTAAGTGCCCACCAAACCGACTCAATATAACTATTATCATAGGTCACATAAGGGTCGTCCATATCCACCCAAAAGCCCACACGCTCGCTCATGCGCTCCCACTGGTCTTTATATTTCCACACAGACTCTTTACATTGGTGGATAAAGGGCTCAATCCCATATTCCTCAATCTGCTGTTTGCCTGATATGCCAAGCTTTTTTTCAATCTCAAGCTCCACAGGCAGCCCGTGGGTGTCCCAGCCCGCCTTGCGCGCCACATGATAGCCCTTCATGGTCTTATACCTAGGAATAATGTCCTTTACAGCGCGGGTAATAACATGCCCAATATGGGGCAAGCCATTGGCCGTAGGCGGCCCTTCATAAAAGGCAAAATTCTCACCGCCTGCTCTATTTTCAATGGTCTTTTCAAATATTTTATTTTTTTTCCAAAACTCCAAAATCTCAAGCTCTCTGGGAGCGAAATTTAAGTCGGCATTTACTTTTTTATACATTTTTCATCCTCCGTCACGCGATTTTACATAATTATACTAAATAATGATTGCAAAGTCAAGAATTGTATGATAGAATAATGTGATGGGGGTTTGAAAATGACAAAACGGATTATTGCATATGTAATTGGACTTGTAATTTTGGGCTTTGGCTCAGCATTTGCGGTGGCTGGCGACATTGGCGTGTCCCCCATGGGTGCTATACCCTTTGTAACATACCAAGCTACCCCAGGCATAGAATGGCTAACAACCGGCACAGTCAGCACCTTGATGTTTCTGGTCTTTATCGCCCTGCAAATAATTATTTTGCGCAAAGATTACAGAATCATCGATACAATCCAAATTCTATTTGCGTTTTTGTTTGGGTTTATTTTTGACTTTGCAATTTGGGTGCTGACCCACCTTGCCGACTGGCTTTTGTATGGCTTAACTCAGCCGTGGCACTATATGGTCCAATTTGGCTTTCTGATTGCGTCAATTGTCATAATCGGAATCGGCTTAGTCCTCTTAATCTCAGCAAAAATCGTGCCACTACCGCCTGAGGCCCTGTGCCTAGCCATCAACAAACGCTGGGAAAAAACCAAATTTCACGTGGTCAAAATGTCGCTGGATTCCTCCCTCGTGCTAATTGCCATAGCCATCTCGCTAATCTTTATCGGAAATCTATCAGGCATCCGCGAGGGCACAATAATCGCCGCTTTAGCCATTGGACGCATAATCCCGTTTGTTAGAAAAGTAATGGAGCCAATCACAAAGAGGATAAGCTAGAATATTGCGCGACAGGACGTCTCCCCGCCTGTAACCCCGCGCCATCTAAGAGGATTACAAAATGAAAAAGCATTTTTTTGCTATATTGCTGATAATGTGGCTAGTTTCATCTGACGTTGCATATCTTGATATGGTTTACCATGACGGAATCCATGAAACGCTTGACCAAGCCCTCTACGGCGAAGATTATACAATCGACATCACCACAGGGCAAATCATTGTAGACGAGCCAGAACAGACGAGAATACCCACATCCCTTGTGGCACTGGCAATTATTATACCAACACTAATCATGTATGTAATTCTTAAACAAAAAAATAAACCAAAAAATAGGAGGTAGAGATTATGTTGTTTACGGAATACCTAGAAAGTGTGAAAGGCACTGAAGACGAGGCGCGTTTGATTGAAAAGATTGGCGAGCTTAAAGAGCATTTTGTGGAGGCGCGGGAAGTGCCTGTTGCGGGCAAGATGATTGAAGGGCTTATAGCTTTGGAAGAACTTGGAAGCATTGAAGCTTTCCTTGAAACTCACCATATCGACAACTTTGAAGGATGGGATGTGAAAATTGACTTTGACAAAGGGCAATTTAGCATCTATCCAGGTGCTCAAATGCGCAAGAAATTCTTCATTATCGCAGGATGCGTAATTGCTGCAATCGTGCTGCTAGTAATCCTAATCCGCAAGCTGCGCCGCAAATAGAAAAAGTTATCGTAGGGAGGGTAAAAATGAGCAATAATTTTGAAGTTATTAGCGGATGGGAGAAGATTATGCCTAGCACAGAAATAGCAATTGTCCGCGACAAAGATACAGGGGTGCATTATGTGCTTACTTACGGCAGTACTATAGGTGCTATTGCGGTCCGTGTTGACAAAGACGGCAAGCCCATTGTTACGTAGCAAAAAATTGAATATAAAAGACGACCGAAGGTTCTTGGTCGTCTTTTATTGTTGCGTTTTTGATATGAACCGCTATTTTGCGCGGTTATTAGCCTCAATAATCTCATTCAAAGAAACATCAGGATGCCGCCAGCGCGCATCACTTTTTTGGCTTTTGAGATGAATCGCGTTTTGCGGGCAATTATGTAGGCAGGCGTAGCATTTTTCGCATTTGTTTCCAAATTTGACATCAACGATATTTTTGGCAGGGCACGCCTTCGCACAAACACCACATTTATTGCATTTGTCATTTACAATAAACTTAGGGGTAGAGCCGCCCTCCTCACTTTTGCTGCCAATAATTCCCGTAAGAATACGACCGCCAAGACCTGACTTGACTTCGAAGTCCTTGCGCCTTTCTATATCGCCCTTTATTGATTTTAATTTTTCTTCAATTTTTTTACTGGGAATTTTTGCAATTTCTGCACCAATTTCAAAAATGTTTACAAAATTATCGACCATAAGGATGTGATTGGTATAGTTAAAGCGATAGCCATTTTTCCCTGCGTGTGCTTGCAGGTTATCCATAACCGCGCCATGTCCGCCACGGGCATTGCCATAAGTGGCTACCCCAAAAAGGTAGTTTGTTTCAAACTTTGCACGGCTTAAAAACTTGCGCACCATTTTTGGCATGGCAAGTCCGTATGTGGGGAATATAACGCCGATTGCATCGTCTTTGTAATGCTGGTCAGGCTCGTCAATAATTTGGGGGATGGATACTAAATTGCCCCCAATGCTTTTTGCAACGGCAAGCGAGTTTCCTGTACCTGTAAAGTAAAAAATTGTCATTATTCATTACCTCCATAATTCCATTTTGAATTTATTTCTTTAAGCTCCATTTCAAGCTCCAGCGCGTCGCCAAGCATGGCAAGCCCTTGGGAGAGCCGTTTTAGCGCGTCTGTGCCCACCCTCTTTAGCACCATTTCATTAAGCTCAAAAAAGGGATTTAAGGTGCTATCGACATGGGCTTCTCCCGACTGAGTGAGCGTAATCTCTTTTTCCCGTCTGTCCTCGCCACTAGCACTGAGAGTGATGTATCCATCACACCTCAACTGCCTAATCACGCCATTTACCGTCTGTTTGGGAATTTCATACAGCTCACATATTTGCTTTTGTGTAACAGGTCGGTTTAATTTCAGGGCATAATACACCTGAATTGTGCCATAAGTCATGCCATGTTTTTGGGCAAACTTGGTATACAGCCCTGTGAGCCTGCTCGCCCCAGCCCCCACCGCTCCAAGAGCTATATCAGCATCCATAAGCTCATCCTCCTACTCAATACCTTAATAAGTATTATATCGTACTAATTATAATACATGAAAAATCATTTGTCAAGAGTCTTTTCAATTTTATTTAATTATTGCGAACTGCCTGTGAATGTGGTATTATATATTGGTATCATAATTTTGGAGGTTTGAAAAATGTCTGTAAGCGTTGCAAGCGTGAGAGAATTTAAGCCCTATAGGTTGTGGGGCGGGCTTATGTTTTTGACCATTGGTTATGGTTTTGTCCTTGCCATCATTCGTCATGGGCTGGGCGGTTTTGCCTATATTGGCGAGGGTTTGTGGACCATTGTCACCAGTCCTGCACTTTTGTTTCACGATTACATAGCCCTTGCGGGCATTGCGCCAGCCTTTGTAAATGCCGGGCTTACCAGCCTGATTATGCTTGCGGCATTTAAGCTGTCAAAACAGCCTTGCTCAGGCTCGCAGATGGCTGTTTGCGGCTTGGTGATGGGCTTTGCCCTCATGGGCAAAAATTTTGTAAATATCTTACCGATTTTGTTTGGTGCATATCTTTATAGCCTATACAAAAAGACGCCCCATTCCGAACATGTGACTGTTTCAGGCTTTGCGACCTGTTTCGCGCCCATTATCAGCCAGCCTGCCCACATTCCTGAGGTTGTGAACCTGATTGGCGTGGGTGGTGGCATGGCTCTGGGTGCAGGGCTTGGGCTGTTTTTAGGCTTTATAATCAATGCTGTTGCCGCAAACATCCGCAAAAGCCATGAAGGGCTTAACCTTTATAACATCGGCTGGGCGGCGGGGCTTGTGGGCATTGCAATCACTGTAATCTACACTGTTATAGGCATTGAGCGGTTTGGTCCGGGCGTGGATGCTGGCGTCATCCTCGGCGGCTACCCCATCTGCGCCTACGGCTTCCAGATTATTGACGATTTTGGCAACCCGGTTTTCTTTAGCCCTGTGGGATTTTATAATTGGTATCTCTATGGCTATATAATCTTTGTAAGCCTGTATTTTATAACCTTTGGGCTTTTGGCTGGCGGCAAGCTCTCCGAGCTTAAGCTGGTCCTGAGCCTTCGGGCAGGAGACGCCAAATACCTTAACAATTTCCATGCAAAATACGGTCAAGCGCGGGTTTATCTTGCCATGGGCTTTTTGGGCTTGTTCCTTTTCACCCTCACCTTCCCTTTTGGCGTTAACCTCACAGGTCCAATAATTGGTGCCATAATGTCCATCATAGGCTTTGGCGGCTTTGGAAAGTCTGTTGTAAACGCGGGGGCAATCATAGCAGGGGTCTTTACCGCCGCCTTAATCCGCTATTTTGTGGTGGAGGACTTTTTTAGAAGCGGGGTGTCCCTGCTCACCTACTGGCAAACCCAAACGGTCATCTGGACCTCGGCATTTTGGGGCACATGCCTTTCGCCTATGGCGCGGTTTTTTGGCTGGAAATGGGCAATACCCATTGGCATGGTCCACTTTGCCTTTGCCTACACCATTGCCCCATTTCACTGGGGTCAAATCCTCTACAACAACGGGCTTGCAGCGGGCTTTGTCTGCATGGTAATGATTCCCATAATCCGCGCCATAGACAAAAAAGGCAAATACGCCCCTGAAAATGTGTATCCTGAGGTTAAAGAGGTATAAAACAAAACAACTTGAAAGGAGCATAAAAAAATTATGCTAATGACAACAATCCATTTTAATGGCAATTGCGATGATGCCATCGGGTTTTACAAGGGTGCTGTGGGTGCTAGGGTGAAGGTAATCAACTACGCCAAGGACGCGCCCCCTGAATTTGCCGCAGAAAATCCCGAAATGCCGCCAAATTTCGTTATGTACTCTGAAATATCCATGTTTGGCACATTTGTGGTGATGAGTGATGGTGCCACCGAGCCCCTGTCCGTAACCGAGGGCAATTTTAACCTAATGGTAACAGTAGAAACCCCTGAAGAAGTGCAGGAGCTTTTCGACAAGCTAAAGACAGGCGGCAAGGCGTCCGTGCCGCCCGCCCCACAGTTTTGGGCAACCATGTACGCCGTAGTAACCGACAAATTCGGGTTAACATGGCAAATAACAACACCTGACTAAACAAAAAATGCCGCCTTTTTACCAACCCCACATAAGAAAACAACAAAAACCCACTAAATCAAACATTCTTATGAGCAGACGAGTTAAACGGAATCAAAAACAGGACACAAAATGAAAATGTGTTCTGTTTTTTGTGTCAAACACAATAAAAATCTATCAGGCAAAAGAATAATATTACGGCTAGCAAGAAATGCAGCTTCATTTGTTTCGCCTACATACCCGCTTGAAGCCGCGGCTTTTGGACTCGCAGATGGTGGGCGCAAGCTGCAAACGCTGTATAAGCCATCTCCGCCGCTCCACACCGCAACAAAATGTATGCACCAGCCGTTGCCAGCATTATGCCAAACGAGTTAAGCTCGCGCACTAAAATAAGCCTTAACTTCTAACTTCTAGCTCATCTGGTGGTGGTGTTAGGATGTTGGCGAGTTTTTGGGCGGCTTGGGCGTTTTTGGATTGGATTTGGTGGGTGTAGGTGTTTAGGGTGGTGGTGACGGAGGCGTGGCCAGCGCGGGTAGAGACGGTTTTTATGTCTACGCCGGCGGCTATCATTAGGGAGATGTTGGTGTGGCGGAGGCTGTGGGGGGTGATGGGCGGCAAGCCGTGTTTTTTGGCAAAGCGTTTGGTGTAGCAGGTTATGGAGTCTGGGTTTATTGTGGTGCCGTTGTCTTTTGTGAATAGCTTTTGGGTTGTTAGCCAGTGACCACCCTTTGCTGCTTGTTCGTTTAGCCACCACTGCCTGTAGTCTTGCAGCAGGGCTGCCATCGTGTCACATATAGCAATCACTCGGCGGCTGTTTTTGGTTTTTGGGGGCTTTTCGATATTTTGACCCTTTCTTTGGATGCCATCAGCGTCTGTGTGGGCGAAGCTCTCGCCTGACAGGTACTGGATGGTGCGGCGGATGGTTATGGTTTGGCGGGTAAAGCTCACATCGCCCCATTCAAGCCCTGCCAGCTCACCGCGCCTAAGCCCTGTGTACAGGAGGAGTGTGAGGGCTGCGCGCCATTTGGGCGGGGCGTCTGCCAGTGCTTGGCACAGCCTTATTACCTCTGTTTCGTCAAGGTATGAGGGCTCTTTTGGCTCAGGTCTTGGCGATGCGACTTGGCTTGCGGGGTTTTTTGCAATAAGACCTTCGTTGTGCGCCTTTGAAAGGATGGCGCAAATTAGCTTGTGGTGGTGCAAGATTGAGCGTGTCGACAGTGCCTTGCCCGTCTTTTTGTTGGCACCTTCAGTTGCCAAATTTTTGTAAAAATCCCTGATGTGCTCTGCGCTTAGCTGACTTAGGCAGGTATTTCCAAATTTTGCATTTATCCTCTCAAGTAGAGCGATATAGCGGCTGCGACTACCCACAGACAGGGTGGTATTGTGAACACTCATCCACTGGTCAGAAGCCCTCTCAAATGAAATGTTTCTGTCTTTTTTCCTTCTCTTTCGCGCTAAAATCATGTTTTTCACCTCGGTAAATAAAATTTTATCTTGCAATTTTTACAGATAGCTGTTATAATTGTTTTATATAAAAAAATATAAAAAGATTAGGTGGTGTCTTATGGCTAATATGATAGCAATTGGAGCTTATGTCGGCTCGTTTCTTTTTGTGGTCGCTGTATTTGTGGCGGCACGCGTACGCCATATGAAAGGGCATAAAAATTTGCCATTTTTGATTTTGTGCGTGCTCATTATGGGTCGGTTGTTGATTGATATTGGGATTTTGCTCATTCCAAATGCCGAGTTAAACATTATGTTATGGAATGTGGGACTTAGTGCTATTGGAATTGGCGCACCCCTTTTGCTTTTGTTGATATGGAATTACTTTTATCCCGAAAAACCCCTTTCAAAAGGGCTTTTGTTCGGGCTTTTTGTTGTCCCTGCAATCACCCTCTTGCTGGGGCTGACAAGCAATTTCCACACAATTTTGCGTGATGTACATACTCTTACAGTTTGGCCGCGTCATGTTGAGGCTGAGCGCGGGTTTTGGATTTTGATACACACGATTTTTGCTTTTGCAACGGTTTTTGCTTCTGTGGGCATTGTTATTGGCACCATGGTCAAAAAGCTTGACAAAAGAGCCTCGGGGCTGTTTTTGTTCGCCATATTTGCAATGGTTGCAGGCAATCTTTTTGATGAACTGAATATTTTGCCAAACTCCATTAACCCAACAGCTATAACTGCTGGCGTTGGGCTGGTTTTTGTCCACCTTGCCCTGACAGACCCAAGTCAAAGGGTTTTTGCACGCATTTTAAGCACATTAAAAGTTCGGGTAACTATTCCTGCTCTTTTTATTGTTTTTGCTCTTGTTGTTGTTGCCACGCTGTTTGCGGCGCGCACAGCGCGTATTCAGGTCGAAGAACACGAAAGCGGCAGAATACAAACTGTTATTGATGCTGTAACAGCATATCTAGATTCTAATAGACAAATCACACTTAATGCAGCCCTTGGGTTTCAAAATGATGCTCGGCTTATAAGTCTTGTCCGCGCAGGTAACAATGATGCGGTTTGGCAGCATATTCATGCGCAAAAGGCTTTAAGTGGTGTGGATGAAATAATTGTTGCAGATGCAGATGGCTACACCCTTGCCCGCTCGCATCAGCGGGATAACCACTCGGACAATGTAAGTGGTGTGCCCTCTATTGCAGCGGGGCTTCGGGGCGAGGTGTTGAGTTTGCACACGCCCACCCCTACGGCTTATATGGTTGTGACCACAGCATCTCCAATTATGGATGAAGGACAAATTATAGGCTCGGTGGTTGTGAATTTTGTAATTGGCTCCAGTGAATTTTTGGATGCCCTTAGGGACACCCATGGTGCTGACTTTACCGTGTTTGCAGGGCGTTATTCTGTAGCAAGTACGCTCATTTTACCTGATGACTTCCCAGGAGCTGGAAATCGTGCTGTGGGCACCGCCGTGCGCCCTGACATTGGCGACAGAGTTATTGACCAAGGACTAAACTATGCTCTTGAACTTGCTGTATTTGGACGTTTGCCTTATCTTGCTTATTATTTCCCACTACGGGGTGCCCTAGGGCAGCCTGTGGGCATGTTCTTTATAGGCATTGACCAAACAGATGGATTAGATTCAATAACATCCATTCAGCGCGGCATGATAATGATTAACCTAGGTGGTCTTGTTGTGGCAGCTTTGTTTATCTTCATGCTGGTTGCTCGCTCTCTAAAGCCTCTTGAGGAGCTTGGCTCAGTTGTTAAGGATGTGTCTGCAGGCAAGCTTAACATGAATTTTGACCGCGCAATCACTTCTGATGACGAGATTGCAGTGCTTAAAACAGATGTTTTTCATCTGGTGGACGTTATACGTGACATAATGGATGACTTAAAACGGGTTAATGACGAAGTCAATGTAAAAGGTGATATTGAATATAGAGTTGATGTCGTGAAGTACCAAAACTCCTATAAAGATGTGGTGACAAGCGTTAACGCCATAATTGACACCCAGTCTGATGATATTAACACCACTTTGAATGTGCTAAATGAGCTTGCCGGTGGTAACTTTGAAGTAAATGTGGCAAACCTTCCGGGCAAAAAGCAAGTTTTGCCTGACACCTTAAATGCGGTGACAAACAACCTAAAAAACATCAATGCCGAAGTGGTCGGCATGATAAATGCTGTGTCAAAAGAAGGCAATCTAAGCTATATTATTGACGGCACCGACTTTGAAGGGGGCTGGCGCGAACTTATGACAGGGCTTAACAATATTGTTGGCTCTGTAAACCGCCCGCTTACTGAAATAAGAGGGGTCCTTGGGGAAATTAGCGAGGGCAAATTCTCAGTTTCTGTATCTGGAAACTATGTAGGAGATTTCCTTGAGATTAAAAACGATGTAAACAAAATGACCGCTGACCTTAGAGCTTATGTGACCGAGATTGACGCAAGCCTAAAAGCTCTTGCAGAGGGCGACTTGACCCGTCGCTTTAGTGCTACGTTTACCGGTGACTTTGTGCAGATTGAGCAGTCTATCAGGCTTATTAATGACAGTCTGCAAAGCATTGTAAGTGACATTTTCTCTGCTACAGAGCAGGTGCTTGAGGGAGCAACACAAATCTCCCAAACAGCAATGCACCTTGCCGATGGCTCAAACCGCCAAACTGCGTCTGTGGAGGAGTTGTCAAGCTCCATGGCACTTATCCACCAAAAAGCCATGCAGGCGTCTGAAAACGCCACATCTGCTGACGAAAGCACCAAAAAGTCCCAAGCCAGAGCCGCCGCAGGCAGCGACATTGTAAACTCAATGACCGACACAATGGAGAAAATCCGCCAGTCAAGCGAGTCTATCTCTAAGATTATTGACGTTATTACAAATATTGCCTTCCAAACAAACCTTCTTGCACTTAATGCGTCAGTTGAAGCGGCACGTGCAGGCGAGCACGGCAAAGGCTTTGCAGTTGTAGCTGACGAGGTGCGTACACTTGCAGGGCGCAGCCAGACCGCTGCCGGAGATACCTCTGAAATCATAGGCTCTGCCACCGCCGCTGCCGACGAGGGCACTAGCTCCGTAGCCCAAGTTGTGGTCTCTTTCGACACAATAGTAGAAAGCATAGGCGAAATATCAGAGCTTATAGCAAGAATTGCCAAAATCTCAGGCGACCAGCTAGACTCTATTGCCGTAGTAAACTCAAGCGTAGACGAAATAAGCAAAGTGGCCACCGAAAACTCCGCTGCCGCTGAACAGTCCGCTGCCGCCAGCCAAGAACTAAGCACCCAATCAGAAATGCTCAAGCAAAAAATATCATTCTTCAGACTAAGATAACACAAATAACAAAAAAATGCCACCTCCATAGGCGGCATCAGATGGACGACAAACCCCCGCCAGTAAAACTGCGTGGGGGTGATTTTTGCCAAATTTACGAAAACTAAACAGGCTCTAAAGAGCGTCAGTTGTTAGGCAGGCTTTTTTCTATTTGCGTGTATGATTAGGAATATTGAAATTGCTATTACGAAAATGCTTATAAACTGGGAGGTTGAGAGACCTAGGACTTGCCCGCGGGCGGGGTCGCCGCGCAGAAACTCTAGGAAGAAGCGGGCTGTGCCGTAGAATGTGCCGTAGAGCCCAAGCAAAGTCAGGTGGTGGCGAGGTTTTTTGGAGTATGTCCATAGGAAGGCGAAAATTCCGAAGTTTATGGCGGCTTCGTAGAGCTGGACGGGCAGGACGGGGTAATTTGGGGCGATTGGGGATGCCGCAAGGGTGATTCCTAAGGTGTCGTGGGGCAGTCCATAGCAGCAGCCCGCCATAAAGCAACCTATGCGCATTATGCCATGGGCTAGGGGCAAAACTGGGGCTAGGAGCGTGAGGATTGTAGGAACATCGCGCTTTATGACCTTTGCATAGATGGGCAAGGCGATAATCGCGCCAAAAAGCCCGCCGTAAAAGACCATTCCGCCGAACATATATGTCAAAAACTGGAGTGGATATTGGCTAAAATACTCGCGGTTTTCCCATGCAGCGGGAATTTGGACAAGTGCATACAAAAGAGTGCCGCCTGCCACAATGCCAAGCCCAATGACAAGCACACCAAGGGCAAAGTCCATATAGACCATGCCCTGCTTGCGCCCGCGAAGGTATGCCAAAAAGGATGCGGCAAACATTCCAAGCAAACCAAAAAGACCGTAAAGGGGAAGGTTCTGCCCTAAAAAATTAATGGATGGCAGCATTTTTTACCACCCAAGCCAAGGCATTGTGCATGCACACGCCAAGCAAGAAACCAAGGAAAATGCCCAAAGAGCAACGGCAATAATGCCCATAACAAGCCCTCCTGTAGCCATTCCGCCTCTAAAGCCTTCCTTTTGCGCGCCGGTGGCAAGGACAACAGCCACAATGCCCAAAATAACGCCAATAAAAGGAATAATCAAGGACAAAATGCCCGTTACAAGGGATGCGACAGCCTTGCTGTGCCCTGGCGGCTGCATGGGTGGTCCTCCATATGGCGGCGGGGGCGGAGCCCCGTGGGGATTATGATTCATAAACATTCCTCCTAAAAATTTTGATATACAGTTATGTACGATAAAAAAACTAAAAAGTTTGTTTTGTGTGGATATTTTTTTAATTATATCACAAGCATTAAAAAAGGGCAATATAAAATTTTAGGCATTTTGATAGTATGCAATGCCCAGTTGTGTGCGGTTTGTGACGCCTAGTTTTTCCATTAACACGACCGTGTTATTGCGCACTGTGCCTTCGCTTATAAAAAGCTGGGCGGCAATTTCTTTGTTGGTCAGCCCCTGCGCCACAAGGCGGGCAATGTCGCGCTCTCTGGGGGTCAGGCTCTCAAGGTTGGGATTTTGCGGACCTGCCAGCTTTTTTAGCACATCCGCGCCCACCACCCCAGCACCCCCCATCATCAGGCGCAGTTTTGCTGGTATGTCTGCTATTTTGTCGGTTTTGACCAGATAGCCGTCAGCCCCTGCGGCTAGGGCTTGCTGGATATTTAGCTTGTCGTCAAAAGTTGTTAGCATCATAATGCGGATATGGGGATGCCGCTCTTTAATCAGGCGGGTGGCTCCAATGCCGTCTATGCCCGGCATGCGGATGTCCATGAGCAGGATGTCAGGGCTTAGCTCCTCACAAAGTTTCACCGCCTCGCCGCCGTCTGCCGCTGTGCCCACCACCTCAATTCCCTCCTCTTTGGAGAGGTTAAGTTTCAAGCTTTTGCGGATTAAAGCATCATCATCAACTATTAATAATCTCATTTTCATCCCTCCTGATGGGTATTACGCAAATTATGCGGAAAGTGTCGCCGCTGTGCACTGACAGGGTGCCCCCAGCCGCCTTTGCCCGCCCGCGCAGGTTAAAAAGCCCGCTGCCTGCGGGCTTTCGGCTCTCCCCCACCCCGTCATTTTCAATGCAAAGCCGCACGATATGGGGCGTTGTGTCAAGTTCTACACTCACCCAGCTTGCCTTTGAATGGCGCGTCACGTTTGTTAAGCTCTCGCTTAAAATCGCCTCCAGCACCACCCAGGCGTACATGGGCACTTTGGACGCGTCCCCATGGGACTTAAAATTCGCCTTACAAAACGGAAAATTCCTGCATATTTCATCCAGATTTTCTATGCCATAGGCGGTGGTGACGGCTAGGTTGTGCACGGCTTCGCGCATTTTGTTGGCACCGCTGTTAAGGCGTTCGAGTGCTGCGTCATAAAGTTCCAAAACATCCTCGTCTGTCCCCTCAAGCATCTGCCTTGCCGTTTGCAGGCTGATATATGCCGCCACAATCTCATGCCCTGCGTTATCATGCACATCCCTGGAAATCCGCGCCCGCTCTGCCACGGCTGTCATACGCTCCACCTGCTCTAATGCCCCATTCAAATCCTGTTGCAAATTTTCAAGCTCATAATATTTTCCAGTTGTTTCATCCAGCTTTTTGTGCTGCTTCAGTCTTTCTTTTTCCCAAAACCCAAGGAAAGTGCCGCTTAGAATCATCATGCAGTTGAGCATTAAAATCAATGGGTTAAAGTCTATAAAGAAATACACCGCCATTGCAGCAATTGCAAAGTGCACCCTAAAATACATGGAAGAAAAAAGAGCGAAACCGAGGGCAAATTGGGCGTGCTCCCATAGGCTAATGAAAATAAGGCATGCAATTATGTCTATAACCACAGTAAATTCGGTGCGAGAGAACCTTGCACGGACAAGGCTCATGATGAGTAGGAATAAAAGCAGGAAAAAGCCCGCCATTTCCCCGTCTATCAACCAGAGGGCAATAAGCAAGCCAAATCCTAACATTTTACATAGCAGGAAGCATGTTTTTGGTGAGATGTTTTGCATGTTTAGTCCTTTAGATTATCCGCCTTTTTCCACCGTAGAGCAGGAATGCTATCGCAAAAAGCACCATTGCCCCCATGCCTACCCAAAACGTGCCACCCATTGTGCCGTAGTCAAACACATAGTTCATGGCTTGCACCGCCCAGTACACCGGAAAGAGCGCGCCTGCGTACTCCAGCGGTCCCGGGAAGGCTTCCACTGGGAAAAACAGCCCGCTAAGCATGACCATAGGCATAATTATTATACCAAAACCCATTGTGCTGCCCTCTTTGCTTTTAAGCAGACAGTGCATGGCAAACGCCATGGCGACCGAAGCAAGGGTAAGTATAGTATAGCCTATAAACACAGCAAGCGCAAGGGTGAAATTCCAATCGTGGATAACCCCACCGACTATTGCCACCAGTGCCCACTGGATGACCATTGGCACCATGCAGGACAGAAGGTTTTCGAGCAGATACCGCCGCATGGTGACAGGGGCAACCAAAATTCGGTGGATTGCCCCGTCGGCTTGGTCGGTCAATATGCTTTGGCTCATGATATACGCGCCTGACATTGCGACCATGTAGAATAATCCAAAAGCCATAACGGGACCGCCCTCAAACATTGGATTCCAGATTGGCGGGATTAAAAGGATTGCTATAGGTAATAGGACAATTACAATCAATGACAATGGCGTGCGTATGCCGCGAAGGAGTGCGTATTTGAAAATTGTCATGCGCGAGCCCTCCTTTTTGCAAGGACAGCCACTAAAATTCCAAGCACAGCCATAACGCCTGCAAGCCATGCAAAAGCAATCATTGCATTGCTATAATTTCCTGCTGTGGAGCGGAAAAGGACGGTTGTTGAAAGGGCAAGCGGCGTGCCGTAGCTGTTTAGCCAGTTTGCAAATGGGCTGTTGCCAAGGCTTACAAACAAATAACCGCTTGTCATCATTTGCGCAAAGCAAAACACTGTAATAATCGCGCTTGCCGCCTTGCGCGTGGGGGATAACAGGGCAATTAACGCGCCGATTAGCTGTGATGTTATGCCCGTTACCAAAAGCACCGCGAAAAATATTAAAGGACTGCCCCACATTACGTCAAAAAAGATTGCAGTTACTCCAAAAATCAAAATGCCTTGCATTAGCGTGAACATAAGGCTGCTTGCTGCCGCCCCCATCACAAATGTGCGCATGGGCACAGGCGACACATAAAGACGCTCGCTCGCTGCCCCCCGCAGGTCATAAAAAATATTGTAGAGAATGATTTCTCCTGCAAAATATTGGAAAGATGCCATAAAAACAATAGCCATGACCGTGGCAAAGCCGTCTGCATCAAAGTCACCAAGCCCCATCATCTCTGCAAGCCCCATTTGCCCCACCATGTTAAGGGCAATAAGCCCCATGGGCAGCAGCAAAAGTACGATTATGTTAGCTTTATCGCGAAGTGCTCGCTTGAAAAACATCCCAAAAATTATTCCAAAATTATTCATTTTCTAAGCCTCCTCGTCGCGCAGTGTCTTGCCTGTTAGGGTCAAAAACACGTCCTCAAGATTTGGTTTGTCCTCAGAAAATGCCGACACGCCGCCGTGGCGTGAGGCAATTTCCATAACACGGTTAACATTACTTGCTCCGGCACCTGAAATAATTTGATACTGATTTCCATGCACATTAACGGATTTAACCCCTGCAATGGCTTTAAGCTCGTCAGTCAGGGCGTCAGAGGGGGCAACTGCCGTCAGGCGTATGCAGTCCTCATGCTTGATTTTTTCCATGAGTTGGTCAATTGTGCCGTCAGCTATAACCCTGCCTGAATCCATAATGGCAACACGCTGGCAAACCGCCTGCACTTCTTCCATATAGTGGGAGGTGTAGATGACCGTGGTGCCGCTGTCCGCCAGCCGCTTGACAGACTCCAAAATGTGGTTGCGGGATTGGGGGTCAATGCCCACCGTGGGTTCATCCATTATAACAAGTTTAGGCTTGTGCACCAAAGCGCATGCAATATTTAGGCGCCTTTGCATGCCGCCTGAAAAGGTTTTGGGGCGGTTTTTGGCACGGTCGGTCAGTCCCACAAATTCGAGCATCTCAGCCACATTTGCACCCAGCTCCGCCCCGCGAAGTCCGTACAGCCCTCCAAAATAGCGCAAATTCTCCAAGGCAGACATATCATTAAACACCGTAATGTCCTGCGTTACCAAGCCAATGTGCCTGCGCACCTCCAAATTGCGGATGTTTTGCGGCTGCCCAAAAAGCTTGATGCTCCCGCCGTCTGAGTCAATCAGCCCGCATAGCATTTTTATGGACGTGCTTTTGCCAGCCCCATTTGGTCCAAGTAGCCCAAGGGTCTCCCCCGCCACAACATCTAGGTTCAAATGGTCCACAGCTGTGTGGTCGCCATATCTTTTAATAACATCTCTCATTTCAGCAATCATAATGTTTCCTCCTTATGAATTAGTCTCATTAAACTTAGTATACACCATGATTTGAGAAATGAACAGTTACAAATGTCACGAGTTTAGAAAACAGAGACAAGAAGCCAGAAGGGGTGCCGCCTAAAGGCGGCTAAAGGTTGCGGCTGAACCCGTCCCCGCCTGTCACCCCATGCCCCCACTCTGTCACCCCGCGCTTGACGCGGGGTCCCCTCGGTTTAGCCGAACGCTTCTTCGCATTATAGTCATTCGGCTATCTTGAGGGGACCCCGCGTCAAGCGCGGGGTGACGGCGGGGGTGCGCTTTGCTCGGCTTTGCTCAGTTTTGTTCCGCTTAGCTTGCGCCAAAAAAATAAAAGGTGCTACATATGCACCTTTTATCCTATTATCTTGCTCGTATTTCTTTGATACTGAATTCATCGCCATCTGTCACCTCAATTTCCAGGCGGGTGGGCGCGAGCATTGTGCCGTCTATAGTGGCGGGGTAGCAGGCGTGGAGGTAGGAGGGCACCACCCCTGATTCTTTGCCAAGGCTTAGGACAATTGCTTCAACCTCGGTCAGGTGGTGCTCCTTTACCACATCCAGCACCTGCTCCACCACTTTATACATAATTCCTAATTCGTGCATTATTTTCTCCCTAACAGTTTTCTGACTTTTACTTTAATGCGGCGTTTGATGACGTGAGGAGTGATGGTTTTGCGGATTTTTAGGAATTCTACCCCTTCGCCATCATATTCGCGCTTTAGCTTGATTGCCTCAAACTTACATTTAGTGATGCACATGCCACAGCCTACGCACATATATTCATCAACTACGGAAACACCGCAGTCTAGACAGCGTTTGGCTTCTGCCTGCACCTGCTCGGCGGTCATGACCCCCTCGGCACGCTGGCGCGGGGTGTTGTCGTAATTGCTGATGATGGCAGCAGTTGTGTCAAGCTCGCTAAAGTCGCGGACTGAGCGACCTATGCGCAAATCGTGCCCTGGCTGGACAAAGCGGTGGATGGAAATAGCACCTTGTTTGCCCGCTGCAATGGCGTCAATTGCGTATTTTGTGCCTGTTACCGCGTCACCGCCAGCAAAAATGTCTGGCTGGGCACTTTGGTATGTTAGCTCGTCAACAATAATGCGTTCGTCATCTTCAAGCTTGACAGGGGTGTTATTTAGGATGCCGCCCCATTCAATAGTTTGCCCGATTGCAAGATAAACATGAGCACACTCAACTTTCGTAACCTTGCTTTCATCATTAACATCTACAAATTCGACACCGGTAACCTTGCCGTCTGTAACAAGGATTTTCTTAGGCTTTACGCCATTTGTAATTGTGATGCCCTCGCCTTCGGCAGTTTCAATTTCTTCGTCCATGGCGGGCATGTCTTTTTTACTTTCAATGCAGTACATGCCAACTTTGGTGCCGTCAATACGCGCCGCAACACGGGCAACGTCAATGGCAACGTTTCCGCCACCAATAACAACCACTTTGCCGCTGATTTGAGGGGCATTACCCAAATTGACATCACGAAGAAAGCTGACACCTGAGGCAACGCCCTCGGCATTTTCGCCCTCAAGCCCAAGACTCCGCCCGCCCTGTGCCCCAATAGCAAGGTAAAACGCCAAAAAGCCTTCTTTTCGCAAATCGTCAAGGGTTATATCCTTACCAATATTAACACCGGTTTTGAATTTAACACCAAGCTCTTTAAGCACTTCAATTTCAGCATCAACAATGTCTTTGCCCAGCACAAACTCAGGAATACCAAGGGTCAGCATGCCGCCAAGTTTTTCTTCCCGCTCAAAAACGGTAATGTCATAGCCATCAAGCGCAAGGAAATAGGCGCAAGTAAGTCCCGCAGGTCCAGCACCGATAATGGCTATTTTTTTGTCGCTATAGTCATTGCGCTTTGTAGGGATAAAACGTGTGGAGCTATCCAAATCCTGAATTGCGATGTATTTTTTGATTTCGTCAATTGCCACAGCCTCGTCCACAGACTGGCGGGTGCACGCATCCTCACAGCGGCGGTTGCATACATAGCCACAGACCGCAGGGAATGGGTTCTCGGTCTTTATAAGCTCAAGTGCTTCTTTGTATTTGCCATTTGCAGCCAGTTTAATATAGCCTTGCACGCCAATATGGGCGGGGCATTTCGACTTACAAGGGGCAGTGCCTGTTGCCACATTTACCTTGCGGTTTGTGCGGTAATCGGCATTCCAGTCAACTCTTGTCCACTCGTTGTTTCTGGGGGTGCGGGTGGTGGTTATATCGTCCACCACAGGACCTTTTGAGGTGAGCTTTTGCCCTAGCTGCACTGCGTTCATTGGGCAGTGCTCCACACATTGTCCGCATGCTGTACAATCGTCTTTTTTAGGCTCGGCAACATAATTGGAGCGCAGCATATCCACGTTTTTATACATTGCCCCCGAGCGTAGAGATAAACAGCCACAACCGCAGCAATTGCAAATAGCATGGGTGATGCCTGAGCCGTCAATATTTGGAATTTGGTGCATAAGCCCGTTTTCTTCGGCGCGTTTAATGATTTCTTTTGCCTCATCCCGAGTAATCTCTTTTGCGCGCCCTGTACGTATGTAATACTCCGCTGCATGCCCCATTTGAATGCACATATCCTCTTTCAAATGGCCGCAGCCCTCGCCCATAACCTCGCGGTTGGTGCGGCAGGAGCATGGGGAGCATGAAAACACGGTGTTATCCTCAAGATATTTCACAATGTCCTCATAGCTCTTTTTAACAGTGGTCGCATCAACAGTCTTGTCAATGGGAATAACGCGCATAAGCCCAATGCCCGGCGGGAACATGCCGGCACTAAGGGGGCCGCGCTCGCGCCCATATCCTTCCATTGCATAAGAAACAATGGGCCATTTTTGCACATTGTCAAGGTTATTTACAACCATTTCCATAATGCCGGGAATCCAGCTCTCCGCATGCCAAAAGGTGTCCATGCCGTCAATGACATTCACAAACGTAGTGCCGTAAATTGCCAGCTTCATCATGATTTCATGGCAATATTCCTCAGTTTTGCCAGTGATGCCAGCCATTTCCTTTGCGGTACGCTTTGTGAAAAAGCCCATGGCAATGCCCATTTCAGCCATCTCCTCGTCCACGCCTTCAAGAATCAGGTATTCGGAATTTTCCCAATGATAGCCGTCCTTGCCGGGGGTCTTTCGCCCAAGCATATTGGCAAACTCCATTACCTTGTCATTTTTCCGAACTGTGTACCCTTCGGGAAAATACACTTGGTTAATCTCTCGTTTTTGTGAGTTTAACATATATTTGCACCTCCAAAAATTAATTACTGAACTATTAAGCTGCATTCGATAGAGATGTTAAATCCGCCACTTCTGCTACCGTCACCCCGGGCTTGACCCGGGGTGACGGTGCTGTGTCAAGTGGCTCGTCAAAGTCATCAGGCATCCAAAACCTCCAAATTATAATTTATTCCTAAGCCAGTCAGTCCATGCGTCCATGCCCTCGCCTGTTTTGGCGGACACAGGAAAAATCTGCACATTAGGATTAAGCTTTCTAACCCTTTCTTCGCACTTTTGCATGTCAAAATCAAAAACGGGCATAGCGTCCATTTTGGTTATAATAAGGGCGTCCACTTTTTTGAACATAGGGGGATATTTCAGCGGCTTATCGTCCCCTTCAGGCACGCTTAAAATCATAACATCAAAATGTGCTCCCACATCATAATTAGCTGTGCAAAGCAAATTGCCTATATTTTCAAGGATTACAAGTCCATTTGTTGCTCCCAAATTTTCAATGCCTTGGCGGGTCATCTCGGCATCTAGATGGCACATGCCCCCTGAGTGCAGCTGCACAACAGGCACCCCCGTGGCAGCTGCCACCGTGGCAGCGTCCACATCCGAGTCCACATCAGCCTCCATAACAGAAATGTCAAAATCCGCCTTTAGTGCATTTATCGTTCCAACCAAAAATGTAGTCTTGCCACACCCGGGCGAGCCCATCAAATTAAGCATTTTAATACCCTTTGCATCAAGCCCAGCCCGCGTTACCCGCGCCACCTCGTCATTTTTTTCCAAAATCCCTTTTTGCAGTGTGATGGTACGAAATTCGCTCATAAAACCACCTCGAACTCTTTTCTTTAATAATACCATAGCAGGCTAAATAAAGTAAAGAAGTTTTTGAAAAAATATAGAAAAATCCGGTGGTGATATGTTATAATTAAACAAAAACATAAGGAGTGAAATATATGACAAATTTACAAGCATATTTTTTGCCCCACCCGCCGCTGGCTGTGCCCTCGGTGGGGGGCGGGCAAGAGATAAAAATTGAGGAAACATTACGCGCCTTTGACGAGGTAGCAAGGGAAATTGCAAAGCTTGCACCTGAAGTAATTGTTTTTATCACGCCCCATACTACGATTTATACTGATTATTTTCATATTTCACCAAATGAGAGGGCGTCGGGCTCTCTGTCCCGTTTTGGTGCGCCTAAGACGCGGTTTGAGGCGGAGTATGATGTTGAGCTGGCAAAGGAAATAGCCCGCAAAGCCGAAGAAAACGGCATAGCCGCGGGATTTGAAGGCGAGAGAGATGCCAGCCTAGACCACGGCGTAACCGTGCCCATGTGGTATATTAACCAGCATTTTAGCTCTTACAAAATAGTGCGCATTGGGCAGTCAGGATTTTTGCCTGAGGAGCATTATCTTTTGGGACGTCTTATTGCAGAAGCTGCCGAAAAAACAGGCAAGAAAGCGGTGCTTATAGCCAGCGGCGACCTCTCCCACAAGCTGTCTGATGACGGTCCATATGGCATAGCCCCTGAGGGCGTGGAATTTGATGCTTTGGTGTGCAATGCCTTTTCAAATGGGGATTTGCATGCTTTATTTAACATTTCAAACGAGCTTCGGGCAGCCGCGGGAGAGTGCGGCTACGGCTCGGCTATGGTCATGGCGGGCTTTTTGAGCGGGCATGAGGTCAAGGCAAGGCTTTTGTCCTATGAATGTCCATTTGGCGTAGGCTACGCGGTGGCGTCATTTGAATCTGTTGCCCTCAAACAAGCCGCACCTGTGGAGCAAAACCCGTATGTCGCGCTGGCTCGCAGTTCTTTGGAGCATTATGTGCAAACCGGGCAGATGCTGCCTATCCCAAGCGAGCTGCCAAAAGAGATGCTAGAAAATCAGGCAGGAGCCTTTGTTTCATTGCACAAACACGGGCATTTGCGGGGCTGCATAGGCACAATCGCGAAAGCTACGCCAAGCATTGCCCACGAGGTTGTCAAAAACGCCGTGTCCGCCGGGGCCCACGACCCTCGCTTTGAGCCCACAGCCCTCGCCGAGCTGCCCTTTTTGACGTACAAAGTTGACATTCTTGCCGAGCCTGAAATAATCGAAAGCATTGACCAACTGGATGTAAAGCGTTATGGCGTCATTGTTTCCTCAGGCAACAAACGGGGGCTTTTGCTGCCCAATCTTGACGGCATTGACACAGTAGAGGAGCAGGTGGCAATCGCCAAAAACAAGGCGGGCATCAAAGCGGGCGCGCCCTGCACCCTTGAAAGATTTGAGGTAATACGCCATGAATAACAAAGAAGCTATGTTCTACACACAATTAAATGAGGGCAATGTGCAATGCAACCTTTGCCCTCACAACTGCAAAATCCCCGAGGGCTCCGCAGGCTTTTGCACCGTGCGCAAAAACATGGGCGGCAGGCTATACGCCACAAGCTATGCAAAGGCCTCCGCCCTAGCCCTAGACCCTATCGAAAAAAAGCCACTGTATATGTTCAGGCAAGGCTCGCAAATCCTCTCTGTCGGCGGCTTTGGCTGCAATTTCCGCTGCCCTTTTTGCCAAAACAGCGGCATTTCTCTAGATTATGACCACAGCCGCGCTGAGCTTGTCCCCCCTGAGCACCTCACAGCCCTTGCCCTGCAAGCCGTCAGCCGCGGCAACATAGGCATAGCCTACACCTACAACGAGCCCCTAATCGGCTACGAATACCTCCTTGATAGCGCGAAACTCGTCCACAAGGCTGGGCTTGCAAACATCATAGTGACCAACGGCAGCATAAACCAAAGACCCTTAGAGGCCCTGCTCCCCTATATCGACGCAATGAATATCGACCTCAAAAGCTTCTCACCTGCATTTTACGAAAACATTAAGGGCAGCCTCGAAACCACCAAGCAAACCATCACTCTCGCAAGCAAACACTGTCACATAGAAGTCACAAGCCTAATAATCCCAAATGAAAACGACAGCGAGAGCGAGATGACACAGCTTGCAAGCTGGCTATCCTCAATAAACCCAAACATCCCCCTGCACCTGTCCCGCTTCTTCCCCCGCCACAACTACGCCCACAAAGCCCCCACCCCAAAAGAAACCATATACAAACTCAAAGAAATTGCACAAAAGCATTTGGTTAATGTTTTTGTAGGAAATATGAATTGTTAATGAAAATAAAGAATCTAGGAGGATAGCAACATGAATAATTACCCGCTTTGCTTGATAGGTAAAGAAATTTACCCAGTCTTAGGACAAGAGTTTGCAGGTGGTCCGATGTTTTTCCCGCTTGATGACGCAAGTGATGTTTTGCGAGCCGAAAAAACCACAAAAGATGGTCAGAAAAATCTGCAATTGGCAATTGAAAAAATGATGGCAGAAAATGATTCTACTTGGGCAATTTCAGGCTATCCAGAAAAGCGAGCAGAACTTGCGGATTACCCCCTTGATATTCGTGAAAATCGCCCGTGGCATATTGGTGTGGACATATCAGCCCCAAAAGGTACTAAGTTGTATGCGCCGCTTGATTCTGTCGTTGAGGAAGTTGGAAATGAGACTGAGAGGGGTAATTACGGCGGGTATATTGTGCTAAAGCACGATGTTGATGGTTGTGTATTTTATACGATATATGGGCATTTGAATTTTGAAAAATTCCCGCAACTTGGCGCATCACTACGCGCTGGGGATTGCTTTGGAGAGATGGGAGACATGAGCCAAAATGGCAACTGGTTTTATCATGTTCATATGCAGGTGTTGACTCAGCGTGGATTTGATGAGGGTTGGTCGCAAAGAGGGCTTTGTAGCGAGGAGCAGTTTGTGACTATTCATGAACTTTGTCCAAATCCGCTTTTTTTGATTGTATTGCGGTAAAGCAAAATAAAACAGCGACCTGCCCGTGGGCGAGGCCGCTGATAAAGTGGTTTCTATAGCTTAAAAAATCCGACTAGCTCTCGCAATGTTTCTGCTTGCGCGTTTAGCTCTTGGCTGGCGGCGGCTGTTTCCTCTGAAACTGCGGTGTTGGTTTGTGTTACGTTTGAGATTTTGTTGATGCCGCCGCTTATTTGTTCAATGGCTTCAGACTGCTCTTTAGATGCCGCAGAAATTGAGCCTATAACTTCAAGCACCTCATTTGCGCTGGCGACGATTGCATCTAGGGATATGGCTGTGGATTCTGCAATGTGCCCGCCTGCGTCTACGCGGATTATGGAGTCTTGGATTAGCTCTGTGGTTTGGGTTGCGGCTTCTTGGCTTCTTCCTGCGAGTGTGCGCACTTCATCTGCCACAACAGCAAAGCCTTTGCCGTGTTCGCCCGCCCGTGCGGCTTCTACTGAGGCGTTTAGTGCCAGAAGGTTTGTTTGGAAGGCGATGTCTTGCACGGTTTTTACTATTTGACCGATATTGCTAGAGCTTTCTTTGATTTGGTTCATGGCGTCCACCATTTGCACCATTGCAGAACTGCCCTCTTTGGCATTCATCGTGGACTTGCCCGACAGCTCGTTAGCGGCTGTGGCATTTTCAGCGTTTTGGCGGGTTTGTGTGCCTATCATCTCAACCTGCGCATTAAGCTCTTGCACGGAGCTTGACTGCTCTCTAGCTCCTTCTGACAAACTGGCGGCACTTAGAGAAATTTGGTTAGCCCCAGCCAAAACCTGGTCAGATGCTGTTAAAATTTCCGACATGGTGCTGTGCAGCTTCTCATTTATTGTGTTGACAGAGTTTTTGATAATGTCAAAAGAGCCCACATAATTGCGGTTTATTTTGTTGCGCAAATCCCCCTCAGCCATTTGCGCCAACACCTGTTTAAGCTCGGTAATGTAAGAGCTGGTTTCGGCTATGCTCAAATCAAAAGTCCTGATAACATCTTTGAAAATACCTCCATAATTATCAGGCGAAGGATTGATTCCTGTTTGTGCAATTTTTTCATCAATATATTGCAAATCAAAATTACCTTCACGCATTTCATGTGCCGCCATTTCGATAACCTTGATTGGGTCGTGTATTGCCTTTGCAATGCTGTTAAGCCCTGTCATAATCACGCCCCAGTCGCCCTTGTAGCTGACTGTATCAATTTGCACACTCAAATCACCTTTTGACACAGCGTGGGTTATGTTGTTAATTTCTGCACTTACGGATTTTAAGCCATCTGACAAATTATTAAGCGCGCGCGGCACAAATGCCCATCCGCCTACCCAAACATTTGGGTCAAGCTGTTTGTTGAAATCACCATCATTAATGCCGTCCATAGCCACAACTAAATCTTCAATATCCGCTGTCACATTAGATAGGATTTTATTTACTTGTCCAATAACATCTTTAAACGAATTTTGGTATTTGTTCTCGTCAATATTATAATGAATATCTCCAGCGTCAATATATTGCGAGTGGGCATTTGACAAGTCAGCAATCATTGTGTTTATAACGCCTTGCACGCTGGCAAAAGACCTTGCAAGCTGCCCTATTTCATCCCCTCTGCTGCTGTCAAAATTTACAGCCAAATCACCAACAGAAATTTGCTCAGCTGCTGCACTTAATTTGGTTATAGGTGCTGTGATGCTCCGTATCAGGGCAATAAGCACAATGCTCATCGCCAGTAAAGAAATCAACACAACAGCAATAGACGCTGCACCCATCACACTCATAATGCTTGTGCTTGCATCAAACTCAGCTTCTGGAATAACGGCATAAATTGTTTCATTGCCTATTGTAAAAAAGCCAACATAAAACACTTCGTTATTTATTGTTAGCCACTGCCGGTTATCCCCCACGCTTCGCTGGTTTTGCGGTGCAAAATTTTGACCCACCATACCGCTATTTGGATGAGCGGTTATAATGCCGTCTGTAACAATAAACAGATAACCTGTAGCACCAAGCATGGTCTCTGCAATGGTTCTTTGTACGCTCAAAGCCTCGTTGAGATTGTCCAAAACATAGGCATCAATACCCACCTGCACAAAGCCGCGCGCGTCCGTGCGGGCAACCCCAGCATATGCAAACATCGCCCCTGTGGCTTCATTTGGCTGGGCTTCTTGCGCAAGCTCAAATGTGGGGTCTGTTAGCATTTGCATAAAAGGTCTGCTTTGCTCGCCTGAATTATAATCAAAACCAAAAAAGCCAGGCACATTGCCCCAGCGCAAAATGCCGTTTTCATCTGCAACGTGAACCTCGGAAACACCCAAGGCATCCGCTATGCGCTGCATTTCTGCGAGGCTTGCCATGCCATCTCCTGCAACAAGGCTTGGGTTAAGACGGATTATCTCTGTAAAAGCACGAGCCAAAGCCAAATTTTTAGAATCAAGCTCATCTAAAACTATTTGGTTTATCTCATCAAGCCTGTCTGCTGCCAAAATATTGCTTATTGCCGCGTCCATCTCCGCGTCGATAAGCCCTACAATTGTGGCTCTTGTGCTTATGTAACTTGTAACGGTTATAGCCGCCACCACCGCAATCATCAGTGTAAGCACAGGCACTAAAATCTTACTTCTTAGACTTAAAAAATTTTTCATATTTAATCACCCTTTCTTGTTTTCAATTATATCATACAAAAACAAAAAATGGCGAAAGTCGTAAATTTAAGACTTTTCAAAGCAATAGCCCCGGCCACGCTCTCCAGTTATGGTAAAGCCCGAACCGATAAGCTCTTTTCTTAGCCTGTACACCGTGTTTTTAACCGCGCTGCTATCGTCAATCATAGGCTGTCCCCACACCTGCTCATACAAATCCGCGCCCGCCATCATACGGTTTTCGTTTTGCGCAAAAATTAACAATAACGAAAATTCATTTTGCGAAAGCCGCCTGCTTTCGTCATTTACAAGCACCTCGCTGGATGGGATTTTTATAGTTAAAGCACCTTTTGTAATGACTTTTGGAACAATGCTAGCACGGCGCAAAAGTGCCTGAACCCGCGTTATAAGCACTTCAAGGCTGTATGATTTTGGTAAATAATCATCCCCGCCAGCCTTTAGCCCCTCTACAATCTCCTTGTCCTCACCAAGTGCCGTCAAAAACAAAATCGGCACGTCACTGCCGCCCCGCAATTCTTCGCACAATGAAAGCCCATTGCCGTCTGGCAGCATTATGTCAAGCACAATAAGGTCGGGTTTTTCGCGCTCAAACACCTCACGCCCCTCGCTAAGTGTTGTCGCTTCCACTATTTCATATCCCCGCATCATAAGGGCTTTTCGGTTTATTTTCATAACTTGCGGATTATCCTCAACAAGCAAAATTTTAGCACTCATGCGCTCACTCCTTAAATATGGGCAGGGTAAATGCAACTCGCGTTCCGCTGCCTAGCTCACTCTCAATTTCAATTGTCCCGCCATGAACTTCTATCGTTTCTTTGCAAATAGCAAGCCCAAGACCTGTTCCGCCATCACCGCTTATGCCTCGCTCAAATATCCTGTTTGCAAGCTCTGGAGCAATGCCGCCTCCGTTATCTTCAACACTAAACAAAACCATTTCGCCCAAACGATTAACGCTGACTTTGACAACATCATCCTGTACATAACGATTAGCGTTGCCTACAAGGTTTACAAGTACCTGCATTATAGAATCAGGGTTTGCAATCACGGCAGGGCAACCTTCCTCAATATAGGCTTTGAGCCGATTATTATTTTTAGCCAAAAGCGGCTCGCACAAGGCTTTTGTGCGGCTGATGATGGCATCTATAGGCACACGCACATTTCCTTCGGGCTTAATCAGCGAAATGTCCAAAAGATTGTCAACAAGTTGCGACAATCTTTGAGCTTCTAGGGCTATGGTTTGCAAATTTTCCCTCGTGTCGTCATCAAAGGCTTGTGCGTCATATTCCCACACAGCAAGCTCCGCAAAGCCATTTATCACATACAGCGGCGTTTTAAGCTCATGGCTAATGGTTGCTAAAAATTCAGTTTTCATGCGGGATAAATTCTCCATCGCCTTGTTTTCACTCATCACAGGCACCAGCACATAGCGGCGCGTCACAAATGCACTAACCAAGGCGTATACAATGATTGCAAAAATCAATAAAGCCACAATAGGCACGAGGTTTTGGATTGAAAACAGCGCATCATGGCTAAAAAGTGTTACGACCATCCAATCCGAATCCGCAATAGGGGCAACAGCGGCATAGCCGAAAAACCCGCTCGTAAGCCCGATAATCTCCGCCTGCGATTCGTGGGCGAAAAACCCTATATTTCTGGCGGTGTAATCCATCACAAACTCCCCGAGTTCGCTGTTTATCGCGCTGATATGCAAAAGCTCGTCCGCCCACTCGGTGTAATGCCCAAGGTAGGTACTTCCCATGTGAATATACCCCCCATTATCAACAATAAACCCCGTTATAACATCCTCATCAAACCTGCCAAACATGGAGTGCAGCACCTCATAAATCCGCACCGAAGTGGCTAAAACGCCTACAGTCCGCCCTTCATGCTCCACTGTATAATTTATCCATATGCGCCATCTATGCTCTATTTTGTCCACATCAATGTTAAACAAAAAACGGTTGTCGGCATGAGCAAGGTCAAAAAACCACGCATCCATAGGCTCATAAACACTCATCCTGCCATATGGCACAAAGTCCGCAAATTCGGTATTAACATCCATTGCATACTCATTTAATGACGACAAAATCCCTAAATAAAACTCCGCACTCTGAAGCGAAGCCGCAAAATGCAAAAGCTCGTCAAAAGCAGCCGCACGCTTGCCCTCATCATATTCATCAGCAAACCAAGCGGCAACCGCATAAGAATTGGCCGTTTTGCCAAGCAAAGCCATCTCGCCGCTAACATGCAGGTTAAAATTGCCCACAGCCTCCAGCGCATGAACATACGCAAGCCGCATAGATGCAGTCCGCGCCACCTGCGTCATAGCAAAAAACGCCAAAACCGCAACCACCACAAACACAAACACCAAAATCCCCAAGTTTATATACCGCATCCGCGCAGATATTTTACTTTTTCGCAACCGACCACCCACCAATAAACCACCCATTTGCCATATTTTTCTTGACCGAAATTAAGCCTCAATCTGTGCATTTGCGCACATCCTGCTTCAATAAGATGTTTAATTTTATCATATTGCCAGCGAATAGTCAACGATTTCAATTTATAGTTGTTATCACGCATTATATTTGCGATTACGACGTTGGGCACTTGGTTTTGAGCGATTGGTTAATGATGCACTCCTCACACACGCCCAAGGAATTGATGGTAGTATTTTCTAAGACACATATATAGCTGCGATTATATACGCAGTAATCAAAATCACATTTCATATGAACAGGGCAGCAAAAGCCCTAAGCTGTCAACGCTTATTAAGATTGCCCAAGTATACGAAACATCCGTAGACTATATTTTAGGGATAGATAACCGAAAATGCCTGTATTTGGATGGGTTGCAGCGGATAAGTCGGTTTTGTCTGGGTGAGGTAATTGATATTTGAAGATGATTGTAGAAAACTAAACTCACAAGCTGCAAACTTGTGAGTTTAGTTTTGGAATTTTAATGGGATTGCAGAATGTACACTGTGTTTGTTTCTTCGTTCCAGATTGTTCTTCAACCCTTCGGCTGCCTGATGCGTACCAAAGTAGCATGGCACTTTCATATGCAGGTTCAAAGGGAATGAAATCGAACGCACCACCAAAGTTTGCCACAGTAGCACTCTTTCCGCCTGGGACAAAATGTGTAAGCAGGTCGGTAAACATTATGCCAAAGTCTTTAGGGTTACGGAAGGTAAAACTGCTATAAATTCAATTTAATCGCAAATTACAATATATGGATTTTTGATTAAGGTGGTTACACAGGCATGGTCATCTATGCTTAGAGTATTGTTTGGCGAGTTTACTTTTAGTTGAATTTGGCCGTGGCTGTAGAGTTCGACGGTGTAGGTGGTGGTATGTCCTTTGAACGATTTTTCAATGATTTTGCAGGGCACACCGTCGTCTTGGTTTAGGCTTAGTTGGCTGTAGCGCAGCATCAGTTGCCCCTCGGATTTTTCAGTAGGGAAGTTGCCGAAAATGCAGGTGAAAATGCCGTTTTTGACTGTGCCATCTATATAATTTGCCTCACCGATAAAGTCGGCAATTTTTTTTGTTTTGGGGCTTGCGTAGATTTGTTTTGGAGTGTCAAACTGTTGTATGTGCCCGTCAAGCAGGACCGCCACGCGGCTTGAGAGCATAAATGCTTCCTCTTTGTCGTGGGTTACGAGGATGGTGGTTATGCCCAGTTTTCGCTGCATTTCTTGGACAAACCCACGCATGGAGTCTTTTAGAGCGGTGTCTAGATTTGAAAATGGCTCGTCCAGTAGCAGGATGTTAGGCTGCAGCACACATGCCCGTGCTAGGGCAACGCGCTGTTTTTGCCCGCCTGACAGCTGATGGGGCAGGCTTTTTGCCTTGTCGGCAATTTGCATGATTTCCAGCATTTTGGCCACTTTTTTCATTCGCTCTGTGCGTTTTTCTTTGCGGGCCACAAGTCCAAATTCGATATTTGCTTCGACAGTCATATGAGGGAACAGCCCGTAATCTTGGAAAACAATGACAGCCCCGCGGTTTTTTGCAGGGATGTTTTTACAGCAATTGCCGCCTATAAAAATGCCGCCTGTGCATGGCATTTCCAGTCCCGAAATGATTTTGAGCAAGGTGGTTTTGCCGCAGCCCGACGGTCCTAAAACGGACACAAACTCACCCTCGCTGATGTCTATAGAAACATCATGCAGGACGTGATTGCTGCCAAATTTCTTGGTAATATTTTCAAGGCGTAGTTTTGTCAAAATGAACACCCCTAAGCATAAAATACGTTTTCAAAATTGTAATACCGTTTTACGACGTGCTCCATAAGTGCTAGGGAAATGACGGCTACAACGATTAAAAGCAGGCTGTAAATGGCGGCTATGTGGTTTTGCCCGCCCTGCACAAAGGGGACGAGTAAGACGGTGAGAGTTATGATGCGTCCACCGCCAATCATCAGAGTTGTAACGTATTGAGCGATGGAGATGGTAAAACTGAGGGTGAACGCCGCCAAAAGCCCTGGCATGATGAGGGGGAAGGTGACGCGCCAAAATGTAAACATAAAGCCTGCACCCAGCACGGTTGCTTGAACTTCAAGGCTTTTGCCCACGGCTTCAAAGGTGTTGCACATGATGCGAATGGCAAAGGGCATGGCAAAAACCGTGTGGATGATGGCGACCCCTAGGAGGGTACCTGTGAGTCCAAAACGTATCATGGAGATTTGATTGCCTATGGCAACGGCAATGCCGGGGACGATTATGGGCACGAGTACGAGCATTTTTATGAAGTTTTTGCCAAAGAATTTGTGGTGAGTGAGGGCTTTTGCGGCGGGGACGGCTACGGCAAGGGATATTAGTGCTACTAACACGGCAAGGGTCAGGCTGGTCGTAACTGCGCGCCATGTGGAAGCGGAATTTTGCACGAAAACGTGGTAGTAATAGTCCAGTGACATGACCTCGGGCAGCAGGGCAGGGTATGGCCAAAAGGTGCTGAAAGTGAGGATGGCCAGCACCAGCAGGGGAGCAACGCTTATGAACACCCATAAATAGAAGATAAACTTGGACGCACGTATCATAAAAATCCTCCTTCTATAGCAATTTAACCTACTGTAGTCCACGTTTGTTAAGAAGTTTTGAGAGCCACATGTATATGCCAATAAATGACAGTGATATTAGAGAAATTGTTATGGTTACTGCCATAGCAGCGGGGCGGTCGGCTAAAACGGGGCTTCTATAGTCAAAATATGCAAGAATTGGCAGGGTCAGGCGGGCTGGGCTGCGAAGCAAAAAGGGGATTTCAAAGGCACCAAAGGCAAAGGCAAAGGTTATGAGAAATGAGGACAAAATGGCGGGGGAAAGCAGCGGCAAGGTGACGCGCCGCGCCGTAAACCACGGGCTTGCCCCTAAGTTTTGCGCTACTTGCACATATTTGCTGCTTAATCCCTTTAGCACAGTGAATACTGTAAGTGTTACAAACGGGATTTGCTTATAGAGGTAGGTTAACATAATGCCTATGCCGCCACGGTCGTAAATTAGCAAAGGAAAGTCGTGGGCAGTGTCGATAAAGCCTAGTGAGAATGCTATTCGAGAGATTATGCCCGTTTGGAAAAAGATTTGAGTGACGAGGATTGCTACAACGATGTGGGGGATGATTATGGGCAGTTTATACAAAGAATATGAAAATTTATTGCCTTTTTTTGACTTGTCGATTGCAAAGGCAACTATTACCCCAAAAAGCACCGATAGACCCGAGGAAACGATGGCAATGTAAAAAGTATATGAAAGCGAGCTTAAAAAGCGGTCGTTTGTGAGAAGCTGGGCATAATACCTAAGGGACACGTCCGTCATCCCAAAAACAGGCATATAGCCCAGACTTTGCACAACCGCTTGCCAAAGCCCGCCAACATATACAAATATCATTAGTGATATGAAAGGCAGAATAAGCAAATAGGGAATATACTTTTTCAGCTTCATCATCTCAAGACATGCTCAATCCATAGTCTGTCAATAATTGGGATTTTTGGTGCATGTACCTCTGGAACCCTGTAGGCCTGAAGTTGGGCGGCAGTCAGGATGCCTATGCCATTGTCGATTGCCTCTAGTTGGGCAAGCTGGGTGGCGTTTAGGCGGCTTACGTCAAACACAGGAAAGTCGCCCCAATTTCTTGCGTCATACTTCGTAATTTGGATTTCAGGGCTGATTATGTGGTTTATCAAAAGCAGGGCCGCTTCTTGATTTGGCGCGTTAAATGGCACGGCCATATAGTGAGTATTGCCTATGTTGCCGTTTGCAAAAACAAACGTCTGCGCTGTTTGCGGGAACTCACCTGCTAGGATGCCTGATGCAGCGTGGAGCGGGCTATAGCTAAAAGTCATGTAAATCAACCCGTCTGTGAACATTTGGTCAAGCATGGCAGGGTTTGTGGGGAAGGACTGCCCCTGCTGCCATAGGTATGGACCAAGCTCGATAAGAAAGTCTAGTGCAGGGCGAATGACCTCGTAAATGGCTTCTTCAGTAGCGGGGGCGTTAAAAAGTGCGTCAAAGCCGACGATTTCATAGATGATATTGCGGACAAAGGCAGAACCTGTAAAGTCCGGCGGGGCAATGTAGGTGAAGCGGCCAGGGTTTTGGCGTGCCATCTCTAAGAGCTCCTGCGCGCTGCGCGGGAAGCTGTCTAGCACAGCCGTATCACCGATAAAGACCAACTGAGCGCGGCCATACGGCACTTGCATACCACCTATATACGTGCCAAAGTCATAGAAATTGTCACGCTCATTAGGGTCAAGATAACGCTCAAAATTAGGGACAAGATGGGTTATAGGGCCGTACAAAAGCCCAGCATTGAGGGCTGTGTAGAAGTTTTCGCCGTTAATCCAAACCACATCAATGTCGCCGCTGGCATTTGCTTGACGCTCACCCATCAGCTTGCTTAGAATGTCGCCAATGTCCATGGGGACGCGCTGCAAAATAATGCCATAGGCTTCGTAGAAGCTTGGTGCAACCACGTTGTCAAGCCAGTTATTTGTGAAATGACTGCCGCCCCAGCCGTAGAAAGTGACGGTCGTGCCGCGCAGGTCGCCGCCTGCTTCGGGTTCGTTGTTTCGGTTGCAGCCAACAAAAATTACTGCAACTGCCAGCACTAGGGCTGTTAGAAAAATTTTCTTCTTCATACATTTTCTCCTTAAAGTTGCGCAAATTGCGCGTAAATTTGGTATATATGTTCCTCAAACACGCTGCTATCCTTCACGGTTGGCAAATTGGCGCACTTCTTTGCACCGCTTCCAATTAGCATTCCGCGTTTGATTGTTTCCTCGTCAAAAGTGAGCGTTGTGACGTTCTCTTCAAAAAACTCCGGGTGCAGTAGAGCCGCTGCAGCATAAACATCCCATTTATAAATGCCCTCTATGCCATATTCGCCATACTCACGCTCAAACCAATATGAGCCAGTTTGTTGTAACCAGCGCAAAAAGGGTGATTGGCTTTGGGCAAGTTGGTTAAACCGTGCCGTGGTTGAAAGGGCGGCTAGGCAGTTGTTGCCTGTGGCAATGATTAGGGACTTTGCATGGGTCAGCACGTTAAAGGCAGCGGTAGCAGAGCAAGAAAAGTTAAGCTCTCCCAGCTGTTTGCCCGCGATAATCAGGGGCTGGGTGACACCGCCCATCATAGATAGCTTGTCCAATTTTTCAAAGAATGTGTTGTCCAAAAGCCATGCGTGATATAGGTTGGTGAGTGAACCTATGGCTAGGATGGACAAGTCGCCCAGGTGCTGGTTTGCAGCTTCTACTAGGAATTTTGCCGCCGCGTTTTCTTCATGCGCACTCTCATGCCCCCTAATAACGGGGACGTGCCCATGGCCGATTTTTTCCATGAAGCTAACCGTGGTGGGGTGGGTTACTTCTAGGGTGTTGTTGCCAAATGTTGTTGTTATGCCTAAAATATCGGCGCGCCGCGTACCAAGGGCATACAAAATCGCCAGCCCATCGTCAATATCACAGCCAGCCACGCCAAAAGTGTTATCACAATCAATAATAATTTTCATACAAACACCGCCCATTATCTAATTATAACATACCAATAATTTCTGTGCAAGCTTTTTTAACAAACATTTTGCAAGGATTTTTCTGTCCGCTCTTGACACATTTCTAAAAAAAGTTTATAATATCATTCATACGGTTAATTGTAAGGATGGCTAGGCTGTGAAAAATTTGCTTGCAAAAAGGCTCTATATAGGCGTTTGTTGGTCGGCGGGGCTGGTTGTCGCGTGGTCGCTTTTTTTCGCGCTCTTGGTGTTTTGGGTGCAGCCCTTTCCGACTTCTCAGGTGCTTGGGTTTTTGGTGTTTTTTTTGAATTTTTTGCCTATCGTAATATGTATGATAGTGCTGTTTTTTGCCACAAACAACACAGTTTTTTCCATTGCCGCAACGGGCTTTGCGGTAACTATACTTAGCATAGTCAATCGGTTTAAAATTGCTTTAAGGCAAGACCCTCTCACTTCATGGGATTTTGTGCTAGGGGCTGAGGTTTTCAATTCCCTGCGCACCTCCGACCCCAGCCTTGGCTTTTTGCTCTTTTTCGTGCTGGTCTTTGGGGTGGTGCTCATTGGGGGTCTGGCGTGGTTTATCCGCAACAAAAAAATGCCCACTATCCTACGCCTACCAGGGCTTGTGCTAAGCCTTGCTCTAGCTGTTTTGGTTACAAATACCACCATGTCAAGCATCAATTTATTCCAAAGTATCGAGGTTATCGGCACTCGCCACCGCATGGAGGATTATTTTAATTCACGAGGGTTCTTATATGCTTTTATCCACACTCATCTAAGATGGGAAATTAGCCAGCCAGAGGGTTTTAACGCCGCCCAGGTCAGGGAGCAAATTGACGCCCTGCCCGCGCCAGAGGGTTCGCACCCAGCCCAGCTCCCCCACATATTCATGATACTTTCCGAGGCATTTACCGACCTGTCTGAAAGCCCCTATTTTCATTTTCATGAAGGACATGAACCGCTTTATAACTTTATAAATATGGCAAATGAGGGGCATTGGGGGCATATTGTCGTGCCAAATTACGGCGGAGGCACGGCGGACACGGAGTTTGACATCCTGACAGGCATCAACTCCCGCCAGTTTCGCGCTACCGCCTATTCTAACAGGCTTATCACCCGCCCATTTGCGGGACTTACCCAAATCCTCAACGACGCGGGCTACCACTCCCAAGCCCTCCACCCCGGCTGGCCGTGGTTTTACAACCGCGCAAACACCTTTGAATTTCTAGGATTTGACAATTTCAAAACTTTTTACGACTTCGACCCGCCCCCAGAGTGGCTAGGCGGCTACCCCAGCGACAAATCCGTAAAAAGTTTTGAA
>Ga0209755_10000966_pt1 | contig 48292 bp, 43 predicted proteins | sample TergutCo191P1_FD_187301 | JGI IMG/M metagenome (GOLD analysis project Ga0209755, IMG submission 187301) | Cornitermes sp. P1 segment gut microbial communities from Petit-Saut dam, French Guiana - Co191P1 (SPAdes) (version 2) | ecosystem: Host-associated > Arthropoda: Insects > Digestive system...
GCTTTTTCAACCGGCCGTCCTCTTTCCGCGCTTTTGGGTCCAGGCTTGATTGGAACAATTTATGACGGCATCCAGCGTCCTCTCGCTCTGTTGTACGAAAGAGACGGCGCTTTTATGAAACCCGGCGGAAGCGGAAACCAGCTTGACGAGAGTAAAAAGTGGCGCTTTGTTCCTGATCCATCGTTAGCTGCAAAAATCGCCTCAGGAGAAAAGGTTAAAGCCAAGGCCGGATTGGTGCTTGGTTCAATTAAAGAAACAGAGAGTATAACTTGTAAAATAATGATTCCTCCGAATACAAAAGGCGGCGAGATAACTCATTTAAGCGCTGAAGGCGACTACACAATTTTTGAGGCAGCCGCGAAAACATCCCTTGGAGAGGATATTACTTTCGCGCAGTGGTGGCCTGTCCGCGTCCCTCGTCCTGTATCGCAGCGGCTGGCTCCGACAGAACCATTAATCACAGGAGAGCGCGTCATCGACATTTTCTTTCCGTTGTCAAAAGGCGGAACAGCATCTATCCCCGGCGGATTCGGCACGGGAAAGACAATGACTCAGCACGCGATCGCTAAATGGTGCGACGCTGACGTTATCATCTACATAGGCTGCGGAGAGCGCGGCAACGAAATGACGGACGTTCTTACAGAGTTTGCTGACCTTCAAGACCCCAGAACAGGACGAAGCCTGATGGAAAGGACGCTGTTAATTGCAAACACTTCCAATATGCCTGTCGCCGCGCGTGAAGTATCGATCTATACAGGCGTAACTCTCGCCGAGTTTTACCGTGACATGGGTTTTCACGTCGCGATAATGGCGGACTCCACAAGCAGATGGGCGGAAGCGTTACGTGAACTTTCAGGGCGTATGGAAGAAATGCCCGCGGAAGAAGGCTTCCCCGCTTACCTTCCCACCCGCCTTGCGGAATTTTATGAGAGAGCGGGAAGAGTTGAAACGCTCTCCGGCGAAGAAGGATCTGTCTCGATAATAGGAGCAGTATCTCCTCCGGGCGGCGATTTTTCCGAGCCTGTCACTCAGCATACAAAAAGATTTATCCGCTGTTTCTGGGCATTGGACAGAGACCTTGCGAACGCGCGCCATTATCCTGCGATAAGCTGGATTGACAGTTATTCAGAGTACGCTGAAGAAGTGCAGGCATGGTGGGAAAAAGTAAATCCAAACTGGTCAATAGCGCGAAGAAAGAGCATGGACATTTTAAAGCAGGATCAGAGGTTAGCTGAAATTGTGCGCCTAATTGGGCCTGACGCTCTTCCTGACGAGCAGAAATTGATTCTTCTTACAGCGCAGATCATCAAGGACGGTTTTTTACAGCAAAACTCCTTTGATGAAGTTGACATGTACTGCGTCCCCGACAAACAGGTGCGTCTGCTGCAATTAATGACCGAGTTTTACGATCTCGCGCACAGCTGCATTGAACTTGGAGCGCCTATAACAAAAATAGTTGAAACCGGCAATAAGGAAACTCTGTCTCGCCTTAAAAGTATAATTAAAAACGAATCGCTTGACGAGTTAAACGAGATAGAAACAAATATGCACACAGTACTTGAAGAAATAGAAAGAACCTACCGCGCAAGGAAAACATTATGAGAGGGATAGAATACAAAAGGCTCGATAGAATCGAAGGCCCTGTAGTAATCACTTCTCACAGTAAAAACATAGGCTTTAATGAAATGGTCGCGGTTTACGATCGCGACAATAATAAAAGACTCGGACGCGTGCTTGATTTAAGCGAAAACTGGGCTGCCATTCAAATTTTCGGAAGCAGCACGGGATTATCAACAGAAGACTCAAGGGTTGAGTTCCTTGATAAACCGATGGAACTAAGGGTTGGAACAGGAATGCTTGGGCGCGTCTTTAACGGACTGGGAGAACCCATCGACGGATACGGCGATATTTTTTCATCTGAAACTTACGACATTAACGGTCTTCCCATAAATCCTTATGCGCGCACATACCCGAGAGATTTTATTCAAACAGGGATTTCTTCGATTGACGGAATGAACACATTGATCCGCGGACAAAAGCTCCCCATATTTTCAGGTAACGGGCTTCCTCATAACCGCCTTGCCGCCCAGATTGTGCGTCAGGCGAAAATTTTAAACGCGGAGAAATCTGAACAGTTTGTAATTGTCTTTTGCGCGATGGGCGTAAAAAACGACGTCGCCCGTTTCTTTCTCGACGATTTTGAACATTCAGGCGTACTTTCCAACGTAACGATTTTTCTCTCTCTTGCGGACTCGCCTTCTTTGGAAAGACTCGTCGCTCCAAGATGCGCTCTTACCGCCGCTGAATATCTTGCATATCAAAAAAATATGCACGTCCTTGTCGTAATGACAGATATGACAAATTACTGCGAAGCATTAAGAGAAGTTTCTTCTATACGATCTGAAGTCCCAAGCAGAAAGGGGTATCCCGGTTATTTGTATTCAGACCTTGCATCCCTTTATGAGAGAGCCGGAAAAATTAAAGATTCAGAAGGCTCCATCACGCAAATACCGATTCTTTCAATGCCGAATGACGATATAAGCCATCCCATCCCTGATCTTTCTGGTTATATCACAGAGGGACAGATCGTTCTTGACCGCGAGTTGAGTCAAAGAGGAATTTATCCTCCTGTCGCAGGTCTTCCAAGTCTTTCACGTCTAATGAAGGACGGCATTGGCCCGGGGATGACAAGAGAAGATCACAAAGATTTATCAAGCCAGTTATTCGCGGCTTACGCGAAAGTAAAACAGATTAGGAATTTAGCATCGATTATTGGCGAAGAAGAGCTCTCTGTTTCTGATAAACAGTATTTAAAGTTCGGCGATAGATTTGAGCAGACTTTCCTGACTCAAGGCGAATATGAAAACCGCAGCATAGAACGCACTCTTGATTTAGGCTGGAAGACTTTAACCATGCTTCCGCGCGAGGATCTGCTGCGCGTCAAAGAAGAATTTATTACGAAGTATTTGGATAAAACATCTTAACTTTATTATTAATTCAACAGTCAGTATACAAATTAACAATATGGAAATTAAATTAACGTGTTGTTTTTATTTCCTCCGTGCCTTTGTGTGAACCTCTTCTTGATTATTTTCACGGATACTTTTTCTTAAACCCTGTAACTCTCGCAGATGCGGTTACATTCAAAGGAGAACATTCTCCCCTTTTTAAATAATGATACCCAAGCCCGGCGATCATGGCGGCATTATCGCCGCAGAGTTCAAGAGGCGGAAAGACGCAGCGAAGATTGACTTTTTTTGAAAGACGAGACCTTAGATAACTGTTTGCTGCAACGCCGCCGCCTGCTACAATAGTAGTAAGGTCTGTATCTTCGGCGGCGTTTAAAAGAGCGCGTAACAGTATTTCTACGGCTGTTTTTTGAAAAGACGCTGCGATATCTTCGTTTGAATATTTTTCTTTAATTTTAAACATATCAAGCTGATTAATGACAGCGTTTTTAATCCCCGAGTACGAAACATCGTATCTATGATCTCCTTTGTGAAGAGACGGCATGGGAAAACGGAAGGCGTTACTGTCGCCGTTTTGCGCCATTTTATCGATCACGGCTCCTCCGGGATACCCAAAATTGTAAAATTTAGCAACTTTATCAAACGCTTCACCAGCGGCATCATCTATAGTGGTTCCTAGTATTTTAATGTCATCAAAATTATCAGCGCGGCAGATTATAGTGTGTCCTCCTGAGACTAGCAGCCCAAGAAACGGATACTCTGCCCGCGTTTCTGAGGCGTCAGAAATTAAAAAAGGAGCGTATAGATGAGCGAGCATATGATCGACTGCAATAAAAGGAATGTTACGCGCCCATGCGAACGCCTTGGCGAATGAAAGGCCGACCAGTAAAGATCCTAAAAGTCCCGGGCGGTTTGTAACTGATACCGCGTCAATGTCTTCAACTCTTAATCCTGCTTTATCAAGAGCTTCTTTTGTTACGGCGTAAATCCATTCTGTGTGTTTTCTGCTTGCGATTTCGGGAACAACTCCGTTCCATGGCGCGTGAAACGGTATTTGCGTCGCTACAACATTAGAAAGAATATTTTTGCCGTCTTCTACAACGGCCGCCGAACATTCATCACATGATGTTTCAATACCAAGAACTTTCATTTTATTTAACTATATCAGAAGCTGTTTTAATTGTGTATCCCTGTTCTGTTAAAAGCGGAAAATGCTCTTTTAAAAGAGGCGCAAGTTCAGGCGACCATGTATGCCCTATCATAACCGCGCTTCCATTTCTTTGCGATCTTGTAAGACCGTTTCCAATATATCTTAACATCGCGTCTTTATTTTGTTCGTTATCAATAAAAACATTTCTTTCTGTAAATTTTATTCCAATCTGACGCGCAACTTCTGAAGCGACAGAATCAGAAGTTGTTCTCGAATCAAGGAAATACAGATTATTTTCTTTGCAAAACGACAGAATAACCTGCATGGTTTGTTTTTCCATTGTTATCTTTGAACCCTGGTGATTATTTATCCCGTTTACAGGCCCTATTTCTGCTATGTTACGCGCAAGTATCTCTTTAATTTCCGCTTCGCTCATGTTAGAGTAAATAGCGCCGGGACCGGGATTCTGCCCTCCTATCGCTTCCATCGGCTGATGTAAAATCACTTCCTTACCTGCCGCTCTAATGCGTCTTGCCGCTTCCGCTGAATGAGGAAGACCCGGCAGAACAGCGATTGTTAACGGACCTGGAATATTCAAGAAAGGTTCAAGTTCTCTTAAGTTGTTTCCCGCGTCATCAATCACAAAAACCAGTGTGCCTAAATTTTGAACAGGTTTTTCAGGTTGTTTTGGAATTATGGCAGAAACTGCTGTAGATGATGACACCGGAACCGGATCTCTGTTATTAACAGGTTTTTGCGCATTAAGCTGCGCTGCATTCTGTTCGGGGAACTGTATTTCGTTTTGTACAGCGTCATTTTCAATATTTAAAATAAATTCTTTTAAAGTCACTGTATCATTTTCAACATCATCAAATACTGATTGATATATTTCATTTTGTTGATCATTTTCATTAACTGTTTTTTCTTTATTTAAAGATGAATGAATTAATATTATCGCAAATGAAATTAGCGCGGAGAAAGCGACAATTACGCCGACAAGTAAAAATGCTTTCATTGCGTCAGAAAAGCCTTGTTTTTTCTGTTTTTTAGGCGTTTTAGTTGAGCTTTTCCTGGTTTTTACAGGTTTTTTCATAATTACTTAAATAATATCGGCATATTTTTCCTTAAAATGCTTGCGTTAAACCTTTTAAATAGAGATAATACGAATATATTTAACATAATTTTAAGGAGTTTTTTTAATGAAAAAGAAAATTATTCTTGCTTATTCAGGCGGCCTTGACACTACAGTCATCATTCCCTGGTTAAAGGAGAATCAGGACTGCGAAGTGATCGCGGTATGCGTCGATGTTGGGCAGGCGGCGGACTGGAAGGCAATTACAAAAAGAGCGATGACTACGGGAGCGAGCGCTTGTTATGTCGCTGACGTTAAAAAAGAATATGTTGAGGAATATATATGGCCTGCTCTTAAAGCGGGAGCCGTTTACGAAGATAAATACCTTCTTGGCACATCGACCGCAAGGCCGCTAATCGCGAAAGTTCTTGTTGAATACGCGCGAAAGGAAAAGGCAACCGCTATCGCCCACGGCGCGACAGGCAAGGGAAACGATCAAGTTCGGTTCGATCTTGGAATCATGGCCTTAGCTCCGGATATTGAAATTATAGCTCCGTGGAGAACATGGAAACTTAAAAGCAGACAGGATGAAATGCGGTACCTTGCAAGAAGAAAAATCCCTGTTCCCATGTCAAAGAAAAATTCCTATAGTATGGACGACAATCTTTGGCATATCTCTCACGAAGGTCTTGAACTTGAAGACCCTGCAACAGAGCCGCTTTTCAGGAAAATGCTTTCCATGACAGTAACGCCTGAAAAAGCGCCTAACAAGGCTGAGTATGTTGAGATTGAATTTGAGAAAGGAATTCCCATAGCGCTTAACGGTAAAAAAATGGAAGGCGTTCAATTGATAAACGCTCTTAATAAAATCGGCGGAGCGAACGGCATAGGCATCTGCGACATTGTAGAAAACAGGGTTGTCGGAATGAAATCGAGGGGCGTTTATGAAACACCCGGCGGCGCGATTCTCTATTACGCGCATCAGGAAATGGAACACCTTTGCCTTGACAGGCAGACTTACGCGTTTAAACAGCAGGTTTCCCTCAAAATGAGCGAGCTTATTTACGGCGGTCTTTGGTTCACTCCGTTACGCGAAGCGATTTCCGCCTTTGTTGACGCTACGCAGGAAACTGTCAGCGGCAAGGTTAAAATAAAATTGTATAAAGGCTCGATTAGCTCGGCAGGCGCTGTCTCTCCCAATTCACTTTACAACACAAGCCTTGCGAGTTTCACAACAGGAGAACTTTTCAATCATGCTGATGCGAAGGGCTTTATAAAACTTTACGGCCTTCCGGTGCTTGTAAGATCACTCATGGAACAGGAAAAGAAAACAAGCGTGAAATCATCAAGCGCGGCTTCAGCAGGCACAGCGAAGAAGAAAACAACAGCTTCAAAAACCAGTACAACAAAGAAGACAAGAAAACAATAGAGAAGGATTTCACACAGAGGAACTAAGGCATAAAGGAATTTGATTCCAATCCTCTGTGCCTTCGCGCTTTTGTGTGATGTATTCAGGGAATAATTATGGCAAAAAGGAAAACTGTAAAAAGTACGAAACCTCTTTGGGCTGGCCGATTAGCAAATAAACCTGAAGAAGAGGCTTTTGCTTTTCAGGCGTCGATTAATGTCGACAAACGTCTTGTCTTTGATGACATTCAGGGAAGCAAGGCGCATGTTACGATGCTCGGCAAGCAGGGAATTATTCCAAAAACCAGCGCAAGCCAAATCGCTAAAGAACTTGATACGATTGCGGCGGAAATAAAGAGCGGAAAACTTTCTATTGATACAACGCAGGAAGATATTCATTCGTTTTTAGAAAATGTTCTTACAGAAAGACTTGGCGATACAGGGAAGATGGTTCACGCCGGACGAAGCCGAAACGATCAGGTTGCCGTTGATTTTCGTCTGTATCTGAAACACGCGGTACCTCAGCTGCAAAATGAGTTGGCTTCTCTTGTCAACGTTCTTCTTGATATCGCGCAAGTAAACGTAAACAGTATAATGCCCGGTTACACTCATCTTCAAAGAGCGCAGCCTGTGACGCTCGCTCATCATCTTTGCGCGTGGTGCGCAGCTCTTGAACGCGACAATACCCGCTTCACTGACGCTTTAAAAAGACTTGATGAATGTCCGCTTGGAAGCGGCGCGTTAGCGGGTTCCACCCTGCCGTTGGATCGTAAACTCACAGCGCAAACACTTGGGTTTTCCAGGCTTTCAGTTAATTCCATGGACGCGGTTTCGGATCGTGACTTTGCGCTTGAATTATCCGGCGCGTGCGCGATCGCAATGGTTCACCTTTCGCGGTTTTGCGAAGACATTGTGTTATGGGCAAGCGAAGAGTTTAAATTTATCGAACTTTCAGAATCATGGAGCACAGGTTCTTCGATTATGCCTCAGAAAAAAAACCCTGATTTCGCGGAGCTTATACGCGGAAAAACCGCAAGAACTAGCGGCAGCATGGTAACGCTTTTTACCCTTTTAAAAGGACTGCCTTATGCGTATAACAAAGACTTGCAGGAAGACAAGGAAGCCCTCTTTGACATCATCGACACGCTTAATGTTTGCCTTCGTATGTTTTCCGGGATGATGAAGAGCGCGCAATTCAATCTTAAACGAATGAAGGCAGCCTGCACAGGCGGCTTTCTTGAAGCGACGGACACTGCGGAATATCTTGTGCGCAAGAGCGTTCCTTTCAGACAGGCGCATGAAATCGCGGCAGCCATTGTGCGCGATTGTATTGAAAAAGGACACAAACATATTTCAAATTTAACAATAACGGAATTAAAGAAACATTCAAAACTTTTTGAAGAAGACATCTATAAAGCGATAACGCCGTTTGCATGCGTAAAAGCGCGTGATCTTCCCGGAGGTCCCGCGCCGAAAGAAGTCCGCAGGCAAATAAAACAGATTCGAAGAAAATTCCAATGAGAAGAACTCACACAGAGACACAAAGGCACAAAAGATATGATTGATAACGATAAATTCATATCAATTATGGAAAAATTTATTTCTCTTGTTTCCATGCGTTTGAGCGATGATGTTATGCGCCGTCTTGATGAAATGCGTAAAGCTGAAGATTCACCATTACAGAAAGCTCTTTATGACAGTTACTTTGAAAATTTTAAAATGGCGATTGAGCAAAAAAAACCATGCTGTCAGGACACGGGCATGCTTCAGTTTTTTATCAAGGCGGGTACAAAATTTCCATATCTTGATATTACTTCTGGTGCGATAAAAGAAGTGGTTATTCGGGCGACAGAAAGCGTTCCTTTAAGACCCAACGCCGTTAATTACTTTGATGAAAAAAATACAGGCGACAATACAGGCGAGAGAACTCCATGGATAGATTGGGAATTGGTTCCGGACTCAAACGAAATGGAAATAACTCTTTACTTTTCAGGCGCAGGATGCAGTCTTCCAGGGCAGGCAAAAGTATTTAAGCCTTCTGACGGTCTCGAAGCCGTCATTCCCTTTGTGTATGACATTGTCACAGGTCCCGGGATTAACGCCTGCCCTCCCCTTCTTGTCGGAATCGGGCTCGGGCATAACATTGAAAACGCCGCTGTTCTTTCAAAGAAAGCGCTAATACGGCAGCTTGGTACAAAACATCCTCATCCAAAGGGAGCCGAACTAGAAAATAAAATTATGGACGGTCTTAATAGCCTTGGAATTGGCGCTCAGGGGCTTTGCGGCAGCAATTGCGTAATGGGAGTGCATATTGAATCGTCGGCAAGGCACACCGCGACAAGAGCCTGCGCGGTTAACGTTTCATGTTACGTGCTAAGAAAAGGCGTTATTCAATTAAAAAGTGATTTATCATATAAGCTTAAAACACACGAGGGATTTGAGCTATGATTTTTTACCGCGAACCTCACGAACAATCACAAACAATAGAAATAAATGACTTGCGCATCGGAGACATTTTTTACCTTTCTGGAACCCTTGTCACAGGTAGAGACGAAGTTTACCACAGAGTAGCAGAAGAAAACATTCCACCTCCAATAGATTTAAAAGACACCGCAATCTACCACGCAGGACCAATAGTAAAAGAAATCATCTCCACAACTCCTCACTCCTCACTCCTCACTCCTAACTACAAACTAGTTTCCTTAGGGCCTACGACATCGGCGCGTATGGAAAAATGGGCGGCGGATTTTATTAAAAAAACGAGCGTGAAAGTGATGATCGGTAAAGGCGGCATGGGAGAGAAAACGGCAGCCGCGTGCCGCGAGTACGGCGCAATTCATTGCGTATATCCCGGAGGATGCGCTGTGTTAGGCGCAAGTCAGATTGAAAACATTGAAAACTGCTTTTGGCCTGAGTTTGGGATGGCTGAATGTATGTGGGTTATGAAAAGCCGCATTTTCGGTCCTTTAATCGTAAGCATTGACACCAAAGGAAACAACCTTTTTACTGAAAATTCTTGTATTTTTAATAATCAAAAAGAAAAAATCCTGTTACGCGACATTATTTAATAATTCATCAACCAAGGAAGTATCCAAGTTCAAAGTAGAATAATCCAATTCACTCCTAACTCCTCACTGAACCGAAGGTTCACCCCTCTCCTCGCTTTTTTTCTTTGGTACAAATATTTTATTAAGAACAAGCGTAAAAAGCGCGATAAAACCGCAGCAGATGAAAAGACCCAGCATACCCTTCCACATTATTTCTAAAGAGGCAAATAAGTTTGTCATATTTATTTCCATGTTTTACTCCTTAACCTGCTAAAAATCCAAGAATCAAACTTAATACAAGCCCGCTCGCCGCAACAGAGGCAACCTGGCCTGAAACATTCGCGCTTACAGCATGCATTAATAAAATATTTTGAGGGTCTTCCTTAAGAGCCATTCTCTGAATAACGCGCGCAGACATCGGGAAGGCAGAAATCCCGGTGGCTCCAATCATCGGATTAAGTTTAGTCTTAAGAAAAATATTTAAAAATTTCGCGAAAATAACGCCGCCTGCCGTATTTATAATGAACGCTATAAGCCCTAAACCTAAAATCATCAATGTTTCCTTCTTGATAAAATTCTCCGATTGCAGTGTAAAGGCGACTGTGATTCCCAATAAAAGCGTAATTAAATTCGCAAGCGTATTTTGAGCAGTCTCGGAAAGCGAGCGCAGTACCGTACACTCTCTAATAAGATTTCCAAACATTAAAAAACCAATAAGAGAAACAGCGGCGGGAGAAATTATTCCAACAATAAAAGTTACCGCTATCGGGAAAATGATTCTAACCGCTCTTGGAATTTCCTTGTCTTCCACAGGCGCCATGCGAATCATGCGTTCTTTCTTTGTTGTTAAAAGTTTTATAACTGACGGCTGAATAATCGGCACAAGAGCCATATACGAAAAAGCCGTTACAAGGATTGGCCCTACATAATTTGACTTTAACATATTGGCGACAAGAATAGTCGTAGGCCCGTCAGCCGCACCGATAATGCCGATTGCAGCCGCGTCATTCATATCGAAACCAAGAAGGATGGAAACGGTAATGGCGGCAAAAATTCCAAAGTGCGCGGAGGCGCCGAAGAAGAAGTAATAAGGACGCGAAAGAAGCGGACCGAAATCGATCATCGCTCCTATGCCTATAAAAAGAAGGAGAGGCAGTATTTCCGAAGAATTGATGCCTGTTTCATACAGCCACGCGATAGGGCCGTGAACCACTCCAATCCCGGGCAGCGCCTGATCAATCGCGCCGCTTAAAGGCAGGTTCACAAGGATTGCTCCAAATCCCATTGGTAAAAGAAGCGCAGGCTCGTACTCTTTTTTAATCGCTAAAAAGATTAAAATGATGCCGACAGCGTACATTACGCAGTCTTTCCACCCTATTTCCGCCAGATTTGCAATAATAAAATCCATGATTTTTCCTTTAATACACAATATCTTATAAAAAGTTAAATTACAAGATATTAAACCTGCATATATCCATTAGCCGATAATATATTATGAAAAAATGTTTTTTCATAATGAGCTTACTAGTGTGTTTTTCTTCATTTGTTTATGCGCAAAGTGCAGCGCAGCTCCCCGCGCAAAATGCAGCGCAGGACTTAAGTATCACTACGGGAGATTTGATTCTAGAATTGAGAGCGGACGGCGGTTATCATCTTTTTATCAGAAAAAAACCGGATATTTCTTCCGTCCTTTTAACCGAAACAACAAGAGACCCGAACATGAGAGCGGATAACTACGCATACAGAGCCGGCGAATGGAACGCAATAAACGGAGATGAAATACGCATTTTAAACGGCGTACCAATTCCAAGAGAAAGCAGAATTTACTCTCTTGTATCTTCCACCATTGTGAATCATCCTGTCCTTGGAAACGCTTTTCATATTTACATTCCGTACATTCTTTATTACGGTTACCCGGAAGGCCGACACGGAGAAGTTTATTTGACAGACGGCACCTTTTTAAATATCAGAGCGTTTTCAATGCCTTACGCCGATTACCGAGGTTCCTTCAGGGATAACCCATTTATGCTTGAAGCTAAACAGGAAGCGCCGCCCGGGCCTCCCGCAGGCGTATACATGCAGGAAACACTTAACGCTTTCAGCGAGATTGCAAAATCAGGAAGCGGCGAATTGATCTATTCCCGCGGTCCTGACGATGTGGTTGAGCTTATTCAGAAAGTCCTTGAAAGGGAGAGAGGCAAGACCCTAGATATCGTAATTTGCCTTGACACTACAAACAGCATGAAAAAATATATTGACGCCGTTCGCGCGAAATTAATTCCAATGCTTGAAGACATTTTAAGCGGTTTTTCATCTTTCAGGATTGGCATGATTTTATTTAAAGACTATCATGATAATTATCTTACACGCGTTGTTCCGTTTACTAATGATTTTTCAAGGTTTCAAAGAAACCTTAACGCGATACAGGTTCAGGGAGGAGGCGATATACCTGAAGCTGTTTACGAAGCGCTATATGACGGAGCGACAAGGTTTACATGGGAAGCTCAGGCGCGGATAATGATTTTAATCGGCGATGCGCCTCCGCATCCAAGACCAAGAGGAAGAATTACTAAAGAAATGGTAGACAAAGCTGTAGATGATCGTCACATTAAAGTGCACGCAATGATACTGCCGCAATAAAAGGAAAAAAAATGAACATTATAGAAGCGATAATCCTGGGTATTGCTCAGGGACTGACTGAGTTCCTTCCTGTTAGCAGCTCGGGACATTTAGTTCTCCTTCAAAAAATATTTAATATAAATTTGCCATCGCTCTTTTTTGATACAATGCTTCACGCGGGAACTCTTTTGGCAGTCTTTGTTGTTTTATGGAAAGATATATGGGAGCTTTTAAAAAGACCAATTCAAAAATTAACAGGTTTTTTAATAATCGCAACAATACCCGCGGTTATTGCCGCTCTTCTTTTTAATGACACAATCGAAGAAATATTTAAATCTGCCAATATTTTAGGCTGGTGTTTCTTAATAACTACTGTTTTATTGGTTACATCAGAGCTGCTTTCAAGAAAAGCAAAAAATGACGGCAGCATTAAAAGCAGCGAAAAGATGAATTGGTTTGACGCGTGTTTTATCGGCATCATGCAGGCCGTCGCGATTCTCCCCGGCATATCGAGATCGGGAGCTACGATTTCAGGAGCGCTGTTTCGTAAACTTGACCGTGATTTTGCCGCGCGCTTTTCCTTTTTACTTTCGATTCCAGCGATACTCGGCGCTTTGGTTCTACAGACAAAAGACCTTTTAAAAGGAAAAGCTTCGGATATTGCAGAGGCAGCAGAGTCCGCCTCTCAGGCAGCCTTAGCTGGAATAGAACCTTTATCTGTAATTGCAGGAACTATAACAGCCGCCATTGTTGGATTTTTTACCGTAAAGTTTATGCTAAAAATAATAAGAGAAAAATCGCTCTTTGGTTTTGCAATTTACACAGGCGTTTTAGGGCTTTTTATTATTTTTGATCAATTCGTTACGCGATTTATATTATGGTAAAAAAAAACTCCTTGAATCCGGGCGATAATAAAAAAACTTATATTGTCTGATTGCAAGAGCTATTAATAAAAATTGTTTTAAAAAAGGTTTCCTAAGGCTTCATAAAACTTTTGTTGATTTTCCTCTGACATAGCTTCTACTTTTTTCTGAAGGATTTCGCCTCTTTTCTGAATTTGTTCTAACTTCTTAATATCACCGTTTCCTATAGCCTTCATATAATCATTTGTTAATTTTTCAAACTGTTTTGCTAAACCTTCCGGGCTTTCTCCGCAGCCAACCAGAGAAAACGCAACGACTAACGCTAAAGCGATAACTGCCGCTGTCTTTAATGTGTTTTTCATAAAAACTCCTTTAATAAAATATAAGAAATTCTAACATAATTTTATAATTACGTCAAGAATCAGAAGCTTTATCTTCATTTATATTTTCTTCACATAGCCCAAAACCTTCATCCTCAACATTTCCAGCCGGTTCAATATGAACCATGATATCGTAAACATTTTCGATTCGTGCTTTTATAGCTTCTTCTACTTTGTATGAAATCCAGTGAGCTTCTATAACTGTTTTATTCGGCGGAACTTCAATGTCGATATCAATATCCCATAACCCTGCGATTCGGCGCATTCTGACTCTATGGGGCCGCTTTACTTCTTCGACCGAGTACACAGCTTCAAATACTTCCTCGTAATATTCCTTGTCGGAACCGCCGTCCATTAACTCCGCGTTCGCTTCCATAAAAATACCAAGTGCGGATTTTATTACCCATAAACCAACAAGAACTGCAAACCATGAATCAATGATGCCGATGTCAAAAATCAGCGAAAGTCCAAGCCCTGCCATAACTCCGCCTGACAGCAATACGTCAGCTGACATATTTTTCGCGTTTGCCTTAAGCATCGAAGAATTTGCTTTTTTCCCGAACATATACAGAGACCATGTCAAAAATAATTTTCCGATTATCGAAATAACTGTTCCAACAAGAGCGGGCAGCGCGGGCACTTCCCTTTCTACGCCTAAAATAATATCTTTTCCGGAACTTAATATCAGCTGAGCTCCGGCAAAAAAAAGCATACATGAGAGCAGCGCTGTAGCTACGGTTTCTGCTCTGCCATGCCCCCAGGGATGATCAGCATCTGCAGGCCGCGAAATAATACGCGCGACAATTAGCGACATAATCGCGATTAACACATCAACAGAAGAATCGATGCCGTCGCCGACTACAGCAAGGCTTCCCGCGTAAATGCCTGTGCTGATTTTTATTGCCGCGAGAGCCGCGTTGCCAAAAAGAGCCGTAAGAGATGCTATTTTGATTATTTTGGCTTTGCCTTTACTATCCATTAATATTATTAATTATACCATTATTTATAATAATATTCATTAATAAGTTTTTAATTTTAATATTCTCATGGCGTTAAGAACAGCCAAAAGAGATACGCCGACATCGGCAAAAACCGCTTCCCACATTCCGGCCATGCCAAAAGCGCCAAGCGCAAGAAAAACAATTTTAATGCCCAATGTAAACACAATATTTTGCCTTACTATCCTTTTAGTATACCTTGCGATGCATATAGCCTGCGCTAATTTAGAAGTCTCATCTGTCATTAAAACTGCGTCGGCAGCTTCTATGGCAGCATCCGAGCCAAGAGCCCCCATTGCCACTCCTATATCAGCCATCGCAAGTACAGGCGCGTCATTTATACCGTCTCCTGTAAAGACAAGTTTCCCTTCAGTTTTTATATTCTTTTTTAATTTTTCCATTATCTCTACTTTTTCATGAGGCAAAAGTCCCGAGTACACTTCGTCCAATTTTAAAGCGGACGATATTTCCTGCGCAATTTCTTTTGTATCTCCTGTAAGCATTACAGTTTTTTTAACGCCCATCTCTTTTAAAGCTGACACAACATTTATGCTGTCTTGTTTTACTTCGTCAGATATAACAATGCAGCCCGCGAACATACCGTTATAGGCAACATACACTTTTGTTCCAATGTCACTGGATTCATTAAAATCGATGCCGTTATCTGTCATAAGTTTTTTATTGCCTGCCAGAATAATTTTATCATTTGTAAGAACGCTAATGCCGCATCCCGCAATTTCTGTATAATCTTTAAGAGCGTCTCTTGATACTTCTTTTGCGTATTCTTTTGTAATTGAAAGCGCGATAGGATGATTAGAAAAGCATTCAGCTTTTGCAGCCAATTCAAGTAATTCCTCTTTACCGAACTTTTCTGAATTTTTAATTTGCGTAACTTTAAACACGCCTTTTGTTAAGGTTCCGGTTTTATCAAATACCACGGTGTCAATATTATTAAAGGCTTCAAGATAATTGCCTCCTTTAATTAAAATGCCGCTCTTTGCAGCTCTTCCCAGCCCGGCGAAAAAACCCATCGGAATGGAAAGAACAAGAGCGCATGGACAGGAAATCACAAGAAAAACAAGGGCGCGCTGTATCCACACGCTCCACTCCAGACTAAAAGCCAACGGCGGAATCAACGCAAGTAAAGCGGCAAGCAATACAACAACAGGCGTGTAAATCCGCGCAAATTTAGTTATAAAATTTTCTGTTTTTGCTTTTTTATTAGACGCGTTTTCTACCAGATTGATAATTTTAGAAACAGTGGATTCTCCAAAAGTTTTACTCACCTTTATTTTTAATAAGCCGCTTATATTTATACACCCCGACAAGACGTCTCCTCCTGATTCTGTCTTTCTTGGAACAGATTCACCTGTTAAAGCCGATGTATCAAGCATGGAAACGCCTTCGATTACAGTTCCGTCAAGAGGAATTTTTTCTCCGGGTTTTACAATTATAGTTTCACCAATGTTTATAGTATCAGGCGATACTTTAATAATCCCGCCGTCCTTTAAAAGATTGGCATAATCGGGTCTTATATCCATTAAATCGGAGATTGATTTTTTAGATTTATCTACAGCCATCTCCTGAAAATATTCTCCTGCCTGATAAAACAGCATTACTCCAACAGCTTCAGGCGTTTCACCGATTAAAAACGCTCCTATGGTGGCAAGACTCATCAGGAAATTTTCATCAAACAAAAGACCTTTAAAAAGATTTTTTAAAGCATTAAAAATAACGTCATATCCAAGCAAAACATAAGCGGTAACAAACAAACAAAAAGACAAATTAATCTTATACGTAAAAAGCAGCGTCACATCCTGCGCAGTCAACTCCAATGCAAACCCTGCCGCAAAAATCACCGCTCCCAAAATAATCCTAACCAAACTAAATTCAATCTTCTTCATAATTCACTCCTCACTAATATGCTCAAGCCCTTTCTTGAAAATATCCTTCACATGGCTATCCGAAAGATTGTAATAGACGATTTTCCCCTGTTTTTCATATCTTACAAGCTTGGAAAGACGCAGTAATTTTAACTGATGAGAAATCGCCGACTTTGTCATTCCAAGCAAAACGGCAAGATCGCATACGCACATTTCATTGCATGAAAGTGCCCACAGTATTTTTACGCGAGTATTATCGGAGAACATTTTATACAGATTCGAAAGATCATAAAAAACCCTGGGCTTGGGCATGGCAGAATGAACCCTTTTTACAACTTTTTCATGAATGACATCACAATCACATGAAAACCGGCTTTTTACGCTCATTTTTACACCTCTGTTTCAATCTTATAGTTGAATACTTGTTCAACTATTTAAATATACATGATAAATAAATATTTGTCAACAATATAAAAGAAATAAAAAAAATCGCGCTTGAAACCCTGCAATAAATGGAATATATTGATATCCGGGGATTTTAAGTGATATTGGTTGTTTCAGGCATACAAATCGAGATTGAAAGAAAAAATGTAAAAAATATGTGCCTTTATGTTAAACCTCCCGACGGCAAAGTGATGGTTTCGGCGCCCTTTTCCATGGCCAATGATGTGATCGAAAGGTTTATCAATACTAAGGTTAATTGGATCAAGGATCAAATCAACAAGTTCAGAGACCAGACGCGCCAGGCAAAACAAAAGTATGTAACGGGCGAAAACCTGTTTGTTTGGGGAAAACCTTACCTTTTAGAGCTTAAATATGCCGGAAGATATTCTCTTAATCTTTCAAGCGATAAGGCTGTTTTAACAGTTCGAAAAAATTGCACTTTTGAACAGCGTGAAAAATTTATCAGAAAATGGTACCGGGAAACCCTGGAAGAAGCGGCAGCAAAAGTTTTACCCAAATGGGAAAAAAAAACCGGTTTAAAAGCCGAAAGCTGGCATACCAAGTATCTAACCTCCCGCTGGGGTTCATGCAAAATTAAAAAAAGGGAAATCTGCTTCAGCTCTTTGCTCGCAAAAAAACCTTCTAAATGCCTTGATTATATAATTGTTCATGAACTCTGCCATTTCATAGAGAAAGGCCATAACGCGCGTTTTTACAACATGCTGGAAAAGTATATACCGGATTGGAAAGAAATAAAATCTGTATTAAACAGTCATACTAACGGATAAAAGTATACTTTTTCTTACCTGTTTTTATAAAAAAGTATACTTTTTCTTACTTGAATGCCGGTAATTAAATGTTATAATTTTAATATAACTCTTATATTTTGGAGAAAAATATGAAAAAAACAATAAGAATTATTTCCATGCTTTTAGTTATTCTGATGCTTGCAGGCAGTTTTTCCGGTTGCTTTACGGCGTGGGCTTTTAAAGAGGGAGGTCAAGCAATATGGCTCTTATTGCCAATCCCATTTCTGCCTGCTCTTGATTTAATTTCTTCTCCGATTCAATTAACAATATTTATTGTTGAGCTTGTTAATTATAATAAAACTAAGGAAAAAATTAAAAAATCAGACGGCATTGATACGTTTTCGTTAGCTAAGGGCAGTTTTTCAGAAGCCGAGCTGCTTTCTTTAACAGAAAAATTAAACTCGCTGCCGGAAACGGAAAAAAACGCGTTTACAGATAAAATAAGTTCATTCTCGCAAATGGAAACAAAAGCTTTGGTTCAGGCTTTTAATGATTTATCAGATGATGAAGTTTCCTCTTCAATCGGGATAATCAGTTCAATGCCGGATGAAACTCTTATTGCCGCGTTGAATAATTTTCAAAATATTAAATTTAGATTTAAATACGAATAAAGGAGAAGACAATGAAAATGAATATTAAATTATTAACCGCTCTTTCTTTGACGCTTGCTTTTTTAGCAGGATGCGGAACCGGCGGTTTTAAAACGACTCCTTATTCTCTCTTAGGAGACGAGACCATAACCGAGACGGCGGTATTAACATTTGGAAAAGGGATTCATTTTGTTGATTTTGAAGGACGCGGATTTCCTGTCGGATCGCGCGTATGGTCTGTATTACTGCCGGCAGGAAGATCAATGCCGTTAAGAGTATATGTTTATTGGGATTCAGACGCTCCCGGAACCAGAAGGAGAGGGATATTCAAATGTCCGCCGCTGGAAGCCGGCAAGGAATATAATTTAAAGTTTGAATATAAAACCAAGGGCGTATTTATTAAAGTACCGGCAGACGGCAGCACTATTACCCTGGAAAAAAAGAGAGAAACACGATCTATTTTTGGGCCGATGTACGATCAGATCCTTTCTCAGGTGTTGCCTCCTATACCCCAGTAAGAAACGTAAAGACATGGCCGCTTTTATTTCTGTAAAATACCCTGTAGTGCTGGTGCATGGAATAATTGCACATGACAGGAAGAGCTTTATCAATTTTTGGGGAAGAATCCCTGAAATTCTAAAAGAAAACGGAATAAAAGTATTCATGGGCAATACCGACGCGTGGGGAGATTATGAATCAAACGCGCTGATATTAAAGGAAAATATTGAAAAAATCTTAAAAGAAACTGACAGCGAAAAAGTAAATATTATATCTCATTCTAAAGGCGGTCTTGATTCGCGATACCTTATTTGGAAGTATAACTTTGGCGAAAAGATAGCAAGCCTGACCACAATATGCACGCCTCATCACGGAGCCGAGATTGCGGATATGCTGTATAACAAGAAGATTATACACACTAAATTAATAAAAAAAGCGTTAACATTTTTCGGTAAATGGTACGGAGATAAAACTCCCAATCTGTATAATCTGATTTACCAGCTGACGAAGGAAAAAATGATAGAATTTAACGAAAAGGTAATAATGGACGACAGGGTATTTTATCAGAATTTATACACAACAATGAATAACGCGATTGACGACTTAATGTTTTTCCACTCGTACCTGTATATAAAAAAAATCAGCGGAAACAATGACGGACTTGTAAGCGAATCATCGGCTCAATGGGGAAATAATACTATCAGGATTGACGGAAGAATATCTCATGCGCAAATACTCGATTATAAAAAGAAAAAGATATCAGGAAGAAATATACCGGGTATCTATTTGGATACAATTGAAAATTTAAGTAAAAAAGGCTTTTAATTAACCGTATATTGCTTTAATTTAAATTATATAGTATATTTTCCTAAGAAACGCGGGAAAGGAACTTTACCTTTCGCGTTCTTTCGGGGTTCATAATATGGAAAAATTGTTTAAAAGGCCGTTAATAATTATAGGCATAATCACCGCAGTCACCTTGTTTTTGTGTATTCAGCTTCCGCGCGTAGAACTGGATAACAATAACCTACGCTTTGTTCCGGAGGATAATCCTGCCAGAGTTATAACAGAATATATTGACGAAACTTTCGGAGGGCAGGTAATAATTCTTGTAGGGCTTGAACGTCCTTTTAAAACAATTTTTGAAAAAAGCTTTTTACAGCTAATCCGTGATTTCTCACAGGCTGTTGAAGACCTTGAACTGATTAAATCCGTCAATTCCATAATGTCAACTCAATATATAACAGGCGACAGCGAAAGCATTATTGTTTCTGATTTAGTGCCCGAAGATTTTACGGGAACTGCCGAAGAAATAGAAGAGTTAAAAAGGCGCATAGCGTCCTGGGATTTATTCCGGGGATCTCTTGTTTCCGATGATTTTTCCGCTACGCAAATTCTAGTAACATTTAACGTCTTCTCCATCGATGTAAGCCGTCCTGAAGTCGCGCAGACTCTTATAAGAATAAGAGAGCTTGCAAAAGAAATATTCAAGGAAGAAGCGAAAATTTATTTCGCCGGACAGGCGGTTCTTAACGCGACAATCAATGAATCAATTATCGCAGACAATGTTCTTTTGCTGCCTCTTGCCGTTATCGCGGTTTTAGGGCTTTTATTCTTTTCATTAAGACGCCTGATATTTGTCATTCTGCCGATTTCAACAGCGTTGATTTCGGTTATCTGGACAGTTGGGTTAGCCGCAATGTTAGGCGTTAAGCTTTCTACAATAACGACAATAATGCCGATTATTCTTATTGCCGTAGGACACGCATACGGCATTCATGTAATTACGCATTATGTAAAAGATATCCGGGAAAAAATACTTTCCGCGGAAGAACACCGTTTAATTGTTCTGGATTTAATGAGAAAGATGATAAAACCGGTTTTCCTTGCCGCTCTTACAACCATCACAGGTTTTATTTCTTTTTGTTTTACTTCGATTATCCCGATGAGAGAATTCGGATATTACACAAGTGTCGGCGTTTTAGCGGTATTTATTTTAACCGTATTTTTTATTCCTTCCATGCTGCTGCTTCGCGGTCCCGCCAAACCGCGCGAGCAGGATGGGGCATTGAATGATAACCAGGGAGAAGATTTCCTCAGCAATAAAATCGCAAACATTTTTCTCAGCATTGCGAGGAAAAAGAAAACTGTGCTCTTTTCTACTATTCTGATCGTTTTGGTTTCTATTTACGGAATATCAAAAATTATTGTTGACAATTCAATTGTTGATTTTTTCCAGAACGAAACAGACGTAAGCCGCTCGGATCGATTCATCCGTGAATATTTCGGCGGTTCAAAGGACTTAAATCTTGTTATTCAGGCCGGCACTACGGAAGAACTTCTCCACCCTGATGTATTAAAAGCGGTAGACGGCCTCTCGGCGTATTTAACAAAACATGTTCCGCAGGTGGGGAAAATTGTCGGTTTTACCGATGTAATAAAGCGTATAAATCAGGTGTTTAACGTCGATCAAAGCCCGGACGGATTGCCTCTTTCCGCGTCAGCTGCGGAAACGGATGATTTTGGTTTCTCAAGTCTTGGCTTCGGCGATTTTGGTTTTGACAGCAGCGTAAACACAGTCCAAGCGGCGGCGCAGACAGATTCTGTAGTACATCAAAGCCATACTTTGGATCGATACAGCGCGGCGGACATTATAAGGTTTCTTGACACAGCCGCGGGACTTTCTTCATCTCTCAGCGGCAACGATTTAGTTTGGGAGCTTAAGCGGCTTACAAATTATGAAGGCGCTTCCTATTATGAGATCCCGTCCGATCCGGCGCGTTACGGGAAACAAACTCCTGAAGATCTTCAAAAATTAATTGCGAATTATCTGGTTTTAGTCGCAGGGAACGATGATTCAGGATATTCAAACGATCCTCTTGAACCGACCGCAATCAGAATGATGATGCAGCTTCGCACTACAGGAAGCGGCGACACGTATCCTGTCATCAATATAATTAACAATTACATTAAAGCAAATTTCCCGGAAAATGTAAGCATTATGATAGGAGGCGGCGTAACTCAGGAAATAGCGGTTGCGGATTTAATTCTTAACTCTCAGATTATTTCAATAATAATTTCTGTTTTTATGATTTTTATTATCGTGTCTATCGCAAATAAATCTTTCGCGGCAGGCATTATAAGCGCTGTTCCATTAATACTCGCTGTTCTGTGTAATTTCACCGTAATGGGTTTAATAGGAATCAAACTAAATCTAGGAACTGCTCTTATCGCAAGTCTTACTGTCTGCATCGGTATTGACGACGCAATTCACTTCCTTGAATTTTATAAACGCGAACATAAAAGCGGAGAACAAGGCGCTCTTAGAAGAACTTTTATCGCCTGCGGAAAAGCAATTTGCATAACCGCCATGTCAGTCGGCGCCGGTTTCGCGGTTCTCGCCTTCTCTCAATTTAAAATAATCGCGGAGTTTGGTCTTCTTACGGCTCTTTGCATGCTCTCTACCACATTGGTAAGCCTTACGATTATGCCGGTACTGCTGACTGTGTTTAAACCAAAGTTTATTTACGGAAGGAAAACAACGTAAATTAGTTATAAATATACTGTCAAAATATCAGGAAATATGTTATTATATGTTAAGATGTTTCTACGGAGATTTTGATGGATATCACGCCTTCAACGGTTTATGTCTGCCCTTCATGTAACAAACCGTCCGCAAAAATGAATGTCTCCGGTCAGCATGCTCAGAATGCCGCTTCTTATTCCGACGGCGTTAAAACCGGCAGCAGCGGTTCCTTCGTCTCTCATTATACGCCGAATTTCGGAAAATGCCCTTTTTGCAAAAATGTTTTCTTTTTGGACAATCTTGAAAAAACCGGTGAATATGCGCCGCATAAAGAATATGAATACATTACCGATCCTGTTTTAAATGATTTTATCAATATAGCTGAGAAAAAACTTTTTAAAACTCCCGAAGAAGAAATTGAAGTAAGAAAATGTATTTGGCGCGCTCTCAACGATAAAGTTCGTTACAGCCGCAAACAGAATGAACGCGATAATGACGAAGAAAACAAATTTTTTCAAAGCGAAGAAGCCAGGCTTTGGAGGGAAAATTGCCAAAGTCTTTTATCGCTTCTTGAACAAAAATATGAAGAGCAGAAAACCTCAGGCGATGACGCGGTAAATCTTACGCAGATTTTAACAACAATCGCTGAACTTCACAGAAACCTCGGGCATTTTGATACCTGTTTTGACATTATAGAAAGTCTTCCCGATTCATTTGAATGGCTAAAATACAAATATATGCGAAGAACCGCTTCTCATGATCATCTTGTTTTTATGTTAATGGCTCCTGATGAAAAAATAGAAAACTTTGAAATCGATGATGCCGATTTAAGCGATCCCGGCCAGACAATTGAATACTTTACAAAAAAAATTGACGCGAAGGACACGCTTAACTTTTTATACCATCTTCTGCGCGCCAAGGCGTATTTTTTAAAAGGCGAATATCAATCCGCTTTAAATGATGCCAATATCGCGCTTTCTAATTCCTGCGACAGCGAAGGGGAATATTATTTCATTTCGCAAATATACGAAAAACTGGACGATACCGACAAGGCAAAGTGGAATTATTTTAAAGGTAAACACATCGAAGCGTATAATAAAATATTTAAAGACGAATGGATATCCGAGAGAGAGGAAATAAGAGGCGGGAGCGAAAAACCGTTAATTTCAACCGAAAGACTCTATATTGAAAAAAGCGCGGACAAGCTCTTTCTTTGCCTTCCTGTGCAGGAGGGCGGTCCCTTGGAACCTGAGATTTTATATTCAGGCGGAGAAAACGCGCTCTTTCGAAGAAAACCCGATCAATTTATTCTTCTTGAAAATGTGCCGGAAGATTTCTTTACAGATGATGATGTCAGAAAAGCCATTTTTAATAAAAAAGAAGCGTTAATCGCGGAAAAAAACCAGACTTCAAATCCTGTGCGCGAATACGCAGTAAATATCCGCCTTGTTTTTGAAAAACTTGATTCTATTGAATCAATCATTCGAGACGGCTACCCTCTTTTTACATCCCTTCGAGCGCGAGTTTGCGCAAACATGGAAAAGCCAATTACTGAATTAATCGCCAAACATGACTGCATAAATCTTGCCGCAGTTATTGCAAGAGAAGAAAATTATCCGTTGTTAAAAAAATATATTGATGAGGGTCTTCCTGTAAATGAAAAGGTAAGTTTCGGTTTTAAAAAATGGCGGCCGACCGTGCTTTATTATCTTTCCATCAACAAACTGGTCGGTTTTATGGAAGACCCGCTTAAGGCATTGCGTTTTCTTGCGGCTAACGGAGCAAACGCGAACATCCCAGGCGATGACGGCGACACTCCGCTTGGAAATCAATGTCTCGAAAACGGTCTTTCCATAATAATGAAGACGCTTCTTTCAATTGGCGCGGATCCCAACTGCTTTACAGAAATAGACAATGGTCCCATAAAACCTCTTCATCTGATGCTTCTTCCCTCGGGGTACAATGAAGATACCGATGAATTTATTCCAATAAGGGACAGCGATATTGAAAAAATAAAACTTCTTATCGAAGGCGGCGCAAACGTCAACTATATAAGCGATTCGGGTTCCACTGCTCTCAGCCTTGCGCTGAACAACTCTGAGGCCGAAGTGCGAAAAGAGCTTGTCAGATTGTTAATTGATTCAGGCGCGGATGTTCCGTCAGCCATTGACGCATTGAACAAAGGAGTTGAAAACGAACACTCCAAATCCGCTTTTACACTTTATGAAATTTATTCTGGCAGAATTGAAGGTTTGAATATTAAACAGGATTCAGTATTAGCGCGCAAGTATCTTCTTATCTCGTCAGATTTAATAAATAAACTTAACGCCGATAACAATGAAGATGATGATTATGATGACGGCAAATACCACGGAGAAATATAAAAGGAATCATTCCGCTTTTTTTTCTGCATTCGGGCTTGATAGTTCCTTTATGTAATTTTTAGGGCTTTTGCCTGTAATCTGCTTGAACACATTTGAAAAATACAGGGGATCTTCAATACCGACAGCGATCGCGACCTCTTTTATTGAGCAGCTCCTGCGTTCCAGTAAATGCAGTGCTTCTCGAATTCTGTACTCTGTTAAATACTGCTGCGGAGAAATAAATATCTGCTGTTTAAACAATCTAAAAAGGCGGCTTCGGCTCAAGTTTACATGCTCGGCAATGTCCGGTACGTTAATCTGCTTTGAATAATTAGCCGTAATAAAATCCAGGGCTTTTTGAAATTGAACGGTTCCTGTCCATCCGGGAGGCATAACATTCTGATCCCACGATGAAGTCTTTACAAGAGCGGACAACAGCGCGTAAATGCACGCCGTTGACTGAGCGAGACTGAAAATTTCCTGTCCGCGCCACGAATAAACCGCGGTTATCACTTTAGAAACCGACTCCGCCGTCAGCATGTCAAGGGATCGCACAGGGCGTTTTGGCTCAAAACCGGCGGCGTTTAAAAGAAGCCTTGCGTCTGCGCCGTCAAAACTAAGAGTTAATAGTTCCCATGGGTCAGCCTTGTCAGCCACGCAGCATACAGGAACATTCGGGTACATAACAAAAATGTCGTTTTCCTTAACGTGAAATTCCGTGTCGTTCATCGTGTACATACCCTCACCTTTGCAGACGAGGTAGAGCGCGTGAGCGTCGGCTTTTTCCAGCGGCAAAATATACGATTCGGGGCAGCTGAAGCTTGCAACCTCATGCAGCGACAATGACGCTAAAGGACGGAATTGATTTTTAAAGTAAAAATGATATGTAGGTTCCATACGCTCCCTTCCTTACTTTAACCTTCATCCCAAATAATACAAGCCATTTTAATGAATGCGCAACAAATTTCCATGTTTTAGCAATAAAAATCAATATGTTTACGCGTATTTACGTAGGATAATCTATTCAGAGACAAGTTTCAGGAGAGAATTATGAATGAATTAACAAGCAGGGAAACGGAGATAGTCAATATGATGCTTACAACCGCATCTCCAAAAGAAATTGCATGGGATCTTAAAATAAGTTACAACACTCTCGATTTTCACCGGAAAAACGTATACCGCAAGCTTGGTATTCATAAAAGATCAGAACTTTTTATTATGTACGGCCCCATAAGGAGAGAAATATGGGGTTCACACGCGTATTGAATACTGTAAAGAAATTGCGTTAAGAAATTAAAAAAATTGAATAAATAACCTTTAAATGCATAAAAAATGATTGCAGCATCTCCATAGCTAGACAAAGAAAAAACAATTTGGTATCTTAAAAATCAGAGGAATGAATGTCAAATAAAAGCCAAACCGTTTCCTTTCTTACAAGCGTTTTTTACAAGGAATACGGCCCTTTTAATCTGGAAGAACTCGCTTTACGCGCAAAAAAGCGCGAATTTGGGTGGGATATGTACGTTTACAGGCTTCCCAAAGACAATATTTGGCGTCCTGCGCGCGATGTCCCGGAAACAAGAGAAATTCTTTTAAAATACTTCCCTCTTCAGGCAGGAGACATGGGTCCTTCCGGAGGCTATGTTTTCGAAAATGACATATCAGCGCTTATTGAGGTATCTCCTACCGACGCCGGATACTGCGCGTGGGAAAACGCTGAAAAAGTCTGTAATAATTTCTATTTCAACGGCTTTAACAACTGGCGGCTTCCGTCCAAATCCGAACTTTCTAAATCATCACAGTTTATAAGCAGCCAGATTCGTCAGAAAAGAGGCATTGAACAGACAAACGAATTAATCCTTCATTGGAGCAGTGAGCACAAGGGTGATAAAGCCGCAGCTGTCATTACGTGCATAATCGAAGATAAATGGGAACCTTCTTCCAAAAGCGCTGCCGCCAGCGGACGTTATATAAACAAGGACGGCAATATCATTGGACACGAGAAACAGCTTTCCATTAAAGAATGGCATCCTGTCCGCCCTGTCCGGGATCTTTAAAGCAAAAATAAAACACTATTTTTTTTGATTATTTTCTTTATACGCGTTAGCTGCTTGTTTTTGATCGAAATTTGTCTTCTTCTCTTTTTCATGATAATCATGTATCGCATCTTTTGCTCTTTGCACCGATTCATTAGAATAGACGAAAGAGTCATCCGTATCATGCGCAGCCTGCGAGACCGGGATTTTTCCGGATTCTTCATGATTGTGATATTCTTCCGGTTCTGTTTCGGCGCTTTTTGCGGCTTCTTTTGCGTCAATTAAAACTTTATTTACAGCAAGCACGATAACAAGCGTTTTCTCGTGCTGCTCTTTTGCTTTTTGCGCGTAAACGGCGGTTCTTTTTGCCGAGACAGCCGTGTCAGAAGCCGCTTTCTTTATTGTAGCGGCGGAGGTTGTATTATTAAGTTCCGCTGTAATTTCTTTAACTATATCAGAAGCGCAATCCGCAGCTTCCTGCGCCGCGATAGCCGCATCGCTTGCGTTATCTTCGGCGATTTCCGCCTGCTTGGTTTTACTATTTGCCTCACTGACCGCTTTTATAAACAGCTCTTTCTTTTTTAATTTCCATGCCGTATCGAAATCTTTTTTCGCCTTAACAACCGCTTTTACAATATTCTCTGTTTCTTTAAACGCGGCCTCCGCGGCAATCTCGTGCGCTTTTGCGGCATCGGCGGCTCTTTTTATTTCATCAAGTTTCTCGAAAGCAACTCTTTCCAGTCTTGCTTTCTCGGCTTCTTCAGCTCTTTTTCTTTCCCTTTCCTTTTCTGCTTTTTCAATATTTATCTTCCATTCGCTTTTAACTTTTTGCAGCTCAGGTATATTTATAATAAGACCAACGCTTGTATCATCTCCTTTTCCTTTTATCGCGAAATTATCCGCGAGTTCTTTTAACTGTTTACAGGTAGAGTCATAGCCGTCGTCGGCATACGCAAGCGATATTGTGCGGTAAAGGCGGACAAGCTGTTTTCTGTTTTCACTTTCTTCAACAGGATAATTATCATCAATGCCGTCCGTGCAAAGATAAACGGCGATTGGAGCTTCTTTTTCCGCATTATAAGAAAAATAAATGCGGACTCCATGCTCGCGATCAAGAATATCATTGTCACTTATGGAAGTAGTAACATTAAGATAGCATTTTTCATCCCACGGAACCGGCTGCTCTCCTGTTCCATCCTTATAAAGCACCGTAAAGCGCCCATCTCCTATATGGAAACCAAACCAGTATTCATTAGTCATCGCGGCGGCGATTAAAGTGGCGCCGTATGCCTTGGAAACAATTTCGCTTGTACTGCCTGTCTCATTAAATATTTTTTGCGCGTCTTCGTATCTTGTCCTGTATTTTTCAGAATCAATGCTGTCTAATTCTTCTTTTGAAAAAGGATTCCTGGAAAAATGATCCAATACCCTGTTGTTCCATGAAGCTACTATAAATTTTATAAGATTATCACGAAGAAGATTTTCAAATTTTTTTCTGGCAGGATAGATATTGGGTCCAAACAGCTTTACTTCAGATTTACCGTTTGGTTTTTCATGATATCTGTCAATAAATTTAATAAAATTCTTTATTCCTTCCATCGCGCATTCTACCGCGAATTTTGAACCCAGATCACTGCGGAAACAAGTTGAGTCGCCGTGCCCGTCTGCGACAATTGTAATGTGGGCATTATTGTCTTCATAAAACCCTGAGTGGTCCTGACAAACAGTCCCTTTTTTTATGTGGCTTCCGCCTATAACATGAACCGCAAATGATCTGAAATCTTTCATCACCACATATCCGTGTTGGAATTATCGGGAGCAGAAGAAACGTCATCTTTAAGTTCATTCAAATTGTTGATCAGCTCTTCTGTTTTTGCATTATCAGGATCTCCCTGCGTAGGATCGGCTTTTGAATTTGTGCTTGCGACTTTTGACGCTGTTACGCTTACAAACTTAATCATCTTGGCCAATATCGCCGGAGTGTGAGCTGTTAAAACTGTTTCTTTTGTTCCGGTAAAGGCGGCAAGAACATCCTGATCCGCGTCATCGCCGATCGCAATTGCGACTTTTACTGCGGCTTTAAACCAGTTGTTACCCTTTAAAATGTCCAATCCCTTCTGCCAGTCGTCTGTGGGCGCGCCGTCTGAAAGTAAAAAGAGAGCCGGAGCGAAAGAGCCTGTGGCTTCCAGCATAAATGCCTTTGTTGAAAGTTTTTCATTTAAGGCTTTGCATGCCGCTCCAAAATCTGTAACGCCTGCCGCGTCGATGTTGCTCCAGTTAAAATTATCAGCTTCGACAGGGCCGTTCTTTGTTATCCATGTAGCGCCCGATGAAAACTCAAGAGCCGCAATCTTGATAAGCGCGTCCGCGTTTTCTGCCGACATGCTTCTTATCTCGGGGAGTACTTCCCTGATGGCCATGTTTACAGCGCCGATTTTACTCCCGTCCATGCTCCCGGAAGTATCAACGATAAAAAATAATACCATCGTCCTTCTTGGAATTTCAATTTTGTCTGTTAACGACATATTCTTCTCCTTAAAATAAATTTATATAACATCGACGTTTGAAATGCCGAAATTAATAGACATGCCTTTTTGAAGCTTTATTGAAGCTCCCACAGCGACAGACGATCCGTCGCTCAGATTCCATGCGTTCTTTGACACATTTTTAAGGAAAAAATCTTCTCCGGAAACGGAGCCTTCCGCAGTAACAGTAATATAATCATCCGATCCTTTATCCGTATAACAGGAATAAAGCCTTGTCTGCTGATGAAGAGCTATATTGTAACGCGGAGTTTTTAAGTACATCGGAAACGTGTTTTTTTTGCCGCATTTTTTACCGGGACAAGGATTGGGATCAACACAGTCTGCAAAATACACTTCTCCGCATGAAGGACATTTATAAACTTCGGATCTCATTCTTATAAACGCATGCAGCCATTCCATTTCCAGTATTCGCTTTTGAGGATCCTTCATAAGCTCCTTACTGAACGCTTTTATAAACATATCCTGAATGTATTTAGGAAGGAACGGCCATTTGATTATTGTGCCCTTGTGTATCCCCTGCACCGGCCTGTTTGAATCATCTTTTGGATCGTAAACAAAAACAGGATTCTCTCCGTAAATTCTTCTTTCCGCTTTTGCGTCCATGCACGGAGGACAGGCTGCCTTTCCTTCCAGAGGATGACCGCTTACCCAGAATAAAAATAAAATAACAGAAAGAGAAAAAGCGTCGGTTTGCACGTCAGGCTTAGCGCCCTTTACAACGATCTCTGGCGCCATATAACGGGCTTTGCCCGCAATACCTGATGATTTTCCGTATTCGGAAACATTGTCATTATCGCAGATTAAAAGGTTTCCGTTTACAGGGTTAATAAAAAAGTTGCCGTCGTTTAAATCCTGATAACTGAAACCCTTTTGATGCAGAGCGCGAAAACCCGCGACAAGATGCAGCGCGGTATTTGTCATCGCGGTAATACTTTTAAAACCTTCCCGTCCAAGAAGGAACATGGAAAATTCTTTATATTCGGGAGGACGCAGATCCATAATGTAACCAAATGCCGTGCCTTGTCTTTCGGTAATTGCTTCGGGCCAGAGAAATGCGTTCGTGGGTTTTCCTTTTTTAATATTATTTTCAAGATTCTCGTAGAACTTTTTAGGATTGGCAATCTTTTTTCCGGTATACCATTTTAAAGCTTTTTTCGTGCCGTCGTAATCAACTTTAAAAACCGCTCCCTGTCCGCCTTCGCCGAGTTTCTCGCCTACTATTATTGTTTTAAAGTCTTTGGTTTGAATCTTGTGTCCTTTTGGTATCTCAATCATCGCCATTTCTCCTATGCTTATATGGAATTAATATCCGCCGCCTGAAACGTCGATACTTTCCTTTAAATCAACGTTATTTGTTTGTCCGCACCACGGACACGTATAACTAAAAGCATTGCTTTCTTTTTTTGAACTTTCTTTATTGGACGCCGCGCCCATGCAGCCTATTTTTCCGCAGGAACATAAAACAAAACCGCCGTCTTTGCAATGAGGGCAGCCCGGATATTCATTGTCGGTGCCGCTTAGACTTACTTTATTAGCGGCAAAGCCTTCTTTTTTCGCAGTCTGTTCTTCAATCGGAAACGCCCACGTTCGGCTCCATTTGCCTCCGCGTTTTTCTACGCGCATTCCAAAACATCTTTTAGTTTTTGAACATTTTCCTAAAACTACCGTTGCTTCCAATGGTCCTGCCATTATTACCTCATCATTAAAATCGAAACTTAAAAAACAATTATAGTTTTCTTAATATACAACCGCATCCTGCCGCTGTCAATAAACGGCTTTCTTCTACTTCTTCCCGCTTAACAGATCATTTTTCACTTTTATCGCGTCTACGTTGCCCGCGGCAATAAGTTCATCAAGAAGAGCAAGACCTTTCTCTCTGTCTTTTTCAACGCCGTCTCCTTCGTAATACATCATGCCTAAAACAAGTTTTGCTTCTCCGATGCCCGCATTCACCGCCGTGGTGAGATACTCAAATGCTTTTCCAAAATCCGCATCATGACCTTCGCCGATATAAAGCATGGTTCCTGCCTGGATACACGAAGGAGCATAACCATTTTCAGCGGCTGACATATAATGAAAGAGAGCCTGTTTTGGATCTTCTCCGACGCCGAGCCCCTGCTGATATATTACGCCGAGATTGTGATGCGCCATGGGATACACCATATCGTATACGGTCATCCTGTGGAAAGTAAGAGCGATATCAGACCGGATGCGCGTATCTTCCAAATCGGGCATTAAATAGAAAGGCTCTTCAAGATCGATAAGATACAAAAAACAATTTTTTGCTTCTTCATAATCCTGTTCAACCCCAAGACCGCCCATGTAGGCATTAGCGATATAAAAGAGCCCTGACAAACTGCCTTCTTCCGCCGCGTCGGTAAAATACTCAGCGGCTTTTTCTAAATCCCTTTGAACGCCCTGCCCGTTTTGATACATTACGCCAAGCATAGCCAAAGCTTCAGCGCTGCCGGTGTCCGCGGACTCCCTGTAATATTCCAGCGACATGGCGAAATCCTGTTTGTATATAATACCGTTATAATAAAGAGTGCCCATTTCGAAGAGCGCGCTTGCGATGCCCTGTTCAACTGCCTTGTCCAGCCAGAAAAGAGCGTTTTTTTTCTCGTCATCAGTTTTTGCGTTTTGAAACATTATTATATAGAGGTTCATCTGGGCATTCGCGATATCCCGAAGAGCCGCTTTTTCCATATAATCAACGGCTTTTTTATCATCCTTCGCAACGCCAAGCCCGTTGTAATAACATGCTCCAAGCTCCGCCCACGCTTCAGGCAGTCCTTTATCAGCGGCCGCTATGAGGTAAACAATCGCTTTTCCCATGTTTTCTGATGAAACCTCATCGCTTTTATCATCTGCCGTTCTAAAGTAGAGTTCCAAAAGATCTTCAGCGGTTTTTTCGTTCATATTGATCATAATTTTACTGTTCCCGGAATTATTATAGCCCTTCAGTCTTCTTATATCATGGAAAAACTCTAAAAAACACCCACTAAATTACGTAGGTATATTATATTGACCATGATACAGAACTTGCACAATAAACGATATTTGTTTATAATATGGCAATACTTTATTCTTTGGAGGGGCAAATATGGATATGGATAAATTGAAAAAAAGTATAGATTCTTCTGAAAAAATTGAAGAATTACTGATGCTGTCCAATAAGGCTTTTGGCAAAAGTACCGATGAGGTAAAAAAGGTCATAGAGATGTTTATTACAAAATCATATTGGATGGGTAAGCAAAACGCAGTCAAATCATTTGATGATTAATATAGGTCACTTGACCAAAAGCCTGATTTCAGGTTTAATTTCCGAAGATATTGGGGATATAGCTCAGTTGGTAGAGCGATTGGTTCGCAATCAATAGGCCAGGGGTTCGAATCCCCTTATCTCCATGTAAATATGCCTTATTGACATTTTCTTGTGTTTTTAGCATATTTAAACGATGAAGCCGCCAGCAGGTGTGCTTTTTATTCGCCACCTTAGCTCAGTTGGTAGAGCAGCAGACTGAAAATCTGCGTGTCTGGAGTTCAATTCTCCGAGGTGGCAGCGGCAAAAAAAAGAGCTAAGTCCCGGGACTTAGCTCTTTTCTTGTTCTTAATTAATCGCTACACTACCTTTACCAGCCAGCCCTTGGTGTCGGGCAGTTTGCCGTATTGGATGCCTTTTATTGTGTCGCGGATATCGGCTACAAATTCGCCTGTTTTACCGTTATTAAAAACGGTCTTTTTTCCCTGATAGGTGAGAGATGAAATAGGCGTGGCTCCCGCGGCGGTGCCGCTTACGAAACATTCCTTTGTTTGTTCAAGCGCTTCATCAATTGTGATCTTTCTTTCGGTTACATTCACGCCTTTGTCACGGGCAAGTTCTATAATGCTAGAGCGCGTAATACCGGGAAGAATAGTGTCGCCCAATTCCGGAGTAACAAGCTCTCCTGATTTCAGATAAAAGAAAATGTTACATGACGATCCTTCTTCTATATACCTGCGGTGGGTTCCGTCGAGAAACACGCACTCCATATAACCGGCTTTTAGAGCTTCGGATTTAGCGAGAGCCGATATTACATAATTGGAACAGGCTTTTATCCAGCCGGTGCCGTTCGGCATTGCGCGAACCCGGTCTGAAACAATCGCATCCGAGCTGCCGGATGAAAAATAAGCGCTCACAGGCGTATTGATCACCATCACATAAGGTTCACTTGAAAGATTTACGCCAATACCGCCTTCAGAAATTGTAAAAGGCCTTATATAAATAGAGTCCGCCGTCATATAAGAATCTTTTTCCCACTCATTTTTATAATGAGGATAAAAACCAAGAGCGCAGTTTCTTTTTACTGTTTCAACGCATGCTTCCACAAATTCTTTCTCCGGAAACGGCGGCATTTTTAATCCCTCCATTGAACGGGCAAAACGCGCGGCGTTCTGATCGGGTCTGAAAATCGCGACGCCTCCGTTTTTCTGCGGGAGAGCTTTCAATCCTTCAAAACACGCCAGTCCGTATTGGCTTGTGTAATTGACAAGAGGCATATCTGCATAATAATTGCGGGAACTCTCAAGCGCGCTGCGATCGTTATCGCTCATTGCCGCTTCTTCTTCCGGCGTCTTGTGAGGTTTTTCCAAATACTCGTTTTCCCATTTTGCGTTTGCAAACTTTGAGCGGAAAGTGATTGGATACGTGTTTAATGCAAAAGCCATAATATACTCCTTATTTAACTATACAGTTTTTAATTATCAGTTACAAGGGAAAACCTGATTTTTTTGCCACCAACAACCAGAACCAGCAATGAGATATCTAACAGCAAGTTCATGGCTGATTCTTGTGTTTTCTTTTCTTGAGATTAAATATTTTTTTACGGAATTTTTCAGCTATGTTGAATAAACTATAGATCAATCCTTTGTATGCGTAATCCCAGCTGCCGGGACGGTGAATAATCTGTCCGCCGAAGCCGGTTTTAAACCTGTACAAACCTGCCATCGGATGATTCGGGTCTTCATCCGGAGGTATGCCGAAGAGATCATAATATAAGCAGCCCCTGTCCTTTGCGTCCTGCATTGCTTTCCATTGAAGGGCGTATGGCGCCATCAGGTTGCGCTTATTGTTCGATGACGCGCCGTAAAGATATGTCGCTTCCTTTCCCCGAAAAAGAACAACGATCGCGGCAAGAACTTCACCTTCATGACTGGCCATGTAAAGGCGGAGATTTTCACCGTTCAATTCAAATAAAGTTCTATAATAGGTAATGCCATGTACGGCGATGCCGTCCCTAAGAGCAGTTTCTCTTAACAAATTGTAAAACGTGTCAATCTCTTCTGCGCCGCAGGTTTTTACATGCACCCCTTTTTTTTCAGCGAGAGATACATTATACCTCCATTTCGATTTCATCTGCGAAAGTATTTGTTCGCGCTTTACGCTCAGATCGATTATGACGGTATCAGGCGGCTGAACTGTTGCCGCCGCCTTTTTAAATCCTGCGGATAAAAACAAATCATTCATTTCTTTGTTATTGCCAGCCTGTTCATTATTAATTTGCCAGGGCGGCTCAAAACGGATAAATACGCAATTTCGCGGCAGATACGATTTTAATTTTTTTGCGATTTCCAAGGCGGCTTTTTCTCTTTCGTTTTGTAAAAAGTTTACAGGAAGCTGCGGGCCCCAGGGTATATACGCAAAAGAAAAACCTAGTAATAGCTTTCTGCAAAGAACTAAAAGCGGTGTTTTTTCATTTGAATTGTCACAAAGCCATTCAGTTAAAAAAGCTTTTGCGCTCCAGCCGAAACGGGACTTAAACTCTCCCCACATGGAAGACTGCAAAAAAGAGCAGGCGTTTTCACAAACCGCCAATTCCGCTTCTGAGATTTTCAAATTAATGTACTTCTCCGTCAGGAATTACCGATGTTCGCACTAGATTACCGTTTAAACACATTTTATTATTTCCTGTATAAACAACATGATCCTTTACATGGATTGGATGAGAAAAAAACGTGTCTATATCGATTTCTGAAGGAGTATGCGCGTCTTCACCTTCAGGTAAAAATCTGGTTCCTGTAGGATAATCATCAGCGTTAAGCACCTCTACCCTTTCCACATTCTGCCCGTCTTCACCTGCGATGCTGTCACCTGCGGCAAGAAGCATCCCTCTTGATTCAATACCGCGAAGTTTTGCAGGTTTTAAATTGTACGCGACTATTATTTTCTTTCCAAGAAGATCCTCTTCTTTGTAAAAAGGAACAAGGCCGGAAACAATCTGCCTTTCTTCGCGCGTTCCCGTTACGCCTTCTCCTGTTTCAAGATTAATTATATAGAGCTTGTCTGCTTTTGGATGTCTTTCTATTTTTTCGATTTTTGCAACACGAAGATCTATAACGGCGGAAAATTGCTTTATTTCATTCGCTGCATTATGCGCGGGAGGCTGCGTTACATTTTCTTGTCTTTCTTTTTGTGAGCCTGAATATTTATCTCTCAGCGCGGCAACCTGTTCGTCTTCAAGTTTAGCAAAAAGCACTTCGCTTGTTATTCTAACATCTCCTATTCCTTCAGGCTTTCCTGTGTCTTTCCAGAACAAGTTTTCTCCGTGTTTCAATCCCAAAAAAGAAGCTATTCTGGACGCCGCATTAGGAATATAGGGTTCTATCAATACCGATAAATCGCGGACAATATATGTTAGATCGCGGATGACCGCTTTCGCTTTTTCAGGATTTTCATTTCGCAGCTTCCACGGCTCTGCATCCTGAAAGTATTTGTTGGCATAAGAAGAGAGTTCAAATATTTCACGGAAAGCGTCTCTTAATTCCGCTTTGTCAAGTTTCTCCGTGATCGATTTTTCTCTTTTCCCTGCTTCTTCCCAAAATGATCCATCCGCTTCAGCCGCGCTTTCAGGGATTTTACCGTCATAATAGCGCGTAACAAAGGAAAGCGTGCGGTTCACCAAATTGCCGAGATTTCCAATAAGCTCGCCGTTTACCTTTTCCTGAAAATCATTCCACGTAAACATGGCATCGGACTTTTCTGGTCTGTTGTAAAAAATATAGAAACGCCATACATCCGAAGGAATTCCTGTCTCCATTGCGTCTGTCCCGAAAACTCCCACTCCCCTTGATTTTGAAAATTTGCCGTTTTCATAGTTCAGGTATTCAGTGCTCGACATGTGGTGCAGCATTGTCCATTTGTCTCCCGAACCCAATTGGCTTGACGGGAAAATTACAGTATGAAAAGGAATATTGTCCTTGCCGATAAACTGGAATAAATCAACTTCATCGGGGTTTTTCCACCAGTAATCGGTAAATTTGCGCCAATCGCCTTTTTCTTCACCTAACAATCCTGTAATGGAAATATAACCAATCGGCGCGTCGAACCATACGTAGAAGACCTTGTTTTCGTAGCCGGCTTTCGGAACCGGGATTCCCCATTTTAAATCTCTTGTAATCGCTCTCTCTTTTAAACCGTCCCTAATCCATGCTCCCGTCATCTGGATTGCGTTATGCGCCCAAAAACCTTTTACCGAAGCGTCTTTTATCCAGTTCTCAAGTTTTTCTTTTATTCCAGGAAGATCGATATATAAATGATTTGTCTTTTGAAGCGACGGCGTGTTTGAGCAGGCGGAACACTGCGGCTGCTTTAAATCAGTAGGGTCGAGTAATTTCCCGCAAGCTTCGCATTGATCTCCCCTTGCTTCTTCGCTTCCGCATACGGGACAGACTCCGCGTATATATCTGTCCGCAAGGAACCTTTCGCACTTTGCGCAAAAGAACTGCTCTATTGTTCTTTCATTTATAAAGCCGGCTTTATCTAATTTATTAAATATATCCTGCACAACTTCAGTTTGAATCGGCGTAGAGGTGCGTCCAAACTTATCAAATTTAATGTTAAACCAGTCGTAAATATCCGCGTGAATCGCGTGGTACCGGCCGCAAAGCTCTTTTGGGCTAACGCCTTCTTCTGCGGCTTTATTTTCTGTCGCGGTGCCGTATTCGTCTGTGCCGCAGACATAAAGGCTTTCAAAACCTGAAAGCCTGCAAAAACGCGAAAAAGCGTCCGCCGAAAGCACCTGTATAAGATTCCCAAGGTGAGGAACATTGTTAACGTACGGCAATGCCGATGTAATCAGTCTTCTTTTCATAAAAAGTATGATACAGAATTAATAGGAGAATTTCAAGGTGAACTCGTTGTTCCACGATTCGCCTTTTTCGAGGGAGACAGAAAATATGGGCAGTATCCTTGTCGCCTGATACAGCTCATTCGCATACGCGTGGAAAAGGCTCCCCGAACATGATTTTATGCTTGAAAGCGTAATCTGCACTTCATTTATAACGTCCAAAATTTTTAAATTATCCGTGTTAAAAGAGTTATCTATATGAACATCTTTTCCGCTTGAATCGACAGCGTAAAAACGCACATGTTTCTCCGAAGCTCCCGCGAATGAAAAATTAATCTCCGGTACAAATTGAAAAATCTGTGTCTCTTTTGAAGTATTAATTATCGTATACAAAACTGAAAGAGCGTCTCTTTTCATTGAATAACATTTATTAATTTCGATAAAACCAAACGGAACATCTTTCCCGGACGCAAGTTTAAAACACGATTTTCCCTTTCTATCGTGCGCGGCGGCTTCATATTGTTCGTTAAAACATAATCTTGAATTATCAAAAAGGCTTAACTCGGATTCATTAATTATTGCATCTATAGGAAGCAGAATATCATTAAAAGCCCTCCGCCTTCCGTAATTATTTGAGCCGCAGTCAAGATAATTCCATTCTTTTGGAAGATAATCAAGCTCAAAAACGCCTGCTCCTTTAAGATTGATGTAACAATTTATTTTAGTGTCCTGAAAAATATATTCCTTTATGCCGTCAAAATCAAAATCATACTGAATTAAAGAAGAGATAAATTTTCCTTTATCTCTTGAGAGTATTTCCGCCTTTAAAAGCGAGCTATAAGCCGATTTTCTAAGATCATTTCTAAACTGGCCATTGCCGGGATAATAAAGACATGAATCCTGCGCCTTCCACAGCTCTTCCCTTGCGTTTTGCTTTCTGTATTTATCGCCTTTTAGCTGGCTGATTAAAACATTAGCAAAAATCATTTTTGAATAGACGCCGTTTGCTTCGTCATTTTCAATAATAAAACGCCTGGGCGAAAAATCATTTTCCATGGCTGTGGAGTTGGGGAAACTTCCCTTCTTTAAATATTTATTGCTTTTTAACACTTTATACGGCAGCGTAGTTTCTGCAATACTCTCAGAAAGCGACACTTCTTCAAAAAAACGGTTCCATGCCGTATCCTGCGCTTCGTTTGGAGAAGAAGAAACTTTTTCGGGAAAAACGCATATTATTTTTTCCGCAGCGGACGCGCCGTAAACTTCATCAAATTTATTCTTTAAATCAATAAAGACTTGAGAAAAACTTTTATGTGAAAGTTCTTTTTCCATTTCTAAAGAGACAGGAAAAATAGTAATAATTTTTCCCTGATCTTCCGTGATACAGGGAGAAAAAAGCTCTTCATCTTTCATGCCCGCTTTTATAAACTGTTCCTGGCTTAAAAAAGTATAATTCATGTCGCTTGCGTAAAGTGATGCCGCTAAATTTTGTTCCCATGCCATAGCGGGAAGCCAGCAGCCAAGCGGTCTTTTGCCAAAATGCTTGCGAAGATATGTTGTCATAAGTTCAATCTGCCCGATTCTGTCCTGAAGCGGAATTAAAGGAAAACAAGGTTCGTAAAATCCGCCGCTTAAAATTTCGGCCTGTTTCTTTGATACCATATCTTCTATCAGCATAAAAAACTCAGGGTGATTTCTTTCTACCCAGTAAAGCAGAACGCCAGAATAATGAAGAACAGCCTGAATATTTGAATATCGGTACAAATTCGAAACAAAAGGGCGCATTATATGATCATACGCATATTCAAATTCACTTTCTGCGGCGCCGGATGGAACATGAGCGTGAGAGCCTATAATAAGATTTATTTTTCTTTCCTCTTTCACTCGGCACCAATCATTCTGAAAAGCAATAAAGACGCCGTTGTTAATATTAACGACAGCAGCCCCATTGCGATAAGAACAAGCGGCTTACCGCGCAGCGAAACAGGAACTGCTTCCAAGGCCGCGCGGCGCCTAATCTCCCTTATGGTCAAATTAATAATCAGAATACCGCAGGTAAAACCAAAAGACAGAGTAACGGTTTCCATAAAATTATTAGATAAATTTATGCATATAAAAACCGAGACAGCGGTTATTCCTGAGGCAAAGCTTATAAAAGATTCGCTTTCCTCTTCTTTTTTCAATAAAAAACGCAGTATTAAATATTCAAGCCCTTCATAAACTAAAACGCTAACCGGAAATAAAATCACATAAATAAAAATGCCCTGAATCAATGAATAAATAACTTTTGAAAATAAAAACCATAAAAATATTATAGAGAAAAACATCAAGCCAATTTTAATAAAAGCGGATAAATTAAGAGTTGATTTTGAATCGACAACTCCTCTTATGCCGAGTCCGCATTGAAGCACAAGATTAATTGCGAACCCCGAGTATATAAATAAAAGTAAAAGAGGAAAACCATTCATTAATTAACTCCTTTCTTCCCTTTTGAATATTGATACATGCAGACAACATAACCCAATATAAGCAAAGCTCCTGCGGAAGGCGCAAAAATGCCAATCGGAACAAAACTGCCTGAATTAAAATACATGATTGTTATAAGTCCGCTTAAAGAACCGGGGAACGACAGCGAACAATAGGAAAACGGCTCTCTTATTACGGAGAATACTATAATTAAACCAGCTAAAGTAGCCGCCTGGGAAACCGCTTCCGATACGCTGTCAAATATATCAGGATGCGCGCTCTCAGTCAGCGATAATCCAATTCCGGAACCTGCGCAAAAAACAGGAACCAAAAGCAGAACCATAAACGCTTCCATTGCGGCAAACGGACTTAACAGCCAAAACAAAAACAGGTATATGCTTCCGAAAAAGAACGCAATACTTGTTAAAAGCGCGGTTCTGGATTTAATCGGGAAAAATTTATTTCCCAATGAAGTGTATAGCAAAGTAAAGGTGAGTGAAGTAAGCCCGTATACCCAAAAAAGACTTCCTGCCAGCATTATTGCCCATGAAAGACGCGCCGAAGCCATAATTAAAAGTCCCGCGCCTGTTAATCCGCCAAGCGGGGAAAGAGAACCCCAAAATGAATACTGTTTGCTTAAATTCATTCTTTGCTTCCTTCAATTAGCGCAGATTCTATTCTGCTGATGTACAATTGCAAAATACTTTTCGGAAGCGCGTCAAAAACCTGTATGGCATGAGCGCTTAATGGAATTATTTCTGTAACTGAGTTATCTTCCGTTACTACGGCTCCAAGCGGAATCAGTATTCCGTCCTGAAAAACAGTAAACACAAACATTTTATCTTTTGAATTACTCATTAAATACCAATAACCAAAAAGACCTGCGCTTCCTGTTTTTTGATGTATATGCCCTGAGACCCTTCGCGTGTCATTATTGTTTATAAACGTATTATTAACTGAACGCATAAGAATATTTGTCTGCACTCCCTGAGTCGCAATCCAAAGCAAAGATATAAGAAGCAGAAATCCGGTTATCCACCCCAGTAAAATTGCTTTTTCTTTTAAACCCTGAAGATATATTTCTTTCATAAAATATTCTCCTGTAACTTACCGGAGGTTTTACGTGAAAGAAATAATTTATCTTCCATAAGCCTTATAAGAGGCGTTACGCAGTTTACAAAAGCAAGGGCGATAAAGCACCCTGAATATTCCATGCACTTATAGCGGAAAAACCATGACAGAACGGCGCCGAGAACAACTGCCAGCAGTATCCCCGGTTTTAATTTTGCGCCGCTTGCGGGTTCCGCCGCGAGAATAAAGGCCGCCGCTATTGTGCCGCCTGTAAAAAGTCCGTATAACATGTCGCCGTTCCATAAAATCCCGTTTGCATCGCCTGCGTATCTTATCAGAAAACTATAAACGGTTATAAAAACAAGCGGAATCCAGCCGCGGTTAATGCCGATAGCCGTAATAATAATTGTTCCAATCAATAAGGCAAAGAGCCCCCTATCTGTGATGATCCCGCTCCCTCCGAGGAAAAGAAGATCAAAATATCCCGATGGAAGCTGCACTCCTGTAACAGGCAGAATAGCATTGTTAAAAAACCCTGTAATAGTATTATCAATGCCGCTTACATCGGAAGAAACAATCATTTCAGAAATTGACGAAGCGGTTTCGTTAAGTGCCATTTTATACGCTGATGGCCATGAAAAACGTATAAAAAGCCATCCGCCGAGCGCAGGATTAAGCCAGTTTGCGCCAAGACCGCCGAAACTGTATTTTACTACAGCGATTGCAAAAGCGGCGCCGAAAAAAACATAAATTGGGTGAATATGATTCGGCAGAAGCAGCGTAATAATCATCGCGGTTGCCGCGGCGCTTCCGTCTTTTATTTTTTCCGCTTTGTGAGCCTTAAATGTAAATAAAAGTTCGGTTAATATTGCCGAGAACAGCGCGGTGAGAGCAATTACTAAAGATCTTCCGCCGTCTGTTATGGACGACTGTAATACGCATGCGAAGGCGCAAAAGAAAACAAGCCACATTCTTCCCGTACTTGAGCAGGTTATGCTTATCTGAGGCTTGTTTGAAAAAATCTTTTTTTTGTCATTCACCTGCCGCCTCCTGATTTCTTTCCAAAATAGTTTCAAGTAACGGAAGAGATGACGGACAGACTATTTTACAGCATCCGCAGCCGTGGCAGCCTGTTGTTACAGCGTTTTCTATTTCCAGCGTTCTTAACCGTTTGTAAATATTCTGCGGATCAAGGCCTATGGGGCAGACTGCTCTGCATTCGCCGCAATTTATGCAATTCTGCTGACCGTGGATTGCGGCCTGAGATTTTGACATCGCGACAATCGCGTAACAGGATCTTCCGACAGGTTCATCAAGATAAACCGCTTCTCTTCCCGAGAGAGGAGAGCCTGTTATAACTCTTTCGGGCGGCTCCGAGAAACCTCCGCACTGTTCAATAACTTCTCCGATTCTTGTTCCAATTCGCACCCTCATAATCTGCGGCTTTTTTATGGCCGAACCGCCCACTGCTACATAACGATCCAGTATTGGTTTTTTATGAACAACAGCGTCATAAGTCGCCGCGAGAACCGAGGGACTCAATATTAAAAGCGAGCCTAAATCAAGCCCTTCTTTTTTTTCGTATGCCCTGAGAGCAAGTTCAAGCTCTCTTTTATTCCGCTGGGGATAACGCGAACCTGTTAAAACAAGAGACGAAGGTATTTCCATTAAGCCGGCTTGTGAAAGGAAGAGCTCTCCCAGATTTTTTTCACGGTGAGAAACCGCGAATAAAACATGCGCCACTTTAATGCATGCCTTCGCAACGATAGCGGCGCCTTCGATAACGGCATTTAATCTGTCACGGCAGAGAGTATAATCGGCGACAAGCCACGGATCGTCAAACACACAGCGCACTACAAGCGTAATCCTGTCGCTCTCCTTCCGGCTTGCGGAAATCATATCCGATAAAGGCATTTCTGTATTTTCCATTTCCGAAATACCGTAATCAGAAATTATTCTTTGTAAATCATAACCGTTTAGTCCGTTCCAGATTAATATTTCATCTTTTTTGCCCAATTTTTCAAAAGAGCCTTCCATCTTTATAACAAAAGCGTCGTTTTCAACATCATCCTTGTCTTTCCATGTTATTTTTCTAAGAACCTTGCCGGGAACCGTTGAGTGAACATTGGCGGAACCGGCGCCGGACGCTCTTCCTATCAGCATTCCTTCGCGAACCATTTCTCCAATTGTGACTACGGGGTACACGGGTCTGTTCCTGCTCCCCAGCGGGATTACGGAAAGCGGAGGCAGAAAAGCTTCGGTTACAGCGTCGGTTTTTAAAGGCGCCGTGGAGTCTTCGTACGGAAGCCCTCCCCTTGGAAAAGAATATATCTTCATATTTAGGCATCCTTGCACTTACGCATTGGATTTTTATTATTATACACCAGCTTCTTATTACGGTTAATACCCGCCGGACGCATTTTTCCGGAAATTCTTTTAAACACATCAAGATTGATTATTCTTGAATTATCATCTTTTTTTCTTATAATCAAGCCCGGAATCAGAAATAATAATAACACAAGCAGAGAAATTTTTTCCGCAATTCCCGCTGAACCTGCTCCTGTATTTGACTTGTTTCCGTTATTTACGCTGACAAAAAAATCCATCAATTTTTTTAGCGGGAAAGGAGGATAGTCATTAAAATTGATTTTCTGATCCGCAGTCACTGCCTTCATGGATGGAAGACCGTCGGTATCAAAGTAAAAGGCCGGAAACAATTTTGAAGAAGAACCTATCTGGCTTGTGGAGAAAGCTGACTGAAACGCTATATGTTCATGATAATCATTTTCGCTGACTATTGTTTCAAATTTTTCATTTGAGTTATAGGAGCCCGGCACAATCGGAGAGAAAAATAAAGCGATAAGAACGCCTGCGGCAAACGGAAGAATATAACCCGGAAAAATAAATTTGGGGAAAGAAGACCTTATTATCATTACGGGAGTAAAGCGCCTATGTTCTTTTCCATGAAGCGCTAATAATTTTATTGAAATATAGAAAACCGCGGAAGATACCGTAAAAACCATAAGCAGAAGTAAAGGATTAACCTGCGAAAAAACAACCATGCACGCAAGAGCCGCTATGAAAATCGGAAGGAAAAGCCAGTAAAATCTGTACGGCAGAATAATATTTTTATATATTGTTTTTAAATTTTTAGCTTTTACTTTTGATGCGTAACGCGCAGAGGTTCCCTTCGCAGAACCAATTGAGATCGCAAGTTCATTTACAGGATCAATTAAAAAGATAAAAAGCGCCAAAAGAACCGCGGCGCAGCCAATCCCGCTTGCGCCGAAGAAAGCAAGCGAAGAAAGAGGAGGAATCAGCGTAATTACATTAATAATCTCAGGATATTTTTTTCCTTTTAATACGCAAATAACAAGCATGCAAAAGGAAGCGGACGCGAATATTATAAAGAAGAGCAGCAAGGGACGCCCCACTCCGTAATAATCAACTGTAAAAGGAATTCCTGAAAGCAGTTCATTTAACTGCTTATCCAGAATGAGCGAATCCGAATCCCCTGCTCTGAGAGGCACGTAAAAAAAACGGCTGTCGTCTTTTATAAAAATATCTTTTAATTTATCAGCGTATCCGTCATTCCTTGGATCAAATTCAAAAACCCTTGATGAATAACTGTCCAGAGGTATCATTTCTAAAGAATCATAGGTGTCAAGGAAAACCCATTGAGATGATTCAGAAACAATTTCGCCTTTAAAGTCTCCGCTTGATTCTAAAAGCGAGCAAACATATTTATCACCGGCAGAAACGCCGGTTTTTACTACCGCGTATCCGCTTTTTAAATCTTCATATCCGAATAAAGAACCAAGAAAAAGAAGGCCTGCAGCCGTTAATATGGAAATCAGGCTTACGGGTAAAACAGAGCGGAAAAATGACATACAAAGCCTATTTCAATATTAAGAAGAAGCCGATCGCAATTACTATGCCTAAAATGGCTCCCACCAATACTTCCAAAGGAGTATGACCCTGTATTTCCTTTACAGTGTGAAATTCAAGACCTGTTAATTTTGCCGATTGTCTTCCAAGATTGTTAAGCGCTCTTGCCTGCAAACCGGCTGCCCTCCTGACTCCCATGGAATCCCTTAGAACAACCATCGCAAAAACAAGGCTTATAATAAAATATGTTGATTCGATCGATTCAAAAATTCCTATTGACGTAGCAAGAGCGCAGACAACGGCTGAATGGCTGGAAGGCATCCCACCGGTGCGCCAAAGAATTGTTTCTATGGCGTCCAGTTTTTTGCGCGTCTTATTTTTTATCATTTGAAAAACCAATTTTAAAATCTGTGCGATAAACAAGCTTGAAATAGTGGATAAAAATATTGGATTCAAAAATAATGATTTAATGGCCGTCACGGCTGTCATTTTTTAATCTTCCATTAATTGGGAAACTTTGTCAAGACTGGTTTAATGATGGGTGAAGCGCGAAAAATGAAGATTTTCACTGTATTTTATGGTATAAATTACAAATATGGAATTAATAACAGGCGAAAATGATAAAAATAGGCGGCTCGACAGGATTCTGCGAAAAGCGCTGCCTGACTATCCCCTGCCTTTAATCCATAAACTTCTGCGGCAAAAAAAGGTTCTTGTAGACGGAAAACCCGCTAAACCCGGCGACCGGCTTAAAACCGGAATGAAAATTCTCATTCAAAAAGAGTTCACGCAGAGGCGCAAAATCACAAAGGATGAAAAAGAAATAAATTTATCTGATTTATGCGTATTATGGGAGAATCAAGATTTAATCGCCGTAAACAAACCTGCTGGTCTTTCGGTGCACGGAGAGAACAGTCTTGATTCAATTGTGCAATTATATCTTGCAGGCAAGCTTCCGCCTTCGCTGTCGTTTAAACCGGGGCCGCTTCACAGACTGGATAAACCTTCAAGCGGGATTGTTGTTTTTTCTTCAAGCCTTGAAGGAGCGCGGCTTTTTACCTCTCTTATGCGCGAACACAAAATAAAGAAAACGTATCTTGCAATTGTCGAAGGCAAAATGGAGAAAGAAGAAATTTGGCAGGATTTCCTTGAACGCGATAAAGAAAAGAAAAAAACGTCTGTCGCAAAAACACCCGGCAGCGGAAAAAACGCCGTTACAAAAGTTACGCCGGTTTCTTCCAAAAACGGATTCACTTTAATTAAAGCGGAAATTGTTACAGGAAGAACCCATCAGATACGCGCGCAAGCCTCGCACCGCGGACATCCGCTTGCGGGGGACGTTAAATATGGCGGGAGGAATTTAATTAGGAGTGAGGAGTTAGGAGGGAGGAGTGATAAGAGAGTGGATATTTTTTTGCATGCGTGGAGGCTGGAATTTTTGGAATATTTTATTGAAGCGCCTGTACCGGAAAGTTGGGATAGATGGAGATTACTCGGCGTGCAATTTTGATTCTTTGATTGCGTTTTCTTTCTTTTGCATATTGCGGTAGTATTCGGCTTCTTTAAAAGCGTCAGAAACATTAGAAACCTGTAACCGATTTTCTACAATTGTTACTTTTTTTGTTTCCATAAATTTTTTATACAAACCGTCTGCTCTTTCTACCTGCATTCCCGCTATGCCCATTAGTTCATTGTATCCAAAACTGCATAGATAACTGTCTCTTGACGTTAAATCAACGCGGTTTTTCTCAAGCTGGATTATTAACGCGTCAAAAAGCCTTCCCAGAGGCTCTTCGATAAATGTATTGTCAAGCTGACGGTACAAAAGCCATATTCGCTCCGCCATCAGGCTTGTAAGTTTTACTACCATATCAGGCTGATCCTGTATAAGTTTTGAAAAATTGTCTTTGTTGACAGCTAACAAGGTGCAGGGTTCGAATATCTCGGCTGTTGCCGCGCGCGGCTTGTCATCGAGCATTGCCATCTCGCCGAAAATATCGCTCTTTTTTAATATCGCAAGAACTATTTCCTGATTGTTTACTATCTTTGTGATTTTTACAGAGCCGCTTTGTATGATATATAAATTGTTTCCTTTTTCGCCTTCCGCGAAAAGCAGGCAGTCTCTTGGATATGTTTGAATCATTGTGTTCTCGGGATAAAAAGGTCTGTCAACTGTTATGCGAGACTGCAGCTCTTCAATCTTTTTCTTTGTTTCTCCCGCATTCGCTGCGTTTGGACAATTAGTTATATACTGATGATACGCATACACAGCATGATTTATTTTTCGCGTCTTCTCGTAATACTCTCCGATTTGAAGAAGCGCCAGTGAATTATCCAACGGGAAAGTGCTTTTTAACATGCGCTCCGATAAATGATTGTTAAGTTCACGAAGGCGAAGGGAAAATGTTTTAATATTTTTCATCGCGATTGAATTTGTTTTGCGGACTAAATCGCCGTATTGTTTTCGTTCTATTACAAGCAAGGTTACATCTGTTACCGCAACCGCGGACGTTATGTAACCATGTCCCGCCATTACGGAAATTACGCCGAAAATATCGCCCGGATTCATTACGCTTCCGTATAAATCTTCATTCTCGCGGACAATGCGCACCTTTCCTTCTTTAACGATGTAAAATTTGTCGGCGTTTTGTTTTCCTTCAACAAAGATAAATGAATCTTTCGAAAGTTTAAAAATAGAAGGCATAAAATGAACATTGTTACTCATCTAATTACTCCCAGTTAGCCGCAGTACCGCTGTCCAGATTCACATCTGCGCCTGCGGTGGTGTTTCTTGTTCTGCCTGAGGAGCTCACATATACTGCATGTCCTGAGGCGGTTGAGGCGCTTGCTGTATTGGAGTTTGTTCCTTCGTTGCTGCCGTAAATAATGCTGTTGCCTGTCTTTGTAAAGGTGCCGCTGTAAACATGTGCCGCTCCGCCGCGACCCGCTGTCGTGTTTCCGCTCATTACGCCGCCTGTCATATTGAAAGTTCCGCTCATCATCCAAATACCGCCGCCGCCTTCAGAAGAGCCTAAGCCTTTATTGTTGGAGATGCTTCCGCCTGACATATTCAAGATTGCGCCTGTGCCTCTTATATATACGCCGCCTCCGTGCATTTGCGCCTGATTGTTGGAAATCTCTCCGCTGTTCAGATTGAACGTACCGCCAGCTAAAATAACGCCGCCGCCGTCACCATATGATCCTGTCCGTGTGTTGGAATGGATTTTACCGCCGTTCAAATTGAATGTGCCGCTTGACATTGTAACGCCGCCTCCGACCTGTGAGGTACTGGTATTTGTATTTCCTGTGATTTCTGATCCTGTCCGCATAATCACTGTACCGCCTGAAACTGTTACTAATGCAATGGTATTGCTGCTGACTCCTTTTAGTACAACATCTTCAAGCGTAAGGGAGGCTCCGCTGTTTACAGTAAATATACTGCCCGTTCCTGTTAGCTGCACTTCAATCGGGAATGTCGGAGTCATCGAAGCAAGCGTTATAATCATTCCTGTACCAAGTGTTCTTGCCGCGAGAGTTTGATTTTCGTCTATCAGGATTTCGT
>Ga0209755_10000967_pt1 | contig 48271 bp, 46 predicted proteins | sample TergutCo191P1_FD_187301 | JGI IMG/M metagenome (GOLD analysis project Ga0209755, IMG submission 187301) | Cornitermes sp. P1 segment gut microbial communities from Petit-Saut dam, French Guiana - Co191P1 (SPAdes) (version 2) | ecosystem: Host-associated > Arthropoda: Insects > Digestive system...
TGTTCCAGTATCCTTTTTGAATGGAGAGGTACTCCCTGCCATCACGCTTTTGAATGCTTAGATACAAAATGCTTACCTCCGCGCTCAAGATAAGGTCATTATATCACATTAAGCATAATTAAGCAAGCAAATATATTGAACAAAGTCGCAAAAAAATGCCCAAAAGGGCTGATTTCTCTATACTTTCTGCTTTCTCATCTTTTCATTGCTGCAAAACTACCGGTGCTTATCGCTGTCGCCGTCGCTGCAAACATTGGTTATGCGACGCCGATTTCCACGCCGCCTATCACTATGACGCTTGTCGCTGGGTATAGGTTCATGGACTATGTGAAGTTTGGCGGATTGTTCAATGTCATGGCATATTTGCTGGTGGTATTTTTGTTCCCGCTTGTTTTGAATGTGTGAGGCGCTGATTATTTCTAAAAATAGTTGACAAAAATTGGAAGTAGGTGTATCATCGTACAGTAGGATAGTGTTTCTTTTGCCTGCTAGGAGGTTTTATATGAGTTTGGTTTCAGAAATCAAGTGTGCGCGATGCGATAGAAAGTATTCTGGAGTCCGCAGCAGATGTCCATATTGCGGTGCACGGCGGATTGGCCGCGGGAAGTATACGGAAGATTCTGAAAATGCGAAAGGCAAAATGCTCATTAGTGTCCTTGTCATGGGGGTTTTGGTTGTCGCTGCTGGAGTTTTGCTTTTTACGACTCCGATTGATGCGGAGGCGGGTTTGCCGCCTGTGATTGAGGAGCCTTCGAGTGGGTTGGGTGATTTAGAGGATATCGATACTTTGCCGGGCCTGAACCCACTTGGCCCTAGCGAGCCTGACGACGAGGAAGATATTAACGATGCGCTGGGCGAGCCGCCGCAGCCGCCCGCCGCCCCGGAGGTGCGCGATGTTGTTATAACGTTCCAAAACAGGAGGATTGAGGATTTTACGGAGCGTGTCGGCAATTCGATAGTTTTGGGTGTCAGAGTGGAGCCTATTGGCATAGAAGAGCCAATTATCTGGATGAGCGGCGACACCAGCGTTTTTGAGGTTGTTGCGACCAATCCTGAAGGCACTTCCGCCAGGGTGACAGCTATTAGCCACGGAGATGTATACCTTACGGTTTCCGTCGGCGGCGTTGAGGCTAGGTGCATGGTCAGGGTTCGAAGATAGTAATTGGATTTATACGGTTTTGCAGCTGTGCTATCGTAATGAAAGGGTTTTTATGAGTGTCAAGTCGATTGGTATTGTTAGGAAAGTGGATGAACTTGGAAGGATTGTACTGCCGATTGAACTAAGGCGCACCCTTAGTATTGGCGAGAGGGATTCGGTTGAGATTTTTGTCGATGGAACGTCGATTATTCTCAAAAAATATGTTCCTGCGAAAGCAGTTAAGGCAAAGGTGCACATCTGTGAGATTTGCAAGAGGGAAATGGATTCTGAATAGAGCTGTGCTATGGGAGATATAAACTACGGACAAAGGCGGGAGCTCCTCCCGCCTTTGTGATTTCTTTACCCGCTGTTTCCGGAGGTTTCTTTGAGCACCGCTCTGTATATTGCGTTTTTTGCGGTTCCGGTTTCTTCTGCGGCCGTTTTTGCTGCGTCTTTTACGGAGACGCCGCTTTCTATATAGCTTTTTGCAATTTCGACGGCCTGTTCGAGCCCAATCTCTTGACCGGGTATGTCCGGCGTGGGTGTGCCTTCGACGACCAAGACGAACTCGCCGCGCGGCGGGCGGGAGCTAAAATGCGCAATGGCTTCGGACAGGGTGAAGCGGAGGGTCTCTTCGTAGATTTTTGTTAGCTCGCGCGATATTGCTATGCGCCTGTCGCCAAGGGCGTCCAGCATGTCGTTCAGCGTCTTTAGCAGTTTGTGCGGGGCTTCGTAGAATATCATTGTTCGCTTTTCGCTTTTTAGCTCGGTCAGGTGTTCGAATCGGCTTTTCCGTGAGGTGGAAAGGAAGCCTTCGAATGTGAACCTGCCTGATGCAAGCCCTGATAATGACAATGCGGAAACTGCGGCACAGGGCCCCGGTATGGTTATTATGGGGATGCTTGCCTCGGCGCAAATGCGCACAAGGTCTTCGCCGGGGTCGCTGATGGCGGGAGTCCCTGCGTCGGTGACGAGTGCGCAGTTTTCGCCCGATATTATGCGGTTTAATATTTTCTCGCCGCTTTCGCGGCGGTTATGTTCGTAATAGCTTACCAATTGTTTTTTTATTCCCAAATGCCTCAGAAGCACCCAAGTCACACGGGTGTCCTCGGCGGCGATGAAATCGGCGTCCTTCAAAGTTTGGGCTGCGCGTGCGGTGATATCGCCCAGGTTTCCGATGGGCGTGGCTACCAGAAAAAGGGTTCCGGGGATGCAGCTGTCCATAATGCACCTCCTGAGAGACAAGTATAGTGTGTTATCTCCTATATATTGCTTTTATTTCGTCAGAGTCGCCGCCGTCTTCTGTTGCGAGTATTAGCGGGGCTTCTACCGTTAGCGAGGGTTTGCCGCCCCTGCGGGCTTCCACCAACGCTAGGCTGGGCGGGGAGGAACTCTTGTGTTGCACAAATCTGAGCCTCTTTGGCTCGAAGCCTGCCGAGTTTAGAGAACGGAAGATGCAGGCGAGGCGCTCCGGCTTGTGTACGAGCATGAAGGACCCCCCCCAGCGTGTCAGGTAGCCGGCTGCGTCGCAGACATCCTCAAGCGTGCAGTTTTCTTCAGACCTTGCTGTGGCTAACCCTGTGGCGGACGGGAGTTTTCCGCTGCCGATTGTGTAATATGGCGGGTTGGAGACGGTGAGATCGTATGCGCCTGATTTAAGCAAGCTGCGGTGCTTGCGCAGGTCGCCTTCGATGATGCGGAGCCTGTCTGACACGCCGCATAATTTCGCATTTTCAATGGCCAGCTGCGCTGCCTCGGGTTGTATCTCAATTCCGTCGATGCGCAGGAGAGGGTTTTCCCAAGCGAGTATAACCGAGATTATTCCAGAGCCGCATCCCAAGTCTGCGGCCAGCGGGCATTTTCGCATATTCAGGCCTTTTGCGAAATGTGCAAGCATGACAGAGTCTGTCCCCAGCCGAAATACTCCTGTTTGTCCCTTGAATCTGGGCCCGCCGGGCCAAAGGCTGTCTATCATAGTTTTCGTACCACCAAAGCATCAAAAGGATAAGAAAAAACTGCCGCCTTTGAAAGACGGCAGCTTTTTGCTTAGTTAGCCTGCCAATATGGCGTCGACAGGGCAGGACGAAACGCATACGCCACAATCTATGCAGGTATCTGCGATTTCATAAATTGAGTCGCCTTGTGCGATAGCGTCAACAGGGCATACGCCTGTGCAAGAACCACAGGATACACAATCCTCACTGATTTTATGTGCCATGATTTACCTCCAATGAATTTGTTTTTATTTTTTCTTTCACAAGTTGTATTGTACCATGTTATTGGCAAAAATCAATAGGGAATTCGTTCTTATGCGTTTTTTTGCGGCCTGCCTATGTCAGTCCGATGGTGTGAATTTTTAAAGCTTATGTGGCCGATGCCTTCGTAGGCTCTTGCCGTGGCTTGGTCCAAAGTTTTGCCTCTGGCTGTTACGCCGAGGACACGCCCGCCGCTCGTCTGCAGAGTGTCGCCCTCGCGCACTGTGCCTGCGTGAAAAACCTCTGTGCCGTCTGGCATGCCCCCGAGGCCTGTTATTTCAAAGCCTGTTTCATATTGCTCGGGATAGCCCCCGCTTGCCAAAACTACGCAGCAGGCACTGCCATCATGCCACTCGATGTCTATTTCGTGCAGGCGCTCATCTACGATTGCCTCAAAAATATCGAACAGGTCAGTCTTTAAAAGAGTGAGCAGTGGCTGTGCTTCCGGATCGCCAAATCTGGCGTTGTATTCAACAACTTTCGGGCCGTTGGGGGTTAGCATGAGGCCGAAGTACAAAACGCCTTTAAAAGGGGTTCCTTCGGCTTGCATTGCCTTTACTGTTGGGAGAAAAATTTCGTTCATGCATTTTTCGGCGACTTCTGGGGTGTACAGCGGTGATGGACAGAAAGCCCCCATGCCACCCGTGTTTGGGCCTAAGTCTCCCGTAAAGGCTCTTTTATGGTCTTGAGACGATAGCATTGGCACAATAGTCTTGCCATCTGTGAATGCTAGTATCGTAACCTCGGGGCCTGTCATGCATTCTTCTATGATGACGCTGTTGCCGCTGTCGCCAAATCTTTTGTCAAGCAGCATCCAATCGACCGCTTCCAATGCGGCTTGAATGTCCATTGCGACAACGACGCCTTTACCCAAAGCCAGCCCATCGGCTTTGACGACAATCGGGGCTCCGTGCTCGTGAATAAAGGATTTCGCCGCATCGACGTCTGAAAAAACGCTGTATGCCGCTGTTGATATATCGTATTTTTTCATGATGCCCTTGGCGTACTCCTTGCTGCTTTCGAGCCTTGCGGCATCTTTGTTAGGGCCAAATGCCCGAATGCCTGCCGATTCAAGTGCATCGACCATCCCAAGCGCCAGCGGGTCATCCGGTGCGACCACGACGAAGTCGGCATTCTCTTTGGCAAAATGCACCATTTCACCGATATCCTTTGCGTCGATGTTGGCGCACTCGGCGATTTCGGAGATGCCGCCATTTCCGGGTGCGCAGTAAAGCTTTGATATGCGAGGGGATTTGCTGAGCGCCCAGCAAATCGCATGTTCGCGGCCACCGCCGCCTACTACTAAAACTCTCAAAATAATTGTCCTCCCAATTTAGTGATGGAATAGGCGGGTTCCTGTAAATGCCATGGCTATGCCGTATTTATTGCAGGATTCGATTACATTGTCGTCCCTGATGGAACCTCCGGGTTGAGCTATGTACTTGACGCCGGATTTATTGGCGCGCTCTATGTTGTCGCCGAAGGGGAAGAAGGCGTCGCTTCCGAGAGATATGCCGTCGGCGAGGCTCATCCACTCATGTTTCTGCTCATCCGATAGGGTAGGGGGGCGGCTGGTGAAAAGTTCCTGCCATGCGCCCTCTTGCAGAATGTCGTCAAAATCGCCAGAAATATAAAGATCTACAGCATTGTCGCGCGCCGGGCGGCTTATGCCGTTTTTAAAAGGCAGCTCAAGCACCTTGGGGCAGTGGCGGAGATGCCAGTTATCGGCTTTTGAGCCTGCCAGCCTTGTGCAGTGGATTCTGCTCTGCTGCCCTGCGCCAATGCCAATTGCTTGTCCGCCCATCACATATGCTACGGAATTGGATTGCGTGTATTTCAAGGTGATTAGCGCTATTATGAGGTCGCGCTTTGCATTTTCTGGCAATTCACTGGCAGCTGTGACTATGTTTTGCAGTAGGGACTCGTCAATTTTGAGCTCATTGCGACCTTGTTCAAAGGTTATGCCATATACATCCTTGGATTCTGTCTCCCGAGGGGAGTAATCAGGGTCGATTTCTATTATGTTATATCCTCCCTTTCGTTTTGATTTGAGGACTTTTAATGCGCTGCCGGTGTAACCTGGGGCGATTACGCCGTCTGACACCTCCGGCAGCAGCGCTAGGGCTGTTTCTTCATCGCATACATCGGAGAGAGCCGCCCAGTCGCCATAAGAGCACACTCTATCGGCTCCTCTAGCTCTGATGTATGCGCAAGAAAGGGGTGAGAGAGGTAGTCCCTCGGCAAAAAACATCTTTGTATCAACATCGCCAAGCGGCAGGCCAATGGCTGCGCCGGCGGGTGAGACATGCTTAAATGAGGCGGCCGCCGGCAACCCGGTCGCTTCGCGAAGCTCGCGGACGAGCTGATAGCCGTTTAGGGCGTCAAGAAAATTGATATAGCCCGGCTTGCCGCTTAGCACTGCGATGGGCAAGCTGCCGGAGTCTATAAAAATGCGTGACGGCCTTTGGTTGGGGTTGCAGCCGTATTTTAGCTCCAGTTCGTTCATAAGGAGGCACTTCCTAGTTTTTATTTATGATTATATCCTTTGCGTTGCCCGTTGATATTTCTGTTTTGCTCGCATATAGCGAAACCTTGTTTTCCTCGTTAAGCGCACCCCACACGGATTCGGCAAGGTTTTCGAGCCCACCAGAGATATCTAAGGCTATTGGAATCGGCTCTCCCTCGAAGGAGGGGAGAGGGTCGCCATCGGTTTGGTATGTGGAAATAAAGTGGCCTAACCCTCGTATGGGCGGTGAATACTCAAAGAAATTGCGAATACAGCAATTGGGGTCGCCGCTTGCGGATTTTAGAATGGACAGGGTGTAGCTGCCGTCTGGCAAAACCAGCCCTGAAATGCGCGGCGTGTAGCTGGGTGCGTCAGGCTCATACTCCCTTGTGCGCAGGGCGTCTTGAAAGCTTTTGCCGCTTTGCAAATGCTTTAGTATCGTATCGGTCTGGTCGCCGTTGGTCACTATGGTTTGCCCATTAAAATGCCTGACTGGATTATAGATGACTAAGCTGGGGTCGGTAAGCCTTGCGGGATCGTGCGCTTTTGTGCGGATGCCGTCGGCTGTTTTTTCAAAAACGCGGTTGCGGCTGTTCGTGCTGCGACCCATGATAAAATAAAGCAGGACAGCATAGGTGTTATCTTCGCTGCGCCCGATTATAATTCCGCGCCCGGGGTAGGGGTTATCTTTCAGCAAGGCACTTATACTATGCTTATTCATCAATTTTACCCTTAATCCTGACGACCCGGTCTTCAAGTTCGAGCCGGCGCTCGCAAAAAAGTGAAATAGCTTCGGGGAGGATTTTCCACTCCGCTTCTTCCATAACGCGACGCTGGAGTGTGCTTGGCGTGTCGTCTTCTAAGACTTCCACTGCTTTTTGGAGGATTATGGGGCCATCGTCAACTATTTCAGTTGCAAAATGCGCTGTCGCACCTGTAACCTTTACCCCATACTTCAAAACCTCCTCATGCATCTTCAAGCCATAGTAACCAGGGCCGCCAAACGATGGGAGCAACGAAGGGTGGATATTTATGATTCTATTTTCATATGCTTTAATAAGCTGTGGTCCGAGAATGTAATTAAAGCCTGCATAGACGACCAACTCGGCTTCGATATCCAGTAGTTTTTCGAGAAGGGCTTTTGTAAAACTCAGCTGATTGGGAAAAATTGTACGGTCGATGACGTAAACAGGGATGCCTGCATACTTTGCGCGCTCGTTGGCGTAAGCCTCGGGGTTTGATGAAATGACCGCTATTAGTTCGCAATTCCTGATTTCGCCGAATAGATGCGCATCTATGATTGCCTGCAGGTTCGTTCCGCCGCCTGACACCAATACGGCAGTTTTTACCATAATAAATCAACTCCTTTGTCGCTGTCTATGCAACTGCCGATAGGATGCGGCGTTTCGCCGCACTTGCGCAAGGCTGCCATAACAGCATCAGCCTTGTCTTCGCTGACGGCCATCACAAGGCCGACGCCCATATTGAAGGTGTTGTACATATCGTCTTTTGGGATGGCGCCCTTTTTTGCTAACATACTGAATATTGGCTTTGTGGGGATTTTGGGTACCTCTATGCGCGCCCCTATGCCGTCTGGGAGCATGCGCGGAACATTTTCATTATATCCTCCGCCGCTGATGTTGCTGATGCCCTTTATGTCCTTGCCAAACTCTTTTATAACGCTGAGCAGGGATTTTACATATATCTTTGTTGGAGTGAGAAGCTCTTCGCCGAGCGTGCGTCCCAGCTCGGGTACGTATGTATCCAGCCTGCCTAAATCCTCCGCAAAGACTTTCCGCACAAGCGAAAAACCGTTTGAGTGCAGGCCGGCGGATTCAAGGCCTATGATTATGTCGCCTGCTTTGATGGATTTTCCGTCGATTATATCGTCATAGTCCACAAAGCCTACTGAGAAGCCGGCTATGTCATACTCATCCTCCGGCATCATGTCGGGGTGCTCTGCTGTTTCGCCGCCAATGAGCGCGCAGCCTGCCTGCCTGCAGCCTTCGGCGACGCCCGCCACTATGCGCTCGGTGCGTTGGGGTTTGTTTTTTGCCATTGATATGTAGTCAAGGAAGAATAGGGGCTCTGCGCCTGAGCAGACTATGTCGTTGGCGCACATGGCTACGCAGTCGATACCAATGGTATCGTGCTTGTCCATTATGAATGCCAGTTTGAGCTTGGTGCCCACCCCATCTGTGCCGGATACGGCTATGGGGCGCTTCATGCCGGATAGGCTGGGTTCAAACAGCGCCCCGAAGCCGCCGAAGCCTCCAAGAACGCCCTGTCTGTGCGTGCTTTTGATATGCGGTTTTATCAGTTCTACGGATTCATAGCCTGCGGTGATGTCCACTCCGGCTTTGGCGTAGCTGTCGGATTTTGAATTTTGCATATTGCATTATACTCCTATGACTTTTACGATTTTTCTTGCTTTTTCCGCCCTCTGCATTGCGCCTTCTACTGTTTCGTCAACTGCGGTGAAGTGACCCATTTTGCGCCCTTGCTTGGAGTTGGTTTTGCCATAGAGATGGATGCGGATGTTTGGGTCTTTGTATGCTTCCTGCGCGCCTACGAGCCTAGCTTCGCCGTCGCTTTCGCCCAGTAGGTTTATCATTACTGCGGGTTTGCTGAGCTCTACATTGCCTAGGGGCAGGCCTGTTATGGCGCGGATGTGGTTTTCAAATTGGTTTGCAAAGCAGGCCTCGATGGTGTAGTGGCCTGAATTGTGCGGTCTTGGCGCTATTTCGTTTACCAGCACATCTCCTTTTTTCGTAACAAACATTTCGATGCCGAATGTGCCGACGCCTTCAAATACCTCCATGACCTTGTCGGCGAGCTTGATTGCTTTGCCCACTGTTGACTGAGATATCCGCGCCGGCGCTACGGTTGTGTCCAGGATGCTGTTTACATGGATGTTTTCCGCTGCGGGATAGATGACTTTGCTGCCATCAATGCCGCGGCAGGCGATTATGGAGATTTCCATGTCATAATCAACAAATTCCTCCGCCATGAGCTCGACTTTTCCGCCTCCCAATGAGACATAAGCGATTCCGGCGTCCGCTTCGGTTCTTACAAGGGCGACGCCTTTGCCATCGTAGCCACCCAGTGTGGTTTTTAGCATCATGGGGTAGCCGAATTTGCTTGGGTCGCCAAGCCTTTTTATTGCTGCTACGCCGTCAATGCGGGCAAAGCTCGGTACGGGTATGTCGTTTTCGAGCAGCGCTTGATTTTGCATGAATTTGTTCTGGATGATTTTTAGGCTGGCAATAGAGGGGTAGACGGGGTGGCCCATGCTTGCAAGTTCTTCCAGTGCTTGTGCATTTATGAGCTCCCATTCATAGGTGATTACATCGACTTTTCTTGCGAGCCTTGCGTAGGCGCTTACATCGTCAAGGTTTGCCACGATGAGTTCGTCGCTGACGCTCTGCGAGGGGCAGTCCTTGGATGGGTCTAGGGTCACTACGTAAAATCCCAGGCGTTTTGCTTCAAGAATCATCATCTTGCCCAATTGTCCTCCGCCGACGATGCCGATTTTTTTCCTGACTGCGTCTGCTGGCATGTTATTTTGCCTCCATTTCGTCCAGATATTTTTTATATCCTATGTCCTCAAGGCGACCGATTTTTTCGTCCACCATATTGACGAGCCCGGTTTTGTAGTCGGTTAATTTTTTTTCTATGCCCGGGTCGCTTATCGAAATGATTGACGCCGCAAGTATTCCGGCGTTTTTTGCGCCGCCTATTGCGACTGTCGCAACGGGTATGCCGGGGGGCATCTGCACTATGGAGTAAAGTGAGTCAAGGCCGCCCAGCGTTTTTGTTTGGATGGGCACACCTATTACGGGTATTGTCGTGATAGAGGCTACCATGCCCGGCAGGTGGGCAGAGCCGCCCGCACCTGCAATTATTACGCTGATTTTGCGCTTTTTTGCGGTTTTTGCATATTCATAGAGCCTGTCGGGGGTCCTATGGGCGGAAACGATGGTAATTTCGTATGGTATTCCAATAAAGTCCAGAAATTCAGCCGCTTGAGACATCACGGACAGGTCGGAATCGCTCCCCATTATTATGCCAACCTTCATCAAGAATCTCCCTTCCGGTTAGAGTAGTTGTTGACTTGCATCCATTATACCATAAATAATTATTCTGCCAAGAATAATATTGCCCAATGCTGCGCCGTGCATCAAGCTGTTCCCGAGCTGGCAAGCAGCGCATGAGAAAACATTGTAAAAAAATCGAAGGTTATGCTATACTGGCACGAGGGTGATTTTATGCCAGACAGATATTTATGCGAGGTTATTTCTAATGAGACGCTTTGTGACGGCGTTTTTGCCGTTGCGGTTGTTTGCGGGGACTTGGCGGGAGAGGCTCTTGCCGGACAGTTTGTCCACGTCAAGTGCGGCGATGAGCGCCTGCTGCGCAGGCCTATTAGCATATGCTGCGTGAGCGGCGGTTCCTTGAAGCTTGTTTTTGAGGTCAAAGGGAAGGGGACGAGCTGGCTTTCACGTATAAAGCCCGGTGAAACGATTGATATCCTAGGGCCTCTGGGCAGAGGGTTTTCCTTGCCTGAAGGCAAAGTTGCACTCGTCGGCGGCGGGATTGGCGTGCCGCCCCTGTTGTTTGCCGCAGAGCTTGCAGGGGGCTCCGCTACATCTGTGCTGGGTTTTCGGAGCGGGGACAGGGCAATTATGAAAGATGCTTTTGAATCAGCCTGCGAAAAGGTCTTAATTGCTACCGATGATGGTAGCTTGGGCTATCATGGGCCGGTCACATTGCCGCTGAAGGAGCTTTTGGAGGGCGAGGGGTATGGCGCAATTTTGGCTTGCGGGCCACGGCCGATGCTAAATGCAGTTGCAGGACTGTGCGAGCAATTTGGAGTACCTTGCCAGGTCTCGCTTGAAGAGAAGATGGGCTGCGGCATTGGAGCTTGCCTTGTCTGCGCCTGCGCAACGGTCAGCGGCGGAGTTAAGGATATGAGCAGAGTGTGCGTGGACGGCCCTGTTTTTGACGCAACAGAAATAGTATGGAGCGGATGGGATGCGTGATTTAAGTGTCAATTTTGCGGGGGTAAGCTTTAAAAACCCCATAGTTGTTGCGTCCGGAACCTTTGGATTTGGGCGTGAGTATGGAGAGTATTATGATTTGTCAATGCTGGGCGGGATTTGCGTTAAAGGGCTGACCTTGGTGCCCAGGCTCGGTAATAAGCCGCCCCGCATAGCTGAAACTGCTATGGGCATGCTCAATAGCGTGGGTCTGCAAAATCCCGGGGTGGACTCTTTTATCGAAGATGAGCTTCCATTCCTGCGCAAGCATGACACTGTGGTTATTGCCAATATTTCCGGAAACACCATCGAGGAATATGCCCTGATGGCGGAGAAGCTGTCTGAGGCGAAGGTGGACATGCTTGAGGTCAATGTGTCCTGCCCTAATGTCAAGGCAGGCGGGATGCAATTCGGGACTTCGGCGCAGGGGGTCGCATCGGTGACGCAGGCTGTGAAAAGCCGTGCGAGCATTCCGGTGATGGTAAAGCTTTCCCCGAATGTGACCGATATCGCAGAGATGGCGGTAGCCGCCGAAGCCTCCGGGGCGGATGCGGTTTCGCTTATCAATACATTGCTGGCTATGCGGATAGACACGGCGACGCGAAAGCCCATGCTGCACAACAACGTGGGAGGGCTTTCGGGGCCCGCTATTTTTCCTGTTGCAGTCAGGATGGTCTGGCAAGTTGCGTCTGCGCTCAAAATACCAGTGCTGGGTATGGGCGGGGTTATGGATGGGGACAATGCTATAGAAATGATGCTTGCGGGGGCAAAGCTCGTCGGCGTCGGCACGGCGTGCTTTGAAGACCCATATGCGCCGATTGGGGTTATTGATGGAGTTGGGGCTTATATGGCTGAATATGGGCTAAGCTCCACAGATGAAATTGTTGGAAAGGTAGAGCTAAATTGACAAGAATATATTTGATTAGACATGCCGAAGCTGAAGGGAATGTTTTTAGGCGCGCGCATGGGCAATCTGACGGGCTGGTCACAAATATTGGGTATGGCCAGATTGAAAAGCTCAAGGAGCGGTTTATAGATGTGCATATCGATAAGGTATACTCCAGCGACCTCACGAGGGCAATGGAGACCTCTGCGGCGATAACAGAGCCGCATGGGCTGGCTCTGGAGACGACGCCGATGCTCAGGGAGGTTGATATGGGCGTCTGGGAGCTGATGGCTTGGGGCGATATTGCTGTCGACTACCCTGAAATGAGTGCATATTTTAGCACGGATCCAGCCCATTGGGTTGTTGAGGGGGCTGAGTCTTATGATGGTGTTGTTTCCAGGATGGTGGAGTTTATCACGCAGGTCGCTCAGCGGCACGATGGCGAGACGATTGCCCTTTTTTCACACGGTTTTGCTATAAGGGTGTTTTTTTGCCGGATTATGGGCGTTGCATCGCATGAGTGGCACAGCATCCCATACTGCGATAATACGGCTGTTGCGCTCCTGCTCTATGAGGACGGAAAGTTCTCCATCGAGTATCAAAGTGATAATTCGCATCTGCGCAGGGGTGAAGAAGCTATCGTGCGCCAGCGCACGTATTTTGCTGAGAATTTGCGCTATATGAAGCTGGATACAGAGCGGGATGCAGGTTTGCTGGGTGCTTTTAGCAGCGAGTTTGGGGCGTTGCCTTCCGCCGATATTGGGTATGCGGCGTATATTGCGGATGAGCCTGTGGGTTTGGTTGGCGTTGATGTCAAGGGGGACTGTTGCGAAGTTAAGTATATGTTTTTGAAGCCTGAGCGCCGCAGGCATAATTTTGGGGTTCAGCTCTTGGGGACTGCTGCTACAGCGGCTAGGGAGGCTGAGAGAGATATATTGCGGATTACGTCGCCGCAGGGGAGCGGTGTTAGTGAATTCTGCTTAAGGCATGGGTTTCATATTGTTTCGGAATCGGGCGGTGGCGTTGTTTTAGAGAAGAGTATTCGGAGCTAACTAGTTGCCCTTTGCAAACTATCCGCTGCTGCCGGTCGGTTTGCTGTGTTTTTTCGCTAGTACGGGTCTTGTCGCCCTGCTTACGCAAAAAAACACAGCAAACCGACCGGCAGCAGCTACCTAAACTTGGAAAATGACCTTCCTAAGTGGGTGAAAAATTTTGTGGAAATTTTTATGGCAACCTGCTATACTGGGGCTATGAAAAAGCTTGTCAGCTTTACGAGGCGTGATTTTTTGCCAGTGTCGCGTGAGGATATGCTCGAGCGCGGCTGGTACTATTATGATTTTTTGCTCATAACGGGCGATGCATATGTTGACCATCCCAGCTTTGGTGCCGCCATTATCGGCAGAGTGCTTGAAGCTGAGGGCTTTAGGGTTGCGGTTCTTGCGCAGCCCTTCTTTCGTAGCGCATCTGCAATAATGGACATGGGAAAACCTAGGCATGCGGCCTTGGTTACGGCAGGGAACCTCGACTCTATGGTTGCGCATTACACAGCATCGAAGAAGCCTAGGAGCGAGGATTATTATTCTCCGGGAAAGAGGGCTAAGCTGCGCCCAGACCGTGCCACTATTGTATATTCAAAGCTCGTCAGCGAGGCATTCCCCGGACTTCCTATCATAATTGGAGGGCTGGAGGCGTCCCTGCGCCGCTTTGCCCATTATGACTATTGGGACAACAAAGTTCGAAGGCCGATTTTGCTTGACTGTGGGGCGGATTTGCTGATTTACGGCATGGGGGAGTCGGCAGTGGCAGAAATTGCTCATAGACTTTCCACCAAGGAAGATATAAAGGACATTATAGACGTGCGGGGTACGGCGTATATTGCGCCGGAAGCGGGGAGCTCTGTCTTTCCGTCGATTCAGTGCCCGTCTTTTGAACAGGTTACTGCTGACAAAAAGGCCTATGCGCAGGCGGCGATGATGCAGTTTGATGAGCATGACCCGGTGCGGGGCAGGGGAGTGGTGCAGAGCTGCGATGGGCGGGAGATGGTCGTCAATCCTCCCGCTATGCCGCTGTCTGAGGCGGAGCTTGACAGGGTATATGGGCTTGCATTTACTCGCGAAGCTCATCCGCAGTACGATAAAGCGGGGGGGATTGCAGCTATTGATGAGGTGCGTTTCTCTGTCATTCACAACAGGGGGTGCTTTGGGGCTTGCAACTTCTGCGCACTTGCGTTCCACCAGGGCAGGATGGTTACTTCCCGCAGCCATGAATCCGTGATTAGCGAGGTCAAGGGATTCGCTGAGCATCCTGAATTTAAAGGAAATGTCCATGATGTCGGGGGCCCGACTGCGAATTTCAGACGCCTGTCCTGCAAGAAGCAAGCTAAAAGCGGTCTGTGCATAGGCAAGGCCTGCCTTGCGCCTGAGGCTTGTGTTGACATTGACGCTGACCATACGGACTACATGCTGCTGCTGCGCAAGCTTAGGGCAATCCCGGGCGTCAAGAAGGTGTTCGTGCGCTCGGGCATACGGTATGACTACCTCATGCTGGATAAGGGTGGGGAGTTTTTTGCGGAGCTTGTCAAAAACCATGTTTCCGGCCAGTTGAAGGTCGCTCCGGAGCACTGCATCAATAAGGTGCTTGGTTATATGGGGAAGCCGAGAAATGAAGTTTTTGCTCGGTTTTCCGATAAGTATAGGAGGCTAAATGAGCGGTATGGCAAGCGGCAGTTTTTAGTCCCTTACCTTATTTCGTCGCACCCTGGGAGCACGGTGGATGATGCTATTGCGCTTGCGGAGCACTTAAACAAGTCCGGGCGCCAGCCGGAGCAGGTGCAGGATTTTTACCCAACGCCGGGGACTTTGTCTACCTGCATGTATTATACGGGGCTTGACCCCAGAACGATGGGGGAAGTGCATGTCCCGCACTCGGCGCATGAGAAGGCGGTTCAGAGGGCGCTGTTACAGTGGAAAAGGCCGGAAAATCGCAGTATTGTGCAGAAGGCGCTGCGCAAGGCGGGCAGGGGGGATTTAATCGGCTATGGGAAGCATTGCCTGATTCGGCCCAACAAAAAAAAGCCCCCTTCATAGGAAGGGGGCGCATCACCGCTCCAGAAGCGGTGGAGTTTAGTAAGGATAAGTTACCTCTGTATCAGGATGGAGTCTCTCTCTCTCGTAGTCTCTTGGGATTGTCACCATTACCTCGACACGCCTGTTCAGCGCCCTGCCCTCCGAAGTCTCATTTGTAGCGATTGGGCGGTATTCGCTGGCACCGCGAGCTTGGAAGAAGAATGGGTCTATGCCGCTTTCGTCGATTAGGATGTTGATGAAAGAGACTGCGCGCCTGACACTCAGATGCCAGTTGGACGGGAATTCGAATGTGTTGATAGGCACGTTGTCCGTATGTCCAGTGACCACAATCTCAAATGGGTTATCCGGATTATGAGTCCCGGAAAGCAGCTCTGCTATAACCGTGGCTATGTACCTCATCTCGGGAAGCACGATAGCTTGGCCCGAATTAAACAATATGTCGTTGCGGAGCGTCATGAGCAGGAAGTCACCATTAAATACTAAGTGAATGTGGTCGCCTATACCTGCAAGCCCAATGTAAGTCACCATTGCGCTGTATAGCGAGCGCAGCTCAGGGTTGTCAAAATCTCCAAATTCGGGGAGGTCTTCGGGTTCGTCGTCGTCCCATTCGCCGGGCTCGGGTATGAAAATATCGGGGTCATCGCCGGGGTTGAACATATCTACGATTCTGTCAAACTCTTGTGCACTCAGGCCATCTCTGGACATGCCTGCGAAAAACAGCATAACCCTTTGGTTGTCGACGTTTGACAGCGCAAACATCAAGACAAAAAAAGTCATTAAGAGCGTAACCATGTCTGAGTATGTCGTCATCCAGCCGTCGGTTCTTTCCTCCTGTTCCTCGTCGCCGCCTTTGCCGCCACCCCTGCCTTCTTGGCCGTCTTCACCTGCCACCGTCAACTACCCCCCATCTTTAAACACTTTGCCATCTCCGGAGCTAAGTTGTTCAACTAGATAATCCTTAATAATCCTAGGGTTATCGCCATTGAGTATGGACAACAATCCGTTACAAACCATGGTTTTGCAGAATATTTCCTTTTTATGAAGGAGTTTAAGCCGTCCCGATATCGGTATAAAAATGATATTGGCGAACATTGAGCCGTAAAGTGTCGTAATGAGCGCAGCCGACATATTGACACCCAAGGCATTTATTGCCTCCGGATCTTCAAAGTCAAGACCCATCAGCATGTTAACCAAGGATATAACCGTCGCGCACATCCCAAACGCCGGAGCAAACGCAGCTGCTTTGTCATAAATGGCCACAGCCTCGTTATGGCGCTCTTTTATGCCATTGATGCAGTCTTCTAAAGCAAACTTGACAGAAAACTTGTCCAAGCCGTCAACCATCATACGCAAAGCATACTGCATGAGCGGGTCGTCTACCTGCTCTTTTTCAAATGCCAAAAGACCTTCTTTACGAGCTTTTTCTGCCAAGGAAACAATCTTGTCGATATATTCATTTGGCTTGTACTCCTGCCCGAGCAGTGCTTTAAAATGGCCCGGAACCTTTGATACAACAGACATTGGGAAGGTTGCGATTACAGCACCTATTGTCGGAATTACAACCAGCATAACGCTCGGTACATTCAAAAAGTCCGCAATCTCGCCACCAAGTATTATGACACCTGCAACTATGGCAACGAAACATGCGACCATCCCAATTATGGAAGTTAAGCCTTTCATTGATTCCTACTTTCCAGAGAACGATGCGCTCGCTTTTTATAGTATTATCGTTTATAATATTATCGAGAATTCCGTCAGTTACTTAACACTATTGGTTAATATTTGCCTCGTCATGTTCTATTTTGCTCAAGAGTGGGTACGAACTGACTTCAATTTGAACTAATGTGCGCCTCATCAATATTTGATCTCTTTGAATCTCTAAAGCGTCAAGATCTTCTTTGGCGCGGCGTTCCATACGTTCACGCTCTGATTGGACGAAAGCTATATCGATGTCTTCAGGCCACTGGGCATCATTAGCTAAAATCGTAACGACATTATCTTTTATCTGCGCAATGCCCCCAAAAACGGCCATCCTGCGCTCTATGTCTTCTTCGCCGTCATTATCAAGAATCCGAAGCACGCCGAAATCCAGTATGGCGGAAATCGGAGCATGATTCGGTAGGATGCCCATGTCGCCCGTGATGCAACGCACAATGACCATCCCTACATCTTCATCTAATTTCACACTCTCAGGCGTTGCTACCCGCAAACGCATTTTATTCGCTGCCATTGACTTAGCCTCTATAGCTTTCGACTACTTCATCTATAGTGCCTTTGTTGAGGAAGTAGCCTTCGGGAATGTCGTCGTAATCGCCATCGATGATTCCAGCAAAGCCGCGAACCGTTTCAGCAACCGGAACGTACTTACCCGGAATTGAGGTGAACTTCTCTGCCACGAAAAACGGCTGGGAAAGGAACCTCTGCACTTTTCGGGCACGGTCGACTATCAGGCGGTCATTCTCTGAGAGCTCGTCCATACCAAGGATTGCGATAATGTCTTGCAAATCCTTATATCTCTGAAGAATGCTCTGAACTGAGCGAGCGGTATTGTAGTGCTCTTTTCCAAGCGTGTTGCGGTCAAGGATTCGGGAAGTTGATTCCAGTGGGTCGATAGCGGGGTAAATGCCCTGTTCCACTATTGCGCGAGACAGCACCGTCGTAGCGTCGAGATGAGTGAATGTCGTCGCTGCAGCAGGGTCTGTAAAGTCGTCAGCAGGGACATAGATAGCCTGTACAGATGTTATAGAGCCTGTTTTTGTAGAAGTGATGCGTTCTTGCAGGCTGCCGACTTCGGTGGCGAGCGTCGGCTGGTAGCCGACAGCACTAGGCACGCGGCCAAGGAGTGCGGAAACTTCAGAGCCTGCCTGGACATACCTGAATATGTTGTCGATGAACAGAAGTACGTCTTGGAGTGAAACGTCGCGGAAATACTCCGCAATCGTAAGGCCGGAGAACGCAACCCTCATGCGAGCGCCGGGAGGCTCGTTCATCTGGCCGAAAACCAAGGATGCCTTATTTATAACACCGGAGCGAATCATGTCGTTATACAGGTCTATGCCTTCGCGCGTACGCTCTCCGACACCTGCAAAAACTGAGTAGCCGCCGTGCTCAGTGGCGATGTTACGGATAAGCTCCATTATAATAACTGTCTTACCAACGCCGGCACCGCCGAACAAACCAATCTTACCGCCTTTTGAATATGGGCAGAGAAGGTCTATCGCTTTGATGCCGGTTTCAAACATCTCAGTGGTTGCCGTCTGCTCTGAAAAGCCTGGCGCTGTGCGATGAATCGGCCAGCGCTCCTTCGTATCGGGATTAGGCTTGTTGTCAATCGCATTGCCCAATACATTGAGCATACGCCCCAAAGTCTCATCGCCGACTGGGACAGAAATTGCCGCACCGGTGTCAAGCGCATCCATACCTCGGACAAGGCCGTCCGTGGAATCCATGGAAATGCACCGCACAACGTTGTCGCCTAAATGCTGCGCAACTTCGAATACGACCGCAGAATCGCCTTGCCGCACTTCAATTGCGTTGTACAAAGCCGGCAGTTCGTTTTCGAATCTAACGTCGACTACTGCGCCTATAATTTGTAATATCTTACCAATGTTTTTCTCAGCCAAACTAAATCGCTCCTTTTACCGCAGTTAATTCAAGGCATTTGCCCCTGTAACAATTTCTGTAATCTCTTGAGTAATCATGCCTTGGCGTTTGCGGTTATATTCGAGAGTAAGGTCGTCAATGATTTCGGTGGCGTTGCGGGTGGCGGAGTCCATGCTTGTCATGCGGCTGGCCAGTTCGCAAACTGCCGATTCTATCATTGCACCATAGATGGTAATATTTAGATACATGGGTACAGCGTGTTCAATAAATGACTTAGCATCGGGGTCATAATCCATCACGATTGGGTTACTGTCCTGCTCTGCCGAGGCTTCGGTGCTAATCGGCAGGAGCTTAACTATATGTGGCACATGCGCTAAGATAGTCTCAAAGTGCGTGTATACTATATATACTTCGTCAACTTCACCGGAAGCGTACATCTTCGCAACTTGATTCCCCAAGATCTCCGCATCGGCAAACGAAGTGGCCTCCGATGCTCCTGAAACCCTATGGATGATGTTCTTGTCTCTGCGCTTAAAATACTCCCAGCCTTTAGTGCCGACAGCAATTATCTGTTCCTGCTTATCACTATTCGATTCAATGAAAGACAGAGCTTCTTTTGAAACGTTAGTGTTGAAGCCGCCGCAAAGGCCTCGGTCGCCGGAAAGGATTATGTATGCAATGCTCTTTACTTCGCGGCTTTGAGCGAACGCAATTTCGTCTTCAGGGCCGAGGCCCCTTTTGATGCCATCCATAACTTGCGTCAGATTGTCAAACATCGGACGAATATGGTCTAGCCTAGTCTTGGCTTTCTGCAGCTTTGAAGCTGCAACCAAATTCATGGCTTTCATGATTTTCTTCGTGCTGTTGACACTTGAAATCCTTTTTTTAATTGCTTTCATCGAAGACATTGCGCCGCCCCCAAATTACCTTTATGATTCTAGTTCAAACGGTCTGCCGCATCAAAGCGTTTTTACAAACTCTTCCGCAGCAGTCTTAATCTTATTGCTAAGTTCGTCAGAAATATCTTCTTTTTCCCTGATTTCAATGGCTATGTCGTTGTAACGCTCGTTTATGAAGTCCAAGAACTCGCGAGCTGTCATCTGGACACGTTCCACATTTACAGTGGAAAAATACTTGTTGGTCAACATGTACAGCAACAGGATTTGCTGCTCAACCGGAAGCGGCTCGTACTGCGGCTGCTTTAGAATCTCAACGATACGCTCGCCGTGCCTGAGGCGATCCAGGGTGTCCTTGCTGAGATCGGAGCCAAATTGCGCAAATGACGCAAGCTCGCGGTACTGTGCAAGCTCTATGCGCAACGGGCCGGAAATCTTCTTCATCGCAGATATCTGAGCTGCACCGCCAACACGAGATACGGAAAAGCCCGGGTTTATCGCAGGGCGGACGCCGTTGTTGAAAAGCTCTGTTTCCAGATATATCTGCCCATCGGTAATAGAAATTACGTTAGTTGGGATATAAGCGGAAATATCGCCCGCTTGCGTCTCTATGACGGGCAGTGCAGTCAAAGAACCGCCGCCCCTCTCTTCGCTCAGCTTAGCGGCGCGCTCCAAGAGCCTCGAATGGAGGTAGAAGACATCGCCAGGATAAGCCTCACGCCCAGGTGGCCTCCGAAGTAGAAGGCTGAGTGCACGGTATGCTACGGCATGTTTGGATAAGTCGTCGTATATTAGCAGGACATCTTTTCCAGCTTCCATCCATTCCTCGCCCATTGCGCACCCGGCATAGGGGGCGATGTATTGCATTGGGGACGAATCGCCCGCCGCTGCAACAACGATAGTGGTATAATCCATTGCGCCAGCTTCTTCAAGTACTCTGACAAGCCTAGCTACCGTTGAATTCTTTTGGCCGATGGCAACGTAGACACAAAGCACGCCTGCGCCCTTTTGGTTGATGATTGTGTCGATGCAGATTGCAGTTTTGCCCGTCTGGCGGTCACCAATGATCAGCTCGCGCTGGCCACGCCCAATTGGAATCATAGAGTCTATGGCTTTGATGCCCGTCTGCAGCGGCTGATTAACCTCACCGCGCTCTATGACGCCGGGGGCAATGCGCTCAACTTGGCGCGTGGCGGTATTGCCAAGAGGGCCTTTGCCGTCAATTGGCTCGCCGAGCGAATTGACCACACGCCCAAGCAATGCATCGCCGACAGGTACCTCTGCAATCCTTTTTGTTCTTTTTACGATATCGCCCTCTTTTACAAGGGAGTCCGAGCCTAGGAGGACGACACCAATGCTGTCCTCGTCAAGATTGAACGCAAGACCGTTAACACCGCTGGAAAACTCCAGGAGCTCACCGCTCATTGCATTGTCCAAACCGTAGACCCGTGCTATGCCGTCACCAACCTGTATAACGCTACCGGCCTCGGAAACGTCCAGCTTGGTGGAGTAGGCTTGGATTTGTTGTTTTATTACCGAACTTATTTCGTCGGGTCTGAGAGTCACGCGCTGCACCCCTCTTTCATGTAGACGGTCAAATCACGCAAGCGTTTTTTGACTGTCCAGTCTATGTAGTGGCCATCCACAAATATATATGGACCGCCAATTAATGCTGAGTCCACTTTCAAAGACAGCTCGACAGATTTGTTTAGCTTTTTTGAAAGCATATTCCCCAAAGCTTCGGCTTGGGCATCGTCGATGGGAACCGCAGACGATACTTCGGCCGTGACAATTTTTTTGTGCCGTTTGATTAAGTCTATGAGTTCAGAAAGCGCAGACAACAGATAGGTTTCGCGGTTTTTGTCAGTTGCTAAAAACAGCAGACCAAGCAAGCTATCCTGGATGCGCCCGGCGAAAGCTTTTTTAAAAAGCTCATGCTTCTCGTGAGCAGGGATATGCGGGTGGACGAGAACGCGCAAGCATTCGGCGTCCGAAAGCGAATCCCTCAAAGCCGCAGCCTGCTCAAGGCACTCATCAACCTTATTTTGTTCCAAGGCGAGCTCAAACACGGCAGACGCATAGAGGAGGCTTAGTCTCTCCATGTCATTCCCTCCAAATCCGATACAGCCTCTTTGAACAAGTTGTCATGCGTTTCCTTGTTGATTGCGAGCGTAACGAACTTTTCTGCCATGACAGCAGACACGTCAATTATTGCGGTGCGCATTTTCGCTTCGGCGCGCTCCCACTCCATTGCTACGTTTTGGGTGGCGCGATCCCTGACGGAATCAGCCTCTGCTTTAGCCTCGGAAACAAGGCGCTTGCCTGTTTCAGACGCCTGCTTGCGAGCTTCGCCCAAAATGTCTTCCCGCTCTTGCTCAACTGTCTCCATCTTTTTTTCGTATTGCTGCCGCAGCTCCGTGGCTCTTGCCATCTCTTGTTCGGCTTGCTGCAGTTGCCCCTGAATCTTCTCGGTACGTTTGTTCAAGACCTTGCGTACGGGTTTATAAAGCAGGAATGCCAACAGAGCGGCAAGTAAGGCCACATTTATTAAGTTTGCGACGCCCTGTACAACAGTGCTCATGTCCATGCCGAACGGCGGCGCATACTGCAGACTGGCAATTAGTCCAATGTCCAATAAAATCACCCTCTTCCGATAGAGGCGCACGAGATACTAGGTTTTCGGCGCCATAGGATACGGAGTCCCGGTTCTCTGACCGTAGTCAGAGAACTAACCTAGATTCAGCTGTTGCGCAATTTCGACAAAACGCGTTACAAGCGGATTGGCGAACAGCAAGAGCAATGCGATGACGAGCCCATAAATACCGTTTGTTTCAGCCATTGCCAAGCTGATAATCATCGCGGTGTTTATTGAGCCTCTTGCTTCGGGCTGGCGAGCCATTGACTCGATTGCCTTTCCGGCGATGTTGCCCTGTCCGATGGTTGTTAGGATGCCGGCGAATACCGCCATTGCCGCTGCGTATTGACCTGCGACTATGACATTAGCCAAGAATTCCATGCGTAAATCCTCCGATTCATTGAATTTTGTTTTTCTATCTAAAATTATTTTTGCGCTATATTATTTTTCCGCAACTTCTGCGGCGCCCGCAATGAATGACAGGCTCAGGGTAACGAAAATATACGTTTGAAGTACCCCGGCAAAGATATCGAAATACACATGCAGAAACGCAGGGAATACAAAACGTGCTACCAGTGGTGCCATAGAGTACAGTAGCGACATCATAATGAGCCCTGCGAGCATATTGCCGAAGAGACGGAAACTTATGGAAATGGGTCTTGCCAATTCGCCAATGATGTTTATTGGCAAAAATAGGGGCATTGGCTTAAAGAAGCTTGCGATGTACTCGCCCTTGCGGTATTTTACGCCCATCACCTGTATCAGAACAAAAGTCACGATGGCGAGAGCCACAGTCATTGACCAGTCTGCAGTGGGGGGTCGGAAGCCTGGGAACACGCCTCCTATGTTGGAGAACAAGATGAAAATAAACACTGTAAAAAACCAACTGCCAAGGAACATGAGTTTATCGCCAGCGGTGGATTTGATATAGTTTTCAAACAGCTCAACGAGCGCCTCGACAACGTTCTGGAAACCTGTGGGGACTTCGCTCCATTTGCTTACCCTTATACGGACAATCACGGCAAAAGCAATCAGTACGCCCATGACAATCCACGTGGACACGATGGTGTCTGTGATAAGGACCTGAATGCCGCCAATATTTAAAATTCCATGTACATTGATGTTAATATCCAAAGTAAATTGATTCCCCCATAATCGCTGGTATTGAGATTAGCGCAACTGAAAATTGGATATCCAGAAAGTTAAGCGTCTACCCTAAACATTTTGAATCTAAAAACGAGCCGAACACCATAATACAAAAACAAAGAGCACTTGTCAAGGTAAAAATCACAAGATTTAATATTTTTATGCTTCGCCCGTCTCGTCGTCGAGCCCTCTATGCCTTACTATTATTACGGAAATCTGGAGTGTAAAAATTCCGGCAACCGCCCCCCAAATATTAACGAAAGGAGGGTCGACATACACAGTCACAAGTCCCACACCCAGCAAAACTACCCCCGTAATGGCATACCGCAGGAGGTATTGGAGCTTGACGTAGTTCTTACCGCTGTTGGGGTCCTCCATGTCGAGGGTTTTGCTGACAGTGCGTTCGAGCATATAGACCTTGCCAACATTCAGCGATGATGTCAGAATAACACCAATCGCAAAATAAAGAGCATGTATAGAGCGGTGAAATATAATTCCTCCGACTATGAAAACCAAAGCAACAAGGCCAATCATAGTCACCATGTTTTTTGCCGTCCGGGATAATTTCATCGTATACTTAGCAGCTCCTTTAGGAGTTATTTCATCTTCTTTGCGAAATCGAATATGGACTTGAAAGCTGCGGCGATGCCGAGCAATGTAAAAACCAGCAACAACCATGGGGAGGTGCCCAATAGGCTGTCCAACAGCCAGCCCAAAAAAATCCCCACGCCGATACAGGCGATAATCGAAATTCCAATCTGGGATAATACGGCCAGCGCCTTTGCAAACTCGTTGCCTTGACCTTTGTCGCCATGAGGCATTGGTTTCGCCCCCTATCCATTTATTACACTCTACACTATGGTTGATTTGTTTGCAAGGGTTTTGATAAGGCAGATTTGCCTAATAACGGTGGTTATTTCGCTTTGTTTTTATATAAAAATCCCAATTTTGTCTCACTGATGACGACCGCTATAAACGTCAGTGCAAAACCAAGGGTTAGGCGCGGTGTTAAGACGTCGTGCAGCAAGAGGACGGAGGCAAGGGCGCCAAATACTGACTCAAATGTCAGTATGACTGCCGATTGCGATGCTGGGGTGAATTTTTGCCCAAACGCCTGCATGAGAAGGCAGCCTGCAGTGCATACGACCGTTAGGAACACAACGCTTAAAACATCTGCTGACGTTACTGTGCTCGGAGGGGACTCGAATATAAGCGCACCGATTAATGTAAAGGTAGAGACTGCAGCAAACTGAACTATTGCCAGCAGCATGGGGTCGCGCCCTTTGATGAAACGGGCGGAAACGACGATATGCAGGGCAAAGAAAAAACCGCAAATCAAGGTCAGTCCGTCGCCAAGTGCAATTCGCGGGCTGCCATAGAAGGTTATCAGCGCAATACCAGCAATGCAGAGCAATGCCGCTGCCCAGTTAAATTTGTCAGGGCGTTTTTTTATATACGCCCAGTAAAGAAATGGCGTGATGACACAGTATATGGAGGTCAAAAATGCATTTTTGCCCGGTGTCGTGTATCGCAGCCCATACGTTTGAAATGCATATGCAAGAAACAGCGCAATCCCCATCAGAATGCCGCCCTTTAGATAGGATTTGTCGACTGTTTTAAGTTTTTTGGCGCAGAAGGGGAGCAGTATCAGCGTTGCGCCTATGAAGCGGAAGGCCAGTATGTAAAGCGGGGGGATGTTGTACAGGACGTTTTTCATCATTACAAACGAAACGCCCCATAATAATGCCGCTGAAAAAAGGGCAAGCCTACCTAGGTTTCTTATTTTTTTGTTGCCGCTCATTACGCATCTACTTTCGTCATGTATCTCGCTGCGGATTTGAGCAGCATCCGTTTTGTGCCTACGCCATCAAATTCTATTTCAAGGAGCGAATCGCCACCCGCTTGGGTGCTTTTTCTGATAACTCCACGGCCAAAGGCCTCGTGGTCGATAGCGTCTCCCTTTTTGAATTCGGATTTATGAGGCGGGGGAGTGGGCGGAGTATTGGGTTTTGGATTTGGCGTTCGGCGTTCGGAATTTTGGGCTGTAAAGGTGAAGCTCGGTTTGGGGCGTGCAGACCACGGTTTTTCAAATCCTGAATCTCCCGCCTGGCTAAATCCGAACCCGCCGAACCTGCTTGCGGGTTCATGTATGTCTATGTTATCGCTGCTTATCTCCCGGGAGAAACGGGAGGGCATTGAGGAGCTTGTTTTACCGAACAGCATGCGTCGCTGTGCGCTTGAGAAATACAGTTTGCGCATAGCCCTAGTCATTGCGACATAACACAGCCTGCGTTCCTCTTCCATTTCGTCGGGGTCGCCGATAGCCCGGCTGCCGGGAAATATGCCTTCCTCGAAGCCGGCTACAAAGACGGTATCAAATTCGAGACCTTTAGCGCTGTGCATGGTCATCATCATTACGCGGTCTGCGTCTTGGTCGTCGCGGTCGAGCTCCGAAAAAAGTGCGGTTTCGCTGAGGAAGTCAAACAACGACCCCCCATCTTCCTTAACAAAGCTGATAAGATTTGTCTTTAGCTCCAAGACATTCTCTATTCTAGATATGTTTTCATCAGGATTCTTTTGCTCGAGCATTTTTACATAGCCTGTCGATTTGAGCAGAGCTTCGTATAGTTCGTCGAGCGGCGATGCTTTTGCAATTTCCCGCAGGTCGTCAATCATGTCGGCAAACAGGTTCAGTTTTCCTGCTGCACTCTTTAGGTTATCGTTGTTTCGGGACTCCCTGAGCATTTCATAGATAGACAGCCCCTGCTCTGCAGCGAGCTCTGCGAGCCGACCAATAGTCGTATTGCCGATGCCGCGCGGCGGGTTGTTAATGATGCGCAGGAGGCGGACATCGTCGTTTGGGTTGTGTATCACGCATAGATATGCCAGCATGTCCTTTATCTCGGCACGGTCGTAAAACCCCGTGCCGCCGAAAATACGGTAGGGGATTCCGCTGCGTTTAAATGCGGTTTCAAATTGGTTGGACTGGGCATTCATCCTGTATAGCACTGCATGTTCGCGAAAGTTTTTTCCATCGCCTGCGCTCGACATTATTTTATCTGCCACCAGTTGCGCCTCTGCACGCTCGTCCTCGGTGATAAGCAATAGCGGAATTTCGCCCGGCCCGCTCTGAGTCCAAAGTTTTTTGCCTTTGCGTCCGGTATTATTGCTGATAACATCATTTGCCGCATTTAGTATCAGGCCCGTGGAGCGGTAGTTTTGCTCCAAGCGGATAACTCGGGCGTTTTTGAAGTGCTTTTCAAAGTTGAGGATGTTTTCGATTGTTGCGCCTCGGAATTTATATATGCTCTGATCATCGTCGCCGACTACGCAGATGTTGCCATAGCCGCCAGCCAGCGAGGAGGCAAGCATGTATTGCAGCTTGTTTGTGTCTTGATATTCGTCTACAAGCACGTATTTAAATCTGTCCTGGTAATACGATAGGACGTCGGGGTGTTCAAGGAACAGGCGGACGGTCATTAAGATTAGGTCGTCAAAATCAAGCGAATTTGACGCTTTCATCCTACTTTCGTATTCCATGTAGGCTCTGCTGATAATTTTTTGCCGGATGTCGCCGGAGTTCTCGGCGGTTTCGTAGAATTGCGTTGCCGAAATCATTTCATCCTTTGCCCTGCTGATGTAGCCCAAAACCGTTTTGTGAGGCAATATCTTTTCCTCGACATCCAACTCTTTCATGATGCGTTTCATAAGCGATGCGGTGTCGGTTGTATCATAGATGGCAAATGAGGGGTCGTAGCCTAATTTTTCAATGTCGCGCCTCAATATTCTTACGCATGCCGAGTGGAATGTGCTTGCCCATATGTCTTCGGCTCCGGGGCCCAGCATTCTTTCCAGCCGTTCTTTCATTTCCCCGGCGGCTTTGTTTGTAAATGTTATGGCGATGATGCGCCACGGTTTAACCGGGTCTACGGCGCAGAGGTTTTGAATTCTGGATTGGGTGCCGTCTTTATATGGAGGGGTCGTTTTTATGTATTCTTCCAATAGAGCCAGGTCTTCTTCTGTTGCGCTTTCCGGCACGTAGCTGCTGTCGGAGCCGCAGCCGTACCTTAGTAGGTTTGCTATGCGGTTTATCAGCACGGTGGTTTTGCCGCTGCCTGCACCTGCCAGCAATAAAAGCGGCCCGCTTGTCGTCAGGGCTGCTTCACGCTGTGTTTCGTTGAGGTGGGTGAAGTCAAGTCCAATTGCAGATTTGCGGGCTGCTGCGAATCTATTTTTGAATTCCGTGTTCATAGGTTTATCCTTCGTCAACTATTCGTGGGTTTTCTGTTTGGAGTATACATCATTAGTCCGGTAAAAGCAATTGTGTTAAAGAAAAGTTTGTTTTTATGGCCGCCAATAACGCCTCTCGCCGTCTCGGTGCGTTAGTTTTGTCTGGTCGAAATGCTCGCTTATTTTTTGGGCGTACTTTCTGCTAATGCCCAGTAAGTCCCTTGCCTGAGCCAGGGTGTACCCCTCCGGTGCCTTTGACCGCAAGATTCTTTCCGCCTCTTCCAGGGCTTCAGGAGTGTAGTGCGTGTCGTCTGATACCCGGGTTAGTTTGCCGTTGCTTTGTAGCCAGAGCAGGTATTCGCTTTGCTCTTTTGCCGGGATGCCCAGCTCTGCGGATATTTCTGCCCAAGTGGGGGGGGCGAGGGGGGTTTTGCCGTAAAGTGATTGTATGGCTTCTATGGTTTTTGCTTGAGTGTCCGTTAGGTTGGGTGACCACCCTTTTAGCTTTATTGATTTTTCGTCCTGCTCAAAATTATCTTGTGTTTCCAGATGTTGGAATATTAAACGCTGCTGCTTATGCTCCATTTTTGGAAGGAGGTACTGGGCGGCTTCTTTTTTTGGCGAACCAAGCCTCATCGGCCATTTGTCGGAGTATTCTTTTAACCATGCTTCCAGCTTTTCTTTTAGGCTGTCCATCGAGTTGGCGGGATAAAAATACCCATCGGCAAGCTGCAGCAGGTGTCCGGATTCCGTTAGCTCTGATGCGATCTTTTCAGCCGGCGCAGAGTTTGTTTGCAGACAGGATGCTATGTCTATTGTGTGCCACGCGAGGCCGGCTTTTGTCATTGTGGCAAGGAGTACTTGCTTGGGATCTTTGCTGTGTAGCGCTTCTAGCCGACTGATTCCTTCGTCTATGTGGCGATTTTTATGGCGGGCAGCTTTGGGGTCTAGAACTGTGCCGCCTCCTATGGTGAACGTAGGGGAGTAAAAGCGGAGGATTAGCCTGTCTCCCGGCAATGAGGAGAGCGGTTCTTCCAAGTCTAGCTGCGCATAGCAGCTTTCGCCGGGAAGCAAGATGTTGCGGTCAAGCAATTTGACCCTTGCTAGCACCTCCGCTGTTCCGTGGTGGACGTGGATGCGGATTCGTTGGGAGATTTCCGGCGCTTCGCTCAGCAAGGTGAGCCTTATGTCTATGCGCCTGCTCTCGCTTATTGCGCTCGGTTCTGACAGCCAACTTCCTCGTTCGACATGCTCTTTTTCTATGCCTGTCAGGTTGATTGCGACCCTTTCGCCTGCGTAGGCTTCCTCGCGCTTTTCACCATGCACTTGGAGCGAGCGCACGCGCGCTTGCTTCCTTGAGGGAAGTAGCTCTATTGTGTCGCCTTGCCTTATTGTGCCACCCCAGAGGGTGCCGGTGACGACCGTGCCGAAGCCTGCTTTTGTAAACACCCTGTCGATGGCGAGGCGCATTAGGCCGGCTGATGGGCGCTCGGTGATTTCTTTGCATAGCTCTTCGATGGTTTCGATGAGTTCGGGGATGCCTTTCTCGGTCACCGCCGAGAGCTCTACAACCGGAGCGCCTGCGAAGGGGCCTTCGCTTATGTATTCATTTACGTCGTCGCGCACCAGTTCAAGCCACTCTTCGTCAATCATGTCGATTTTTGTCAATACAATGATTCCTCGTTCTACGCCCAGCAGATGGAGGATGTCTATGTGTTCCCTAGTTTGTGGCATTATGCCTTCGTCTGCGGCTATAACCAGCATGAAGAGATCTATGCCCGTGGCTCCCGCAAGCATGTTTTTGACGAATTTTTCGTGACCTGGTACGTCTATTATTCCGATGCGTCCTCCGCCGGGCAGCAGAAAAGGGGCAAAACCTAGTTCAATGGTTATGCCCCGGGCGATTTCCTCTTTTAGGCGGTCGGTGTTGTGGCCGGTCAAACGGTGGACCAGCGTTGTCTTTCCGTGATCCACGTGCCCTGCGGTTCCTAATATTATGTGTTTCATGCAATCCCGCCCTATTGTGTTTTCTTGGCGGGGATGTGTGTGAATCGAACACACCTGAGACGGCGCTAACCGCCTCACGGCCGGATTTGAAGCCCGGGCCGGCCACCAGGCCGGATCCATCCCCATGCGGTGTGTTTATGAGCATATCAGACAGGGTAGCCTTTGTCAATTGCACAAAAGACCAATGGAAGTCTTACGACTTCCATTGGTCTAACAGATTATGAGGATAATAAAATGAAAAAAGATAGTTTAGCGACCCTGCTCTTATATAATAGCAATCAGTTATTAAGCAATCTACACTCAATTGTTTCTAATTTATTAAATTCCAGGGAATTTAAAAACATTTTCTTAGGATATTGTGAAACCCTACTATAACAAATATAACGAAATGTGCTGCTGACGACTTCCGCTACCACAGTCAGTGGTAAAGTCTATCAGCAGCACACCTTCCCTGAAACCGCTTACGGCTGCGATGCAGACTCTGTTTCCGGCGGCGGTGTTGAATCTATATGGCTTGAATGCAAGCCAACTTGTGTTGCCAGGTCATCTTGTACCGACACAGTCAACCTCAACGAGGCGGGCGAAGCGCCGAAGGTCATTATTTGTATAGTGGCATCTCCCGGGCCTACCGCTGTGATGGTTATTGGGGAGTTTGCTTCAACTGTGGCAACATTCGGATTGCTTGACGACAATATCAGCTGCAGATTTGCAGAGGAAGCAACTACTTCCAGCATCCGGGTTTCGCCTACCTGCATATCAAAATCGCTTCCGGAGCTTGCGGGTTGCGTACCCTGTGGGGCGACTTCTATGGTAATTGTTGCCTGGGGAGGGATTACTGCCGGGTTTTCTAGGTCAATTCCAATGAACGTCAGCGTAAATGTTCCGGGGTTTACCATCAAACCGACCGTGCCGGAGACGGTGTTGCCCGTGAAAACCAAGCCCGGGGGGAGTGCACCTTCGAGCAGTGCAAAAATGACATAACCCTCCGAATTTTGCGCCGACAAGTGTATTGGAGCTATAGCCTCGCCCACTATCACTGCTTGTACCGCATTTGTGGCTGAGATTGTCATTAAGGGGTCAAATCCGCTATTTGTTTGTGTTGTTTCTGCAGTGTAGAAAGGTTCTGAGTACAGCGGAGTCCAAAACAAGAAATCGTCGTCAAATCCGTGGTACGGAGGTACCGGCTCGAACGCATCAGGGTGTAATTCATTGTATGGCGGCATATGTTCAGGCTCATCATAATCGTATGAGCCATGAGAGCCATAATAAGGCAGTGATTCTTGATTCTCGTCATACTCTGCGTTCTCACATACGGTATAGTCAGGTTCATTGTACTCGTCGTACTCGCACCCTTCGGTATAGGTGCTCACGTCTGTGCTTGTTGCGGACATTTGATAGTCATCGCCATACCCTTCACTTGCATCACTTGCGGATGCGGTCATTGGGATTATGGCAAGCAGCATTACAAGCACTATATCCAGCGCAATTATTTTCCTCGTTTTTTTTGTCGCCTTCAAATCCATGTTCCTCCTTCAGTTTCAGCGCACTCATTTTAGAGCTCAAAGATTTCTGTCAATTATAGATATCGGAACATTTTGTAAATTGTTTAGCGAAAATTTTCATACAAAGCTCTGATGTTTACATTTTGCCATCGCTCGCTCAATGAGTGCTCCACCTCACTGGCCCATTCGACCAAAATTTTATTTAGCTCGAAATTGGCGTGAGCACCCCTGACGGCTTCCGGATCGATGGGGAGTCTCTTTATAATGTGGTAGCCAAATGCAGTCTCGACAATGCCGCTAATCTCGTAGTCAAAGAGCTCAAATGCAGCTGCTTCAAACTCCTCGTCCATTGTGCCCCTTTGAAAATCATAATAGTGCGGTGGGTGCATAACGCCCGGATCCTCGCCAAACTCAGCGAGCAGGATGAAAAAATCCTCGCCGGCAGTGGCTCTGGGCAAGATATACTCGGCAATTGCACGTTGCCTTTGCACATCGGCCTCCATGAGCCTTTCCCCATGTTCGTCCTGCGTCGTGCGCAGTATGTGCGTTGTGCGAATGTATCCCTGCTCCTCTGCAAATGCGACAAGCTGCCAACGCATGACAGGTATGGTGCCGTCTTCGCCGAACAGGACATCGAGTATGTTAGCTCGCAAAACCGTTATTTCGTTTAAGTGGGTAAACAGGTCGATGTTCATGCCTTGCTGCGTGAGGAAATCTGAAAACGCCCTTGCACCGCCAAAGTAGCCAATCCGGTCGCTAAGTATCCTATCTAGCCCGGTCATCTGCTCTGAAGTGAGCTCTGTGTCCAGTTCGGCCGCCTTCATACGGATTGCATAATCGGATTTTATGGAGCTCAGCGCTTCGTGCCTTATAAGTTCGCTGAGCGGCACCCCGCGTACTATGTCCTCCCAGTCAGCATGTGGAAAACGCTCCCTCACCGCACGAGCGGCTGAAAGCAGGTAGTAGCGGGCCTCTGTTTCGACTATGTTCCTTGAACCTACTGTCAGCAATACAGGCTCATCTGACGGTCCCCGCAGCAAGAGGATGAGAGCAATAACGCCGATGACTACCACAGCGGCAGTGATGGCAAGGGCAAGTTTTTTTGGGATAGGAGGTTTGGGAATTGCGGAAATCACTTTTTTGATTGAGATTTTCTTGCGGTTTTTTTTATCTATCACGGGCATTTAGCACCACTCCTTTTTAATGACAAAGAATTTTGCGAATGTATCAAAACCGCCAAGCAAGCCCAAAAGAATGGAGCGGCTATGAACATGGAGATTCCAAAAAAGGCCTGTATACAATAAAATAGCACCCCTGCACCGGCAATTGCCGAGAGTTTGTCGCTTGGATGGCTTAGCCAACTTTTTGCAGCGAGCACAAGGGCTCCCAAGTAGCTAAGCAGCGACAAAAGCCCTCCGGTAGCCAGGATTTGCAGATATTCGTTATGTGCCGAATCGATTTGGGCGACCAGCAAAACCCCAAACTCGGGGATATAGCGCGCAAAAGGCTCAATGCTCCAGAAGCCCAAGGTATCCGGGCCTGTTCCAAGCAGGAGCCCTTGCTGTGTAATGCCGGATAAAATGCTTCTCCATATATAGACCCTAGTCGAGCCAAAGGAATCATCCCACCGACCTCGGAGAACTTCGGATGCCTCATAAATCATGCCCGTGTGGCCTGAGCCGAAGAACCATAGGTAGGTAACTGCAAAGCATATGGCAGCAAAGACAACAACAGCTGAGCCCAGTCTGTACAGCTTCATAGGGATTTTTTCAAAAGCCTTAATCTTTGGCACGGCTATTGCAAGCAGCGCAACAAATCCGGCAACTATAAGCGAGGTCAATTCAGCCGGGGCAAATGCGGTAGTCCTATCGCCAAAGACGATAGCCTGCGACACTGAAAATGCTGAAATAACGACTGCTGCGACAAAAAGCGTGCGGGACAGGCTTGCCTGGTTCGTTACCGCTACGGGAAGCATAAGCACGAGTCCGGAGATTAAGGCTAGAAGCGCTGCCTCTATGTCCATCTCAAATATTAGTATCATTACAAGGGTGAGCGGGGCTGCGAGGGCGGCAATATGCCAGCCCTTGCGAAATTCGCATTTTATTATTGCCATGGAAAAAACTCCGGCAACGATGCTTAAAAATGCGCCGACGAGACCCGTGTTGCCAAGAGTGCCTAGGAATTCGCCCGGGAAATACACCCCTGCCCCATAAAAATTGTGGCCCTCCGGAAAGAGCATGAAGGGATTGGCCCCGGTCATCTGAATCAAGGATAGCGCACAGAATAGCAGCGTTGAGCTGCCGAGAGCGAAGAGCATCCATTTTTTTGGGCGCAGATATTGTGACAGAAAGAAACAGCTAAGTATATAAATGGCGATGCTCAAGGCTCCCTCCCGCCGGAAAGCGCCCCTGAACGTCCCCTCGTAGCCGGAAAGTACAGCGGAAAGTATAGTGAAGGCGAGGAATAAGAACAGGAGCTTCATGGACGTAGGGACAGTCTTGATGCTGTCGGGTATTTTGCCAAATGGCTGTATGCCTGTTATAGCAAGCTGGGTTCGCTTAATTAATATCACAGCGCAATAGCCCCCGCAGAGGAGCAGGAACAGGTTGTATTTAAAGTCTTCAATTGCTGCGTATCCTTCAAGCGGGAAGGCGAGCAAAAACACGCTGACAAGCAAAGCGAAAAAGGCGGATGAGATGTGTTGTAGAATCAAATTGTCTCCTTTTAGTCAAACGCAAATCCATACCATGGCGCAGCGTCTTGGCCACTGAGTGCCTCATGTACGGGCTGTGGCGCATCAATCATCCCGAACCGCCTTATGTGGCTGCTGTCATTTTCTTTGTCTTGGATGGGGGTTCTGACGATGTATTCATTTGCTGGGAAAATCTTCGCAATGGCTGCAAGGGTTGCGTGGGTGGCAGTGTCTTGGTTTTCGCTGCCTTGCAGTGGGAGCAGTAGCTCTTTTATTAGAACCGGGGCTTCCGGCGCTAGTTCTATGGCTGCGATGGATGTGCCGAATCGGACGTCTACTCGCACCAGCGCTCCGCCTGTCAGCTTGCACAGTCGCTCTTGATATTCAATGGCACGGCTGCCCATTTCGATATGCGGCAACCCCTTTAAAAGGGGCTTTCGCAAATTTTCGTATTCATTGGCAGATATTATTGTGGCTGCCGCATTATCAGGGCAGGGGGGCAAATCATGGTATGACTTTTCGCATATATAAAATGCATCTCGAAATTGCGTATTTTCTGCATAATATCTGAAATTTTCCTCATTGGATGGGCATAGTACCGTTATTGGGTAGCCAGCTGCGCGGCTTGCGGAGACCAGTTCCTGCACAATTTGAGAGCCATATCCACGCTTCCTGTGTTCTGGCATGGTAGCAAGGGCATATATCATTGCACAGGGAATTGCGCCGCCGGAGCCCACCAATGTACCGGCAGGAAGGATGAAGCCCATCGCTATGGGGGTCCGGTTGATTTCGGTGATAACGCACTTGTCAGGGCAGTAGCAGTAATCAAAAAACAAGTCGTCGTCGTCGCTGCCGAAGGCTTCTTTCCAGATTTGACGTAAATAGGGGAGGTCCGACTGCTCGGGATTACGGGTTGTTGTATTCATTTTGGCACCTAATTTCAGTATGTTTGCGTGCAGGTCTCTTTTATAACGCTTTCCAGCTCTTTTAGGTCTACGAAAGTGTCCGGGCGGCGATTCGGATCTCTTAGCAGCGCCGCCGGGTGATACAGCGCCATTGTTTTCCTGCCTTTTATTTCATACCACTTCCCATGGTCCCTGCTGATTTTGAAGTCGCCGCCTATTATTTCCCCTGCGGCTATCCTACCAAGGCAGACTATTATTTTTGGGTTTATCAGGGCAATTTGCTCATTTAGCCATGGGGCGCAGGCTTCGCGTTCGGATGAGTGCGGGTCACGGTTGTTGGGCGGCCTGCATTTGACTATGTTGGCTATGAAAATGTTGCTTTTGCGGCTAAGCCCTATGATTTCCAGCATATTGTCGAGCAGGATTCCGCCCCGCCCCACGAAAGGCTCGCCTTTTAAATCCTCGTTTTCGCCTGGGCCTTCTCCTATGAAGAGGACTTCCGCCGAGCGGTTGCCTACCCCGAAGACCACATTCGCCCTTGTTTCATGCAGTGGGCATTTTGTGCATGACTTGCATGCCGATTCTAAATCATCCCACGATAGAATAATCTTGCCCAAGCTTATTGCCTCCGTTCATTGTCCACTGTGCCCCGGCCACGTGAAATCGCCTTCCTATTATATACGCCAAGTTAAGCAAAATTCAAGTACTACTGTTTTAGATTTAGATACTTTGTTATTGTATTTTTTAACTTAAGTGCTTTACACGCTATCATAATTCATATATAATACACCGCAATGCGCATTGCGCAGTCAAGTAAGAGATTGTTATGAAGGGAGCATAGGGAACATTGGATTTTGAGTTAGCATTTATAATTGGGATTGTTGGCGGATTGGTGGCTCTGGCATTCGCATTTATAAAAAGTAAGCAGGTCATGAAGTACCCGGAGGGTACTGAGGCTATGAAGAAAATCGCGTTGGCGATTAGGAAGGGTGCGAATGCGTATCTAAAGCGGCAGTTTAGGGCAGTTGCGATATTCTACGTAATTTTGGTCGTGGTTTTGACTGTTTTAGCTGTTCTTGAGTATCTTTCGCCGTTTATGCCGGTGGCTTTTTTGCTGGGCGGCGTTTTGACCCAGATTTCCGCATTTATAGGCATGAAGATTGCGACATACGCAAATGTGCGCACGGCAAATGCTTCGCGTGAGAGCCTTAACAAAGGCTTGACCGTTGCGTTTTCGTCAGGCTCGGTCTTAGGGTTTACGGTCATAGGGCTTGCATTGCTTGATGTTTCAATCTGGTTTTTAGTGTTGAGGTTCGTGTTTGGCCTTGAGCCTGCCGACATTGCCTCAAACATGGTTATGTTCGGAGTCGGCGTGGCGGCTTTTGCGCTGTTTGCGCGCGTAGGCGGCGGGATTTTCACGAAGGCTGCCGACGTCGGCGCCGACCTTGTGGGTAAGGTCGAAGCAGGGATTCCGGAGGACGACCCACGCAACCCCGCCGTCATCGCAGATAACGTGGGCGACAATGTCGGAGACGTTGCAGGCATGGGTGCAGACCTTTACGAGAGCTACATCAAATCGCTGCACGCTGCGATTGCCCTTGGCTTTGCGGCCTTCGCCGGTACCGATACGATGTGGGCAAGCATGTTCCTGCCCGTGGCGCTGGGAGTCGTAGGGGTCGTTGCTTCGCTGATTGCTACCTTCTTTGTCAGGACTAAGGAAAACGCGTCTCAAAAGGAGCTGCTCAACACGCTTAGGAAGGGCGAGTATGGTTCGGCAATTCTGGCGGCAATCGGTTTTTTGCCCGTGACGTTCCTTATCATGGGGGATTATTGGGTTGGCTACTATATTGCGATTATCGTCGGCCTGATTGCGGGTTGCTTGATTGCGTATTTTACCGAGTATTTCACTTCTACGCACTATACGCCCACAAAAAAGCTTGCCGAGGCCTCTGAGACCGGAAGCGCTACAATAATTATCGCCGGTATAGCCTTGGGGATGAAATCTACAATCGCCCCAATCCTCATAGTTTCCGGAGCTGTTATCGTCAGCTTTCTTGTTGCGGGCGGAGTTTTGGGTTATGGCGCAACGGAAGAAACCTTTGCGCGCGGCTTGTTCGGTGTTGGCGTCGCCGCCGTTGGAATGCTTTCAACTCTGGGCCTGACCCTAGCTTGCGATGCTTATGGGCCTGTGGCGGACAATGCGGGCGGCATTGCTCAAATGGCTGAGCTCGGGGACGAAGTCCGCGACCGTACAGACGCCCTGGACTCTTTGGGCAACACAACTGCGGCGACGGGCAAGGGCTTTGCAATCGGCAGCGCCGCACTGACTTCGCTTGCGTTGCTTGTTTCGTTTATAAACCTTGCCCACGACCATATTTACGGAGAGCTTTACCTTAGCATCAGAAATCCGTCCCTGCTCATAGGCATGTTTATCGGAGGCATGCTGGTTTTCGTTTTTGCTGCTATGACTATGTCCGCCGTTCAGCGTTCTGCCGGCAGCATTGTCCAAGAGGTGAGGCGCCAGTTTAAGGAGATCCCGGGGCTTATGGAGGGTACGGGGGAAGCTGACTATGAGAGGTGCGTCGCCCTTTGCACCAGCAGCGCCCTTCGCGAGATGGTGGCACCTACTGTCCTTGGGGTCGCCGTGCCGATTGCTACAGGGCTCATCTTTGGGCTTGAGGCTGTTGTTGGGCTGATTGGCAGCGCTACCGTCATTGGCTTCTGCGTTGCGGTGTTTATGTCAAATGCCGGCGGAGCTTGGGATAATGCCAAGAAGTACATCGAGAGCGGAATGTATGGAGGCAAGGGTTCCGAAAACCACAAGGCTTCTGTCATCGGAGACACTGTTGGCGACCCATTTAAGGATACGGCTGGCCCTGCGATTAACATCTTGTTCAAGCTCGTTTCAACAGTTTCGATGGTATTCGTTGGGATTATTGCCGCTTATTCGATTTTTTAGTTGACAAATCCACCTGCGTCTGATAACATGCTTTTGCGCTCCAAAGACAGTAGGTGGCTGGCTTTTCGCCAGGCTGTAAATCCTGCCGAGGATGGCCCTGATTTGAGTTGGCTGTTGTCCCCTGTCTTTTTGGATGGGGGACAACATTTGTTTTGGACGCTGAGATTACTATATTGTGAGGTGAAAAGAATTTATGCCAAGTAAAAGTGTACTCGAAGCTAAGAAGAAAATCGTTGAAGAGCTCACAGGGAAGCTGAAAAGCCAATCGGGAGTTTTTGTCAACTTCTCCGGCATCTCGGTTAATGAGGACACGGAGATGCGCGTGAAACTGCGCGAAGCGAATGTTGAATATTCTGTAATTAAGAATACCCTGATGAGGTTTGCTATCAAGAACGTAGGGTTTGACGAACTTGACTCTATCCTCAACGGCACGACGTCGCTTGCCGTCAGCAACGAAGACCCCATTGCCCCTGCCAGGATAATCAAGGAATATTCTGACAAATTCAACGACTATTTCGAGATTAAAGCCGGGTTTATGGATGGCAAGGTGCTGTCTGCGGACGAGGTCAACGCTCTTGCAAGCATTCCAGCGCTGCCGGTGCTTCAAGCGCAGCTGCTCGGAACGATGCTCGCGCCGATTGCGAGCCTTGCCGTAGTGCTTAAGGCTGCGGCCGAGAAGGGTGGAGCGTCTGCCGATGCGCCTGCTGACGCCACTGCCGAGGCTCCTGCAGAAGTCGCAGCAGAAGCTCCAGCTCCGGAGGCGCCTGCGGAAGCCCCTGCTGAGTAGCAACAATCATATAAAACAACATTTATTTAAGTGGAGGAATTTATAATGGCTAGTGAAAAAATTACTGCCTTGATTGAAGAGATTAAGGCTCTTACTGTTATCGAGCTTTCGGACCTTGTCCACGAGCTCGAAGAAGTGTTCGGCGTTTCTGCCGCTGCGATGGCGGCCCCGGCAGCTGGTGCAGCTCCGGCTGGCGGCGGTGCGGCTGAAGAGAAGTCTGATTTTGATGTCGTTATGACCAGCTTTGGCGCAGAGAAGGTCAAGGTCATCAAGGAAGTGCGCGCAATCACGGGTCTTGGCCTCGCTGAGGCGAAAGCTCTTGTTGAGGGTGTTCCCGCCAAGATTAAGGAAGGCGTCAACAAGGATGAGGCGAATGAAATTAAAGACAAGCTTGCCGCCGCTGGTGCTGAAGTCGAAATTAAGTAGCTAAGCAGCAATTAGGTTGCTAAGCGCAATAGACACGCCGCCTGAAAAATATTTTTCGGGCGGGGTTTTTATTTCCTATTGACGTTCGTGCGAACTCGTGATACAATTTACAAAACCACTAAACGGTGGCTTTTTGAACCTGATTTTTGACGATTAGAGAGGATGAAAACTGTGACGGATACGAAAGAAAAGCTTTTGCCCGGAATCGAGGCGTACATAGAGTCCGGAGAAAAGGGGTTTTCGAAGATTCAAATGCTTCTTGAGGCTACAGGCGGGCTTAGCCTTTCGCAGGTTTGCGCTGTGACCGGGCTGGAAGGCTCGACCATACAGAACTGGGTCAAGCGTGGTTGGGTGGCGCACCCTAAGGGGAAGAGATATGAGGAGGTTCATATTGCCAGGATTCTCATTATCAATGCTTTGAAGGAGTGCATAAAACTTGAGCATATCGCACTTTTGATGAGTTTTGTGAGCGGTGGGGGAGACGGCAACGGAGAGAATGCGATTAAGGAAAGTGAGCTTTTTAATTATCTTTGCGAGGCTTTAGGTATGATGGGGCAGGCGAGCGGCGTTGAGGCGGTCGTGGAAGATGTGCTCAAAGATTATGTTGGCACTTCGCCAGATGCCCGGCTTAGGATAAGGAAAGCTCTTTCACTTATGATGTATGCTTGTGTTTGTACCGATGTCAAGCGTAGGACGGAATCAATGATGAAGCAGATTTTGCACGAGCTTGAAAATCCAATCGAGCAAGCTGTCGAGCCCAAAGCCGAGGCGTCAGAGGAAGTGGAGGTTGCAGCGGCTGCGGAGTCCATTGCGGAGGGTGCGGATGAGTCTGCTGAGGAAAAGGAGCCTGCAGAAATGCGAAAAACGATTGCTCAAACGCTCCGTGAATGGGATGTGAGCAGCGTTGAGCGCATCATCATCGACCCCGATGGTGAAAGCGGGGGCGGGCGGCGCGAGGAGCAGGCGAAGCCTGTAAACAGGCCGTGGTTTTCCAGAAAGAGTGCGAAACAATAGCAACTGAAATTATGCTAATTATAGAAAGTAGGTGAGGTCATGGAATGGTTTGTGCAATGGTGGCTGGAGCTTGGTATTGTCGGTCAAATAATGGCGACGGCGGCGATGCCGATGACAGTAGTCATGCTTTTGCAGCTATTGCTTATGATTTTCGGTTTCGGGTTTGGTTTGCCGGACAGCGATGTAGGAGCCGACTCTCCAGATAGCCCTGCAAATGCAGCCGGAAGCTATGGGAATGCAAGCATTTTCAGGGTATTTACGGTACGTGGGATAGTCGCTTTTTTTGCCCTAGGGGGTTGGGCCGGTTTGGCTGCGCTGTCTGCTGGGATTCCGACTCTCTGGTCGATACAAATTGCCCTCCTTGCGGGGGCGGCGGCCTTGATGCTCGCCTCTTTTGTCATAAGACTTGCGCTCAGGATGCAAGATAGCGGCAATCTGAATATAAACAATGCCTTGTCGCAGCCGGGCGAGGTCTATATCACGATACCGCCATCGCGCACAAAGGCTGGCAAGGTGATGCTGCTTTTGCAGGAACGGTTTGTCGAGCTTGATGCCGTGACAGACAATGAGACTGCGCTCAGCCCGAAAACGAAGGTAGAAGTCATTGGCGTTATAGATAATGACTGCCTTCTCGTGCGCCCAATCACTGAGCAAAATTAAAAATTAACAATAAAATAAAAGGAGAATGAACATTATGATGCCTGAAAACCTAACCACCCTGATACTCGCAATTGTGGTAATAGTATTTTTGTTTACACTATTGCTGCTAGTTCTCTCGCGCTACCGCAAGTGCCCATCCGACAAGGTTTTGATAATCTACGGTAAAGTTGGCTCCAACCCCGACGGAAGTGCGCGGTCGGCAAAATGCATACATGGCGGAGCGGCATTTATCTGGCCGATTATACAGTCATTCCAATATCTAGACCTCACGCCTATGACGATTAACGTTGATTTGACAAATGCGTTGTCGCAGCAAAATATCCGCGTTGACGTGCCGTCACGTTTCACTGTCGGCATTTCGACAGAAGCCGGAGTTATGCAAAATGCCGCCGAACGCCTGCTTGGGCTTAGGACCTCTGAAATTCAAGAGCTTGCAAGGGACATCCTCTTCGGGCAGCTCAGGCTTGTTATCGCAACTATGGCTATTGAGGAAATCAACACCGATCGCGACAAATTCCTTGAGGCTGTATCGCACAATGTTGAGACAGAGCTCAAAAAAATCGGTTTGCGCCTGATAAACGTCAACGTTACAGACATAACTGATGAATCAGGCTACATTGAGGCTCTTGGTAAGGAGGCTGCCGCTAAGGCTATAAATGATGCGAAGCAGAGCGTCGCCGAGAAAAACCGCGACGGGTCTATAGGTGCTTCAAAGGCACTCTCGACCCAGCGTATCTCTGTAGCTGAGTCTGATGCGTCTGCGGTGGAAGGTGAAAACCGCTCCAAAGCGCTCATCTCTCAATCCGATGCGACACGACGCGAGCAGGAGGCTGAAGCCTTGCGCCGCGCCACTGCCGCAGAGAGGACTGCTGAGGCGCGCGCCCTTGAGGAGGCATATGCGGCGCAGCAAGCTGCGGAGAAAGCCAGGGCTGAGCGCGACGAGGCCACTGGCCAAGCTGATATCATCGTTAAAGCTCGTATTGCCAAGGAGCGACTTGAACTCGAGGCCGAGGCGGATGCAGAGCAAGCTAGGCGCCGGGCCAAGGGTGAGGCGGACGCTATCTATGCCCGCATGGAGGCTCAGGCCCGCGGTATGCAGGAGATTCTCGAAAAGCAGGCTGCCGGTTTTGGAAAGGTCGTAGAGGCTGCCGGAGGCGACCCGCAAGCCGCCGTTCAGCTCATGCTGACCGACAAGATTGAGGAGCTTGTGAAGATTCAAGTCGAGGCTATTAAGAACCTGCAAATCGACAAGATTACCGTTTGGGATTCCATGAGCGGCGATGGCGGCTCACCGACGACTTCGAATTTCCTTTCGGGAATGATGCGCTCGATTCCTCCGCTGAACGAAATGTTTAAAATGGCGGGGATGTCAATACCCGAATTTTTAGGCACGGAGCTTGCTGCACCCGATGCTGAAGCTCCCAGCGCTGCTACGGATGCGCCGGCTGATGGGGAAATACAATAGATTGGTAATAAAAACGCCTTGATTTTGGCGCAGAGATGCGCATATCGCACAAGGACTTGTTTGGATAGGGTGCTGCTCATTTGCGGCATCCTATTCCAATTTTGCGCAAAATTTGTGCAAAATAACCAGTGGGTATTTGTCCTTATAAATTGTAAAATCGTAATCTTATTGTGTAAAATCGTAATCTTGGATTTGACAACGGAACCTTTTCCATTGTATAATTTGCGTACGTTGCGTGCTTTGGAGGAATCCTTTCTTATGAAGCGTATATTTTTAATTGTTTTGTCGGCCGCTATTTTACTGGGCGCTGTTTTTTTGTTTTCTGGATGTGCGGAGCGGCACGAGCAAGGCATATGGTTTGACTCTTATCGCGATATCCCCGGTATAACTGAGGCTCAGATACAGGCCATCGGGCAACTCCGGGAGCGCTATGGGTATTTTATGTATGGCATGGTTCAAAACGATGAAGCGGTTTATACGAGGGATGGGGGAATTGTCGGTTTTTCCGCAAGGATGAGCGAATGGGTCGCCGAATTGTTCGGCATTCCATTTATTCCAGTTATTTATGAAACTATAACCGATTTGCTGGATAGCTTCGACAATGGCACAGTTCACTTTACGGGGCAGTTCCCGCGCATACCTGTGCTGGAGGCGAGATTTGCGATGACTGACCCTATCTCCAAGCGCTCGGTTGCTATTGCGCGCGTGCCCGGCAGCCGCCCATTTTCAGAAATTGAGCAGGAGCGCGATTTGCATATATTATTTTCGAGGGGTTCTGCCCTTCATAATGTCCTTAGGGACAACGGAGCGCTCAGAAATTTTGAGTATACCCACATGGACACCCCCGAAGAAGCCGCCGAACTTCTTTTGCGAGGCGAGGCGGACGCATATATCAGCGACGGAGTATTAACTGTTTCAATTGCCTTTCCTGGTTTTCGGGTGGAGCCCTTTTACCCATTTGTGTTTGGGTATGCGTCTTTTTCGGCGCTAAATCCCGAACTTATCCCCATTGTAGACGCCGTCCAAAAAATATTGGATAGTGGTGGGATGAGCATTTTGGCACAGCTTTATGCTGAGGGCAAGGAGGATGTCAACCGGCATAGGATGTCGTTGCTGCTCACCGAGCAGGGGCGGGAATTTATTGCAAACAACCCCGTCATCCCCATAGCGGCTCACGGTTTTAGCTACCCTATTAGCTTTTATAGTGAATGGGAGCGGGAATTTCAGGGCATTGCCCATGATATTTTAAGGCAAATAGAGTCTATTACAGGTATTAGATTTGAAATTGTCCGCCCGGATGTCAGCAATCTCAACGGGATACATCAGCTGTTGCGCAACGGCGAGGTTTATTTAGCTACTGGGGCCTTTCGCTTAGAGACAATGGGCGACGAAAGCTTTTTGCTGTCCGATGGCTTTTTCTCAGACAGCTACACCCTTTTGTCTCGCGTTGGAACGCCTATTATCGGTGTAAATGAGGTGCTATACATGCGCGTGGGCCTGATTGGATATGGCATTTTTGACACTATGTTCCACACCATGTTCCCAAATCACATAAGCACCGTGCGATTTAACAATCAGGATGACGTTCTGGATGCCTTGGAAGCGGGCGATATAGATTTGGCCTTTACCAGCCTGCGCGGGCTCTTGCGGGCGACGCACCTCCTCGAGCGTACCGAATTCAGAACAAACCTAATCTTTGACGAGAGCTATTATTTATCATTTGCCATTAGCGAGAACATGCCATTGCTCGTATCCATTATTGACAAAGCCCTTTCTGTTGTTGACATCGGGGTCATTACGAACTATTGGATGGGGAGGACTTTTGACTTTACTGTGAGGGAGCTCAGGGCTCAGAGGCCGTGGCTTATTGGCACGGCGGTTTTGCTCATATGCCTGCTGATTCTTTCGTTTGCGCTGTACCGCATAAACAGCAGGAAAGTGGCCATGGAGCATGCGGAAGAAAGCAATAGGGCAAAAACGCGATTCTTGGCAAGGATGAGCCATGAAATCCGCACGCCTATCGCATCGGTCCTGGGCATTTCCGAAATCCAACTGCACAACCCGGAAATGCCGGATTATGCGGAAGAGGCATTTTCAAAAATTTACGATTCTGCGAAGTTGCTCCTTGGTATTGTAAATGACCTACTTGACTTTTCAAAAATAGATTCGGGCAAAGTGTTTGTAGCAGAAGTGGAGTACAGTGTCGCAGGTATGGTTGTCGAAGAGATGCAGCTGCATATGGAGAACCTAGCTCAAAAAAATATCTCATTCCGTATGCAAGTGGATGAAAATTTGCCTACCCACCTGATGGGCGACCCGCTGCGCGTCAGGCAAATCATGAGCAACCTGCTGTCTAATGCGGTTAAATACACAATGTCTGGCTCCGTGACGTTGTCCCTGAGTTGCGAACCGGTGCAAGAAGGCATTAAATCGCTTATTATCTCTGTTAGGGATACCGGATTGGGAATGAGCAAAAATCAGATAGAGGCGCTTAGCAGCGGGATGGACTACCTGCGTTTCCATGAGAAAGAAAGCCCATCCGTGAGCGGAACGGGGTTAGGCATCCCAATAGTGTCCAGCTTGCTTGAAATGATGGGTGGCAGCATCAACGTTGAAAGCGACATAGGCAAAGGAACGCACATAACTGTTCGCATTCCTCATAGAGTATCTGGGGATGATGTGCTGGGTGCGGAAGAAGCGTTTAACCTTCAGAACCTTAAATTAAGCGAATGGTCTGCTGTAAAAAAGTTCAAATTTGCGCCGGAATTGATGCCATATGGCAAGGTTCTTGTAGTGGATGATTTAGAAGCCAATTTGTATGTTGCGCAGGGCCTGCTTTCGTTTTATGGTCTGCAAATTGATACCTGCGACAGTGGGCATGCGGCAATTGAGCTTATTAATCAAGGCAATGTGTATGACATCGTGTTTATGGACCACCTAATGCCGGAACTTACAGGGACTGACGCTATGCGCATGTTGCGGGATCAGGGTTATACTGCACCTATCGTGGTTTTGACGGCCAATGCTCTAATCGGGCAAGCAGAGGAATATATAGCAGCCGGCTTTGACGATTTTATTTCAAAACCGATTCAGACAATGTACCTAGACGCTATTTTGACCAAGTTCATCCGAGACAAACAGTCGCCGGAAGTCTTGGCGTCAATAAAATCTCTTGCGGCCGCAGATATAGAAAACTATCAAAGCAGTTCGGACGTACAAGATAAGCTGCGCTCGGAGTTTCTTAAATCGAGAAGGAATGTGTTTCAAGAAATAAGCCAAGCTTTGAGTTCGGGCGACATCGAAAAAGCCCATCGCTTATTCCACAACCTCAAAGCTCATGCGGGGCTTATAAGCGAAAATGAGCTTATGAGACTGGCAGGCGAAATGGAGGACTTGCTGAGCGTTGGTAAAAAACCATCGGAAAACCAATTGCAAGCGGTCAGCAAAGAGCTTATCCGCGTGCTGGAAGGCATAGACGCTGCTCGGAAAGCTCCCGCTCTCGCAACGCAAATGGATTTAGACAATGACAGCGTTGAGTCTCTGCTCAGCAGGCTCGTTGCAATGTTGGATTCTAACGATGCCGCATGTTTGAATATGGTTGATGAGCTTGCTGCGATTCCAGGAACAGATTTATTAGTCGAACAGATTGAGGAATGTGATTTTCCATCGGCAGCAAAGACCTTGAGCGGATTGTTGGAATCAAGAAGGGGGTGAACTTTAGTATGGATGAAAGTATACAAAAACAAACTATTTTGATTATAGATGACGAGCCGACGATAATTCACGCTCTGAGCCAGATTTTGTTGCCTAGGTACGAAGTGAAACTAGCCAAAGATGGCAAGTCGGGGATCGCGCTGGCAAGGAAATATGATATAGACCTGATTCTGCTGGACATTGTCATGCCGAATATGTCGGGTTTTGATGTGCTAATAGCGCTTAAAGAGTCGTCAAGAACAAGGGATATCCCCATCATTTTAGTAACCGGCAGCGATTCTGTCGAATCTGAGGAAATGGGGCTTAGCTTGGGAGCTGTTGATTTCATTAGAAAGCCCTTTGCAGCAGCTATTGTTACTTTGCGCGTTGGCTTGCATTTGCGCTTGATTAATCAAATGCGGACTATTGAGAGGTTTAGCTTGACTGACGGCCTGACAGAAATCAACAATAGGCGCTATTACGAGCAGCAGCTAAAAGCAGAGTGGAGCAGGGCGATACGTAAAAAGACCTGCCTCAGCCTGCTGATGCTGGATATTGATTTTTTTAAGTTATATAATGACAAGTATGGGCATCTTTGCGGAGATTTGTGTTTAAAGACCACCGCAGGTGTTTTGAAGGATAGCGTTAATCGCGGGGATGACCGTGTGTTTCGTTGGGGCGGGGAAGAGTTTGCCGTGATATTGCCGGAAACGCCTCAGGAAGGTGCAAAAGCCGTCGCAGAGAAGATAAGAATGACTATCGCAGCGACGCCAATACCCATAGGTAAGGAAAATACGTATGTTACAGCAAGCATCGGTGTATCTACTGTTTTTCCAAGCCTCGAAAGCATCGTAGATGATTTTTGCAAGGTGCTTGACGAAGCGCTCTATTCTGCGAAGCAAAATGGCAGAAACCGCGTGGAAGCGATGAACATGTAATTCGATCGCAGCTTCCTAATGCAAACCATTCTCTGCTGCCGGTCAATTTACTGTGTTTTTTCGCTAGTACGGGTCCTGTCGCCCTACTTACGCAAAAAAACACAGCAAACCGACCGGCAGCAGCTATCTAATGTGAAGTGTATTATGGGCAGGTTCCGAAGTCCGAAAATTTAGAATCAAATTGTTGTTGACAACTGGCTGCTACAACATTATAATGTTTATGCAAAAGCTAAAACTGAGTGCCCGCTGAGTGGCCCTTAAACGCACCCTCGGTGCGTGTTGGAGGGAGGGAAAAATGTGTCGGAAGTCCATGTCAAAGATAACGAATCTTTAGACAGCGCCTTAAAAAGATTTAAGCGTAACTGTGCGAAGTCTGGTGTCCTATCGGATCTGAGGAAGAAGGAATACTATCAGAGTCCTAGTGTCAAACGCCGGAAGAAGTCCGAAGCCGCACGCAAAAATAAGAACAAAAGGTTCAATTGACATGATAATTGCGCTAACCGGATTGTATGCAATCCGGTTAGTTGTTATTGTGGCTCTTAATGAAAATGCACATGGTTGTTGATGTGGTCTAAGCAAAAGCAGTGATAACCGTTGCAACGCGAACAATATCTAAACTCCATGTCGGGAAATTCGACGTCGGTCTTCCCGCAGACTGCGCATTTGTGTCGGTAAAGCTTGTCAGGGTTGCGCCTTGCCTTTTTTGCGGCCCGCTTAAAGTTAATCGTTTGCGGTGAGGCGCGATTTCTTAAGGGGCGCAGGTGCGACAAGGCCTCGCTCCAGCACACGATGAAGAAATTGAGCAGGGCGACGACGGGGAGTATGGCGATAAAAATCCTGCCGTTCATGATTTCGTTGATTATTGAATATAGGAAGAACGCCGCATTGAGCAGCGCCAGCCATTTAATCTTTATAGGGATGATAAAAAACAGCCTCACTACGTGGTCGGGAAATAACACGGCAAATGCGAAAAACATGGATAGGTTGAGGTAAATTGGCGCAATCAGAATCACCCTCCCGATTACAAGCCACATCACAAATCCATAGATTATGTGAAGGACGACGCCGAACAGGTAGTAAATCGTGAACTTAGGCGTGCCCCACTCCCGCTCTAGGGTGCTGCCGATAAAATAATAAAAATACAAAGTAATTGCCATAAAGATGATGTTCGTGCCGGGCGCCGATGGTGTGAACACCCATGTGACAATCCGCCAGATTTCGCCGCTCCTTAGTATGAGCGGAGGGTGGAATTGCAACCTATGAATTAGGTCGTTCCCAAAGATAAACACAACTGCTGAGATTATAACTATGTAAATCATAAGTCTGGGAATGCCAAACCGCCTGTGTTTCTGGCAGAATTTATCTATAGCCCGGCTCAAACCTCTCAAATCATTTCCCTCCGCAACGCTTGTTTGTCTTGTATTGCCATAAATGCAAGTATAACACAAATAACAAGACTTGTGCGCCACAGTTTATAAAAAATTTGTAAAGCCGTCGGCGCTGTCCTTTGGAGGTTACAGGGCGCCCTGTGGTTTGTAGCCGCTACCCCGCTTTTACTTCAAGCCCTTTTTTGCCTGCTCGTATTTTTCCGAAAACTCAGGGTCATTTTGCATAATTGTTATAAGCCTTATTGCTGCGTCATCGGGTTTGTCAGTGCCCATTTCCCACGACTTTACAGTTTTCTTAGACACCCCTATCACCATCGCAAATAGGCTTTGTGACATCCCAAGCTTTTCCCTGAGTGCCGTTATCTCTGTCGGGCTCACCGTTCCGCCCATTTTTTTACTCATTACCAAGCTCTCC